>Ga0310810_10000296_pt1 | contig 52084 bp, 36 predicted proteins | sample NCmetagenome_FD_207641 | JGI IMG/M metagenome (GOLD analysis project Ga0310810, IMG submission 207641) | Soil microbial communities from experimental microcosm in Duke University, North Carolina, United States - NC | ecosystem: Engineered > Artificial ecosystem > Soil microcosm > Unclassified ...
CGCCATGTACGTGAGCTCGGTCTACCTGCTGTCCTTGCCCGGGGGCTGGCTGGCCGACCGCGTGCTCGGGCTCCGTCCCGCCGTCTTCCTCGGTGGCGTCGTGATCATGGCGGGACACATCTGTCTGGCCGTTCCGTCGCTCCCTCTCTTCTACCTCGGCCTGGTGCTGATCGCCAGCGGCACGGGGCTGCTCAAGGGCAACATCAGCGTGCTGGTCGGGAAGCTCTACGCGGCGGACGACGTGCGGCGGGACGCGGGGTACTCGCTCTACTACATGGGCATCAACACCGGCGCCTTCATCGCGCCGCTGATCACCGGCTGGCTGGCGCAGAGCGAGGGCTTTCGGGGGATGCTGTCGTCGATGGGATTCTCGCCCGAGAGCTCCTGGCACTGGGGCTTCGGCGCGGCCGCGGTGGGGATGTTCTGCGGGCTGGTGCAGTACACGCTGGGGGGCAAGTACCTGGCGGAGGACGGGCGGCATCCGGTCCGGCCGTCCGATCCGGTCGCGGCCGCCCGGCTCGACCGCCGGATCCGGGTGGGCGGCCTCGCCGTCGGGGCGGCGATCGCGCTCCTGGTCGTGCTCCTGGCCACCGGCGCTCTCAGCCTCGATCCGGGAGCGGTGGCGGGCGCGTTCAAGTGGGTGCTCATCGGGATCACCGTCGGGTTCTTCGCCTGGCTGCTCTCGAGCCGGCAGTGGACGTCGGCGGAGCGGAAGCGGCTGGTGGTCGTGACCGTGCTGTTCGTGGCGGCGACGATCTTCTGGATGGCGTACGAGCAGGCCGGCTCGACGCTCAACCTGTTCGCCGAGCGTAGCACCAACAACGTCGTGCTGGGGCATGCGTTCCCCGCCGCCTGGTATCAGTCGGTCCCGGCGCTCTTCGTGATCGTCTTCGCCGGTGTGTTCGCCGTGATCTGGCTCCGCCTGGGCCACCGCAATCCGTCCAGCACCGCGAAGTTCAGCCTCGCGCTCTTCCTCCTGGCTGGTGCGTTCGCGATCATGATCGGCGCCGCGGGGTTGGCCGCGACCGGGGTCAAGGTGAGTCCGCTCTGGCTGGTGGCGTCCTACCTGCTGCAGGTGTGGGGCGAGCTGTGCCTGAGCCCGGTGGGCCTGAGCGCGATGAGCACCCTGGCGCCGGCGCGCATCTCCGGGCTGGTGATGGGAGTGTGGTTCCTGGCCCTGAGCGTCGGGAGCTACCTGGCCGGCATGGCGGCGAGCGTGTACGAGACGATGCCGCTCACGATGCTCTTCACCGGCGTGACCCTCACCGCGGTCGTGGCGGGTGTGGTGCTGCTGCTCCTGATCAAGCCGATCCAACGGATGCTGGCGTCGTGAGGGCGTAGAGCAGCACCTCCCCGACGTCGTCGTCCTCCTCGGACGCCACCGGCCGCATGCCCACGTTCTCGGCGACCCGGAGCGCCGGGGTGTTCCACACCGGCGCGAGGGCGCGGACTTCGCGCACCCCGGCCTGCCCGAATGCCCACCCGATCATCGCCCGCACCGCTTCGGTGGCATACCCTCGCCCCTCGAACGCGGGATACATCGCGTAGCCGATCAGCACCGCGCCGTCCCGGTCGGGTGGACCGGCGAAGGCGACCGATCCTACCGCCTCCCGGGTGTCGCTCCGGATGACGAGCCAGTTCCACCACGGCGCCTCCGTGGGCGCCTGACGCAGCCGGTCGCGCACCACCGGGAGGGCGTCGGCCATGTACGGCGGCGGCGAGGGATCCTCGAAGCGCCCACCGGTGAGGCGCTCGAGCGCCCCGCGGTCCCGGGCGAGGAGCGCGTCCACCGCCGGGGCGGCCAGGGGGGTGAGCTCCAGTCGCTCGCTGCGCACCATGGGTGGCGTCACGCTCGCCTCTCCTCCATCAGCGCGCCGGGACCTTCAGAGCCCGGAACCCCGAGCTGCGCGGCTCGGTGCCCTCGGTGACCTCGCGCACCCACCAGCGGTACTCACCGGCGGAAAGCGCGGACGGCAGGGTCAGCGTCGTGTCGGCCGTGGTGTCGCTCCGGACCACGCTGCGGTCAGCGCCCTGGATCTCGAGCACGTAGGCGGACGCATTCGGAACGGGATGCCAACTGAACTCGAGAACGCCGGCCTGGCCCGCACCGGCCGCCGGCGCCGCCAGGGTGATGTCCCCGCGCTCCCCGCGCACGGGCTCGCCGCCGCCACGAAGCTGGGCGCGGACGAGCAGAGCCGCTCCCACCGCAGCCACGAGCGACGCGGCCAGCGCAAGCGGCGCGCGGCGCCACCAGGCCCCGCTCGCCGTGCGGCCGCCGGCCTCGGTCGCGGCCCGGCCCACCGCGGCGAGCCACTCGTACTCGCGGTGGCAGGCCGGACACGACATCACATGCTCCAGCGTGGCGAGGCGCTCGCTTTCGGGCCCCTCACGCTGCAGCAGCGCCAGCATCGCGTCGGGCGACACGCAGCCTGCGGTGGCGACGTCACGCGCGTCCACCCGCCGGCGGTAGAGCCGCCCCAGCCCATCGATGCTGCTCAGGTCGTCCGACTGGTCCATTGCACTCCCTCCGCCAGCAAACGTTCTCGCAGATCCGCCAGCCCGCGATAGAGCAGGTTCCGGGTCTTGGCCTCCGACCACCCCAGGAGCCGCGCGATCTCGTCGCGGGAATGACCCAGCAGGTGCATCCGGACTACCGGACGGCGGGACGGGTGAATGGCGTCGATGGCCCGCTCGACCTGCGCGGCGAGCTCCGCGTGTTCCAGCTCCCGGTCGGGGCCCGAGGCGGTCGGCAGCGCCTCGTCGTGGTCCTCGATCGTCTGGCTCCGGTCGCCCCCTCGGGCTCGGCGGCGGCGCAGCAGGTCGATCGCGGCCGAGAGAGCCGTCCTATGGAGGTAGGACGCAGAAATGCTCGCGATATGCTCACCCGCGCCGGCCAGCTCGCCGTGGGCCCGCCAGAGCCGGATCCTGACCTCCTGCACCAGCTCGTCCACATCGTCGCCGGTGAAGTGATAGCGCCAGCACACGCTCCGGAGAATGCCGGAGAAGTTCGCCAGCACGCGCTCCAGGGCCGGCGAGAGGGAATCGGAGGTGCCCTCCATAGGCGCCAAGCTACGGTCAGCGCTCCGGTGGGGCAAACGGCCGGAGCGCCACGGTCGCGAGCGGGTCGCCGACGACCGTGAAGGCGGCCCAGACCGCGGGCGGGGTGCCGTCGCGGCGGGCCTCGAGCTTGGCGGTCCGGAGGGCGTCCACCACGGGTACCCCGCGCGCGAGGCCGGCATAGAACCGCTCGACCAGGGGGACGATGCGCTCGTCACCCACCCGCCAACTGGTGGCCACCACGCTGCGCGCGCCGGCCTCGAGCAGCGGCGCGGTGAGCCCCTGCATCCCCTCGCCATCGACGACCACGCCGCCCGCCGTGCGACAGGCGGAGAGTACCACCAGATCGGCGTTGAGCCGCAGGCGTCCCAGGTCGCCGGGGGTGACGAAGCCGTCTTCGCCGTTCCCCGGCGTCAGCGCCAGCGCGGTCCGGACGGCGACCCGCTCGTCCACCAGGGCGTGGGTGGCGAAGTGAAGCACGGTGTACTGGTTGAGCTGGAGCGTCTTGAGCCGGTGCTCGCTGGCGTCGGGGCCGAGCAGCACGTCCGCGTCGGCCTGCCCGGCGACCGCCTTCGCTTCGGCCCCGGATCCGGGAAGTTTCGGCAGGCCGCCGACGGAGGCGAAGGCGGCTTGATAGCTCCCCGATTGCGGCGCGGCGGCGGTGGGGAACACCGGGTCGCCGAAAGCGAGCACGCGTCCGTACCGTGCCGATGGCGGCGGCTTGGCTTCGCTCCGCAGCACGGTGGCAATCGTGGCGGAGGGCGCGAGGCCGATAGCGAAGCGCTCGACGACCTCGCGCCCGTCGGCCAGCCGGAGGGCGTCCCAGGGGACCCGGTGCAACACCCCGTCGGGCACGATGATGAGTCGGGTGACGTGGGGACCGAGCAGGTCGGCGGCCGGCTGCAGGAGCTGCATCCCGAGCGCCCTGGCCTCGGCGGAGAGGTCGGTGTCTCGAGTGACCAGCGCCAGGAAGCGCGCGATCGCTCCGGTGAGCGAATCGGCGGAGGCGAGCACCCGGGCCTGGACCAGCGGACCGCCCGTCGTTGGCGTGAGGACGAACACCGTGGTCGGCGACCCGTGCGCCCCGGTCACGAACTCCAGGAGGGCCGTGTGCTCGGGGAGGTGGCGGGCAATGTCGCTGACACTGAGCAGCGTGGCGCCGCGGGTCACCGCGCCCGGTATCCGACCCGGCCCCGATGCCAGCGCCCGATCCTGGGTCAACCGGTCGGCCAGGTCGCGGGCCCGGCGCCGCTCGGCCAAGGCGAACGCCGCCTCGGCACGCCCACCGGCGGCCAGGGCGGCCAGCACTCGCGCCACGCTGGCGTTGCGGTCGTTCTGGGCCGTCGCATTCGCCTGAAAGGCGGCGATCCGGAGGTTCCGGGCGCTGAGGCCGGCGCGCCAGCGGTCGAGCTCGTCGGACGCCGCGGTGAGCTGCTGCTCCGCGCCGGCGAGATCGCCGCGGCGGGCGCGCACGTCCGCGAGGTAGGCCTGGACCTCGTAGCGCTGCAGGTGTGAGGCGGTGTCGAGTCGCGCCAGCGAGGCCGTGAAGGTCGATTCGGCGAGCCACATGTAGCCGCGATAGAGCGCCAGACGCCCTCGCTCGTAGGACTGCGCCACCTGGTCGGGTCCCGCGCCCAGCCGGCGGAGCAGCGCTTCCGAGCTGTCGAGCGCGCGCTCGGCTTCGGGCCAGTTGCCTTCCCGGATGGCGATGTTGGCGAGCGTCTGGACCACCTCGGACTGGTTCTCGAGGTCGCCCTCGCGCCGGAAGAAGTCGAGCGTTTCCAGCGACTCCTGCCGTGCCCGATCGAGGTCTCCCACGGCCAGGTGCACCAGGGCGCGCCAGGAGCGGCTCACGGCGAGCGCCTCGCCGTCGCCCACGGCTTCGGCGGCTTCGACCGCGTCGTCGAGATGACTGCGAGCGGTCGCGTAGTCGTTGAGGGTGAGGGCGATCTGGCCGAGGTACAGGCGGGTGATCACGTCCGCGTAGCGGTTCCGGGACGCGGCCGCGTCGGCCTGGGCGAGCTCGAGCGTATGCTGGGCTCGGGCGTAGTCGGCCAGGTCCTCCCGGTAGATGGCGGCGGCCCAGGCCAGGATCAGGGCGCGCCCGCTGGGGTCGTGGGCGCGCTGGTACCCGTCGGCGAGGCGCTCGTACAGCGCTGCGGCGGCCTCGAAGCGTCCCTCGTGTCCCAGCAGCGCGGCCTGCGCGCGCACGCACGGGGCCATGACCCGGGGCTCGCCGATCCGCCGCGCGGCCGCGAGCGCCTGGTCGAGGCGCCCGGCCTCCGCGCCCTTGCCGAGCAGCACGAGGCCCTGGGCCCGGCGGCAGCCGGCCAGGGCCCGGAGGTCCGCGGCCCGTCGAGGGAGGGTCCCGAGCGCACTGTCGTAGTGGGCGACCGCGGTCTCCAGCCCGCGGGAGCGGGAGCGCACGTAGCCCAGCCAGGTCAGCGCCTCCCCGATGGCCGCCGAGTCGCCGAGGGCACGTGCACTCTCGAGCGCCTGGACGAAGAGCAGGTCGGCGTCGCGACCGTATTCCTCGTACCCCTGACCCCAGCCGAGCCAGGCATACACGGCGTAGCGGTCGGACGGTGCATCGGCGGAGACCATGGCGCGATAGATCCGATTGGCCTCGGGATAGTCGTAGGTCAGACGGGCGAGGGTCGCGAGACCGAGGGCGGCAGCCCGGTCGGCAGTGTCGGCGGCCAGACGGTGTTTCCAGCGGGCGCGATAGGCGGCCACGCTGTCGCTCCGGACCGCAGCCGCGGCCGCCCGGACGACCGCGCGAGGATCGTCGGTCGGCGCCGGCGGGCCGTCAGGCGCGCGGACGGCCAGCGCCGCCAGCCACAGTATGACCATCGGTACCCGCATGCCGGCCCGGTCGGTGATGGGGCGTGCTGAAAATCAGATCCGACTCACCCGGGGGCAAGGGTGAGAAGGGCGGGCCCGCCCCGGCGTATACCTCTCCGAGAGCGGCATAGTCACTCCCAGCGGAGGGTACGGCAGATGAACGTGAAAGCGACGATGTACACGCTCGCGACCTGTCTCGTGGTCGTCTCGGCGGCCGCGATGACCTCGTCGCGATCCTGGTTCGAGGCCTACACGTCGGGCGCGCGGACCGTGGCGCTGCGAGGAAAGGCGAGCTACGGGACCGTCGGAGAGAATGGATCCGGCGCCTTCGTGGTGACCCTGGGCGCGAACGCCCCCGAAGGCGCGGTGCTCTTCACCCGGGCCGGCGGCCGCGCGCTCACTCCGGGGATCTACCCACTGGCCGACGATCCCGCGCGCGGGGTTCAGGCGCTGGTGATCACCGGCCCGGCGACCCGCCCGACCGGAGCGTACCGCGCGCGGCGCGGCACGCTCACCATCGGCGGCATGCGAGGCGACGTGCTGGACGGGTACTTCACCATCGAGGCCGTGGGATTCGCGGCCGACAGCCCCGCCGACGAGGGGCAGGAGCTGGAGGTTCGCGGAGCGTTCAGCGCGTCTCGCGACCGCTGATCGCGCCTACCAGACGCGGACGCGGTCGGCCGGTGTGAGGTAGAGCTTGTCGCCGGCCGCGACGTGGAACGCGGCGTACCAGGGGTCGAGGTTCCGCACGGTCAAGGCGCGGTACTGCGAGGGCGCGTGCCCGTCGGTCAGGATCCGGTTCCGCAGGGCGGGCTCCCGCGCCTTCCAGCGCCACGATTGGGCGTAGCTGAGGAAGAACTGCTGGTCGCCGGTGAAGCCATCGACCTCGGGGGCCGCGGTAGTGCCGAGGGACTTGTGGTACGCATCGTAGGACGCGGCCAGGCCGGCGAGGTCGGCGATGTTCTCCCCCAGCGTCTGCTTCCCGTTCACCGCCAGGTCGGGGAAGGGCCGGTAGCTGCCGTACTGCGCGGCGAGCTGGGCGGACGAGGTCGCGAAGTGCTTGAAGTCCTCCGGCGTCCACCAGTTGTGCAGCCGGCCGCGGGAGTCGAAGAGCGCGCCCTGATTGTCGAAGCTGTGGCTGATCTCGTGCCCGATGATCCCGCCGATCGCGCCGTAATCCATGGCGGCCGGCCGCTCGGGGTTGAAGTAGGGCGGTTGCAGGATGGCAGCCGGGAAATTCATGGCGTTCAACGCCGGCAGATTGACCGCGTTCACCGTCTGCGGCGTCATCACCCACTCGCCCCGGTTCACCGCCTGGCCCAGGCGCGCTACCCTCCCGCGGTAGCGGAACAGTGCGCTCCGCTCCAGGTTGCCGTAGGGATCGCCGGGCTTCACCTCGAGGCCGTCGTACGTCGGCCATTTGTCCGGGTAGCCTACGCCGACCTTGAGCACCGCCAGCTTGGCCTTGGCTTCCTTCTTGGTGGCGGGGGCCATCCAGTCCAGGGCGTCGATGCGATCGCGGAAGGCCGCGATGATGTTCGCGACCATCTGCTGCGCCCGGGTCTTCTCCGCCGCCGGGAAGTAGCGCTCGGCGTACAGCTTCCCGACGGTGAACCCGACCGCATCGTTGGTGGCCGCCACCGCCCGCTTCCAGCGCTCCCGCTGCTGTTTGGCCCCGCTGAGCACCGGTCCGTAGAAGGCGAATGACTGCCGGTCGAACGCGGCAGGCAGGACCGCGGCCCGTGACTGGATCGCATGGAAGGTGAGATAGTCCTTCCAGGTCTCCAGCGACTCGGACCCGACCAGCTTGGCGATTCCGGTGACGGCACTGGGTTGCCACACCACGAACTGCTTCGGCCGGGAAAGGCCGGCCGCGCCGAAGAAGGCCTCCCAGTCGAGGCCCGGAGCCTTGGTGCCGAAGGCGCCGCGGGCCCAATGATTGTTGCCCTTGCTCACGTCGCCCGACTGCTCCCGGCTCCAGTGCGCCGCGGCGATGCCCTTCTCGAGCGCGACGATTCCCCCGGCACGGCGGCCCGGATCGGCCACGCCGGCGAGCCGCAGCATCGCTTCGACGTGCTTCAGGTACTCGCCCCGGATCGTGGCCATGGTCGCCGCGGAGTCGAGATAGTAGCTCCGGTCCGGCATGCCGAGACCACCCTGGAGCAGGAACGGCGAATACCGGGCGGGATCGTCCAGGTCCTGCGCCACCCAGAGGCCGAACAGGTTCTCGGTGTAGAAGTTGGTGTTGTTCAGCGCGTCGACGTCGGCCCGGAGGGTCGAGCCGAGGAACCGGGCGAGCCCGTGGCGGTCGTTGATGGCCGCGATGGAGTCGAGCGTAGGCCGAAGGGGCGCGAGTCCGGCCGTCTCGATCGCGGTCGTGTCCAGGAAAGCGGCATAGTAGTCGGCCACCCGCCGCAGATCGGAGCCGGCCGGCGCCTGAGCGTTCGCGGGATCGCGTATGAGGTCGGCGACCTTGCGGTCGGTCTGCTCGATGAGAATCGCGCTCGCCCCGTAGGTGCTCCGATCGGCCGGAATCTCGGTGCGGCGGAGCCACGAGCCGTTGGCGTATTCGAAGAACGCGTCGCCCGGCTTGACGTCGCGGTCCATGCCGGCCGTATCCAGACCGGCGGACGCCGGGGCCTGAGCCGCGAGCGTGGCGGAGACCAAGGCGAGTGGGGCGAGCAGAAGGAGCGGGACGCGGATCATGGACTCCCCAAGGAATGGCGCTGGTGTTCACGTTGAAACAGCCCGGCGGCCGGGCCCACGGCGCGGGGAAACCTAGCGGATCGGCGGCGATTGGCCGACCCGGGCGGCCCAGCGAATGCCCTCGAGGAGGTGGGCCAGGAAGGCGGGCTCGACATAACTGCAGGCGGTGTGGCCCATCGCGGTGTACCAGACCCGCCCGCCGTCGAACGCACGAGTCCCGGTCACCGGATGGGCCTGGCCCATGCGTCCGCCCCGGTAACTGGGCTCGTCCACACCGAGGAGCACGCGATCGGCACTCGGCTGGGCGCTACCCCGCGAAGCCCTCGATCAGCAGCATTTCGGTGCTGGCGCTCTGCTGGCGCAGCGCTTTGGCGGGCGCGTATTCGGGGGAGGCCCACCAGGCCCGGGCCCGCTCGATCGTCGGGAACTCCAGCACCACCAGCCGGGTCGGCAGCCAGCTGCCCTCGAGAATCTCGCAGGCGCCTCCGCGCACGACGTAGCGGCCGCCGTACGCCGCGATGGACGGCGGCGCTATCCGGCGATATTCGGCGTAGCGGACGGGATCCTCGACCGCGATCTGGACGACGACGTAGGCGGGCATGGGGCTCGGGGGTGAAGGGCGCGGAGGCGCAGGGTCGCAGAGGCGCAGGGTATCGGACGGGCCGTCGAGCGCGTCGGATTCATTCATCCCACCGGAACGACCTCGCCCTCGGCCACGACGAAGACGCGTTCCCCTGGCTCCGGCGTGATCATTCCCAGCCCGGTGAAGCTGCCGAAGGCCGGCAGCACGGCCACATTCTCCCCCACGACGAAACAGGGCAGGCGTTCCCGGAAGAGACCCGGCCCCGCCAGTACGATCCCCGGGTGCAGGTGTCCCGCCAGGGTATAACCCTGCTCGGCCGGCGCGGGCTGGTGCCGGAGCACGAACGGGGGAAGGAACGCCGGCGCGTCCACGCAGTTCACGCGGAGATCGGCCGGCGGATCGCCGGCATGCCGGTCGTGATTGCCGCGCACCAGTTGGATCTCGAGCGTATCGCGCTCCTCCCGCCAGCGGCGCAGTTCGGCCAGCGTCCGGGTAGCGATCCGCCCGGCCTTGGCGTGGAAGAGGTCGCCCAGGACGATGAGGCGGCGGGCCCCGGTCCGCGCAACCGCCTGGTCGAGCCGGTCCAGATCCTGACGGGTGGCGCCGCCGGGAATGGGAATCCCGGCCGCGCGGAATGCTGCGGCCTTCCCCCAATGCACGTCCGCCACCACGAGGGCGCATGCCGCCGGCCAGAAGAGCGCCCGCTCGGGGAGCAGCCGCACCGGCTCGCCGGCCAGCTCGAGGTGCACGTCCGCCGTATTCACCATGGTCAGACTACGCTGCCGCTGCGAAAGCCTCGGTGGCCGCCGCGCCGGAAGCGGCCGGTCGAGCCCTCGGCGGCGCGTTCGAGCGGCGTGATCATCCGCTTGATCCGATCGAGCAGCTTTTCCGAGGTGAGCTGCTCGCGGGCGCGGTCGACCAGCAGCGGAAAAGCGAGCGGTGTGGGGCGTTCCACCTCGACGACCGTCGTCCGCCCGCCGGCAATCCGGTCCAGCGCGCGTCCCAGCCGGCTCTGCTCCAGCTGGCGCTCGAGCACTTCCCGGTGCGCCTGGGTCACCAGCAGGTTGTCGGGGTCGTACCGGGTGAACACGTCGTAGAGCAGCTCGCTCGAAGCCTGAAGCTGCTTCACCGAGCGCGGCACTCCCGGAAAGCCGGTGAAGATCAGGCCGGCCACCCGGGCGATCTCCCGGAACTGGCGCCGCGCCAGCTCGGCCGCGTTGAGGCTCGCGGGAATGTCGTGCAGCAGATGCGACGGCGAGAGCAGTCCTGCCTCGAGGGCCGCCTCGAGCGGCGCGCGGTCGGCGCTCAGCAGCTCCAGGCCGTAATCGTTCGCCGCGAGGGTGAAGGAGATCGGACCGAGCTGGGCCAGCCGATAGGCGAAGAGGGCGGCCAGCCCTTCGTGCACCAGGCGGCCTTCGATCGGGTAGAAAAAGAGATGATGGCCCTCGCTGGTCTCGACCCGCTCGATGAGCAGCTCGTCGGCAGCCGGGAGCCGGGACCACCGGCCCTGCAGCTCCAGGATCGGACGCACCGCGGCCATCTCCGGACCGAGGAAGACGCCCTGGCGGGCCTCGTCGAGCTTGATCCGGATCCAGGCGGCCAGCTGGGGCGAGATCGGCATCCGCGCCCCCGACCAGTGCGGCACGTTGGAGCTCTTGCTGGTCGTCTTCCGGACGTACGCCACCATGCCGCGCACCCGGACGAACTCGAGGGTGCGGCCGGCGAAGGTGAACACATCGCCGGGCCGGAGCCGGGCGACGAAGTTCTCCTCTACGGTGCCCAGCGTCCGCCCGCGGAGATACTGCACCTTCATCGCCGACTCGCTCACGATGGTGCCGATGGAGAGACGGTGCCGGAGCGCCACCATCCGGCTGGTCACCCGGTAGAGGCCATCCTGCTCCACCACCCGGCTGTATTCGGGGTACGCCTGGAGCGCGCTGCCGCCCCGGGAGACGAAGTCGAGCACCCAGCGCCATTCGGGGTCGGTGAGCTCGCGATAGGCCCAGGTCGTCCGCACCTCTCGAAGGAGCTCCTCGGAGCGGAACCCGCCGCCCAGCGCCACGGTGACCGCGTGCTGGGCCAGGACATCGAGCGGGCGCTCGACCGGGCGGCGAGCCTCGATCTCCCGGGCCTCCAGCGCTCCACGGGCCGCCGCCACGTCCACCAGCTCGAGCGCGTTAGTGGGAACGCAGGTGAGCCGGCTGACGGCCCCCGGGCGGTGACCGCTGCGGCCCGCCCGCTGCACCAGCCGGCCCACGCTCTTGGGGCTTCCCACCTGGAGCACCCGATCCACCGGCGTGAAATCCACGCCCAGGTCGAGCGTGGAGGTACAGACGACGCAGCGGAGCTTGCCCTCGCGCAGCCCGTCTTCGACCCACTCCCGGCTGGCGCGATCCATCGAGCCGTGGTGCAGCGCCATGATGCCGGCCCAGTCGGGGCGCGCGGCGAGCAGCGCCTGGTACCAGATCTCCGCGGTGGCGCGGGTGTTGGTGAACACCAGGGCGGTCTCGCCCTCCTCGATCGCCTGAATCACCTCGGGCAGCAGGCGAAGGCCGATCTGACCGGACCAGGGGAAGCGCTCCATCGTCGCGGGGACCAGCGCGTCCACCTGGAGCGCCTTGGGGACGAGCCCCTGCACGATCCGCCCGGGGCGAGGCATCCCGTCGTGCACGCCGAGCAGCGCGTCGCGGGCGGTGTCGAGATTGCCGAGGGTGGCGGAGAGGCCGAACGTCCGGAGCTCCGGCCGGAACCGCCGGAGCCGCGCCAGTGCGAGCTCGGTCTGCACGCCGCGCTTCGAGGCCATCAGCTCGTGCCACTCGTCCACCACAATCAGCTGGAGGTGGTCGAAGAGGGTCGCGGCGTCGCCCCGGGTGAGCAGCAGCGTGAGACTCTCCGGCGTGGTCACGAGCACGCTGGGGAGGCGCTCGCGCTGGCGGGCGCGGATGCGGGCCGGCGTATCGCCGGTGCGCGACTCCACGGTCCAGGGGAGCCCGAGATCCTCGACCGGCGCGCGGATGGCGGCCTCGGTGTCGCCCGCGAGCGCGCGCAGCGGCGTGACCCAGAGCAGGGTGAGCGGCGCGCCCGGCCGGCGCGCGGGACCGCCGGTGGGATAATCCCCCAGCCAGGCCAGGATCGGCCCCATGAGCGCCGCGTAGGTCTTGCCGGTGCCGGTGGCGGCGTGAATCAGGCCGCTCTCACCCGCCAGGTATGCGCGCCACACTTCCTCCTGGAACGGGAACGGCGTCCACCCGTGGGCCGCGAACCATTCACGCACACAGTCGATCGGCTCGCGATCGGCGCAGGGAGCCACGCGGGCTGGCGGCCGCCGCCGTACCGGCGCGGGCGGCGGCGGGTTGGCCTTGCGCTCGGCGCGACGCCGGGCGGCGCGGGCCCGGCGGAGGTCGACCGCAAGCGCCGACCCGCCCCGGCGGCGCGGCTCGTCGCGCTCGTCAGTCACGGGGTCCGATCGCGCGGAGGTAGCGGCGCGCCGAATAGCGCAGGGCGGCCTTCCCGCCCTCGCGGATGTTCCTGCCGAACCATCCGCCGTAGATCTGCTCGAACTCAAGCGGCTCGACCGCCGTCGTGATCCGCTCCACGGCCTGCGGCCCGAGCGGGATCAGGTTCGGGTAGCTGTACATGAAGGTCACCGTGCGACGATCCATATTGACCATGATCGTATCGCCCGTGAGCAGGGCACCCAGACCATCGGCGCCGTCGGCCCAGTGGAGCACCGTGCTCCCGGCGAAATGCCCGCCGCAGTGGATCAGGGTGACGCCGGGCGCCAGCTCGAGCGCCGCGCCATCCCAGTAGACGATCGCCGGATCGTCCCGAACCACCCACTGGCGGTCGAGCGCGTTGAGGTAGATGGGGACACCGCCGAGCGCGCGGCCCCACTCGACCATGGTGGTGTAGAAGTGGGGATGGGAGATGGCGATGGCACGAACGCCGCCGCGCGTCCGGAGCGCCGCGAGCACCGTGTCGTCGACCAGCGCCGCGCAGTCCCAGAGAATCCCGCCCGACGCCGTCGCGAGGTGAAGCGCACGCTGGGCAATGGCGAAATCCGGGCGGCTGCCCACGCCGGTCAGGCCTGGGCCCTCGGGCTCGATCCTGGCCTGATGCGCGGCCCGCAGCTCCGGGAGGGTGGTCCACTGCTGGCCCTGCCACCCGATGTACTGCCGCTCTTCGGCGCAGATCACACAGGTCTCGGGAGGGACTTCGCTCTCGGCATACTGGGTGCCACAGGTGGAGCACAGGAAGCAGGGCATGGAGAGAAACTAATCCCCACCGGTGCACGGCCTTGCAGCGGCGCAATGCAAACTTTGTCCGTAGCGGGGCCCGTTCGCCGCCCGTACACTAGGGAAGCGCCCACTCCTCCCCCAAGCTCGAGTCTCGTCATGCCGGCTTCCCTCATGCGCGCGGCCGCGGTCGCGCTGCTCCCCATCGTCGCGGCTTGCGCCGCATCCACCTCCGGGTCCAGCGCTACCGCCGCACCCGCGGACTCGGTCGCCGCCTCCGCGATCGCGAGCGACACCACGCCGACGGCGGCCGATTCCGCCGCCGCGCGCCTGGCGCGGCACGTCGGGTTCCGCCAGGCGATCGGCGACGCCACCCGGCTCGGCATCGTGACCGGCTACGCCGAAGTGAGTCCCGGCAGGATCGCGCTCACGATGGGGCCTGGGTTCACCAGCGCGTCCACGGTCGAGTACCACCTCAAGCGGATCTACTCGGCGTACGGCGACTATCTCAATCACACGCTGGCGCCGGTGCTCGAGCTGCACGCGAACGGCGCGGTCATCGGGGACTACACCTGGGAAGGGCTGGCGCTGTCGCAGAAGGTGGGGCAGGGCTCCTAGTCGGCCAGCATGCCGCGCACCATGGCCAGCGTGTCGGCCTGGGAGGCCGGCTTGTCGGTGCGCCAGCGGATCATCCGGGGAAAGCGGACCGCCACCCCCGACTTGTGCCGGGTGGAGCGCTGAATTCCCTCGAAGGCCAGCTCGAAGACCAGCTCCGGCTTCACCACCCGCACCGGGCCGTGCTTCTCGATGGTATTGCGCCGCACGAAGGCGTCCACCTTCCGGATCTCGCCGTCGGTCAGGCCTGCATAGGCCTTGGCGAATGCCACCAGCTGCTCCCCGTCCCAGACGCCGAAGGTGTAGTCGGTGAAGAGTCCAGCCCGACGCCCGCTTCCGGGCTGGGCGTACATCAGCACGGCGTCCACGCTGTAGGGCTCCACCTTCCATTTCCACCAGTCGCCCCGCCGGCGCCCGATCCCATACCCCGAGGCGCGCCGCTTGAGCATCAGTCCCTCGGCGCCGACCTCGCGTGCCCGGTGCCGGGCGTCGACCGCGGCCGCCCAGTCCGGCAGCTCGACCGTCGGCGAGAGCACCAGCCGCCCGGCCGACGGCGTGCGCGCGAGCAGGGCCAGGAGTCGGCCTCGACGCTCGCTCAGCGCGAGCGGCCGCAGGTCCTCGCCCGACTCCTCCAGCAGGTCGTAGGCGACGAGCACCACCGGGACCTCGGCGAGGACCTTCCGGCTCAGGGCGGTGCGCCCGATCCGGCGCTGCAGCTGCGCGAACGGCAGCGGCGCCTCGCCGAGCCACGGCAACAGCTCGCCGTCGAGCACGCTGCCGTCGGGCAGGAGCGCCGCCGCTTCCTCCACTTCCGGAAAACGACCGTTCAGGAGCTCCTCGCCGCGGGACCACAGAAAGGTGCGTCCCGTGCGCCGGATCAGCTGGGCGCGGATGCCGTCCCACTTCCACTCGGCCAGCCATTCGGCGGGATCGCCCAGCGACTCGGGCTCCGCTTCCAATGAATAGGCCAGGTAGAAGGGGTAGGGGCGGCTGACGTCCGCGTCGGAGACATCCACCGAGACCAGCCGGCGGAAGAACTCCGGCGTCGGCTCCCAGCCACCCATGAGCCGGTGGGAGATGGCGCCCTCCTCCACACCGCTCGCCAGGGCCAGCGCGCGCTCCACCAGGCGCACCGAGGCGCCGACGCGGAAGGCGCCGGTGATCAGCTTGTTCCAGACGAAGCGCTCGCGGCGATCCAGCTCGCGCCAGGCGCGCACCATCGCCTCCCGCTGCACCGACGGGTCCTGACCGCGGAGCGGCAGCAGCCGCTCTTCCACCCACCAGGCGAGGGCGCGCTCCTCTCCCGACTCCGCCGGTTCGGGCAGGAGAAGGGTGATGGTCTCGGCCAGGTCTCCCACCGCCTGGTAGCTCTCCTCGAAGAGCCACTCGGGCACACCGGCTTCGTCGGCCGCCCATCGGCGGAGGTCCGGCGCCGACACCAGCCGTTTGGGACGCCGGCCGGTGAGAAAATGCACGGCCCAGGCGGCGTCCTCCGGCGGAGCGCTGCGGAAGTATTCCGCCAGCGCCGCCACCTTCTCATTGGTCGCCGTGGTCTCGTCCAGCGCGGCGTACAGTCGGGCGAAGGATCTCATTCGGCTTCGGTCGCGCCGGCACCCGGCTCGGGGACGGCGAGGTCGGCGCGCTCCCCCTCGAACCGGGTCTCTACCGCGACCGCGTCGCGACCGAGCTCGCGGAGCCAGCGCACCACGGGGCCGGTGTATCCGTGGGTCACCCAGATCCGCTCGGCGCCCGTGGCGTCGATCGCCGCCATCAGGCTGGGCCAATCGACGTGATCGGAGAGCGGAAACCCCCGGTCGAGGGAACGTCGGCGCCGCGTCCCCCGCACCAGCATCCAGCCCGAGGCGAAGCCGGTCGCATGCTCGCCGAAGCGGCGGATCCAGGTGGACCCGTCCGCCGAGGGAGGGGCGATGACGATCGCGCGGCCGCGGTCAGCGCGCTCCATCGCGGCGGCGTGGGTGGTCGGCGGCAGCACGACACCACCCGCGCGATAGGCGGCCGTCATCCGCTCTACCGCCCCGTGGGTGAGAATCGGCCCGATGGCGGGGTCGAGGCCGGCCAGGAGTCGCTGCGCCTTCCCCAGCGCGTAGCCGTAGAGCAGCGTGGTGCGCCCGGCGTCCTGATTCGACCGCCACCAGCGATTCACCTCGTGCAGCACCTCTGCCTGCGGCGGCCAACGGTAGATCGGCAGTCCGAAAGTCGATTCGGTGACGAAGGTGTGGCAGCGAACCGGCTCGTAGGGCGTGCAGGTGGGATCGGGATCGGTCTTGTAGTCGCCGGAGACGACCCAGATCTCGCCCCGATGCTCCAGGCGGACCTGCGCCGAGCCCAGGATGTGCCCCGCCGGGTGAAGCGAGACCCGTACGCCGTTGAGGTCGAACGATCGGCCGTACGGGGCCGCCTGGATCGGGGCGTCGTCGCTGAGCCGGGCCCGCAGCACGCCGGCGCCTTCGGCGCTGGTGAGGTAGTGCCGGCAGCCCCAGGCGACGTGGTCGCCGTGCGCGTGGGTGACCACGGCACGGTCCACCGAGCCCCAGGGATCCACGTGGAATCCGCCCGCCTCACAGTAGAGGCCCTGTCCGGTCAGGCGGAGCAGCGTCATCGGAATGCAGCGATTTCGGTCAGGTCCCTCGCTCCACTACGCCGCAGGCGACCCGCGCCCCGGATCCGCCGCTCGGATCGGTGTGCTGATCGTCCCGCTCGGCGTGCACCACTACCGCCGTGCCTCCGACGTGGAAGAGGCCCTCGCCTCCGGCGAGCAGGTCCGGCGAGACCGCGAAGATAGTGTCGGCTGACCCGTCGGCGTCGACCAGAAGATTGGGAAGGTCACCGGCATGGGGGCCGGCCGGGTTCTCGAGACCGTGCTGGCGGCCCGCGGGGTTGAGGTGGCCTCCGGCCGACCCGAAGTCCGGGCCGGTGCAGGCGCCCTGCTCATGAATGTGAATTCCGTGCGGTCCGGGTGTGAGTCCGGAGACGCTCACCCCGAGGCGGACGCCGCTGTCCACCACGCTGAAGGTCGCCACACCCACGCGCGCGCCGGTGCTGTCCGTCAGCGTGGCGCTTGCCGCGGGGGGTGGGAGGGGGACGCCCTCGGGGCCCCTGGCGGCCGGGCGGCATGCGATGGAAAGCGCCGCGGCGAGCACCAGCCGTCGTCTCATGAACGCGACCGTTGATAAGTCCCCATCAGCACGGCACGGGCCAGCACATGCCCTTCGAAGGCGGCCTCGAGAGCGGAGCGGTCCGCGCCCGGCGCCAGGTTGAGCGAGATGTCCAGCGCAAAGAGGCGAAAGAAGTAACGATGGGGGCGGCCCGGCGGCGGGCAAGGCCCCTGGTAGCCCAGGTCGCCGCCGTCGTTGGCCCCCTGACGGGCGCCGGACGGCAGCTCCGGAATGGTGGGAACACCGGTTCCCAGCTCGCACGCGTCGGCCGGGAGGTTCCAGATCAACCAGTGCACCCAGGTACCCCTCGGCGCGTCCGGATCGTCCGCGATGAGGGCAAAGCTGCGGGTACTCACGGGCACGCCGGTCCAGGCCAGCGGAAGCGACTGGTTCTTTCCCTCGCAGGTGAAGATCTGCGGAATCGGCGCGCCGTCGGTCAACGCCGAGCTGGAGAGCCGGAACGTGCCCTTGCCGGAGTCTTCGCGCGGGGCGGTCATGGTGTCTGCAAGGTACACCGGCACTTGGCGGGTCGACATGTGAGCGCGGTCACAGGCCCGGCGCTATCGGGACGAGAGATTTCGGGCATGTCCCGACAACACCGAGACCTGCTGGTCGGCCTGGCCGTAGGAGCCGGTATGATCTACTACCTCGACCCCCGCGAGGGCGCGGCCCGGCGCCACCGCCTCACGGGCTGGATGCGCGATCTTCTGAGCGAGCTCAGCGACGACGGGCGGACGCGGGGGTTGGGTCAGTGGCGGACCTCGCGGCACCCCGGCGGCCACTATGGAGCCCGTGCCGGTGATATCGGCGGACTCGAGGCCGCGAACCTGGAGCCGAAGTCGGACCGCGGGCGGCTGGGGCAGGCCGTGGCACTGGGACTGGCGCTCGCCGTGTGGGGACTCACGCAGCGCGGGCTTCTCGGGTTGGGTGTGCGCGCCGCCGGCGCGGGGCTGGTCATGAGCCGGCTGAAGGAGAGCCCGGGGGCACCCTCCATCGCGGTCGAGCGGCGGCGGACGGTGGACATCCAGAAGACTCTCCGGATCGAGGCGCCGGTCGAGCAGGTATACGCCTTCTGGCGCGACTATCGGAACTTCCCGCTCTTCCTTTCGAAGGTTCGCCAGGTCGAGGACCTCGGGGCCGGCCGAAGCCGCTGGGAGGTGGATAGCCCGGAGGGCACGCTGGAATGGAATGCCATGATCACGGTCGAAGCGCCCGGGGCACTGCTCGCCTGGCGAAGCGAGCCCGGCGCGGTGCTGGAGAACGCCGGCGCGGTGCGGTTTTCCCGGGAGGGCACCGGCACCCGGCTCGATCTCCGGTTCTGCTACAACCCGCCAACGGAGGCAGGCGCCGCGGTCGCGGCGCTGTTCGGGGCCGATCCGCGGGCGCAACTGAATCAGGATCTGGGGCGACTCAAGTCGCTCCTGGAGTCCGGCACGAGGAGTGAGCTGTATGGCCAAGAACACGGGGCGTGAGTTCGCCACGATGGATGAAGAGGAGCGGCGCCGCTTCGCGCTCGAATCCAAGGCGGAGAACGAGGAGGCACCGGAGGAGCTCGACCTGACCGAGCCGCGAGGGGACGTCGAAGAGGAGCCTCCCCGGCCGCGGGAGGGCTGAGGGTGCGCCGAAGCAGGCTGCCTCAGCTCGCGTTCTGGGCCGCTGCGGCCTGGCTGGGGAGTCGGTGGCTACGGGACGGCGGCTGGCCCTCGCTCGCCGGACGCACGGTGCTGGTGACGGGCGGCTCGCGCGGCCTGGGGCTGGTCCTGGCGCGCGAGGCGGCCGCGGACGGCGCCCGGATCGCGATCTGTGGCCGTGACCCGGAGGCGCTGGCGCGGGCGGCCGAAGCCCTCCGCCGGATCGGGGCCCGGGTGCTGACGGTCGAATGCGACGTCACCGATCCTGCCGCCGTTCGGCGCATGGTGGAGGAGGTGGTCGCGCGCCTCGGCCCGGTGGACATGCTGATCAACAATGCCGGCGTGATCGAGGTGGGCCCGGCGGAGACGATGGCGCTGGCCGACTACGAGGAGGCCATGGCCACCAACTTCTGGGGCGTGCTCTATCCCGTGCTCGAGGTGCTGCCGGGAATGCGGGCGCGGGGGGACGGGCGGATCGTCAACATCACCTCGTTCGGCGGCAAGCTGGGGGTGCCGCACCTGGTACCGTACAGCGCCAGCAAGTTCGCCGCGCTGGGGCTTTCGCAGGGACTACGAGCCGAGCTCGCGGCCGACGGCGTCGCGGTGACGGCGGCCGTCCCGGGCCTCATCCGGACCGGCAGCCCGCGCAACGCGATCTTCCGCGGACGGCACCGGGCCGAGTATGCCTGGTTCAGCATCGCGGACTCGCTCCCCGGCCTCTCGGTGAGCGCGGAGACCGCCGCGACACGGATCCTGGCCGCGGCCCGCCGAGGTGACGCGGAGGTCCTCTTCCCGGTAATGGCCCGGGTGGCCGCGATCGCCCAGGCCGCGGCCCCCAATCTGACCGCCCGCCTGCTGGCGGGGGTCAATCGCCTTCTGCCTCGGGCGCCGTCCGGCCGTACCGGACGCCGCCGGGGCGCCGAGAGCCAGTCGCCACTGTCGCCGTCTCTGCTGACCAGGCTGGGCGACCGCGCGGCGCGACAATACAACCAGTTCGCGCCCGAGGAAGGGCGTGCCTGACCGCCACGGCGGCGGGGGATCAGGAGCGGACATGACCGTGACGTACAACGGTATCGGACGGATCGACGAGTGGGAGCCTCTCCACCCGCCCGACAGGGACGCGGGAGTCAACGTGGGGACGGCGGAGCGCTGGATCTCGGGTGTGGCGGCCGCGGCGCTGGCCGCGTTCGCGATCCGGCGGGGCCGTGGCGGGCTGCATGAGGCCGCGTTGCCGTTGGCTGGCGTGCTGCTCGGGCGGGCGGTCACCGGACGCTGCCCGGTGAACCAGGCGATCGGACGCAACTCCGCTCGCGACCGGGCGAGCCCGGGAGCGAGCCTCGGTCGGGGCGAAGGGCTGCGGGTCGAGCAGACGGTACGGATCGGGCGCTCGGCGGAGGAGCTGTACCGGTTCTGGCGCAACCTGGAGAACCTGCCGCGCTTCATGGATCATCTGGAATCCGTCCGCGTGCTGGACGAGCAACGCTCCCACTGGGTGGCCCGCGGCCCGGCCGGCTCCCGGGTCGAGTGGGATGCGGAGATCCACAACGACGTCCCGGGGCAGCTCCTCGCCTGGCGGTCGCTGCCCGGCGCGGAGGTGGGCCACGCGGGCTCGGTCCACTTCGAGCCCGACGTCGGTGACTTCACGCTGGTGCGGGTGATTCTCCGCTACGATCCTCCGGGAGGACGGCTCGGGGCCGGCGTCGCCCGCCTGTTCGGGGAGGATCCCGATACCCAGGTGGCGGACGACCTGCGCCGGTTCAAGCAGGTGATGGAAGCGGGGGACGCCTCACCTGCCACGCCGGACGGGCATTCCTAGTCTCGCTCCCAGACTCTAGAAGAGGAACTCGAACCCGAGTCGCGCCAGCCGAGGGGTTCCGTAGGCGAACACCGGCTGGAGGTAGTCCCTCGCGGCCGCGAGGTACAGCGGGAAGAGCTCCGACCGGCCTTCGACGAATCCGTTCCGGTCCAGATCGGCCGCTTCGCGGTAGCGGGCCGACTCGTATGGGATGGCCTCGGGGTGAGCCTGGTAGGCCTGCTCCGCGTTACGCTCGACCGTAGCCGAGTCGGGGGCGGGCTGACCGATGTCGCGCCGAACGGCCACCACGTTCTGGCGGTTGAGCAGGTTCCTGACGTCCAGGTAGACCCCACCCATTTTCCCTCCCAGCCGCAGTGAGCGGCGGATGAGCAGGTCCAACGTCTGCGTGCTCGGCAGGCGGGAGCCGTTCGGCGTGCCGACGAGAACTACGCCCGTGCTGTCGGTCCGGGAGTAGGGCAGCCCGCTGGCGAGGCGAAAGATCATCGCAGCCTCGAGCCCCGCCAGCGGGCGCACGCGGCCGACCCGGGGGCCGGCGTTGTCGTTCACCCGCCCGCGGAGGATGGCGGTGACCGTGTGACGCTGGTCGAAGTCGAGCGGGAACTCCGCCCGCGCCGGGACGATGGTATCGCCGGTGCTGGGATCGATCGTGATGAAGCGGCTGATGAGGAACGGATCGGTCGCGGTCGCCTCGGCCGACTGGAGGGTGTAGGCCACGCGCACCCCGATGCCGTCGGTCATCTCCTTCTCGAGCAGCACTTCGGCGCCCTCGACCGTACCCGCATCGGCATTGCCGAAGATGGTGCTGTCCGGATCCACCCCGATCGGCACCGAGGCCACCAGCCCATCGAGGCGCTTGTGATACGCGCCGATCCGGATCGCGAGGCCGGGGCGAGGCCGGATCCGGACGCTCAGCTCGTACTGGGTGGCTTCCTCGAAGCCCAGGTCGGGATTCCCCCGGCGGAAGCGCCCGGTGCGCGTGGTGTCGTCGAACGCCGCATCCACCAGGAACTGATAGTCGGGGGCCTGATTGAACCGGCCGAAGCTGGCCACGACCGTGGCGCCTTGGAGTACCGTGCTCACCGCGAATCGCGGGCTCAGCTCCGAGCGTGAGCCCCGCGACTCGCCCGGCAGATCGCTGCCGGGGTCGAACTGGTCCCAGCGCAGGCCTCCGGTGATCGCGATGTCTTCGATGCGTACCTGCGCTTCGGCGTAGGCGGAGGTGCCGGCGGGGCTGAAGGCCGATCGGGCGGGCAGGGGAACGGTGTCGGCCGCGGGCAGGTAGCCCAGGACCCGTTGATAACTGCGCACCTGCTGGGCCACGTGCTGGGCGCCGAAGTAGAGGTCAACCCGCCGAAGCCCGGAGAGGGCGTCCACCTGGAGACGGGTTTCCCCGAACCGGTTGTAGGCCAGATTCCCCTGCGAGCCCCCGGACAGGAAGAACGCCGGCACTCCCCAGGGAGAACGGAAGCTCTCGCTGGGCCGACTCAGTCCGGCGATCGGCGCGGTGGAGGGATCGAGCGCCTTGGCCTGGTCTTCGCCGATGAAGTGGAACCGGGAGCCGGTGAGCGCGCCGAGGGTGTAGTCCGGCTGCTCGACCAGCTCGCCCCGGAAGAACTCACGGACGTACCGGCTCCCCCGGACGTCCACCGACAGCGGCCGCCTCGCTCGCGGCCCGCTGGTCCACTGCACATGGCCGGTGAAGAGGTTGCCCTGCAGCCGCTGGGCCGGAGCGAAGTCCGGGTCGTACTTGTAGAGCGGATCGTAGAGGAGGCGCTGGTCCTCGGAGTGGAGGCCCATGGCGCGCACGGTGACGCGCTCGCCGACGGGCACCACGACCTTGCCGACGCCGGTCCACTGCTCGGCGCTGTTGTGCGGCAGCGGGTAAGGCGTCGCGGTGCGAGGATCCGCCGGATTCTCGGGGCTCGGAGCGTTCACGGCGTCGAAATCCATCCGGCCGTTCACGTCCAGCGCCCCGATCACGCCCACTCGGCCCGCGACCGGTCCGCCCGCCCGGACGATGAAACGATCCAGTCCGCGATCCAGGTTGCCGGCAAAGGGGCGGTCGGTCTCGTAGGCGGCGCGTCCTTCCCAGCGGTCGCCGGGATCGAGCGTCACCACGTTGACCAGCCCCGAGAGCGCCTGTCCGTATCGGGCGGAGAAGCTGTTGGTAATGAGGGAGGTCTCGCTCAACAGGTCGGGGGGCACCTGCAGTCCCAGGGCGCCGTTCGAGGCGTCGAGCTGGTTCTTGACCCCGAGACCGTCGAGGATGAACGACTCCTCGCCCAGCCTCCCCCCGCGATAGCTGGTTCCCACCGCGCCGGCCGAGAGGGCGATCGCCTCGCCCACGCTGCTCACCGGAAGCTGGCGGAGCTCGACGGCGGTGAACTTCTGCTCGGTGCTGGTCGCGAGCGGGTCGAGGACCGCGTCGTAGGGGGCGCTCACCACGACCGGCTCGAGCTCCTGCGGATTGCTCTCCAGCGCGAAGGTCACCGCCACGGACGTGCCGCCCGGCACCTGCACGCTGTCGAGCACCACGCCGCGGTAGCCGATCAGCCGCGCCGCCACCTGATGCCACCCCGCGCGCACCGACCGGATGCGGAAGGCGCCGGCGGTATCGCTCACGCCTCCCGCTCGCCCATCCACCAGGATCTCCACGCCCGGCAGCGGCCGATCGGTGCCGGCCACCGACGTGCGCCCGGTAATGGCGCCCTCGGCCTGAGCCGTGAGCCCCGGCGCCAGGGCGGCGGACGCGCCGCAGAGCAGGGCCAGACTGACCAGGGCTCGTCCGAATCGAAGGGGTTCTACGTAAGGCGTCGGGCAGGACCGGTCGGCACGACCGGCAGCGGCGGGTGTGGTCCACCTGCGTGGGATCGGCATCGATGCTCGATTGGTGGGTCCGAACCTGAAACCGGCGGGAATCGTCGGGGGGACGTCGCAGCCGTTTCCTTCCGCACACCGGGTGTCCGGTTGTGGGATTCAGCGGTCCCGGCTCCGAACAGCGGACCGCGGGGACGAGCCTGAGGCGTTTCGGGCAAGTTCTGCCCGAGCAACGACTTGGCCGACGGGGACGGGTTGGCACGCGACTCGCCTCAGAACAGGCGGACTCAAGGGAAGGATTTCGCGTGGACATTCCCCGTGCACCGGCTCGCCGGGGCCGCAAGCAGCTCCTCTATGGCGGCCTCACCGTTCTCGGATTGGCGCTGGCCACGGCGGGCCTCCGGAGCCTCAAGCCGGCGGCGCCGAGCGTGGACCGGGCGGCGGTCTGGATCGACTCGGTCCAGCGAGGGCCGCTGCTGATCGAGGTGCGCGGCCCCGGCACGCTGGTGCCCGAGCGGGTGCGCTGGATCTCGGCCGTGACGGCGGGGCGGGTGGAGAAGCGGCTGGCGGAGCCGGGCCAGGAGGTGAACCCGGACACCGAGCTGCTGGAGCTGAGCAATCCGGACGTGCAGCTCGAGGCCCTCGAGTCGGAGCGGCAGCTCACGGTGGCCCAGGGCGATCGGGTCAACATGCGCACGTCGCTGGAGACCACCCGGCTCAATCAGGAAGGGAACGTCGCGGCCGCCAAATCGGCCTACCTCGACGCCCAGCGCAATGCCGAGGCCTCCAGTGATCTGGCCCGCAAGGAGCTGATCTCGTCGATGGAGGCGAGCCGGGCGCAGGACCGGGTGGTGGAGCTGCAGACCCGCTACGAAGTAGAGGAAAAGCGACTGGCCGTCATGACCGAGGCGACCGGCTCCCAGCTGCGGTTGCAGGACGCCCAGGTGTCGCGGCTCCGCGCCGTCGTCGACTTCCAGCGCGAGCGGATCCGCAGCATGAAGGTCATGGCCGGGGCCCACGGCGTCCTGCAGGAGCTGCCGCTCGAGGTGGGCCAGTGGGCCCAGAGCGGCGCGGTCCTCGCGCGGCTGGTGGAGCCCGGCCGGCTCAAGGCGGTCCTCCGGATTCCGGAGACCCAGGCCAAGGATCTGACGATTGGCCAACCCGCCGCCATCGACACCCGCAACGGCATCGTGAAGGGTGCCGTCGCCCGCATCGATCCCGCGGTCCAGAACGGCACGGTTACCGTGGACGTCCGCCTGGAAGGCGAGATGCCGCGCGGGGCCCGGCCCGATCTCTCGGTGGATGGAACGATCCAGGTCGAGCGACTCGATAACGTGCTGCACGTCGGCCGGCCCGCCTACGGGCAGGCCAACAGCACGGTCGGGCTGTTCAAGCTCGCGGCCGACGGCCGCGAGGCGACGCGGGTCAACGTCCGCCTCGGGCGGACGTCGGTCAACACGGTGGAAGTGCTCGGCGGACTGCAGCCGGGCGAAAAGGTGATCATCTCGGACATGTCCCGCTGGGATGGCGTGGACCGGGTCCGCGTGGAATGAGCGCGGCGCTGTCAGCTCCGGTTGTCGGCGGCCAGGCGGCACCATTCACCGGACGTGACCAACGCCGGACCTGTTCGACCCGTCTAAGTCCCGATGGCCGGCAGCTGGCAGCGCCGCTTCTTCTCTCGTCACTCTCACATCCGACACGGACACCCTCATGGCCGACTCCCTGATCCGGCTCGAAGGCATCAAGAAGGTCTTCTACACCGACGAGGTGGAGACCCATGCGCTCTCCGACATCCACCTCGACATCCGGCACGGGGAATACGTCGCCATCGCCGGGCCGTCGGGGTGCGGCAAGACCACGCTGCTCTCGATTCTGGGGCTGCTCGACTCCCCCACCGAGGGGACCTACACCCTCGACGGGCAGCCGGTCGCGCGGTTGACCGCGTCGGAGCGGGCCCGGGTCAGGAACCGGCAGATCGGATTCATCTTCCAGGCCTTCAACCTGATCGGCGACCTCACCGTCTACGAGAACGTCGAGCTGCCGCTCACCTACCGCGGCATGCCGTCGGACGAGCGACGGAGCCGGGTCCAGTCGGCCCTGGAACGGGTGGGGATGTCGCATCGGATGAAGCACTTCCCGGCCCAGCTCTCGGGCGGCCAGCAGCAGCGCGTTGCGGTGGCGCGCGCGGTGGCCGGCGATCCCGCGATCCTGCTGGCCGACGAGCCCACCGGCAACCTCGACTCGACCAACGGCGAGGCGGTGATGGAGCTGCTGCGCGAGCTGCACCAGGGCGGCTCCACCATCTGCATGGTGACCCACGACGCGCGCTACGCCCGCCACGCGGACCGCTCGGTCCATCTCTTCGACGGCAAGGTGGTCGAAGAGCGGCAGCTGACCGCCGTGAGCTGAGGCAGCAGTGGCGTTCCTGCTCGACGACCTGCGGTCCGCCATCCGGCGGCTCCGCCGCGCCCCCGGCTTCACCGCCGCTGCGGTGGCCTGCCTGGCGCTCGGGATCGGGGCCAACACCGCGATCTTCAGCGTCATCAACGCGGTCCTCCTCCGGCCGCTGCCGTATCCGCGCGCCGACCGGGTGATGATGGTCTGGGAGGCCCGCGACGCCGATCGGGTGAGCCGCAACAGCGTCGCCGCGTACAACTTCCTCCCCTGGAAGACCGAGAGCGGTGTCTTCGAGCGGCTCGCCGCGGTGTACGACACCCGCGTCGGACTCACCGGCCACGGCGAGCCGCTGCAGGTGCCGGTCGAGTTCGCCTCGGCGGACCTCTTCCCGATGCTGGGGATGCGGCCGATCCTCGGTCGCGCCTATACCGCCGAGGAAGACCTGCCCGGCGCCGCCCCGGTGGTGGTGCTGAGCGAGGGCCTCTGGCAGCGGCGCTTCGGGGGTGCCCGCGACGTGGTGGGGCAGCGTCTCGAGCTGGATGGGGAGCCGCACACGATCATCGGCGTGCTGCCGGCCGGCGCGGGCATCGTCGGGCGGCCCGAGACCCCGGAGCTCTGGGCGCCGCTCGGGCTGGACCCGGCCCAGGACTACCACGGTGTCTCGGGGCGATACCTCGTCGCCATCGGACGGCTCAAGGACGGCGTGAGCCGGCCGCAGGCCCAGGCGTCGCTCACCGCGATCGCCCGGCGCCTCGAAGAGCAGTTTCCCGAGTACAACACCGGCTGGGGCGTGAACCTGGTGCCGGTGACGGATGACGTCACCGGCCACCTGCGTCGCCCCTTGCTGCTGCTGGCGGGTGTGGTAGGCCTGGTGCTGCTCATCGCGTGCGCCAACGTGGCCAACCTGCAGCTGGCCCAGGCGGCGGCGCGCCGGCGGGAGATCGCGGTCCGGGCCGCGCTCGGCGCAGGGCGGGGGAGGGTGGCACGCCAGTTCCTGGCCGAGAGCCTGGTGCTGGGGCTGGCCGGCGGCGGAGGCGGTGTACTCCTGGCCCTCTGGCTGACCGCCGCTCTGGCCGCGCGGGCCGGGACCGACATTCCTCGCCTGGGTGACGTGTCGGTGGACGCGGCGACGCTGGGCTTCACCCTGCTCGTCTCGCTGGCCGCCGGCCTGGGCTTCGGCCTCCTCCCCGCGCTCCACGCCGGCCGGGCCGACCTGCACGCCGCGCTCAAGGAAGGCGGCCGGAGCGGCGCGCCGGGCGGCACCCGGGCGCGCGGAATCCTGGTCGCGGGACAGATCGCCCTGTCGCTCATGCTGCTGGTCGGCGCCGGACTGCTGCTCAAGAGCTTCGCGCGCCTGCAACAGGTGGAGCTTGGCTTCGACGCCGAGCGGGTGCTGACGGCGCGCATCTCGCTGCCGGAGGCCCGCTACGCCGAGCCGGCGCGGCAGGCCGCCTTCTTCGACGCGCTGGTCGGTCGGGTTCGGACGCTGCCCGGTGTGAGCGCGGCCGGCACCGTGAGCTGGCTGCCGCTCTCCGGCCTTCGCTCCGCCACCGATCTCTGGATCGACGGCCGTCCCGTTCCGCCGCCGGAGGCGCGCCCCAGCGCTCACATCCAGGCGGTGACACCCGACTACTTCCGCGCCATGGGAATCCCGCTGCTCGAGGGGCGCACCTTCGCGTCCCAGGACGGCGCGGCTCAGCCCAAGGCCGCAGTCGTGAGCCGGAGCTTCGCCGAGCGCTACCTCGCCGGCGCTCCCGCCCTGGGCCAGCGGCTCGTCATGCCGTGGGGCGACACCCTGCGCGGCACCGTCGTCGGCGTCGTCGGGGACGTGCACCACGCCAGCGTCGATTCACTGCCGCGTCCCACTCTCTACTGGGCCGAGGCCCAGTGGCCCTGGAATGCGATGACGCTGGTGGTGCGGACCGGCGGCGATCCCGCGCGCCTCGCGCCATCGGTAGTCGCCGAGATCCATGCGATCGACCCCGAGCTGCCGGTGGCGGACGTGCGTCCGATGCAGGCCTACCTCGGCGATACGCTGGCCCGCCGCCGCTTCCTCATGACCTTGCTCGCGGGGTTCGCCGGCACCGCGCTGGCGCTCACCGCGGTGGGGCTGTACGGCGTCATGGCGTACTCGGTGGTGCAGCGCACCCGCGAGCTGGGCATCCGGCTCGCCCTGGGCGCGAGCCGGCAGCGCGTGCTGGGTGTGGAGCTCCGCCGCGCGCTGGCGGTGGTGGGAGCCGGCGTGGCGGCGGGACTGGCGGGAGCCGCCGCCTTCACCCGGGTGCTCGACGCGTTGCTCTTCGGCGTGAGCGCCACCGACCCCGCCGTGTTCGCCCTGATCGTCGCGCTGCTGGCCGGAGTCGGCCTGGCGGCGAGCTGGATTCCCGCGCGCCGCGCGACCCGGGTGGATCCGATGGTCGCGCTGCGCGCGGACTGATGCTCGAGGTCTCGTATGGAAGGACTGCTTCGCTCGGTTCGTGTCGCCGCCCGGGCCTTGCGCCGGACACCTACCTTCACCGTCTCGGTGGTGCTCACGCTCGCGCTCTGCATCGGGGGGACCGCGGCGGTGTTCGGGGCGGTGTACGCGGTGCTCTTCCGGCCGTTGCCCTGGGCTCAGCCGGAGCGCGTGATGCTGGTGCGCGAGCTGTGGCGCGGGCACGTGGGAGCCATGTCGGTGGGAAACTGGGCGGACCTTCGGCGCCGCGACCGGCTGTTCGAGTACCTGGTCCCGACCTATCCCCAGCAGCTCAACCTCGCGGGACTGGACCAGCCGGAGAACGTACCGGCGGCTCGCGTGGGAGCGGACTACTTCCGTCTTATCGGCGTGGCTCCGGCGCTGGGCCGGACCTTCGCGCCCGACGAGGACACTCCGGGCGGAGCGCAGGTGACGGTGTTGAGCGATCGTCTCTGGCGCCGACGCTTCGGCGCGGACCGGTCGGTGGTCGGGCGCGAGGTGCGGCTCGACGGCCGGCCCGCCACCGTCATCGGCGTGATGCCCGCCTCGCTCGATTTCGCGCTGCTGGGGGAACAGCTCTGGGTGCCCACGGCCTTCACCCCCGAGCGGCTGGCCCAGCACGACGACCACTACCTCACGGTGCTCGGCCGGCTGCGTCCGGGCGTGACCCTGGCCGAGGCCCAGGCCGAGCTGGCCGATATCGGTCGTGAGCTGGCGCAGAGCTTTCCCCAGGAGAACCAGGAGCGGAGCCTGGGCGCCAGTCCCCTGATGGAGGAGCTGGTGCAGGACTACCGCCCCCGGCTGTTCGTCCTGCTGGGCGCGGTCGGATTCGTGCTGCTCATCGCCTGCGCCAACATCGCCAACCTGCTGCTCGCGCAGGGCGCGGCGCGGGGACGGGAGATGGCGATCCGCGCGGCGGTCGGCGCGGGCCGAGGGCACCTCCTCCGGCAGGCACTCGCCGAGAACCTGCTGCTTGCGGGGCTCGGAGGCGGACTCGGCGTGCTGGTCGCCCACTGGGCAATCCAGGGCCTCACCGCCTTCGGGCCGCCGGACGTCCCCCGGCTGGCGGAGGCGCGGGTCGACGGGCCGATGCTGGCGTTCATGCTGGCGATCACGCTGGGCGCCGGGCTCCTGTTCGGGCTCGTGCCCGCGCTCCGGCTCGCGGCGCGGCCGCCCCACGCGGTATTGAAGGAAGGTCGCACCGGCGGCGTGCACCGGGACCGGCTCCGGAGCGCCCTGGTGGTGGTGGAGATCGCGCTCGCTCTGATCCTCCTCACCGGCGCGGGCCTGCTGATCCGGAGCGCCGCGGCGCTCAACCGGGTGGAGCCGGGGTACGACCCGACCGGTGTGGTGGCCGCACGGGTGTCGCTCCCGACGACGGGATATGAAGCGCCCGATCAGGCGCGCAGCGCGTTCGAGCGGCTCGGCGAGCGCGTGGCGGTTGCGCCCGGAGTCACGGCGTCGGGGCTCGCGTCGGTCGGGCCGCTCGAGGGCGGCGGCACCAACGGGCTGGTCCCTGAAGGCCGGCCGTACGAGATCGCCTCGGCGATCAACTCGTCGCGCCGGATCGTGTCGCCCGGGTATCTCGCCGCGATGCGGATCGCGCTACGGCGGGGTCGCGGCTTCACTGACCAGGACCGCGAGGGCGCGCCGCTGGTCATGATCATCAACGAGCGCCTGGCCCGGGAGGCGTTCCCCGGCCAGGACCCGATCGGCAAGCGGATCGCCTGCTGCGACGCCGGCCCCGACGGGCTGCCGAGCTGGAAGACGGTGGTCGGCGTCGTGAGCGACGTCCGGGCGCAGGACATGAGCCAGCCGGCCGACCCCGAGTTCTATCTCCCGCTGGCGCAGACGCCGCGTGCCGCGTGGGACTGGATCCAGCGGTCCATGACCGTGGCCGCGCGGGGCACCGCGGATCCGATGCGCCTGGTGCCCGGCCTGCGCGACGCGGTGCGCGCGGTCGATCCGGCGGTCCCGCTCTACCAGGTCGGAACCATGGACGACCGGATCACCCGGTCGCTGGCCCAGGCCCGGTTCAGCACCGCGCTCCTGACGGCGTTCGGCGCGGTGGCGCTGCTGCTCGCCGCGATCGGCGTCTTCGGCGTGATCTCCTACGGCGTGAGCCAGCGGACCCAGGAGATCGGCGTGCGCGTGGCGCTGGGCGCCGGCCAGGGCGACGTGGTCCGGCTCATCGTGCGCCACGGCGCGGCGCTCGCCGGGGCGGGTCTCCTGATCGGACTGGCCGGCGCCCTGGCGGCGACACGCCTCCTGGCCACGCTGCTCTACCAGGTGAGCCCCACCGATCCGCCGACGTTCCTGCTCGGCGCCACCGTGCTCGGCACCTGCGCGCTGGCAGCGGCGGCGCTCCCGGCCCTGCGCGCGGCGCGGCTCGATCCCGCCATCGCGCTCAGGGCGGAGTGACGAGGGAGGACATCCGTGCTGCACGACATTCGTTACGCGCTTCGCTCGCTTCAGCGGCACCCGGTGTTCGCGCTCACCGCCATCCTCACCCTCGGCCTCGGCATCGGCGCCAATACCGCGATCTTCAGCGCCGTCAACGGGGTGCTGCTGCGGCCGCTGCGGTATCCCGACCCCGACCGCATCTTCACGATCTGGGGTCATCACGCCTCCATCGGCCGCGAGACGGCATCGCTCCCCGACTTCCTCGACTGGCGCAAGGCGCGCTCGTTCTCGGGAATGGCCGCGTGGGCCAACACCGCATTCACCGTGACGGGGGCCGACGAGCCCGAGGTGGTGAGCGGCGCCCTGGTGACCCCCAACTACTTCCGCGTGCTGGGTGCGCCGATACCCCAGGGCCGCGACTTCCGTGAGGACGAGGCGCGGGGTGCGGCGAGGGTGGTGGTGCTGAGCCAGGGGTACTGGCAGCGCGCGTACGGCGGGCGTCCGGAGGTCGTCGGCCGCCGGATCACGCTCGGTGGCCTTCCGTACACCATCGTCGGCGCCGGCGCCCGCGGGCTCGAGCGGCCGGCGCAGGTGGATATCTGGGCACCGCTCGCGATCGATACCACGGCCGGCCGTCGCAACGACTTCCTCCAGGTGATCGGCCGGTTGGCGCCGGGCGCCGCCCCGGAGACCGCGCGGGTGGAGCTGGAGACGATCGCCCGACGGCTCGAGGCTGAGTATCCGGCGACCAATGCCGGCTGGGGCGTCGAGCTGATCGGACTGCACGAGCGGATCGTGGGCGAGATCCGGCCGGCGCTGCTCGTGTTCCTCGGCGCGGTGGTGCTGGTCCTGCTCATCGCCTGCGCCAACGTGGCCAACCTGATGCTCGTCCGGGTGGCGGCCCGCGAGCGCGAGCTGACGCTTCGCGTCGCGCTCGGCGCCTCCCGGCGGCGACTGGTGCGGCAGCTCCTCACCGAGAGCGTGCTGCTGGCGCTGGCGGGGGGCGTCCTTGGGGTCGGACTCGCGGTGTGGGGCGTGGGTGCGCTGCGCGCGCTCGAGCCGGGCACCTTGCCGCGGCTGCAGGAGATTCGCCTCGATGGGCGAGCGCTGGCGTTCGCGTTGGTCCTCTCGGTCGGCACCGGCCTGCTGTTCGGGGTGGTGCCGGCCATCCGGGCCCTCGGCTTCGATCTCCGCGGCGGCCTCGCTGAAGGCGGGCGGGCACTCGCCGGCGCACGCTCGGCCGCGCGCACCCGCAGCGCCCTGGTGCTCGCGGAGGTAGCGCTGGCCTCGGTGCTGCTGGTCGGGGCGGCGCTGCTGCTCCGAAGCTTCGTGGGCCTCACGCGGGTGGATCCAGGCATCTCCGTCGACGGGATTCTGACGGCCCGCGTCACCCTGCCACGCTCCCGCTACTCCGAGCCCGCGCGCCAGGTGGCCTTCGCTGATGCGCTGCTGGAGCGCGCGCGGGCGCTCCCGGGTGTCAGCTCCGCGGCGCTCGGCACCGACGCGCCGGTCGATGACGGGATGCCCTACTGGAGCTTCGCCGTGGACGGGGTCGAGCAGCCCCCGCCCGAGGTGGTACAGGACGCCGTGGTGTACCGGGCCACCCCCGAGTACTTCCACACGTTCGGCCTTCCGTTGATTCACGGCCGGCTGTTCGAGGCCGGCGATCGCGCCGACGGTACGCCGGTTGCCGTCGTGAGCCAGGCGCTGGCCCAGCGGTACTGGCCGGGGCAAAACCCGGTCGGCTCGCGGATCACGTTCGATGATGCCACCGACTCGGCCGCCACCTGGATGTCCGTGGTCGGGGTGGTGGGCGACGTCCTCCAGGACGGCGCGATGAGCCCGGCCTATCCGCAGATCTACGTGCCCTTCGCCCAGCTCCCGGACCGCTCCATCGTGGTGGCGCTCCGAACCGGCCGGAATCCGCTCGCACTCGCCGCCCCACTCAAACAGGCACTTGCAGGCGTGGATCCCAACCTCGCGCTCTCCCGGGTCACGACCATGGAGCAGCGGGTCGCGAGCACGCTCGCGCGGCCGCGGGTCAACGCTCTCCTGCTCGCCGCCTTCGCGGTTACGGCCCTGGTGCTGGCTGCGCTCGGCATCTACGGCGTGATCGCCTACAGCGTGGTGCAGCGCACCCGCGAGCTGGGCATTCGCGTCGCGCTCGGGGCCAGGGCCGAGGTCGTGCTCGCGATGGTCATGCGGCAGGGTCTGACTCCCGTGCTGATCGGGCTCGCCGTCGGGCTCGGCGTGGCGGCATTCGGGAGCCGTGTACTGCGCTCGCTGCTCTACGGGGTCGCGGCGACGGACGTGGCGACCTACGCCGCCGTGGCGGCGTTCCTGACCGCGGTTGCGGCCGCCGCGAGCTACGTCCCCGCCCGGCGGGCGGCCCGCTCCGACCCGGTCACGGCGCTTCGCGCGGAGTGATCATGGCCCTCGCCATCGATCCGCTGATCCGGATGCAGGGGATCTCCAAGATCTTCCACACGGAAGACGTGGAGACCCATGCGCTCTCGCGGATCGACCTGGAGATCCGGGCCGGCGAGTACATCGCGATCGCGGGGCCGTCCGGCTGCGGCAAGACGACGCTGCTCTCGATCCTCGGTCTGCTCGACTCGCCCAGCGAGGGCTCCTACGTCCTCGCCGGCGAGCCGGTGGCGACCCTCTCCGCCGCCCAGCGGGCCCGGGTTCGGAGTCGCGCGGTCGGCTTCATCTTCCAGGCCTTCAACCTGATCGGCGATCTCAACGTGTTTCAGAACGTGGAGCTGCCGCTCAAGTACCGGGGCCTGCCCGCCGAGGAACGGCGGGGCGCGGTGCACGAGGCGCTCGAGCGGGTGGGGCTGCTCCACCGCATCCACCACTACCCGGCGCAGCTCTCGGGCGGCCAGCAGCAGCGGGTCGCCGTGGCGCGCGCCGTCGCGGGGAAGCCGCTGGTGCTCCTGGCGGACGAGCCGACGGGCAATCTCGACAGCCAGAACGGCGCGCAGGTGATGGAGCTGCTGGGCGAGCTCCACGCGGGCGGCGCCACCATCGTGATGGTCACCCACGACCCCCGGTATCTCGCCCAGGTGCACCGGACCGTCGATCTGTTCGACGGCCGCCTGGTCGAGCGGGGCAGCCTCAACCTGGAGGTAGCGTGATGCTCGAGGCGATCCGGCGGGACCTCAGGTTCGCGGCCCGCGGGCTGTGGCGGAGTCCCGGCTTCACCGCCATCACGGTGGCCACGCTTGCCCTCGGCATCGGGGCCAACACCGCGATCTTCAGCGTCGTCAACGCGGTGCTGCTCCGGCCGCTGGCCTATCGCGACCCGGCCCAGCTGGTGGCGCTGCGCGGCGTGGTCGAGGTCCGCGGACTCAACGACGTCCGCAACTCGGCGCCGGAATACCAGGACTTCCGGAGCGAGATCCCGGCGCTCGCCGACGTCGCAGCCGCCTGGCCGATCAACATCAACCTCACCGACCTTGGTGACCCCGAGCGGATCCAGGCCTCCGTGGTGAGCAGCAACTACTTCCAGGTGCTGGGGACCGCGCCGGCGTTGGGCCGGGACTTCACGCCGGAGGACGACCAGGGGCGGATCGGCTACGTGGCGATCATTTCCTGGGACCTGTTCCAGCACCGGTTCGGCGGCGACCGCTCGGTCATCGGCAAGACGGTGCGGCTGGACGACGACCCGATGACGGTCATCGGGGTGATGCCGCGCGGCTTCCGCCATCCGCTGGAGAGCGGCGACTCACCGATGGAGGTCTGGGCCCCCGTAGAGCTCGGCAATGCCGATCCGCAGTTCATCGGTGACCGCCGCGCCCGGGTCTTCGAGGTGATCGGTCGCCTCAAGCCTGGCGCCACGGTTGCCGAGGCGCAGGCCCAGCTCGACGCCCTCTCGACCCGGCTCGAGTCCCGCTACCCCGAGGTGTACCCCGCCGCGCTCGGCTGGCGCGCCGCGGCATTGCCGCTGAGCGAGCGGGTGGTGGGCGACGTGCGCCCCGCGCTCCTGGTGCTGCTCGGCGCGGTCGCGTTCGTGCTCCTCATCGGCTGCGCCAACGTCGCCAACCTCATGCTCGCCCGGGCCACCGGCCGCGGCAGGGAGATCGCCATCCGCACGGCGCTGGGCGGCGACCGGCCCCGGCTCATCCGCCAGCTCCTGACCGAGAGCCTGCTCCTGGCCGCGCTGGGCGGGGCCCTGGGCCTCCTGCTCGCCGTGTGGGGCACCAGCGCGCTCGGCCGGCTGGCGGCCCTGTATCTGCCGCGCGCCCGAGAGATCGCGATCGACGGCCCGGTGCTCGCCTTCACCGCCGTGCTGATCCTGGTGACCGGCATCGCGTTCGGGCTCTTCCCCGCGCTTCAGGCCTCGCGGCCGGACCTGCAGGACGTGCTGAAGGACTCGGCCAAGGGAAGCGCCGGCGGCGGCCGCACCCGGATGCGCGCGGTGCTGGTCGTGGCCGAGGTCGCCGTCGCGCTGGTGCTGCTCGCGGGGGCGGGACTTCTGCTCCGAAGCTTCCAGCGGCTGGTGGCGGTCGATCCGGGATTCGATCCCGAGCGGCTCCTCACCATGCAGGTCTGGCTGCCGGTGCCGAACGACAACGCCAAAGGCCGCTACTTCACCCAGCAACAGCGGGTCGGATTCTACGACCGCGCGGTCGCCGCGGTACGGCAGGTGCCCGGCGTGACGGGGGCGGCGCTGGTCTCGCGCCTTCCCTACAGCGGGCGCAACGATGCCCGCTTCAAGATCGAAGGCCGGCCGGTCGCCGACGCGCAGCTTCTGCCGTCGGCCGAGGTGCGGCTGGTGAGTCCCGACTACTTCCGCACCATGGCCATCCCGGTGCTCCAGGGCGAAGCGATGCCCGACGGCGTGGACTCGCTCTCGTCCACCTACGCGATGGTGAACCGGACTCTGGCCGAGCGGGAATGGAAGGGTCAGAGCCCGATTGGCCAGCGGATCCAGCTCGTCGGCTTCGGCGGCCCGACGGCCACCATCGTCGGCGTGGTGAACGACGTCCGTCAGGGCGCGCCGGACCAGCCGCCGCTGCCCGAGTTCTATCTCTCGTACCGGTTGGTCGCCGGCCAGGAGATGTCGCTCGTGGTCCGCACCGCGGGCGACCCCGACGCGCTGGCCGACCGGGTGGTGCAATCGATCCGCTCGGTGGATCCGACCCAACCGGTGTTCGGGGTCAAGTCCATGGCGCGGCTCCTCGCGAACGCGGAGGCCGAGCGGCGGTTCTCCCTCCTCCTGCTCAGCCTGTTCGCGGCGATCGCGCTCCTGCTCTCGAGCCTGGGCATCTACGGCGTGATGGCGTACAGCACGAGCCAGCGCCGTCACGAGATCGGCATTCGCATGGCGCTCGGCGCGGCCACCCCCGACGTGCTGCGACTGGTGTTGCACCAGGGGATGCGCCTGGTGCTCCTCGGCCTCGCCATCGGCCTGTTCGGCGCGTGGGCGATGAGCCGTGTGCTCGCGGGACAGCTCTACGGGATTTCGCCCCGCGATCCGTTCACCTATGTGGCCGTCGCCCTGCTTCTGGGGACGGTCGCATTCGCGGCCACCTGGCTGCCCGCCCGGCGGGCGACCCGGGTGGATCCCATGATCTCGCTTCGGAGTGAGTGATGGACCGACTGCGCCACGACCTCCGCTTCGCCCTGCGCGGATTGCTGCGCCGCCCCGGCTTCACCACCGTGGTCGTGCTGACCCTCGCGCTCGGGATCGGGGCCAACAGCGCGATCTTCAGCGTGGTGAACGGTGTCCTCCTGCGGCCGCTCCCCTACGACCGGCCCGGCGAGATCGCCACCGTCTGGGTGCGCTGGCCGGGCAATCCGCAGGGCGAGCTGAGCCAGCCCGAATACTGGGACCTGCGAGAGCAGAACCGCTCCTTCAGCCGGCTCGCTGCGTACACCGACGGCTCGCTCACACTGACGGGGAGCGGCGAGCCCGAGCGGCTCCGCGCGGGCTTCATGAGCGCCGACGCGCTCCCGCTGCTCGGCGTGGCACCGGCGCGCGGGCGGAGGCTCAGCCCCGACGACGACCGGCCCGGCGCGCCGGTGGCGGTGCTGCTCGGCGACGGGTTGTGGCGGCGTCGCTTCGGGGCGGACCCAGCGATCGTGGGGCGAACCCTCACGCTGGACGACCATCCGGCCACGATCATCGGAGTGATGCCCGCGGGATTCCAACTTCCCACCGATTACGCCGGGCCGGGCGCGGAGATCTGGGCTCCGCTGCAGCTCGACCCCTCCATCGATCGCTCCGAGCGGGGCTGGCATTGGGTCAGCGTGCTCGCCCGGCTCCGCCCGGGCGTGGATATCGGCGCCGCGAGCCTGGAAGTGGGTGCGCTCGCCCGCCGGATGCTGGAGACCTACCCCGGCGAGTACAAGCCGGCGTTCGGCGGCTTCGCCGTGATCGCGGCCGACGACCTGGTGGGCGAGATCCGGCCCGCGATCCTGGTGCTGCTCGGGGCCGTCGGCCTGCTGCTGTTGATCGCCTGCGCCAACGTGGCGGGGCTGCTGCTGGCCCGGGCGGAGTCACGGCAGCGAGAGATCGCGGTCCGCACCGCGCTCGGTGCCGGCACCGGCAGCCTGGTGCGCCAGCTGCTCACCGAGAGCGTCGTCCTGGCGCTCACCGGCGGGCTCCTCGGGGCGGTGCTGGCCGACTGGGGGGTCAGGGGCCTGGTGGCGATGGCGCCTCCGACCCTGCCGCGGCTCGACGCGGTCCATACCGACGGCTGGGTCCTCGGCTTCACCCTGCTGGTGAGCATGCTGACCGGCATCCTCTTCGGACTGGTCCCCGCGCTCCAGGCGGCGCGCCCGGACCTGACCGTTGCACTGGCCGAGGGCGGCCGGAGCGGAAGCTCGGCGGGGCGGCAACGCTTTCGCCGCGGGCTCGTGGTCGCGCAGATCGCGCTGGCCCTGATGCTGGTGACCTCGGCCGGCCTCCTGATCCGGAGCTTCATGCGGATCCGCGGAGTGGATCCCGGGTTCGATCCGTCGAGGCTGCTCACCGCCGAGGTCGAGCTGTCGGCCGTCCGGTACGACACGCCGGCCAAGATCCGCGCCTTCTACGGTGAGCTGGTGCATCGGCTCGAGGCGCTGCCCGGGGTCCGGTCGGCGGCTGCCGTACGCGCGCTGCCGATGACCGGCCGCCTGGAGATCGGCGACTGGTCCTTCATCGTCGAGGGACGGCACGCGAACCCGCCGGTGCCGGCCGACCGGATCGCCGCGGACTGGCAGGCGCTCACGCCGGGATACTTCGAGACGCTCCGCATCCCGGTCCTGCAGGGTCGGGCCCTCGAGGAGCAGGACCGGAGTGACGCGACCGAGGTGGTCGTGGTCAACCGGACGCTCGCGCGGCTGGCGTGGCCGGGGCAGGATCCGATCGGGCAGCGGGTCCTCCTTGGTGGCGGAGGCGTCGACTCGGTCTGGCGCACCGTGGTCGGCATCGTGGGCGACGTGCGCCACCGGGGACTCACCGCGCAGCCGCGCCCGGAGATGTACCTCCCGCACGCGCAGTTCCCGGCCGGGACCGGCACGCCGCAGCGGACCATGCGCATCGTCCTCCGCGCCGCGGGGGATCCCAACGCGCTCGCCAATCCCGTGCGCGCCACCCTGGCGGCACTCGACCCCGCCGTGCCCCTGGTGGATGTCCAGACGATGGACCAGGCGATGGGGAACTGGGCCGCCGAGCGGCGGCTCACGATGATCCTGGTCGCCGCGTTCGCCGCCCTGGCGCTCACGCTGGGCGCGGTCGGCGTGTACGGCGTCATGGCGCATCTGGTGGTGCAGCGGACCCGCGAGATCGGGATCCGCATCGCGCTGGGCGCCGTCCCGCGCGAGATCCTGGGCCTGGTAATGCGTCAGGGTGCGTGGCTGGCGGCGGCCGGAGTCGGCCTCGGCGTCGCAGGCGCGCTGGCCGCGAGCCGGGTCCTCGCCGGGCTGCTGTTCCAGGTCACCCCGACCGATCCCTTGACCTATGCCGGCACCGCGCTCGCCCTGCTTGGCGTCGCCGGCATCGCCGCGCTGGTGCCGGCGCTGCGCGCCACCCGCACCGACCCGGTAGAGGCCTTGAGGAGCGAATGATGGGCGCACCCTGGCGAAGCGGCGTGCTCGTCGCGGTGGTGCTGACCCTGGCGCTCGCGATCGGCGCCAACACCGCGTTCTACAGCATCGTCCGCGGCGTTCTCCTGCGGCCGCTGCCGTTCACGGCGCCCGACCGGGTGGTGCTGTTGTCCGAGTTCGACCGGATCAGCGGCACCACCCGGGAGGCGTTCTCGGTCCCGGACTACTATGACCTCCGCGCGCGCACCCCTGTCTTCGCCGGACTCGCGGGGTTCGCCAGCCGGCCGTACTCCCTCGCGGGCGACGGGAGCGAGCCGGAGCAGGTCGTAGTGACCGCGGTGAGCGCCGACTACTTCGGGTTGCTCGGGGTCGAGCCGCTCCGGGGACGAGTGTTCGCCGCGGCGGAGGACCAGCCGGGCGGTCCGCGGGTGGCGCTGCTGGGCGAAGGGGTCTGGCGCCGGCGGTTCGCCGGCGATCCGGGCGTGGTCGGACGCACGGTCCAGCTCGACGGCGAGCCGTACGTGGTGCTGGGGATCGCTCCCGGTACCGCCGAGCTGCCGGGGGAGGGAAGCCAGGTCTGGCTCCCGCTTCAGCTCGGGCCCACCTCGCAGCCGCGCAGCCTGCACAACGTGCGGGTGCTCGGCCGGCTCGCGCCGGGGGCTTCGGTGGCGAGCGCGGGAGCGGAGGTGGCGGCGCTGGCCGCCAGGCTCGAGGCCGATTTCCCCGAGGCCAACCGCGGACGCGGCATGGCGGTGGAGCGGGCCATCGATGTGACGGTCGGCGCGGTGCGACCCGCGCTCTGGCTGGTGCTCGGCGCGGTGGGACTCCTGCTCCTCGTGGCCTGCGTCAACGTGGCGAACCTGCTGCTTGCCCGGGCATGGGCGCGCGCCGGCGACCTCGCGGTGCGCCGGGCCCTCGGCGCATCCAATCTGCGGCTGGCGCGTGAATTCCTGACGGAGGGACTGCTGGTCGCCCTGGCGGGCGCCGCGCTCGGCCTCGTCGTCGCGACCTGGGGAGTCGACCTGCTGCTGGGCCTGGCGCCGGCCGACATCCCGCGCCTCGACCAGGTCCGGATCGATGGCGGCGTGCTGGCGGTCACGCTAGTCGTGGCGGTGAGCACCGGGCTGGCCTTCGGGGCGCTGCCGCTGCTCCAGAGCCGGGGGATCGACCCCGCGACTGCGCTGCGCGGTGGCGGCCGCGGATTGTCCGCGGGCCCTGGGCGCCGGCGGGTGCGCCAGGCGCTGGTCGTCGCCCAGCTCGCGCTGGCGGTGGTGCTGGTGACCGGCGCGGGACTGCTGCTCCGCAGCTTCGCCAAGCTCCGCGCCACCGATCCGGGGTTCCGCACCGAACAGGTACTCAAGGCGGGCTTCACCCTTCCGGCTTCGCGCTACCCGCAGCAGTTCGACCGCTACCCCGCCTGGCCCGAAGTGCTGGGCTTCTACGGCCGGCTGGTCGAGCGGGTCCGCGCCATCCCCGGCGTGCGCACCGTGGCACTGGCCGGGAATCATCCGCTGGCACATGGGTTCACCAACAGCTTCGTCATCGCCGGACGGGAGAACGAGTACGCCCAGCAGCCGGAGATCGCGATCCGGCCGGTGAGTCCGGAGTACTTCGCCGTGGTGGGCGTTCCACTGGTGCAAGGGCGACTGCTGGATGGGCGGGATGTGGCCGGGGCGCCGGACGCGATCCTGCTCAACCAGGCCGCCGTGCGCCGGTTCTTTCCCCGCGGGGGCGCCCTCGGCGCCCGGATCAGCTTCTGGGGCCGCGCGCGGACCGTGGTGGGGATCGTGGGCAACGAACGATTCCATGGCGTGGCGGAGGAAGCGCCGCCGGCCCTCTATCCGGCGCTGGCGCAGTCGCCCATGGGCGCGGTCACCCTGCTGGTCGCGACCGGCCGCGACCCCGAAGCGCTGGCGGCGCCGGTGCGTTCCGCGATGCGGCGCGTCGACCCCACCGTCGCTCTCTCGGGCGTCGAGCCGCTGACGCAGACGCTGGCCGATTCCCTGGCGAGACCGCGCTTCACCTCGGCGCTCCTCGCCGTCTTCGCGGTGCTGGCCCTCCTGCTGGCGAGCATCGGCGTCTACGGCGTGCTCAGCTTCGCGGTGACCGAGCGCACCCGGGAACTCGGCATCCGCGCGGCACTCGGCGCGACGCCGCGACGGATCCTCCGCCAGGTGCTTCGCCAGGGCCTTGGACTCACCCTGATCGGGACGAGCCTCGGCCTGGTCGGCGCACTCGCCGCAGGGCGACTCCTGCGCGGGCTCCTGTACCAGGTGACGGCGACCGATCCCGCCATTCTGACCGCGGTCGTGCTGCTGCTCGCCGCGGTCGCGCTTGCCGCGAGCCTGGTGCCGGCCTGGCGCGCCACCCGCATCGACCCCATGCAGGCATTGAGGAGCGAATGACAGGCGATCTGATGCAGGACCTGCGCTACGTCCTCCGGTCGCTGGCGAAGGCGCCGGGGTTCACCGCCATCGTGCTGCTCACGCTCGCCCTGGGCATCGGGGCGAACACCGCGATCTTCACCGTGCTCAATGCGGTGCTGCTCCGGCCGCTGCCCTTCCCCGACTCGGACCGGCTGGTGGCCATCCGGGAGACCTTCGGACAGGGTCTCGAGGGCTCGGTCGCCGGGCCCAACGTGGTGGACTGGCGCACCCGGAGTCACTCGTTCAGCGGCATGCTGGCCTTCCGGGCGAGCAGCCGGGCGCTGGTTGGCGACGGCGAGCCGGAGCAGGTCTTCACCGCCATGGTCAGCTCCGACTTCTTCCACACCCTGGGTGTGGCGCCGGCGCTCGGCCGAGGCTTCGCCGCCGGCGAGGACCAGGGCGTGGGCACCGTCGCGGTGCTCTCCGACGGACTCTGGCGCTCCCGCTACGCGGCGGACCCCAACGTGATCGGCCGGACGATCACCCTGAGCGGTCAGCCGTACACCGTCATCGGCGTCGCGCCGCCGGGCTTCACCTATCCCGGCAATGCCGTGGCCTGGCTGCCTCTGGAATACGGCCTCGGCCGCTCGGCCAAGCGCGGCAGCCACGGCTACGATGTGGTGGCCCGGCTGGCACCGGGCGTGACGCTGGAGTCCGCGCAGGCCGACCTCGCGGCCGTGGCGCGGGTCCTGGAAAAGGAGTACCCGGACGAGAACGGCGGACGCGGGTCGCGTGTGATGCCGCTCGCGGCCGACACCGTGCGAGCGGCCCGGCCGGTGCTCCTTCTGCTCGGCGGCGCGGCGCTCTTCGTGCTGCTCATCGCGTGCGCCAACGTCGCCAACCTGTTTCTCGCCCGTGCCGCGGTGCGCCAGCGCGAGCTGGCCGTGCGCTCGGCCCTGGGCGCCGGTCGGTGGCGGCTGGCCCGCCAGGTCCTGGTGGAAGGCGTGCTGCTCTCCCTCGCCGGAGGGTTGATCGGCCTCCTGCTCGCGAGCTGGGGCGTGGACCTGCTGGTGGCGCTGCGGCCGAGAGGAATTCCTCGTCTGGACGAGATCGGCGTGGACCACGCGACGCTGGCCTTCGCGGTGCTCGTCTCCGTGGCGGTGGGCGTGGGCTTCGCCCTTTTCCCGGCGCTCACGCTCTCCCAGGGCGATCCGGCCGACGCGTTCCGGGGCGAGGGGCGCGGGGTGACGGGCGGCCGGTCGGGCGGACGGTTCCGGGCCGCCCTGGTGGTGGTACAGGTCTCCCTCGCGCTCGTGCTCCTCGCCGGCGCCGCGCTGCTGGTGGTGACCGTGCGACGCCTGGCGCTGATCGATCCGGGCTTCGATCCCAGTGGCGCGTACACGTTCGAGTTCACCATCCCGCCGGGCAAGTATCCCGACCGGGCGCGGCACGACCAGTACCTCACCCGGGTCGTGGACGCCGTGAGCCGGGTGGGCGGAACCCGCGCCGCGGGCGCCACCTTCTATCTGCCCCTCGGCAACGGCCAGGTGAGCGGCGACTACACCGTCGCCGGCGCGCCGCCCGCCGCCGCGGGCAAGGAGCAGTACGCCAACTTCCGCATGGTGACGGGTGACTACTTCGACGCCCTCTCCATTCCCCTTCGGCGCGGCCGGCTGCTGACGCCCGACGACCGGGCCGGGGCGCCACACGTGGCCGTGGTGAACGAAGCGCTGGCGCGGAAGGCCTGGCCCGAGCAGGACCCGATCGGCCAGCGGCTCACCTTCGGCGACGGGCAGGACGACCCCGATTGGATACAGGTCGTCGGCGTGGTCGCGGACGTGAGGGCGGACGGCCTCACGGTGCCCCCGGGGCCGGAGATCTACGTACCATTCGCCCAGATCACCGCCGACCTGTGGACCGTGTTCGCCCTGGACCCGGTATCCGTGGTGATACGCAGCGACCAGGACCTGGCAACGGTCGGCGGGGCGATCCGTGCGGCGATCCGGTCGGTAGATCCGGAGCAGCCGGTGACCGGCCCGACCCCCGCCGGCGAGTTGGTGGCCGGCGCCATGGCCCGGCAGCGCTTCGGCATGCTCCTGCTGCTCGCGTTCGGCGGCTTGGCGCTGCTGCTCGCCGCCGTGGGCGTGTACGGGGTGATGGCCTACGCCGTGAGCCAGCGGACCCGTGAGCTGGGCATCCGGCTCGCACTCGGCGCGCGACCCGGCACGGTGCGCAGGCTGGTGCTGGGGCAGGGAATGGTGCTGGCCGGCCTGGGGATCGGGCTCGGACTCGTGGGCGCGCTGGTCCTCGGCCGTCTGCTGGTCGGCATGCTCTACGGCGTGCAGCCCACCGATCCGCGGGTGCTGGCCGCGGTGGCCGCCCTGCTCGTGACCGCGTCGGTCCTCGCCTGTCTAGTTCCCGCGGTTCGCGCGACCCGGGTGAACCCGGTGGACGCGCTCCGGAGCGAATGATGATCCGACTCGGCCACGATCTCCGCTACGCCGTACGGGCGCTCCGGCGCACCCCGGGGTTCACTGCCACCGCCGTGGCGACGCTCGCGCTCGGGATCGGCGCCACCGCCGCGATCTTCACCGTGGTCAACGCAGTGCTGCTCCGGCCGCTGCCGTATCGGGACTCGGAGCGGCTGGCCAGCATCTGGGTGGATCTGGGGCAGGGCGCCCAGTCGCTCCCGGCGGTCTCTCCGGCGGACTTCCGCGACTACCAGCGGCGCACCCGGGCCTTCGCCGGGTTCGCCGCGGGGGCCGGGGCGGAGACGGTGAAGCTCCGGGGCAACCTGACGGGTGACGGGGAGCCCGAGCGCGTCCGCCTGACTCCGGTCACCGCCAACTTCTTCCCCCTGTTCGGAGTGACTCCCGAGCTGGGCCGCGGCTTCACCGAGGAAGAGGAAGCGACCAACGGCCCGCACGTCGTCATGCTCACCGACGGGCTCTGGCGCCGCCGCTACGGCGCCGATCCCAGGATCGTGGGCCGCACGATCCAGGTGGATGGCGAGGGCTACGAGGTGGTGGGCGTGCTGCCCCGCGACTTCCACCTGCTGCTGCCCGCGGAGGCGTTCGAGTTCGTGGACGCCGATCTCTGGGTGCCGCTTCAGTTCGACTATAGCCAGCAGCTCCCCCGGAACCTGACCTTCTTCTCCGTCTTCGGCCGGCTCAAGCCCGGGGTGACCTGGCCCCAGGCGCAGGCCGACATGTCGGCCATCGCGAAGCAGTTCCGCCAGGAGTTTCCGGAGCACCAGGCGGCCAACACCAGGATCCGGGCGGTGCCGCTGCAGGAGGACATCGTCAAGCACGCCCGTCCCGCGCTGCTCACGCTGATGGGGGCGGTGGCGCTGGTGCTGCTCATCGCCTGCGCCAACGTGGCGCACCTGCTGCTGGCCCGGGGCACGGCGCGCGCCGGCGAGTTCGCCCTCCGCACCGCGCTGGGCGCCGGCCGCTGGAGCCTGATCCGGCAGCTGCTGGTGGAGAGCGGGCTCATCGCCGCGGCCGGCGGCGTGCTGGGCCTGAGCGTGGCGTGGGGTGCGCTCTTCGTGCTCAGGCTGCTCCATCCCGCGAGCCTCCCCCGTCTGGCCGAGGTGCGGGTGGACGGCGCGGTGATCGGCTTCACCGTGGCGATGTCGCTGGTGACGACGCTGGTGTTCGGCCTCGTCCCGGCGGTGCGCGCCTCCTCCGCCGACCCGCAGACCCAGCTCCAGGGCGCCGGCAAAGGCGGCTCCGGCGGTCCGGCGAGACGCCGGCTGCGCAATCTCCTCATCGTGGCCGAGGTCGCGCTCTCGGTGGTCCTGCTGGTGGGCGCGGGTCTGCTGATCCGGAGCTTCGTCGCCCTGCAGCAGGTGCGGCCGGGGTTCGACGCGAGCGACGTGCTCACCTTCGAGCTCTCGATGCCGGCGAGCCGGTATGCCAAAGGCGCCGACCGCCGGGCCTTCTACCGCCGGCTGGAAGACCGGCTCCGCGTGCTGCCCGGCGTCCAGCAGGTGGGCGAGACCTCGCAGCTCCCGCTCACCGGCAGCGGCCCCCTCCAGCCGTTCGCCTACAACGAGGAGACCGCCCGGAATTTCGAGAGCGTGACCGCCGACTTCCGCGTGGTGTCGCCCACCTGGTTCCAGGCGACCGACACCCGGCTCCTCGCCGGCCGCACGTTCACCAGCCACGACTCGATCGGCACGCCGCTGGTGATCATGGTGGACGAGACCCTGGCCCGGCTCGCCTGGCCGGGCCAGAGCGCGGTGGGCAAGCAGCTCCAGATCCAGCCCACCGGCACCCCCAACGCCTTCGCCGAGGTGATCGGGGTGGTGGAGCACGTGCGGATCCACGACCTCACCCGGGCGACGCTGCCCCAGATCTACTTCGCCACCGGCCAGGCCGGGCTCAACACGATCTCGTTCGCGGTGGAGAGCGCGGTCGATCCGCTGGGGCTCGCCGGCCAGGTGCGCCGCGAGATCGGCGAGATGGACAAGGACCTCGCCATCACCCGGCTGACGCCGCTCACGACCTACCTGGAAGAGGGACGGGCCCAGGCGCGCTTCAGCCTGGTGCTGATGGGCGTCCTCAGCGCGCTGGCGTTGCTGCTGGCGGCGGTGGGGATCTTCGGGGTCATCTCCTACTCGGTGACCCAGCGGACCCGCGAGTTCGGCATCCGGCTCGCCTTGGGCGAGGACCCCCGGCGGACCCGCCGCAGCGTGGTGATCGGCGGGATGCGGCTGGTCGGTCTCAGCCTCGCGCTCGGCCTGGTCGCCTCGCTGGTGCTGGGCCGGCTCATCGCCGGGCTGCTGTATCAGGTGCGGCCGGCCGACCCGCTCACCTTCCTCGGCATCGGGGTGCTGCTCGCCTCGGTGGCGCTCTTGGCCTGTTACCTCCCCGCCCGCCGGGCCACCCGCGTGGATCCGGCGCTCGCCCTCAGGAGCGAATGATGACCATCTCGCGCGATCTCAGGGACGCCTGGCGCGCACTGCGCGCGAGGCCGGGGTGGACCGCGGTCGCGGTCGCCACCCTGGCGCTCGGCATCGGCGCCACCACGACGATCTTCACGGTGGTGAACGGCGTGCTGCTGCGGCCGCTGGCGTACGCCGACCCCGGGCGTCTGGTCATGATCTGGAACGACTTCGGCGTGGGGGCGCAGTCGCTGCCTGCGGTCTCCCCGGGGGATTTTCGCGACTACCAGCTTCGGAGCAAGACCTTCGAGGCCTTCGCCGCGGCGAGCGGGGCGGGCGTGGCCAGCCTGCGGGGGAATCTCACCGGCGACGGCGAACCCGAGCGGGTGGACCTCACCACGGTCACCGCCAACTTCTTCCCGCTGCTCGGCGTGAAGCCGATGCTGGGGCGCACCTTCACGCCCGAGGAAGAGGTGGTGGGCGGGGCCCACGTGGTCGTGCTCAGCCACCGGCTCTGGCTCCGCCGCTACGGCGGCGACCCAGGTCTGGTGGGACGGACGATCGAGGTGGACGGCGTCGCCCACGAGGTGGTCGGGATCCTGCCGCCAGGGTTCCGGCTGGACCTGCCGAGCGAGCGCTTCCTGGTCACCGACGCGGAGGTCTTCGCGCCGATCCAGTTCGACTACAAGCAGGCGCCGCCGAGGAACTACACCTTCTTCACCGTCTTCGGCCGCATCAAGCGGGACGCGACGCTGGCCCAGGCCCAGGCGGAGATGGACGGCATCGCCGCGCAGTTCCGGACGGAGTTTCCCGAGCACGCGGCCTCGCAGGTGCGGATCCGGGTCGTGCCGCTGCAGGACGACGTGGTCAAGCACGCCAGGCCGGCGCTGGTCCTGCTGCTGGGCGCCGTCGGCCTGGTGCTGCTGATCGCCTGCGCCAACGTGGCCAACCTGCTGCTCGCACGTGGCGCGGCCCGGCGCTCGGAGTTCGCCCTTCGCGCGGCACTCGGCGCGGGCCGCCGAGCACTGCTCCGCCAGGTACTCACCGAGAGCCTGCTGCTCGCGCTGACCGGCGGCGGGCTGGGGCTCGGGCTCGCGGTGCTGGCGCTGGAAACGCTCCGGGCGCTGCATCCGGCCAATCTCCCGCGGCTGGGCGACGTGCAGCTGGACGGCACGGTGGTCCTCTTCACGTTCGTGACCTGCAGCGTCACGGCGGTGATCTTCGGACTCCTCCCGGCCGCGCGGGCCGCGGGGGCCGACCCCCAAGAGAGCCTGCAGGGCAGCGGCCGCGGCAGCGCGGGCGACCGCCGGCGGGTCCGGGACCTGCTGATCGTGGCCGAGGTCGCGCTCGCGGTGGTGCTCCTGGTGAGCGCCGGGCTCCTGATCCGAAGCTTCCTCGCCCTGCAGCACGTGCAACCGGGGTTCGATGCCCACGACGTGCTCACCTTCCAGGTCGCGCTGCCGGCCCAGACCTACCCGGGGGCACCGGAGCGGGTGGTCTGGCTGACCGAGCTGGAGCGCCGGCTCGACGCGCTGCCGGGAGTGCGGAGCGCGGGGATCATCTCCCAGCTGCCGCTGAGCGGCAGCGGATCGCTCTCGCCCTTCGCCTACGACGAGAAGACTGCGCGGGAATGGGAGAGCGTGACGGCCGACGGGCGGAACGTCTCGCCCGGATACTTCCGCACCATGAACGCGCGGATCGTCGCGGGTCGGGACTTCACCGCAGACGACGATGCCGACGCGCCCCCGGTCGCGATCGTGGACGAGAGCCTGGCGCGCCAGGCCTGGCCGGGGCAGAGCGCCGTGGGCAAACAGCTCCAGGTGCAGCCGACCGGCAGCCCGAACATGTACGTCGAGGTGGTCGGCGTCGTGGCGCACCTCCGGGCCCACGACCTGACCCGCGAGGTCCGGCCCCAGCTCTACCGGCCGATCGGCCAGCTCACCTGGTTCCAGGCCGACGTGGTCGTGGAAGCCGCCGGTGACCCGGCCGCGCTGGGGCCCGAGGTGACCCGGGAGGTGCGCGCGATGGACAAGACCATCGCCCTCCGGCGCATGACCCCGCTCGCCAGCTACGTCGACGACGCGATGGCCCAGAGCCGCTTCAGCCTGCTGCTGATGGCGGCCCTCGGCGGCATCGCCCTGGTGCTGGCCGCGGTGGGGATCTACGGCGTCATCGCCTACTCGGTGAGCCAGCGCACCCGCGAATTCGGCATCCGGCTGGCGCTGGGCGAGGAGCCGGGACATACTCGCCGGAGTGTGGTGCTCGGCGGCATGCGGCTGGTGGGGGTGAGCATGGCGCTGGGGCTCACCGCCGCGCTGGCGCTCGCCCGCCTGCTCCGTGGCCAGCTCTATCAGGTGGCCCCGGGCGATCCGCTCACCTTCACCGGGATCGCGGCGCTGCTGGCGCTGGTGGCGCTGCTGGCCTGCTACATCCCCGCGCGGCGGGCGACCCGGGTGGACCCGGCGCTCGCGCTCCGCAGCGAATGACCACTATTCGGAGTGACTCGTGATCCGACTCGTCGACGTCGAACGCTTCTATCAGGCCGGCCCCACCCGGACCTACGTGCTCCGCCGGATCAACCTGGAGATCCGGGAGGGCGAGTTCCTCACCATCATGGGCCCGTCCGGAGCGGGCAAGAGCACCCTGCTCAGCATTCTCGGCCTGCTCGACCACAGCTGGAGCGGCGAATACTGGCTGCTGGGCGAGCCGGTCCACGCGATGCCGCCGAAGAAGCGGGTGGAGCTCAACAAGCGGCACATCGGGTTCGTCTTCCAGAAATACCACCTGATCGACGACCTCACGGTGTACGAGAATCTGGAGATTCCGCTCTCCTACCGCGACGTGAAGCCCAAGGAGCGCGCCTCGATCGTCGCGGAGACGCTGGACCGGTTCCAGATGGTGGGGAAGAAGGACCTCTTCCCCAGCCAGCTCTCCGGCGGGCAGCAACAGCTGGTGGGCGTGGCCCGGGCGGTGATCGCCGGCCCCAAGCTGCTGCTGGCCGACGAGCCGACCGGCAACCTGCACAGCGCGCAGGGCGAGGAGATCATGGAGCTGTTCACCCGGCTCAACCGCCAGGGCACCACGATCGTGCAGGTGACCCACTCGGAGCGCAACGCCTCCTACGGCCACCGGACCATCCACCTGCACGACGGCTGGATCGCGGAGCCGAGCCCGGCGGAGGCCGCGGGACAGCGGAGCTGAGCGGGTGACCGGCGCCGGCTATTCGGGTCGCGCGCTGGCCGCCAAGCTCGGCATCCGGCCGGGCGAGCGCGTCGTGGTGGTCGGCGCGCCGCCGCACTACCGTGCGCTGCTCGACCCGCTCCCCGAGGGCGTCACCTTGCGCTCCCGCCTCGCCCGGGCCGAGCGCTTCATCCACCGGTTCGCGTCCAGCCAGGCCGAGCTGGCGCGCGCCTTTCCCCGCCTCGCCGGCGCCCTGGCTGACGACGGCATGCTCTGGGTCAGCTGGCCCAAGCGGGCCTCCGGCGTCCCCACCGATCTGACGGAGGAGCGGATCCGCGAGATCGCGCTGCCCTACGGTCTGGTGGACGTGAAGGTGTGCGCCCTGGACGAGGTCTGGTCGGGGCTCAAGCTGGTCCGTCGCCGCGAGCTGCGGCGTTAGATTACCGGCCGTCTCCCCGGCCAGGATCCCGTTGCCGACCCCTCCGACCTCCGGCTCGCCCCACGTGCTCGTCGCGGACGATCAGCCCGACGTCCGCGAGGCGCTCCGCCTCCTGCTGAAAGGCGAAGGATACGCCATCGACACGGCCGCCTCCCCCGCGGCGGTCCTCGCGGCGGTGCAGGCGCACGATTTCGACGCCGTCCTCCTCGACCTCAACTACGCCCGCGACACCACCACCGGCCGCGAGGGACTGGAGCTGGTCTCCGAGCTGCAGGGGCTCGATCCCACGCTGCCCGCGGTGGTGATGACCGCGTGGGGAAGCGTGGAGAAGGCGGTGGAGGCGATGCGGCGCGGGGCCCGCGACTTCATCGAGAAGCCGTGGGACAACGCCCGGCTTCTCGCGACGCTCCGGACCCAGGTCGAGCTGGGCCGGGCGCTCCGGCAGAGCCGCCGGCTCGAAGGCGAGAACCGGCTGCTCCGGTCCGACGGCGCGGTGGACCTGATCGCCCGCTCCCCGGCGATGCGGCCGGTGCTGCAGCTCATGGAGCGCGTCGCGCCGTCGGACGCCAACGTGCTGATCACCGGCGAGCACGGCACCGGCAAGGAGGTGGTGGCCCGCTGGCTCCACGCCGCTTCCCCCCGGGCCGGCAAGCCGATGGTCGCGGTGAACCTGGGCGGGCTCTCCGAGGGCCTCTTCGAGAGCGAGATGTTCGGGCACGTGAAGGGGGCCTTCACCGACGCGCGCGCCGATCGGATCGGCCGCTTCGAGCTGGCCGAGGGCGGAACCCTGCTGCTGGACGAGATCGGCACCCTCCAGCCCCGGCAGCAGGCCAAACTGCTCCGCGTGCTGGAAACCGGAGAGGTCGAGCGGGTCGGCGCCTCCCGGGCGCGAAGAGTGGATGTGCGACTGCTCTCGGCCACCAACGCCGATCTGCGCGCCGAGGTCGACGCGGGGCGCTTCCGGGAGGATCTCCTCTTCCGCCTGAACACCATCGAGATCCGCCTCCCTCCGCTGCGCGACCGTCGCGAGGACCTGGGCCCCCTGGCCCTGCATTTCCTCCGCCGGTACGCCTCGCGCTACCGGAAGCCGATCGCGGGGCTCGAGCCCGAGGCGGTCACCGCGCTCGAGACCCACGCCTGGCCCGGCAACGTCCGCGAGCTCGACCACACGCTGGAGCGCGCCGTCCTCATGGCCACCGGCACCACGCTCCGCGCGGCGGACCTCGGTCTCAGAGGACCCGGCGGCGCGGCGGCGCGGCTCGAGGACCTTCCGCTGGAGGAGGTCGAGCGGGTCCTGATCCGCAAGGCGCTCGAGCGCCACGGCGGCAACGTGAGCCAGGCCGCCAAGGCGCTGGGCCTGAGCCGGAGCGCTCTCTACCGCCGGCTCCAGCATCATGGCCTCTGACCGGGGCCGCCCCCGGAGCCACGAGTCGCGGGTCTTCACCGGCGCCCTGCTGGCCGGACTCCCGGCCGTGGTGGTCGCCTGCTGGCTGCTCTGGACCGGCGCGTACCCGATGCGGGTGCGACTCACCTTCTCCCTCCTCGCGGTGGGGGCGTGGCTGGTCGGCGCCGCCCTGCTGCGGGAGCGCGTCGTCCGCCCGCTGCAGACGATCTCCAACCTGCTCGCGGCGCTCCGCGAGGGCGACTACTCCATCCGCGCGCGCGGCGCCGGATCCGACGACGCCCTCGGGCTGGCCCTGCTCGAGGTCAATGCGCTGAGCGAGACGCTGCGAGGGCAGCGGCTCCGGGAGCTGGAGGCCACCGCGCTCCTTCGACGGGTCATCGAGGAGATCGACGTCGCCGTCTTCGCGTTCGACGGGAACCGGCGGCTTCGGCTGGTGAATCGCGGCGGGGAGCGGCTGCTGGGCCAGCCCGCCGAGCGGCTGCTCGGGCGTCAGGCGGAGGCGGTCGGGCTGGGACACTGCCTCGACGGCGAGTCGCCCCGCACGCTGGACGCCACCTTTCCCGGCGGCGCGGGCCGCTGGGAAGTGCGGAGCGGCACCTTTCGCCAGGACGGCCTCCCGCACCAGCTGCTCGTCCTGTCCGACCTGAGCCGTGTGCTCCGCGCCGAGGAGCGCTCGGCGTGGCAGCGGATCGTGCGGGTTCTGGGGCACGAGATCAACAACTCGCTCGCGCCGATCAAGTCGATCGCCGGAAGTCTCCGGGCTCTGGCCGCGCGGCCGACGCGTCCGGCCGACTGGGAGCAGGACCTCGGCTCCGGCCTGCAGGTGATCGAAACGCGGGCCGAAGCGCTCGGCCGGTTCATGGGAGCGTACGCCCGGCTCGCGCGACTGCCCCGGCCGAAGCCGGGCCCGGTGGACGTGGCCACCTGGGTGCGGCGGGTGGCGGCGCTGGAGACCCGCCTGCCGGTCACCGTGGCCGACGGCGCGCCGGTCACCGTCACCGCGGACGGCGACCAGCTCGATCAGCTGCTGATCA
>Ga0310810_10000297_pt1 | contig 52015 bp, 44 predicted proteins | sample NCmetagenome_FD_207641 | JGI IMG/M metagenome (GOLD analysis project Ga0310810, IMG submission 207641) | Soil microbial communities from experimental microcosm in Duke University, North Carolina, United States - NC | ecosystem: Engineered > Artificial ecosystem > Soil microcosm > Unclassified ...
AGCGCCTGCGGCGCGACCGTCGAGAAGGAGCGCGCCTCGCAGTTGGGTTCCATCACCGGGACGTCGAAGCACTCCAGCATCGACAGGAGCTTGCTGCGGCGGACCTGGACGTAGAGGCTGCGGCGGTACTCCTCGCCGTTCAGCGGGATGATCTTGTCGAGCTTGCCCTCGCCGTCCAGGTTCTCCTTGCCCACGACGATCTGGCCCACCTCGTCGGCCATTACCGGCACCGGGGGGCCGAACATCTTGATGTTGAGGTCGCCCGCGACCGCGAGCATCGAGTCGCGGATCGACTCCGCCTCGAGGCGCCGGATGTTCATCCGCCAGAGCAGCTTGTTTTCCGGATCGGCCGCCTCGCCGCGCGGGTCCCTCCGCGAGGACTGCCGGTAGGCGCTGGAGCACAGGATCATCCGGTGAATCGGCTTGAGGCGCCAGCCGTTCCGCATGAACTCGTCGGCCAGCCAGTCCAGGAGCTCGGGGTGCGAGGGCCGCTCGCCGAGCGCGCCGAAGTCGCCGGGCGTGTTCACGATCCCGCGCCCGAAGTGGTGCATCCACGCGCGGTTGACGATCACGCGCGCCGTCAGCGGATGCTTGCCGTCCGTGAGCCAGCGGGCGAACGCGAGGCGGCGGCCGGAGGTCGCCTTGCCCGCGTCGCGCGGCGCGATCGGCGCCGCTCCCAGGACCGTGAGGGTGCCGGGCGCGACGGCTTCCTTCGGCTGGTTGGGGTCGCCGCGGTGGAAGAGCCGCGTCTCGGGCAGCTTGCCGGGGACTTCCGTGAGGACGTGGAGGAATTCCTCGACGGGCTTCGTCGCCCGGTGGGCGGCGGCGCGGTCGGCGATCTTCTTGAGCTCGTCCGCCGCCTTCTGGTTGTAGAGGTAGAGCGAGTGCGACGTGACGTTGACGCTCGGATACTCCTTGAGCAGCTTTTTCTGGAGCTCCGAGCGGTCCTTCGCGGGCGTGTCGTGGACCCAGCGGAGCGCCTCGCGGTCCTCGTCCGGGATCTTCGCGAGCTCCTTCTCGACGGTCGCCTCGATGAACTCGGCCTGCTTCCGGTCGTGCTCGCGGTCGATGGCGACCGCTTCCGTCTCGATCTGCGCGGCCTTCTTCCGGTCGGCGTCCGTCGCGAGCGAGACGAGGCGCTGGCTCGGCGTGCGCCAGTCGCCGCCGCCGTACGCGGGCTCGAAGACCGCGCGCATGCGGTAGTAGTCGAGCTGGGAGATCGGGTCGTAGCGGTGGTTGTGGCACTGGGCGCAGCCCACCGTGAGCCCCAGGAGGCCGGTGGAGACGATCTTGATGGCGTCGCCGACGACCTGGTTGCGCGCGGCGACCTGATCGGCGTTGGGCGAGCCGGTGCCGTCGGGGCTCATCCGGAGGAAGCCGGTCGCCACGAGAAGCTCGATCTGCTCCGGCGTCAGGTTGCGGTAGGGCGGGGCGATCAGCTCGTCGCCCGCGATCTGTTCCTGAATGAAGCGGTCGAAAGGCTTGTCGGCGTTGAACGAGCGGATCACGTAGTCGCGGTAGCGCCAGGCCCACTTCCGCTCGGCGTCGCGCTCGTCATAGCCTTCCGAGTCGGCGTAGCCGGCGACGTCGAGCCAGTGGCGGCCCCAGCGCTCGCCGTAGGCGGGGGAGGACAGGAGGCGCTCGACCAGGCGCTCGTAGGCGTCGGGCGCCTCGTCCGCCAGGAAGGCCGACACCTCTTCGAGGCGGGGCGGCAGTCCCATGAGGTCCATCGTGGCGCGCCGGATCAGGGTGATCTTGTCCGCCTCGGGCGAGAAGCCCAGTCCCTTGCGGCGGAGCGCGTCGAGGAGGAAGCGGTCGATCGGCGTGCGGCCCTCGACGTTGGGAGGATCGCCGCGGCGGATCGGCTTGAAGGACCAGAAGGCGAGTTCTTCCGGCGTCGGTCCCGCGGAGACCGTCTCGGACTCCTCGCGGGCCGTGAGGGCGCCCTGGTCGATCCAGCGGCCGATCAGCTCGATCTCCTGCTTCGTCGGCCGCTTCGAGACGTCCTCGGGCGGCATGTCCCCCTTGGCCAGGTTCTGGTAGAGGAGGCTTTCGTTCCGCTTGCCGGGGACGATCGCGGGGCCGGAGCGGCCGCCCTGGATGAGGAAGCGGCGGAGGCGGACGTCGAGCTTCCCCTTCAGTTTGCCGTCGGGATTCTCGCCGTGGCAGTGGAAGCAGTGGGTCTTGAGGAGGGGGCGGATGCGGGCTTCGAAGGTGAGGGAGGACGGGTCGTCATCGGGGGCGGCGACGGCCGTCCCCAGCAGGGTCACCGAAAACAGGAAGGCTGCTTTCACGGCGAGGTCCTGACGACACGTCCCGCTCCTTATTAATAAGTACAGCCTCGCTGCGGCGGCAATTTCGCATACTTTTATTGCAGCTGCAATTTAATGAGTTCCTTGCCGTTGTCCGCGTCCCAGATCCACACGGTCTTGTAGCCCGCGTCGCCGCCCGCCGCGAGGGTCTTGCCGTCCGGGCTGAAGGTCACGGTCCCGCGGCCGCCCTGCAGGACGCGGAGGAGCTTGCCCGCGGCCGGGTCCCAGAGGCGGGTCGTGCCGTCGCCGCTCACCGAGGCGAGGCGCTTGCCGTCCGGGCTGTACGCGAGGGCCAGGATCCAGCCGGGGTGGGAAAGGGTGAACCTCCAGCTCCCTTTCTCGGCGTCCCAGAAGGTGAGGATGCCCGCGTCGGCGCCGCAGACGATCGTTTTGCCGTCGGGGCTGAACGCCATCGCGTAGCAGTTCTCCCGGGTCTCGATCTTCAGCAGCTCCTGGCCCGACTCGAGGCTCCAGAGCTGCACCGCGTTGCCGGAGAGGACCGCGAGCTTCTTGGCGTCGGCTCCGAAGGCGCAGGACCAGACCAGATCGGGGGCCTTGAACGAGCGGAGGGTCCGTGCGCTTGCGATCTCGAGGATGGCGACGCGGTCCTTGTCGTGGAAGGCCAGCAGCTTGCCGTTCGGCGAGAGGGCGGTCCAGGGGATGAGGTCTCGGTGTTCGCCCAGCGGGTCGCCGGCCGTGCCGTTGGGCGCGAAGACGCGGATCTTCTCGTCCTTGTCGCCCGCGACGAGGATGTTGCCGTCCGGCAGGTAGATCGCGCGGCTGGCCCAGGCGGTGCGGGGCGCGAGCTGGCGGACTTCCTTGCCGGAGCTGAGCTCCCAGATCTTCACGGGGAGGTTGACGCCGGTGGTGACGAGGTGCCGTCCATCGGGGCTGAACCCGACGGTCACGTAGCTGGGACTGCGGAAGGGGGCCAGCACGAGCGCCCCCGCCAGAAGCAATGCCGTTTTGCCCATCGCGCCCTCCCGAGATGCCCGCTCATGAGACGCTGGCCGGGAGTCGGCGTGCAGGCGAAGGCGAGGGGCTCAGTAAGGGCGGCGCGGGTTGACCTCGCGCCGGACGGTTTGATTGTCCTTGATGCGCCACTTCTTGCCGTCGTGGACCAGCTCGACGCGGATGAGGTGTGCGCAGGTGGGGCAGGTGAGGGCCAGGGGGCCGCCTTTGGCGATGAAGAAATTGATCTGCTTGCAGTGAGAGCAGTAGACGCGCGCCAAATCGCCAGGAGAAGTGTCGTGTCCCATTTCCCCCTCGTACCCCCGTTGCTGTCTACCTACTGTACAAAGTGGTCAGGCAAGTTCAAGAAAATTTTAAGAGAAATCCTGATATTTTTCACTGGGGAAGGGGCCCCGCCCTTGCCGAAGAAACTGGCACGATGTCGACTCGGCGATCCACCTGTCCGAAATGCTCCTGCCGCCTGGTCTGGAACGGCAGCGGGATGGCCTGCATCGGCTGTTCGTACGCGTCGCCCGACGACCCGAAGCCGAAGACCGAGAAGAAAATCCAATCCCCCCGGAAGTCAAAGTAAACCAAAACCAACCCTGCACCATCAAACCAGTACACAGTACACAGGCAGAGTCGTCCCCCCTGTCCCCCCGAGGGGGAAACCAAGATCAACTCTCGATGCTGGTACTAAAGCGCAGCGGTTCTGAATGTTGGCGTCCCCCGAAGGGGGATAAGAGGGGGGGTTATCGGCCGGCGGCGAGGCGATCCGCTTCCACGTTCCGCTCGCGGGGGACCCATTCGAGGCGGACGCTGGGGAGCTCGGAGAGGAGCTCGCGGGTGCGCCAGTAGAGGGGGGCGAGGAGGGGGGAGCGCACCTTGTAGCGCCCCTGAAGCTGCCGGAGCACGAGCTGGCTGTCGCCGCGGATCACGATCGGCTCGGACGTCTTCTCGTAGCGAAGCCACTCGAGCACGCGGATGCAGCCGAAGTATTCGGCGACGTTGCTCGTCGCGCAGGGTCCGGGGGGCGCCGCGACGCCGCGGCCTTCCGTGAGCTTCTGCTTGTCCCGCCAGACGATGAATCCGTAGGTGCAGACGCCGCCGGGGTTCGGGTCGCAGGAGCCGTCGAAGTGCGCGATGATCATGCACTCCAAGATCGACCGGTCGCGAGGCGGGGCTTGAGCGATTCGGAAGGTAACCCTTCGACTCGCTTCGCTCGCTGCTTCGACAAGCTCAGCACAAGTCAGGGGAAGCAAGCGGATCGGAAGGGACTTTGTTCCGCTTGCTTAGAAGTCGTAGCTGAAGCCGACGGTGAAGAAGCCGATCCAGTTCGAGCCGTCGTAGGTGAACTGCGGCGTGATCGTCACGACCGAGTTCTGGTTGTGCTTGATCCAGTAGAAGCCGACCTGGACGCCCACCAGGACGCCGAGGCCGTTGTCGAGCGCGTTCACGTTGTTCCACCAGGCGTAGAGCGCGCCCGCCTGCGCGCGGAGGTACCACACGTCGTCCTTGATGAAGGTGAAGTCGGCGCCGACTTCGCCGCCCGCCCAGGTGCCGGCGCGGTGCTGGTAGTAGAACGGGAGGTCGCGGGTGATGTGCGAGACGAAGCCCTGGACGAAGATGCCCCAGTTTCCGGGGATGCCGGGGACGGGCACGCGGGCCGTGAGCCCCACGACCCAGGCCGGGTCCGCCTCGAAGTCCGAGCTGAAGGCGACGACGCCGGCGTAGCCGCCCATCTCGAAGTGGCTGAAGTCGATGAACGGGGTCTGCTGGGACTGGCGGCCCTGGGGCTCGGCCGCGAGGCTCATGACCGTGGGGAGGTCCAGCGATCCGGGCGCGTCTTCCGCGGGGGCGGCCAGCATCGCGTCGAGGGCCTTTTCGGTGTAGCGGCCGCCGTCCGCGTGGGCCGGGGAGGCGACGGCGAAGAGGGAGAGAACGAGGGAAAGAACGACAGACGCAGATGGTAGCGCGAGGTTCATGAGTCCCATCCCCCCGATCGTTTCCGTTCGGCCCGCAGCAATCATATTCGCGTTCGCAAAAACTGCAAAGAAATAGTGAGATCGGAAATTCCCCGACGCCGTCCACGGTCCCGGGTGATTCATAAAATAATTCCTCCCGACCGTTTGTCCGGAGCCGGTGTATATTTTATTCGCGATCGGGATCGATCACCGGGGGCAGGGCGGGTCCTGAATTCACTTGGGAATGGGAAGGTCGGAGTCTGCCGGAAAACGGGAGCTAGCCATGATGGACGGCAAGAGGCGCATCGCTCGGGCCGCGGGGGTCGTCGCGATCCTGGGATGCGTGATGTTCGGCGCGCAGGCGCAGGAGACCGTGGCTCCGGGGAGCCTCGGGGGCCACTGGCCCATGGATACGTTCACCGCGCCCACCACTCCGGACGTCTCCGGCAATACGAACGCCGCGACGGCGACCGGCACCCCCGTCGTCGTGCCCGGCGTCTTCGGCAACGCCCTTCAGTTCAACGGGACCCAGTTCCTCTCCATCCCGGACTCGGCGTCGCTCAACGTGGGGTCGGGCGATTTCACCGTGGGACTCTGGATCAACCCGACCAACATGACGGCGCTCAACCGGGTCTTCAATAAGTGGAGCACGGTCGGCAACGGATCCGGCATCCTCCTGGACATCAACGCCACCGCCGGCGGCGGCTTCCTCGCCGGTAACCTCCGCTTTCGGATCAGCGACGGCACGACGAACCTCGACTACGTGACGCCCGCGTACATCACGGGCAACATCTGGCAGCACATCGCCGGCACCGTCAACCGGACGACCAGAGAACTCAAGATCTACGTGAACGGCGTGCAGGTCGGCGCCACGCAGCCCATTGCGGTGGCCATGGGCTCGATCGGCGTCGCCGATGAAATCCAGGTGGCCGAACTCAATGGCGCCACGCGCTACAGCGGCAGCATCGACGAGCTGGTCTTCTACAATCGCGCCCTGTCGCAGCCGGAAATCGCCGGCCTCGTCGCGGGGACCTACGTCAACATCGGGGCGACGAATCCGGGCCCGGTCGTCGCGCAGCCCGGCCTCCTGGCCCGCTACTACAACAACAACGCCAACATCACCGGCGCGATCTCGCCGCCGGGCAGCGCGGCCGCGACGCCGAGCACCACCGCCACCCAGGCGCTGATGCGCGTCGACGCGGTGAACTACAACTACGACACCAGCATTCCCCCCGGCGTCAACGGCGACCACTTCTTCGGCGTCTGGACCGGGAAGATCCTGTCGACGGCGGCCGCGGGCGACTATTTGTTCGGCACGAATGCGGACGACGGGACGCGCATCTGGGTGAACGGGATCCAGGTCCTGGATCACTGGGTGGGACAGGGGGCTCCCGGCGTGGGGAACCCGAACATGGGCACCCCCGTGACCCTGGCGGCCAACACGCTCTACGACATCCGGGTCGAGTTCATGGAAATGACCGGCAACGCGTCGATTCAGCTCTACTGGACGCCCTTCGGCGCCGGCGGCCCCACGGTCGTCCCGGTGCTGAACATGTTCCCGCCGGACGGCCCCAGCACGCCCGCCAATCTGACAGCGACGGGCTCGACCGGGAGCGCGACGCCCCAGGTGGTGGTGACCTGGAACGCGTCGACGCCGATCACGGCCAGCAACTACGTGCTCTCCCGCGCCACGGCGCCGGGCGGGCCGTTCACGCAGATTGCGGTGCAGGCCGGCACCACCTACACGGACACGGGCGTCTCGTTCGGCACGGCCTACTATTACATGGTGCAGGGGACGGATCAGAACAACCTGCAAGTCGGCGCGCCGACGGCGGCGAGCGCCGGCGCCACCCCGATCCAGCCTGCCGTTGCGGTGAGCGGCGGACCCGTCACGACGTCGGAGAACGGCTCGACCGCGACCCTCACGCTGACGGTCATCAAGTCGCCTTCTGCGGACGGGTCCATCACGATCACGAGCACCAATGCGAACCAGGCGATCGTCAGCGGCGCGGGAACCGACGCGGTCCTGCAGGGGCCGGCGGGCAGCATCACGATTCCCATCGTTTCGGGCACCCCGGCCTCGACGACGTTCACCATCACGGTGCAGGGCGTCGAGGACTTCTACGACAACGGAGACCAGCCCTACCAAATCCAGTTCACGGTGAACGGCGGCGGCGCGGCGTGGAGCACCGGGAACACGATCTCGCCGGTCAACGGGACCAACCTGGACATCGACACCGCCAACCTCCTGGTGAATCCGACGGGCGGTCTCTTCACGGACACCAACGGAGCCACGGCACAGTTCGCGGTGCGGCTCAATACCATCCCGCTGTCGGGTGGCGTCGTCACCGTGAATCTGACCAGCTCCGACCCGACCGAGGGAACCGTCAGCCCAGCCATGATTCAATTCACGGCGGCCAACTGGAACGTGGGCCAGACGGTCACGCTGACCGGCCAGGGCACGAACGTGACCTACCAGAACGCGAACTACACCGTGACGGTCGCGGTCACGTCGACGACCGAGTCGCCGACGGCGAGCTACACCACGAGCATGGTGGTGGCCGTCAGCGCCCTGAACATCCACCAGGAAGTGCCCCCGGAGTTGAAGCATGTCTGGGGCGGAAGCAGCAGCGGCGGCGGAGGCGGCGGCTGCGGCCTGACGGGCCTGGACGCGGTCCTGCTGCTGGGACTCCTGGCCGTCCGCCGGCGGGGGATTCGCCGGAATTAGGTCCCAGCGACGGGCAAAGGGAGAGGTGGGGGGAATGCACTCTGGAATTTCCCTAGGGTCACGCCATTGTGGACTGTATTATAATTAGAAGCATGAATTCTGCATTGGCCCGCCTCTGTGGGGGGCGATGCATAGAATAGATGGAATGGAGTATGGGGGATCCGACCTAGGGTCGGGGGTGAGGAAAACATGAGAACGTCATCGTCCACAGGCAAAGTCCTTCTCGTCGCCGTCCTGCTGGGCCTCATGGCCCCGCTCTTCGGCGCCAGTACGGTTTCGAACCTGGTGGTGTACTACAAACTGGAGGAAGCCGCGGGCAACAGCGCCGCCGACAGCGGCCCGGGCGCCTTCACGGGAACGTGGTCCCGGGTCAGCGTGGGCGGCCAGACGCTGGTCGCGGCATCCGCCGCGGGCGACTGCGCCCCGGTGGCCTTCAACCCGGGCAACTCGCGAAGCATCGTCTTCACCAAGCCGACGGGGGCCGGAGGCGGGACCTACGTCCCGGGCGGGTACGTCAACATCCCGACCAACCCTGCCTTCACCTTTACCGGCCCCTTTACCGCCATGGCCTGGATCAAGCCCGTCGATTTCGCGGTGAACGACAACCCGAACAATACCGGGGCCATCATCCAGAAGTGGACCTGGAACGGCTCCTCGACCATCGGATATGGAATGAACCGGGATCAGGCCGGGACTATCAGCTTCTGGATGGGCGATGCGGCCGGAGACACCATCCTGACGACGGGGGCGATCACCCAGGCCGGGGTCTGGAGCCACGTCGCCATCGTGTTCACGGGAACGGGCCGGCAGATCTGGATCAATGGAACGCTCTCCGCCGCGGACAGCTACACCGCTCTCGGAACGAATACCGCGGATCTTCACATCGGCGTCGACGACTGGGCCCGGAATTACTACGGCAATGTGGACGAAGTGAAGCTCTTCGGCCGCGCGCTGAGCCAGAGCGAGATCAGCGCCGTCATGATGAACTCGAACGCGGTCATCGCGGCGGGAAACACCGGCACCGTGGACCCGCGCGGGGGACTCCTCGCCACGTATTACAGCTTCCCGGTCGGTTCGCCCACCAACCTGCCCTCGGCGGGCGGCAGCGGCCCCGGCAGCACGCCGACCTCGCCCATGAACACGCCTCCCAAGCAGGCCGGAACGGTCCTCCTGGGCCGCTGCATCGAGCAGGTCAACCACAACTATCAGACGTGGTACCCCACGCCGCTCGCCACGAACGGCAAGGACTGGTTCATGACGGAGTGGACCGGGTTCCTGAACGTCCCGGCGAACGACACGTACACGTTCTACGTCTCGTCCGACGACGGGGAACGCCTCTGGATCAACAACGTGGCCTCCACCACGCCCACGCTGGATAAATGGAATCAGCGAGGCGTGACGACGGACACCTCGGCGGGCATCGCGCTGACCGCGGGCAAGGTCCCGATCCGGCTCGAGTACGAGCAGGGCAACGGCGGCGCCGTCATGCGCTTCGAGTGGTCGAGCAGCACGATCCCCCGCAGCATCGTCCCCGGCTACTACTTGTCGCCCCCCGACGGCCCCGCGGCCCCCACGACCGTGACGGCCACGGGGTCCACGACGACCGCGACCGCGTCGGTCGACGTGAGCTGGAATGCCAGCGCGACGACGCCGATCACGGGCATCAACTACATCCTGTCCCGGGCGACGGCCCCGGGGGGCCCGTACACCCAGGTCGCCGTTCAGGCCGGCCTCACCTTCACCGACACCACCGCGAACTTTGGCAGCAGCTACTATTACGTGGTCCAGGCCACGGACCTCAGCGACATGGTCATCGGGCCGGCCTCGACGCCGGCGGGCCCGGCCACGCCCGTCCTGCCGCCCGTCACGGTCACGCCCCTCGGACCGATCACGACCTCCGAATCGGGCACGACGGCGACCCTCACGCTCACCGTCAACCAGGTCCCGGCGGCTGCCGCATCGATCACCATCACCAGCAGCAACCCGAACCAGGCGATCGTCAGCGGACAGGGGAACGGAGACGCGTCCGTCCAGGGGCCGGCCGGGACTATCCAGATCAACATCAACTCGGGGACCGCGGTGAACTCGACCTTCACGATCACGGTCCAGGGCGTCGAGGACTTCTACGACAACGGGAACCAGCCCTACACCATCTCGTTCGTCGTCAGCGGCGGCGGCGCGCCGTGGACCGGCGCGAGCATCCCGACGGTCAACGGGACCAACATGGACATCGACGTCGCGGGGCTCCTGGTCAATCCGACGGGCGGCCTCTTCACGGACACCAACGGCGGCCAGGCCCAGTTCGCCGTGCGGCTCAATACGAAACCTCTGTCCGGGGGCGTCGTCACCGTCAACCTGACCAGCTCCAACCCAACGGAGGGGACCGTCAGCCCGACCCAGATCCAGTTCGTCGAGGCGAACTACGACCAGCCCGTGACCGTCACGGTGACCGGCCAGGGCACGAACCTGCTGTACCTGAACCAGGCCTACACCGTCACGGTGGCGGTGACGTCGACCACCGAAGCGCCGACCGCGAGCTACAACACCAGCATGGTGGTCAACGTGTCGCTCCTCAACCTGCACCTGGAGATTCCACCGGCGCTCCCGCACGTGTGGGGCGGCAGCAAGGGGAGCGGCGGCGGCTGCGGCCTGACGGGCCTGGAGGCCGTGATCCTGCTGGGCCTCGGCGCCGCCTGGCGGCGCCGGCGCCGCGCCTAAGCCAGCGACCAGGAATTTCAGCATTCCTGGGATGAATGGTTTAAACTACGGCCGGGGGCGGCCGTGGAGATGGGCATCGTGAGGGATAGCGGGATGGGTAAGAGACACTTCGGAGTTCGTTCCCTGTTCACGGCGGCGCTGCTGGCCTGCCTTCTGGGCGCCGCGGGGCCGATTCCTGCGCCCTGGACCGAGACGGAGATCGGCGCGCCCGGCCAGGCGGGCAGTGCTACGTGGGACCCCGTCACCGACGTCTGGGCCGTGAGCGGCGGCGGCGGCGACATCTGGGACACGGTGGACCACTTCCACTTTGTCTCGAGAGCCTTCAGCGGCGACTGCGAGCTGACCACCCAGGTCCTCACCCAGAGCAACACCAACGTCTGGGCGAAGTGCGGCGTCATGATCCGCGAAACCACCGCGGGCGGCTCGACGTTTGCGTTGGCGGCGACCACGCCGGGGAACGGCATCATCACCCAGTGGCGCACCACGACCGACGGCGGCGCCGCCTGGCCGGGGTCCTCGATGGGGGGCACGGTCCCCATGTGGGTCCGCCTGAACCGCACGGGGAACGTCTTCACCGGCTACGCGTCGACGGACGGCGCCGCCTGGACCCAGACCGGCCAGGTCACGATCACGATGGCGGCGTCGGTTCAAGTGGGCCTCGCCGTCACGGCGCACGACAACAACCTGCGCAGCGACTGCACGTTCAGCAACTTCACCCTCAAGGACGGCACCGGCACGGTGGTCTGGCCGCTGGCGCCTCCGACCGGCTTGACCGCGACGAACAGCATCAACAGCGTCACGCTCAACTGGACCGCGTCGGCGTCGGCGTCCACGACCGGGTACAGCATCCTGCGCGGCACTACGAACGGCGGACCGTACACGGCGCTGCCCGGCGGCACCACGAACGGTTTGACCTTCACCGACACGACCGCGGCGAACCCCGGGACCTTCTATTACGTGGTCATCGCGACGAACGCGACCGAACAAAGCATGTACTCCAACCAGGCGACGGGCGTCCCGCTGCCTCCGGCCGTGACGGTATCGCCGTTAGGGCCCATCACGACCTCCGAGTCCGGGACGACCGCGATCCTCACCCTGACGATCAACAACGTGCCCTCGGCGACGGCGACGATCCAGATCACCAGCAACAACCCGAGCCAGGCCATTGTCAGCGGGCAGGGCAACGGCGACGCGAGCGTGCTGGGACCGGCCGCCTCCATCACGATCACCATCAATGCGGGCACGGCCGCCACCACGACGTTCCCCATCACGGTTCACGGCGTCCGGGACTTCATCGACAACGGGAACCAGCCTTACGCGATCTCGTTCACCGTGAACGGCGGCGGCTGGCCCGCGACGACGATTCCCACGGTCAACGGGACCAACATGGACATCGACACAGCCGCGCTTCTGGTCAGTCCGACGGGCGGCCTGATTACCGACACGAACGGCGCGACGGCCCAGTTCTCGGTGCAGCTCAATACCATCCCACTGTCGGGAGGAGTGGTCACGGTCACGCTGACCAGCTCGGATCCGACCGAAGGGACCGTCAATCCGCCCCAGATCCAGTTCACGGCGGCGAACTACAACACCCCCGTGCCCGTGACGCTGACCGGCCAAGGGACGAACCTGACCTACCAGAACGCGGCCTACACCGTGACCGTCGCGGTGACGGCGACGACGGAAGCCCCGACGGCCAGCTACAACACCAGCATGGTGGTCCCGGTCTCCGCCTTGAACCTCCATCGGGAGGTGCCCCCGGAGCTCCCACACGTGTGGGGCGGCAAGAGCAGCGGCGGCGGCTGCGGCCTGACGGGCCTGGAAGCCGTGATCCTGCTGGGCCTCGGCGCCGCCTGGCGCCGCCGGCGCCGTTCCTAGAAGCAATCCCGGGGGCGGAAGGGCGACCTTCCGCCCCCATTCTAGTTAGTTCTCATTTCCTGTAATGCGGTCTCTCGCCCGGGCTTACAGCGGGTAAGTCGGGGAGGGATTACCATGCCGGGGTTGCTTCGCTTTCGGTTCGCCGTCGGCCTGTCCGCCGCGTTCCTGTGCCTGGCGCTCGGCGCCGACGCCGTGCAGTTCGTACCGGCGGGCAGCATTGCCGGACAGTGGACCTTCGACCAGGTGACGGGGACCACGACGCCGGACAGTTCCGGCAACGGCAACACCGCGACGCTCGTGAACGGGCCTCCGTCGGTGGCGGGGCTCAACCGCAACGGGCTCCAGTTCAACGGCACGACGAACAACCGCTACCTGAGCGTCCCCAACGCGGCCAGCCTCGACGTCGCGTCGGGAAGCTTCTCCGTCGCCGCCTGGGTCAACACGAACGGCACGAACACGGGCCGCGTGTTGAACAAGTGGGACGGCGCGAAGGGATGGCTCTTCGACGTCCACGCCGGCGCGGGCGGCGGCACCGTGGCCGGGAACATCCGCATCAAGATGGTCGACGGCACGACGACCATCGACCACGTCGCCAACGGGTCGGTGGCCTCCGGGGCTTGGACGCACATCGCGGCCGTCATCGACCGCACGGCGCACACCGCCAAGCTCTTCACGAACGGGGTGCAGGTCGGAACCACGCTGGACATCACGACCCTGGCGGGCAGCCTGACGAACACGGCGCCGGTCGGCATGGCATCCATTCCCCTGGCGCTGGGGAACTACTACAGCGGGATCCTGGACGAGGTCGTTCTCTACAAGCGCGTCCTCACGGGGCCCGAACTGACCAGCCTCGCGACGCTCCCGCCGCCGGCCCCGGGCACTCTGACCCGCACGAACGGCATCAACAGCGTGACGCTCAACTGGCTGGCCTCCGCGGGAGCGGCGAGCTACCAGGTGCTGCGCTCGGGGACCACCGGCGGGCCCTACGTCGACCCCTACGTCCCCGTGGCCACGAACCTGACGGGTCTGACCTACACCGACCCGACCGCGGCGTACCCGAATACGTACTACTACGTCGTCATCGCGGTCGCCGGAGCGACGCCGAGCGCCTACTCCAACGAGGTCGTGGGCGTCCCGCTGCCGCCTGAAGTGACCGCGCTGCCCAACACCGGGCTGCAGACCAGCGAAGTGCCCACCAGCACCACCTTCACCATCAAGTTCAACCAGAATGCCCCGGCAGGCGGCTCGATCATCAGCGTCGACAGCAGCGATACCAGCGAGGGCCGGGTCAGCACGACCTACACCGGCGTCGCCGGCACCTTCGTCAGCACCACGACCGGATTCCAGGTGACCGTGCCGGGCGGCACGGCCCCGACCTTCCAGGTCACCGTCTCGGGCCAGTCCGACAACCAGATCGACGGCAACGTCGCCTACAGCGTGAGCGTCACGGCGTCGGGCTTCCCGAGCCTGACGATCCCGAGCGTGCAGTGCGTCAACAACGACAACAACGTCGCCGGCGTCACCTTCAGCAAGACGGGCGGTCTGCTCACGACGGAGTCCGGCGGCACGGATTCGTTCTCCGTCTCGCTGACCTCTCAGCCCAACGGCCCGATCACCATGAGCGTCGCCAGCTCGAATACGGCCGAGGCGACGGTCTCCACGAACCAGATCACCTTCAATCAGTTCAACTGGAACGTGCAGCAGGTCGTGACCGTGACGGGCGTCGACGACTCCGTCCTCGACTTCACCGTGCCGTACCGGGTCGTCACGGGCCCGCTTTCGGCTCCCAGCGACGCCCCGTACAACGGGATGCCGACGTCCGGCGTGGACGGCGCCAACCTCGACAACGAGGTGATCCCGGAGCCGACGCACGCGTGGGGCGGGAGCGGCGGTTGCGGCCTGACGGGCCTGGAGGCCGTGCTGCTGCTGGCCCTGGCGGCCCTGAGGAGGGCGAAGAAGTAACCCGGTTGATTTTTCGCCCATTCCCTCGCGATTTCTCCCTCGTAACAGAGTCCATCTGCCAAGCTATAGGGCAGTGGACTTCGCGAGGGGACGCATGCTCAACCGGTTCAGCCTGCTTGCCGCGCTCCTGCTGGCGGCCTCGGCGTTCGCCCAGGACGCCACGCCCCATCCGATCGTGCCCGGCTTCGAGCGCTTCGGGGCCTCCGACGGCGCCGAGGCAGGGCGCCTCCTCCTGGGCGAGTTGAACTGCGTCACCTGCCACAAGCCGGACCCCGCAACCGCCGAGCACTTCAGCGTCAAGAAGGCGCCCCTGCTCGCGGACGCCGGCTCGCGGCTCCGCTTCGAGTGGGTCCGCGACTTCATCGCCGACCCGCAGAAGCTGAAGCCGGGCGCCACGATGCCCCAGCCGGCCCTGGCGCCCGCCGAGATCGACGCGCTCAGCCACTTCATCCTCTCGCTGCGGCGCGCGAAGCCCCTTGAGACTTGGGGCGGCCCCGCCGTGAAGGCGAAGGAGGTCTTCAACCGCGTGGGCTGCGCCGCCTGCCACCAGCCGCTCGACGGCCCCCCGATCAGCGGCAGCGTCCCGCTTCCGGACTTCCGCGCCAAGTTCTCCAGCCCCGCCGCGCTCGCCCACTTCCTGGCCGATCCGCTCTCGGTCCGCCCCTCGGGCCGCATGCCCAAGATGAACCTCACCCAGGGCGAGGCGATGTCGATCGCCAGCCACTTCGTCGGGCTGGCCCCGCGGGACCCCGACCCGGCCGAGGACGTCGTCCCGGGAATGACCTACGAGGTCTTCGAGGGCGGCTTCGGCAAGATGCCCGACTTCGACACGCTCAAGCCGGTCGCGACGGGAGTGACGGACCGCTTCGATCCGCACCTTGCCAAGAAGGAGGAGAACTTCGCCCTCCGCTTCCAGGGCTACCTCGAGATCCCCCAGGACGGCGTCTACAGCTTCTACACCCACTCCGACGACGGCAGCGTCCTGCGGATCGGCTCGACGCTCGTGGTCAACAACGACGGCATCCACGCGGGCGAGGAGAAGAGCGGCTCGATCGCGCTAAAGGCGGGCCGCCATGCCTTCAGCGTGGGCTTCATCCAGGGAGGCGGCGGCGCCGAGCTGCGCGTCTCCTACGAGGGGCCCAAATCGAAGCGCGAGATCCCCGCGTCGGCGCTCAGCCATCCCAAGTCGGGGCCGCCGCGGATCCGCGAGGGGGCGCCCGCCGCCGAGACCCTGTTCACGCCCGACCCCGCGCTGGTGGAGAAGGGGCGCGAGCTCTTCACCGCGAAGCGCTGCGCGACCTGCCACGAAGGCGTGGCCGGCACCAAGGCCCTCGAGTTCAAGCCCCTCTCGCAGATCAAGAGCGACGGCGGATGCCTGGGCGGCAAGCCCGCGAACTACTCGCTCGGTCCCGCGCAGATCCAGGCCCTGAGCGCCGCCATCCGCGACGCGGCCTCGTGGGCGAAGCCCACGCCGGCCCAGCGGGTGCAGCGGACCCTGACGGCGCTGAACTGCGGCGCCTGCCACGAGCGCGAGCGCCGGGGCGGCCCGACGCCCGAGCGCAATCCGCTCTTCGTCACGAGCGGCGACGACATGGGCGACGAAGGCCGCATCCCGCCGCACCTGAACGGCGTCGGCGCAAAGCTGCGCCGCGAGTGGCTCCAGACGCTGCTGGCGAGCGGCCAGAAGGTCCGCCCCTACATGGTCACGCGGATGCCCGTCTTCGGGACCGCGAACGTCGCGGGCCTGGCGGAGGATCTCGAGAAGGCCGACGCCGCCGCAGCGCCAGCGCCGCTGACGCGCGACGTCGACCTGGTGAAGGGCGGCCGGCTCCTGGTGGGCACCAAGGGCATGTCGTGCGTGACCTGCCACATGTTCCAGAACCACAGGTCGCTCGGCATCCAGGGCATGGACCTGGTCCACATGGCCCAGCGCCTGCGCCGCGACTGGTTCGGGAAGTACCTGCTGGACCCGCCGTCGCTGCGGCCCGGCACGCGCATGCCGACCTATTGGCCCGAGGGGAAGAGCGTCCGCAAGGACATCCTCGAGGGCAGCACCGAGCGCCAGATCGAGGCGCTCTGGCAGTACCTGTCGGAAGGGGGCAAGGCGCAGATCCCGATCGGGATCGGTCCCCAGCCCATCCCGCTGGTCCCGGTCGATGAGGCGATCATCTACCGCAACTTCATCCAGGGCGCCGGCTCGCGGGCGATCGCGGTGGGCTATCCCGAGAAGGCCCACCTGGCCTTCGACGCGGACCAGATGCGTCTCGCGCTCCTCTGGCACGGGGACTTCATCGACGCGTCGAAGCACTGGGTGGACCGCGGCGCCGGAAACCAGTCGCCGGCCGGCGAGGACGTGCTGGCGCTGACGGACGGCGCGCCCTTCGCGGTCCTCGCGGACGAGAAGGCCGCCTGGCCCAAGGCGTGGGGCCACGACGCGGGCTATCAGTTCGGCGGCTACGAGCTCGACGCGAAGCGCCGCCCGACGTTCCTCTACGCGTTCGGCAAGGTCGAGGTGCGCGACTTCTTCGAGGCGGTCGAGGGGAAGCCCGCGCCGACCTTCAAGCGGACGATCACGCTGGAGTCGAAGGACGCGCCCGCGGGGCTCTGGTTCCGCGCCGCGGCCGGGAAGCTCGACCGGCTCAAGGTGACGGTCGAGGGCGGCGTCGTGCGGGGCACGGAGCTCCTGGTTCCGGTCTCCTTCGCGTCCGGGAAGGCCACGATCGTGGTGACCTATGGGTGGTGAGACGATGAAGCGACTTGCGATCCCGGCGCTGGTCCTCGCGATGGCGGCCTCCGCCTGGGCCCAGAAGGCCAAGGACGTGAAGGAGTCCGAGGACGACTACTACCCGCTGATCAAGATGCCGCTCCCGAAGGATGTCGTCCTCGAGGCCGGCGGCATCGAGCTCATGCCCGACGGCAAGATCGCGGTCTCGACGCGGCGCGGCGAGATCTGGATGCTCGAGAACGCCTTCGAGAACCCGCCCGCGAACGTGAAGTTCACGCGCTTCGCGAGCGGGCTCCACGAGGTGCTGGGGCTGGCGCAGCGCGACGGCTGGCTCTACGCGATGCAGCGCTGCGAGCTGACGAAGCTGAAGGACACGGACGGCGACGGCCGGGCGGACGTGTTCAAGACGGTCTGCGACCTCTGGTCGATCTCGGGCGACTACCACGAGTACGCCTTCGGGTCCAAGTTCGACAAGGACGGCAACCTCTGGGCGGTGCTCTGCCTCACGGGCTCCTTCACGAGCAACGTGCCCTTCCGGGGCTGGTGCGTCCGGATCACTCCCGAGGGGAAGATGATCCCGACCTGCAGCGGCATCCGCTCGCCGGGCGGGATCGGCATGGACGGCGACGGCAACGTCTTCTACTGCGACAACCAGGGCGTCTGGAACGGGACGAGCGCGCTGAAGCACCTCGTGCCGGGCTCCTTCCAGGGCCACCCGGACACCTACAAGTGGTACTCGCTGGCGTCGAACATGGGGCCGAAGCCCGTGGAGCCGAAGAGCGGGAGCCGCTTCCACGTCGAGGCCGCGCGCATCCCCGAGTACGTGCCGCCGCCCGTGCTGCTGCCGCACGGCATCGTGGGCAACTCCGCGAGCGGCATCGCCTGCGACACGACGGACGGCAAGTTCGGCCCCTTCAAGAAGCAGCTCTTCGTCTCCGACCAGTCGTTCAGCGTCGTGAACCGCTGCTTCCTGGAGAAGATCAACGGGCGCCTGCAGGGCGCCTGCTTCTCGTTCCGGAGCGGCTTCGGCTCCGGCAACGTTCCCGAGCTCATGACGCCGGACGGCTCGCTCTGGGTCGGCGGCACCAACCGCGGCTGGGGCTCGCGGGGCTCGGCGCCCGGCGCGCTCGACCGCGTCATCTGGTCGGGCAAGGTCCCCTTCGAGGTGCTCGAGATGCGCGCGAAGCCCGACGGCTTCGAGCTCGTCTTCACGAAGCCGGTCGACGCCGCGACGGCGGGCAACCCGGCGTCCTATGCGATCCGGACCTTCACCTACATCTTCCAGGCGGCCTACGGGAGCCCGGAGGTGGACGCGACGGTCCCGAAGATCACGTCGATCAAGGTGAGCGACGACGGCCTGCGCGCGCGGCTGACGCTCGACGAGATGAAGATCGGCAACATCCACGAGCTGAAGATGCCGGGCGTCCGCTCCGCGGAAGGAAAGGCTTTGTTGCACGCGACCGGCTGGTACACCCTGTGGAGTCTGCCGAAGGAGTAACCTACTTCTCCTTCGGCGCCGAGAAATCACGCCAGTCGACGAGGGGCGGGGGAGGGGAGAATCCGTTCCAGCTCTCCAGGGGCAGCTTCAGGATCTTTTCGAGCGTGCCCGTCTTGCCCAGTTCGTAGAGCACGCCGAGGTCGACTCCCCAGAATAAGGGCGAGGGGGGCGTTTGAAGCTCCCCGCGGGAAGGCCGATCCCGCAGGACGCCGTCCGACGTCTCCGAGCGCGTGAAGAAGCGGACCTGCAGCTTCTCCCGCTCCTCGATCCAGGTGATGTACATCAGGGTGCCGGTCCTGGGCGGCCTGGTCTTGGCCGCGTCCCCTTTCGCCTTCACGCGGGCGGCCTCCAGGCCTGCGGCGATGTCCTTCTCCTGCGTCTTCAGCCACGCCTCGTAGCGGGTCTTCATCTCGTGGACGGCGCGGTGAGGCAGCAGCGGGAAGTCCTTGGTCGCCTCGACGATCTTCAGCGAGGAGATGGAGAGCGGGGGCTTGCCGTCCGGGCTCCCTTCCCGGGTTTCCTTGAGCTCGACGCTGACCAGGCAGTAGGGGACCTCCACGCCGGAGGCGCGGGCGTTTTCATAGTTCAGGATCTGGCCCCGCTTCACGCCGTCCGTCCAATAGGCCCAGCGATAGGCGCCGCCCGGTGAGGACAGGACGAGCGTGTTGGCACCGACGCGGTAGAGGTTGGGGCCGATGATCGGGCCGGCGTTCGCGACGCAGGCCAGGACGTGCTTCCCGGGGCTGAGCGTCGCGGGATGCTCGGGGTCGGGGATGAAGTCCTTCCGGTCCTGGAGGATTCCCTCCTCTTGCGCCGGAGCGGCCGGGGAGAGGAGCAGGGCGGCGAGGGCGATGGCGATTCTCATGGGTGCTTGGACGCTCCCCGCATCGCGCCGGTTCCTACTTCCCGAGCTTTTCCTTGGCGTCCTGGAGATCCTTGAGGAGGCTCTTGGCGGTGGCGCTCGTGATGGTCTTGAGCACGGCCGCGGGCTGCTTGGTCGGGTCGATGAGGATCAGGGTGGGGGCGGCCGTCACCTTGTAGGTCTTCGCCTCCTCGGAGTCCTTCTTGTACTCGATCTTGCCGTAGGCGCAGCCCAGGATCTCCGGGTTCACGCCCGGATCGAGGAAGAGCTTGAGGAACGCGTCGGTCTTCGCCGACTTGTCCGCGAAGAGCACGGCCGTGAGGTAGCCGCCGGCCTTGCCGCCCTCGATCGCGTCCTTGACCGTCGTGGCGCCTTCGGGCATGTCGGGCGCGCCGAAGTCCTCCTTCACGTTGGCGGCGTAGGCGCCGGGGTTGGCATTCCACTTCTTCTGGCAGGCCGTGCAGCAGACGCCGACGAGCTTGCCCTTGTAGGAGACCGTGACTTCGACGTCGACCTTGTGGTCGGTCATGACGGGGCACATCTTGTTGACGGGCTTCTTGGCGTCCTGAGCGGCCGCCAGGGTGACCACGAACGCGGCCGAGAGGCCAACGGCCGCGAACCGATGGAAAAGCTTCATGTCCCGCTCCTTCGCTTGAGTTGCCAGTAATACGCCCGTGCGTCCCCGAGGGTTTCCGCGATTCCGGGGTCACATCTTGTTCAGGTTCTCCAGGAACTCGCAGTCGGGGAGTTCCTTCCGCAGCCGCTCGCGCTGCTCGTTCGTGAAGCTCCCGTACCAGAGCGCGATCGCCCGGAGCGTGGAGACCCGGGCCAGGTCGGCGACCTGGGTGTCGCTCAGGGCGGCCGGGAAGACGAAGGTCCCGCCCTTCGGGGTCGGGGTCTGGTCGGCAAAGCCGCTCAGCGTGAGGGCTCGGAGGCCTTTCAGCTGCGCCAGGGAATCGAGGCGGACGGAGGCTTTCACGGGGCTGATCCAGACGGACTGAACGTCGCCGGCCGCGTGGGCCTTCACCCACTCGGCGAGGGCGGACTCGCTCGCGAGCTCGATCCGGTGGGCCGGATGGAAGGTCGCGCGGCCCCACTCGCTCTGCTTCCGCTCGCCGCAAGCGAGCAGGAGGAGCAGCAAGGGGGCGGCGGCGATGCGGATCATTCGACCTAAGTCTAGCGTCGTTCCTTGTCTGTGAAACGGGGAAATGCGATACTCCGCGCGTGAAGGTACTCTTCATCACGCAGAAAAAGGACGCGCCGAGCACCAAGTGGCGCCTCCTCCAGTTCATCCCGCACTTCGAGAAGGCGGGGGTCACCTGCGCCGTCGAGGAGATGCCCAGCGGGCTGATGGCCCGGCTCACGCAGGCGCGGCGGGCGAGCGGCTTCGACGTCACCGTCCTGCAGAAGCGGCTGCTCCCGAAGCTCATCCTGAACCGGCTGCGCAAGAACGCCAAGGCCCTCGTGTTCGAGTTCGACGACGTCGTCACGCTCAAGCGCTCGGACGAGGGCACGATCCGGGAGTCCCCGACGAAGGACCGCCGCTTCCGCCGCACGGTCCGGGTCGCCGACGCGATCGTCACGACGAACGAGACGCTGGCCGAGCACGCACGGCGCATGGGGGCCGACGAGGCGCGCGTCCACGTGCTGCCGACGGTCATCGACCTCGCCCGCTGGGCGCCCCGCGGGCCGAGCGAGGACCCGAAAGAGGTGACGATCGGCTGGATGGGAACGCCGTCGAACCTTCCGTCGGTGGAGATCGTGCGCGCGCCGCTGGTCCGCCTCTGCCGGCGCTACGAGAAGCTGAAGGTCAAGATCGTCTGCGAGTCGCCGATCGCGCTCGAGGGCGTGCGGCTGATCCACCAGCCGTTCTCGGCGCAGTACGAGGTCAGCGACGTCCGCAGCTTCGACATCGCGATCGCGCCGCTGGTGGAGGACCCCTGGACGCGGGGCAAGGTCTCGACGAAGCTCCTGGCGTACTTCGGCGCGGGCCTGCCCGTGGTGGCCTCCGACGTCAACGCGAACCGGATCTACATCCGGGACGGCGAGAACGGCTACCTCGTGGGCACGCTGGGCCAGTGGGAGGAAAAGCTGGCGAAGCTGATCGACGACCCGGAGCTGCGCCGCGCGGTCGGCGGGAAGGCGCGCGAAAGCGCCGAGAAGGAATTCTCGCTCGCGGCAGCGCTCCCGAAGTACCTCTCGCTATTCGAAAAACTCTCGAAGCAATAACAAACCTGTGTCCTGGGTATTGGTTCGTGGTTGTTATTGCTCTTCCAGGTACCGGAGGAGTGTGCGGACCATGACTCCGGTTCCGCCGGCAGGGCGGTAGGGCCGGTCGCTTTCCACCAGCGCCGGGCCGGCGATGTCGAGATGGGCCCAGGGGATGCCCTCGTCGACGAATTCGCGCAGGAAGAGCGCGGCCGTGATGGCGCCGCCCCAGCGGCCGCCCGAGTTCTTCATGTCGGCGACGTCGCTCTTGATCATCTCCATGTACTCGTTCTCGAGCGGCATCGGCCACACCTTCTCGCCCTGGGCCTTCGCGGCGGAGAGGATGCCCTTCTGCAGCTTGTCGCTGGCGGTGAAGATCGCCGACATGTCGGGGCCGAGCGCCACCACGCAGGCGCCGGTCAGGGTGGCCATGTCGATGATCTCCGAGGGTTTCAGGCGGGACGCGTACGAGAGCGCGTCCGCCAGGATGAGCCGGCCCTCGGCGTCGGTGTTGATGATCTCCATCGTCTTGCCGTTCATCGCGCGGAGCACGTCGCGGGTCTTGTAGGCGGAGCCGCCCGGCATGTTCTCGGTGGCGGCGAAGATGCCGTGCACGTTGACGCGCGGCTTGAGCTCGGCGAGCGCGGAGAAGATGCCGATGACGGCGCCGGCGCCGGACATGTCGTCCTTCATGTTGAGCATGCCGTCGGCGGGCTTGAGGCAGAGGCCGCCCGAGTCGAACGTGATGCCCTTGCCGACGATCGCGACCGTCCGGCGCGCGCCGGGCGCCTTGTAGCTCAGGTGGACGAAGCGGGGCGGCTCGGTCGAGCCGATCGCGACGCCCTCGAGGCCGCCCATGCCCATCTTCTTGATCTGCTTCTCGTCGAAGATCTTGATGGCGATGCCGTTCTTCGCGATCTTCTTCGCGGCGTCGGCGAGGTAGCGCGGGGTGCAGACGCTGGGCGGGTCGTTCACCAGGTCGCGCGTCAGGCAGGTCGCGCGGGCGTAGACCTCGCCGCGGCGGACCGCGTCGGCATCGCCGTCCACCCGCACGGTCTGGAGCTTGAGGGGCTTGTGCTGCTTCGACTTCCAGCGCTTGTACTCGTAGAGGGCGAGCGCGATGCCTTCGACGACCGCCTGGGTGTTCTCGGCGCGGTCGCCGGAGGGCGGCACGCAGGAGATCTCGGCGAGGTCGAGCGAGCGGGCCCGCTGCCCGACCTGGGCGGCGGCGCGGCGGAGCTTCTCCGTGGTGAACTTCTCCTTCCGGCCCAGGCCCGCGACGATGAGCCGCTTCGCCGGCTTTCCGGGGTAGGCGACCAGGAGCTCGCGCTCCTTGCCCGAGAAGTTGTTGGCTTTGGCGTCGTCGCGGATCCCGTCGAGCTCGCCTTCGTAGACGAACTTGACGACAGTCTCTCCCTTGGGCGTGCCGGCGATGAATTTCATGTTCCCGATCCCCAGTTAGCCTATGCGCCGTCGTTCAGAAGCTGATCGATGGCCTTTCCCACGTTCTTGAGTCCCTGGCGGAGCATGTCCTCGTCCATCCCCGCGGAGAGGCGGATGAAGCCCCGCACGTAGAAGAAGTCGCCGGGCACCACGAGGGTGCTGTACTTCTCGCGGAGCAGGGTGGAGAGCGCCTGGGCGTCGAGGCCCGGGGGCAGCTTCACCATGCAGACGGTACCGCCGCCCGGCTCCACCCAGTGCAGATCGCCCCGCTTCTCGATCCACTCCCGGATGATCTTGAAGTTCCGCATCGCGATCTGCTGGCAGCGGAGGACGAGCTCGGGCCCCTTCTTCAAGGCGGCGAGTGCGATCGATTCGCTCGGCGACGGCAGCTCGCACTCGATGTAGTCCAGCGCGAGGCGCGCCTTCTTCAGCAGCGCTTCGGGGCCGACCAGCCAGCCGATCCGGACGCCGCCGAGCCCGTAGACCTTGGAAAGGCTGCCGATCGAGACGAGGTTCGGACCCAGGGTGGCGGCGGCCTTCTGGCCCGGGGCGAAGGTGCTGTCGAGATAGACCTCGTCGACGATCACGGTGGCGCCGTTCTCGCGGGCGATCTGGCCGATGGTCTGCAGCTTCTCGGGGCTGGTGACGACGCCCGTCGGGTTGTGGGTGTTCGTGAGCACGATGGCGCGGGTCGAGCGGCCCGCGCGGCGCTCCAGCTCCTCGAGCTCGATCTGCCAGCCGCGCTCGAAGCGGCGCTCCAGCATCTTGATCTCGGCGCCCCGCGACTGGAGGGCCCGGTAGAGCGGCTCGTAGTTGGGAGACTCCAGGAGGACCTGGTCGCCCTCGTTGACGGCGGCGCAGCAGGCCAGGTAGATGCCCATGGTGGCGCCGGAGGTCACCAGGACGTTCGCCCGGGTGACGCCGTAGCGCTTGGCGAGCAGCTCGCGGAGCTCGACCACGCCGTCGTCGGTGGGGGAGGAAAGATGAACCGCTTCCAACGTCAGGCCCAGGTCTTCCTTGGTCAGTGCCTTGATGTTGGATTTCGCGAGGTCCGTTTTGACGCGCCCCATGTGGGTGCGCGCCCACTCGAGGTAGTCGATTTTACCGAACGTCATTAGGGACCGGAGAAGTCGTTCAGCTCCAGGCTGGGGCCGCGATATCCCTCGATGTTCTTCGTGTAGGTGTGGAGGCGGCCCTTCGCCCAGCAGCGCTTGCCGATGTACTTGAACCAGTCGTCGCCTTCCATGAACTTGTCGAAGTGGGGCAGGTAGACCTTCAGGCCGCTGGGCAGTCGGATGATCCCGTGCTGGAAGTTGAGGTGGTCGAAGGTGCCCACGAGGGTGATGTTCTGCCCCGACCAGGCCTCGAGCTGCTCGACGTCCCGGGCGGCGCTGGGGCCGCTGGCCGATTCGGCCTTCTCGAAGACCTCGGCGCGGGCCTGCTCCTCGGACTTCTGGCCGCCGCCGCAACCGACGGCGAACGCGAGCAGGACGGCGATGCTGATGGAACGCATAGGCGGATTATACTCCTGTCCCAGGTGCGGGCAATAAAAACGTTGTCTCCTCATACTGGACGTGCTAGAACGTCACCCTTCCTGCACCCCAAAACGAAGGATCCGGAGGAATTCATCATGAAAATTTCATCCGTCAAGGCCCGCGAAGTTATCGACTCCCGCGGCAATCCCACGGTCGAGGTCGACGTCGTCGCGGCCGGCGCCCTCGGGCGCGCCATGGTCCCCTCCGGCGCCTCCACCGGCGAGCGCGAGGCCATCGAGCTTCGCGACGGCGACAAGGGCCGCTACCTGGGCAAGGGCGTCCTGAACGCCGTCAAGAACGTCAACGAAACCCTCGGGCCGCGCCTGATCGGCATGGACGCGAGCGGGCAGAAGTTCATCGACGAGGTCATGATCGAGATGGACGGGACGCCCACGAAGTCGAAGCTGGGCGCCAACGCGATCCTGGGCGTGTCGATGGCGGTCGCGCGGGCGGCCGCGACGGCGTCCAAGAAGCCCCTCTACGAATACCTGTCCTTCGGGAAGGGCGTCACGCTGCCGGTGCCGTTCATGAACGTCGTCAACGGCGGCGCGCACGCGGACAACACGATCGACTTCCAGGAGTTCATGATCGTCCCGAAGAAGTTCCCGAGCTTCCGCGAGGCCCTGCGGGCGGGCGTCGAGACCTTCCACACGCTCAAGTCGATCCTCAAGAAGAAGGGCTATTCGACGAACGTCGGCGACGAGGGCGGCTTCGCGCCGAACCTGAAGACGATCGACGAGGTCCTGGACACCCTCCTGGAGGCCATCGACAAGGCCGGCTACGGGGGCAAGATCCAGCTGGCCCTCGACGTCGCGGCGAGCGAGCTCTGGAACGAGGGGAAGTACGTCTTCAAGAAGTCCGACAAGTCGGTGAAGACGAGCGACGAGATGGCGACGATGTACGAGAAGATGTGCGCCAAGTACCCGATCGTCTCCATCGAGGACGGCCTGGGCGAGAACGACTGGGCGGGCTGGAAGAAGCTCACCGAGCGCCTCGGCAAGAAGACGCAGCTCGTGGGCGACGACCTCTTCGTGACGAACACCGAGATCCTGCGCAAGGGCATCAAGGATGGCATCGCGAACGCGATCCTCATCAAGGTCAACCAGATCGGCACCATCACCGAGACGGTCAACGCCGTGCTGATGGCCCAGGAGGCGAAGTACGGCGCGATGATGTCGCACCGCTCGGGCGAAACCGAGGACAGCACCATCGCCGACCTGGCCGTCGCGCTCAACACGGGGATGATCAAGACGGGCTCGGCCAGCCGCACCGACCGCATGGCCAAGTACAACCAGCTCCTCCGCATCGAGGAAGAGCTTGGTTCCCGGGCGAAGTTCCCCGGCGCCTAGACGGGAAACAGGAAACCGGAAGCAGGAAACAGAAGAACCGTACCCCCTCCCCGTCCCTCCCCTGCGGGGAGGGCGCCCGATTTCCTTCCCGCGAGAGATCTACTTGACCGCTTGACGCGGCTTCGCGGGCTTCAGGTCGTCGCTGAGCTCGTAGTAGATCGGCGCGCCCGTGGGCAGCTCCAGCTCGACGATGTCCTTGTCCGAAATGGCGTCGAGGTGCTTGATCAGCGCGCGCAGCGTGTTGCCGTGGGCCGCGATGATCACGCGCTTGCCCGCCTTCAGCTCCGGCGCGATCTTCTCGTGCCAGTAGGGCAGCGCCCGCGCGATCGTGTCCTTGAGCGACTCCGTCTTCGGCATCTCGCCGGGCTGGTAGCGGCGGTCGTTGCCGGGGTACTTGGCGTCCCAGTGCTCCAGCGGCGGGGGCGGGACGTCGAAGCTGCGGCGCCAGATCTTCACCTGCTCGTCGCTGTGCTTCGCGGCGGTCTCGGCCTTGTTGAGGCCCTGAAGGGCGCCGTAGTGGCGCTCGTTCAGGCGCCAGCTCTTGTGGACCGGGATCCAGAGCAGGTCCATCTCGTCCTGCACGTTCCAGAGCGTCGTGATCGCGCGGCGCAGCACCGAGGTGAAGGCGACATCGAACGCGAAGCCGGCCTTCTTGAGGGCCTGGCCCGCGGCCTTGGCCTCCTGCAGGCCTTTCTCGCTGAGGCCGACGTCGACCCAGCCGGTGAAGCGGTTCTCCTTGTTCCAGACGCTCTCGCCGTGGCGGATGAGGACGAGCTGTTTCACGAGGGTGATCTCCGTTCTTAAGAGCGCAGAACGTACCAGATGGCGGGGCCGCCCGCAAGGGCTCAGGGCCGCGGGCCGAGCGGGGACTGCAGGTACTGCTTCTGGCAGGTCGCGCAGAGATCGAAGCGGAACTCGCGGTAGACCTCGTCCTGCGCCTTCTCGGCCGAGTAGTTCCGGAGGAACTCCACCGTCCGTTTGAGTTCCGTCGCGGCCTTCTCCAGGTCCTCGCCCGTGAGCTCCAGGGGGTCGTAGGCCGATTTCACCTCGATCCGGACCTCGTAGCGAACGGGGGAGTCGAGGAGCAGGCCATTGCCGCAGCGGTCGCAGGTGAGACGATCCATGCCACGATTATACGTTCCGGAGCGTCCTAGATAGAGATGCTGCTGGTGATCCTCCTCCTCCTGCAGGACAAGGTCGAGCTCAAGGAGTTCAAGTCCTCCTACCAGCTCACCCGGCCCGCGACCTACTCGGACCGCTCCTCGTGGCCGCTGATCGTCGACCTGGGCGGCCCCAAGGACGTCGTCCACGAGCCGGACTGCTTCGTGCTTCGGCCCGCCGATCCCGAGAGCGAGGCGCTGGCGCTGGCCTGCGTCGCGGACGTCAAGACGCGCTACCGGATCCATCCGGAACGCGTCATCGCGTGCGGCGGCGCCGAGGCGCTGAACCTGGCGGCCGCGCGGGACGAGATCTTCGCGGGCTGCGTGCTCCGGCGCGCCCGCGCCCTGCGGCCCCCGGCGAAATGCCCGCCCTGCATCCTCTTCGTCGGGAAGGACGACTCGGACCGCGTTCGGGCAATGGCCGCCGCCATGGTCATGAAGAAGGGCGGCGCCGACGTCGAGGTCCGCGAGGAGAGCGATCGCCCGGGCGCGATCCTGCAGGCCATCGACCCGAAGATCCACCCCCGCGGAGACCTGCTGAAGGCGGACGCCTACCAGCGGGCGGGCCGCTGGGTCGACGCCTCCCTGATCTGCTTCGACCTCCTGGAGGACCCCAAGGTCGAGTTCCTGGCGCGGACGAAGCTCAAGTCGATCGAGGGTGCCGCCATCATGGAACTGGCCAAGGTGGAGATCGCGATGGCGGACAAGAAGTACAAGGACGCGATCCTGCGCTGCCGGGAGGCGGCGCGGCAGTTCGCCTGGGTCCCGACAGGGGAGCGGATCCGGAAGAGGCTGGCCGAGCTCGAGTCCCGCCCCGAGGTGAAGCGCGCGCTCGAAACCGAAGACTAGTGCTTGCCCTTCTTCATGAGCGGGATGAGCCTGCCGATTTCCTGCTCGAGGCTGTCCAGCTCGTTCAGGATCAGCACCATGTCGACGGGCTTGCCCCGCATGCACTTGCGGGTATCGTCCTTCGCGCGGAGGAGGTTGCTGGAGATTCCCGCCAAGTCCCAGATCGCGACGGCTTCCTGGACCCGCTCGATCCCGTCCAGCAGCATCGTCTGGTCCCGCGGTGGCACTTTCGTGCGGACCACCCCGCGGGCCCGCTCGATGATGTGACCGATGTCGTTCTTGATGCGCTCGATGTGGCCTTGATCGCCTGACATCCTTTTCCTCCCGCAGTGAGTATAGAGTTTGAACGGGTGGCGTCAAGTCAGGGATCGGCTGAGAAGGTTCAATTCCGCTGGAAGTGCAGGCGGTCCCGGGAAACCTTCACGGTGACGGAATCGCCCTGCGAGACGCGACCCTCGATGAGCAGGTCCGAGAGGGCGCCTTCGACCTCGGTCTCGACGGTGCGGCGCAGCTCCCGGGCGCCGTATTCCGGCCGGAAGCTCTTCTCGGCGAGCCAGCGGGGGACGGGCTTTTCGAAGTTCAGCCTCAGCGGCACGCCGGCGGCGTGCTCGCGCACCTTCTCGAGGAAGAGCTCCGCGATGCGCTCGCACTCGCGGAGGCCGATCGCGTTGAAGAAGACAACGTCGGTGAGGCGGTTCACGAACTCGGGGCGGAAGTTGGCCTTGAGGGCCCGCGAGAACTCCTCGACCACCTCGGCGCGGCCCGGCTGGTCGTGCGCGAAGCCGATCCGGTTCTTCAGGGCCTCCGCCTCCTCGGTCCCCACGTTCGAGGTGAAGATCAGGATGGCATTGCCGAACGACAGCCGCGAGCCCTTGTTGTCCGTGACGAAGCCCTCGTCCATCACCTGGAGCAGGAGGTTGTGGACCTTGGGGTCGGACTTCTCGATCTCGTCGAAGAGGACCGTGATGGGGCCCTCCATCCGCGCGGCCTCGGAGAGCACGCCGCGCTGGTCGTGGCCGATGTAGCCCGGGGGCGCGCCGATCAGCTTGGCGTACTCGTGCGGGAGCGCGTACTCCGACCCGTCGACGCGCAGCATCCGCGCGGGGTCCTCGAAGAGGTACTGGGTGAGAGCCTTCGCGAGCTCGGTCTTGCCGACGCCCGTCTGCCCCACGAAGAAGAACGTCGCGATCGGTCGGGCGGGGTCGCGCAGGCCGGTCATGGCCTTCTTGACGGCGCGGGAGACGCTGGCGATGGCTTTTTCCTGGCCGACGACGGTCTTTCCGAGCGCCTGCTCCATGTCGTGGAGCTTCCGGTAGTCGCGCGGGGCGGGGGACTGGTCGAGCAGGTGGATCTGGCTGGGCGGGTCCGCCGCCTCGATGGTCACCCGGTGGATCTCCAGCGGCGGGTTGACCTCGATGCAGAGCTGGTAGAGGTCCTCGGTGTATTCGAGGTGCTTCTCGGTAAGCCCCAGGACGCAGGCGTTGACGACGAGGCCCACGTAGCTGCGGCGGTCCGTGATGCGGGCGGTCTTGAGGAGGTGGGTGGTCTCGTCCGCCGTGAAGTGGCGGATTTTGACGAAGGCGTCCACCGGGTCGAAATACTTCAGGACGACATTCGGCTCCATCCGGATCATGTTCGCCTCCGGATCTATCTCCACGTAGATCCGCTACGTCTACAGTATTTTACGACACGATCGGAAAGGGTGACGGGGAAATTCGAACGCCGCTCGGTTTTGAAGGGACGCCCGTCAGTTGGGGAAGGCGATCTTCATCACGCTGGGGTCGAGGACGTTGGCGAGCGCGAGGTTGGCGCCCGCGCCGATGATCGAGAGGAAGAGGATCATGAGCGTCGACGGCGACGCCTTCGCTTCGTTGGGCATGCGGATGAAGTTGACGATGACCAGCACGATGGCCAGCGGCGCGGTGCCGATGATCGCGAGCGCCATCCAGCGCTGCAGGTCGACGTGAAGCACGCGCGTCAGGAAGATGGCCAGGGGGCCCGCAAAGGCCCAGAAGAGCGCCAGCCGCAGCCTTCCGAAGCCCTCCTCCCGGAGGCGGGCCCGGACGGCGCTGTCGGCGAACTTCTGGTACTCGTGTTTATGCTCGGTCATGGCTTCAAGATGATCTTACCACATGCGGAGCGCTCTTCAAGGCGACGATGGGCCGCCGCCACCTCGGCGAGGGGGAATACCCGGTCGATAACGGGGCGGATGCGGCCCTCGAAAATCGGCCGCAGCGCGTCCAGCAGCTCCTTGTTGTTGCCCATCGTGCACCCGATGATCTCAATCTGCCGGAAGAAGATCTGGCGGAGGTCCTCCGCGGGGTCGTAACCGGAGGTGGCCCCGCAGGTTACGACGCGCCCGCCGCGCCGCACGCACTGGAGGCTCTTCACCCAGGTGTCCTTGCCGATGTAGTCGACGACGACGTCCATGCCCCGCTTCGAGGTCAGCTCGCGGATGCGGCGCGGGACGTCCTCCCGGGCGTGGTTGAGGACGAAGTGGGCGCCCAGCTCCTTGAGGCGCTCGCACTTCTCGTCGGTCGACGCGGTCGCGACGACGCGCGCGCCGGCCAGGCGGGCCAATTGCAGGCAGGCGACGCCGACGCCGGCGCCGGCGCTCCAGATGAGCACGTCCTCCGACGGAGCGAGGCGGCCCCGGCTGATGAGCATCCGCCACGCGGTGAGGTAGACGAGCGGGGCGGCGGCCGCCTCCTCGAAGGAGAGCGTGTCGGGGATCGGGATCAGGTTCTCGGCCGGCACGCAGATCCGCTCGGCCTGCGAGCCGTCGCGGTGCTCGCCCAGGATGACGTACTTGACGCAGAGCGGCTTTTCCCCGGAGGCGCAGAACTCGCAGGTGCCGCAGCTCAGGGTGGGGGAGAGGAGCGCGCGGCGTCCGGTTTCCTTGATGACGCCCGCCGCGTCGGCGCCGAGGATGATGGGGTACTTCGCGACGGGGAGGCCCTTCCGGACCCAGATGTCGAGGTGGTTGACCGAGGCGGCCTTGACCTCGAGGGTGAGCTCGCCCGGTGCGGGGACCGGCTCGGGAACGTCGACGATCTGCAGGGCCTCGATGCCGCCGGGGGTGGAGACGCGTACAGCCTTCATATTCACACTATATCGGGTTTCGCCGGAGGATTCTCGACCCGCGATTCGCGATTCGGTATTCGCGATTCGGTTGTATTATCTGACTCATGCCGCGTCCCCCCGTCGTGAAGTCGTTCCTGATGGCGGATTCGGTCATCCACGACCGCATCACGGGGAAGTGGTCGATCATCGGCGTCTTCGACCGCGTCATGGCCCAGCGCTACCCGACCTGGCACTCGCCGCTCGCCTTCTACATCAAGTTCGCGGACGCGGAAGGGGTGTACCGGGTCAAGGTGGAGCTGCGGGACGGCGACGACCGCCGCGTCGGGCTCATCGAGGGCATCCAGCTCGAGGTGAAGATCCCGGGGCACAACGTGGACATCGGCTTTCCCGCGCCGCCGCTCTGGCTGGAGCGTCCGGGGAAGTACCAGTTCCAGCTCTACGCCAACGACGAGTTCCTGGCCTCGGTGCCGCTGGAGGCGGTGCAAGTTCAGAGCCCTCCGCCGCCGCAGGCGCCGCCTCCCGCATGACCGACCTGCTGCTCGTCAACGGCACCATCCACACCCTCGACCCGGCGCGCCCGCGCGCCCGCTCCATCGCCTGCGCCGACGGGAAGGTCGAGTCGCTCGACGAGACGCCCGCCGCGAGGCGCGTGATTGACCTGAAGGGGATGACCGTCGTCCCGGGCTTCGTCGACGCCCACGTGCACCTCCTCGCGGTCGGCCGCCGCCTGCGCGAGGTCGACCTGACGGGCGTGACGGACGTCGGCGAGCTGGTCCGACGCGTGGCCGAGCGCGCGTCGCAGACGCCGCCCGGGACCTGGATCACGGGGACGGGCTACGACCTGGCCGAACACCCGCGGCACGAGGCTCTCTCGGCCGCGACGCCCGATCACCCCGTCTGGGTCGTCCGCAAGGACATGCACTCGGGCCTGGCCAACGCGCGCGCCATGGCCCTGGCGGGGCCGGGCGTCCCGCCCGACGGCGTGTTCTTCGAGGACCGGAAGTCGGTCATCGAGAACCTGATCCCGGAACGTTCTCTGGCGGCCGACTTCCTGGCCGCCCAGCGGGAGGCCATGCAGTACGGGATCACGAGCGTCCACGACGCGATGGTCGACGAGGACTACCTCCGCCTGCTCCGTTCGCTCGAGGATGGGCGGTCGCTGCGGCTTCGCGTCCACGCGATGTTCTGGAATGAGAACCCGGACCGTCTGATCGAGTTCATGAAGTCGCGCAAGCCCTCGTCCGGACGCCTCGCCGTCCGCGCGATCAAAGTGTTCATGGACGGGTCGCTCGGGTCGACGACCGCCTGGATGCTGGCCCCGTTCCTGGGAGGCTCCTCCTGCGGCGTGGCGCGGATGAAGCCGGCCGACGTCGAGCGGGTCGCCCGGGTCGCGCGGGAGACGGGCTGGCAGATGTGCGTGCACGCGATCGGCGACCGCGCCAACCGCGAGCTGCTGGATCTCTACGAGCGGGTGAATCCGCCCGCGGAGGCGCGCTGGCGGATCGAGCACGCGCAGCACGTCCACCCCCAGGACCTGCCGAGGTTCTCTCGCTGGATCGCCTCGGTGCAGCCGTCACACTGCGTGGCGGACCGGCGGATGATGGAGGAGAAGCTCGGGCCCGGCCGATATGAAGGGTGCTACGCGTGGAAGCGCCTGGGGCGACTGGCGCTGGGGACGGACGCCCCGGTGGAGCGCCTCGACCCGCGCTGGACCTTTTACTGCGCGGTGACGCGGGAGGGCTGGGAGACCTCGCAGTGCCTGAGCCCCGAGGAGGCCCTGAGGGGCATGACGGCGGGGGCGGCGGAGGCGGGCTTCCAGGACTCCGGGGTGCTGGCGCCGGGTCGGCCGGCCGACATGGCGGTGCTTTCTGAGGACTGGCTGACGGCGGACCCGAAGGCGGTGCTGGAGAGCCGCGTCCTGGCGACCCTGATGGACGGCCGGGTGGGGTATCAGTCGAAGGAGTTGCGGGGATGAGCCACTCGGACTATCCTTCAGGCGTGGCAGGATGTGATTCCCCATGTATAATGGGTAGTAGTGGGCAAGTAGGGTCGTAGGGGACGATGAAGATCCTGATCGCGGACGATTCGAGGACGATGCGCCGGGTCTTCCGGACTCTCCTCGAGTCGATGGGCCACGCCGCGGCGGATATCCTGGAGTGCAACGACGCCATCGAGGCCGTCGCGCTTCTCAAGTCGATCAAATACGCCGTCGACTACATCGTGCTCGACTTCGACATGGCGGGGATGGAGAACCACGGCTTCCTCAACCGTCTCAAGCACGACTGCCCCGACAAGGCCATCCCGATTCTCCTCTGCATCAACGCGAACCAGCGGGCGGTCGCCTCGGAGGCCCTCAAGAAGGGCGCGACCATGCTCCTGGAGCGCCCGTTCCGGGACGGCGACGCGCGCCAGAAGCTGCAGGGCATCGAGGCCGGCCTGAAGGCGAAAAAGGCGGCGGAAGCCTCGCAGTACCTGAAGGCCATCGTCTCGAGCGCGGAGGCCGAGATCGACCTGCCGTTCCTGATGCAGCTGCCGTCGCCCATCATGAAGGAATTCCTGCAGCTCTCCGGCCGGAACATGTATCAGGCGGGGGAGACGATTTACAAGGCGGGCGACAACGTCGAGGCGCTCTATGTGGTGACCCTGGGGGACGTCGAGCTCATCCCGCAGGGCAGCGGCTCGCCGGAAATGATCCGCGAGGGCGAGTCCTTCGGCGAACTGTCGTTCATGTCCGGCGAGCGCTCGCCGGCGACGGCCAAGGCGCATTCGATGTCTCAGGTGGTCTCGCTGCCGCGCCACAAGCTCGCGGAGCTGATCAACCACCAGCCCCGGATGAGCCAGCATCTCAGCGCGCTGGTGGCGCGCCGCTCGAAGCAGATGAGCGGTCCGCCCCCGTCCCCGGGGAACACCGAGTTCTCGGGCAACCTGTCGTCGATGTCTTTCGCCGACGTCCTGCAGCTGCTCCAGGTCGGGCGCAAGACGGGCTACATCGCGCTGCAGAGCCTCGGCCGCAAGGGCGAGATCGGGATCGAGAGCGGGGAAGTGCGGCAGGCGCGCGCGGAGACCCAGACCGGCGAGGAGGCGTTCTACACCCTGGCCTCGTGGAAGGGCGCGACCTTCGCGTTCAGCTCGATGCCGCTCAAGGACGCGCCCAACATCACGTCGCCGACGATGCCCCTCCTCATGGAGGCGATGCGTCGCGTCGACGAGGCCGGCCGCGCGGCCCCGCCCGCCGACGGCGAGAAAACCCTCAAGGACCTCTTCTAAGACTCACCCCGGATTGGCCACAGAGCCCGCGGAGCCCTCCGAGACAGTCTTTCTCTGTGGGCTCGGAGGGCTCTGTGGCCAATCTTAGCGGCGGCGGTTCTTGATGAGGTCGCGGGCGGTGCGCAGGATCTCGTCGGCCTGGGGCAGGATCGCCCGCTCGCCGACCGGGCCATAGCTGACGCGGCAGTCCTTGGTCGCGATCCGTTCGACGTCCACCCGGCGCCGCAGGGCGCGGTCCCGGTAGATCACGTCCGCGATCGCCGCCCCGGCGCCGCAGGTCCGGCGGTCCTCGTCGACGATCAGCACGAGCCCGCAATCGTCCGCCGCGGCGCGGATCGCGTCGGCGTCCAGCGGGTTGAGCCAGCAGAGGTCCAGCATCCGGGCGCGGATGCCGTCCGCCTCGAGCATCTGCATCGCCCGGTAGCAGAGCGTGGTCGAGGTCCCGTAGGTCAGGATCGCGAGGTCCTTGCCGTCGCCGTAGCGGCGCGAGCTGCCCGGCCAGAGCACGAAGTCCCAGTCCGGGTACTTGCGCTCCATGAACTCGTCGCGGAAACGGTAGCGGGACTTGGATTCGCAGTAAAGGACCGGATCGCCGCAGAAGGCGGCCGCGCGCATCAGCCCCGCGGCGTCCTCGGCGTTGGACGGCACGCAGAGCCGGATCCCCGGATAGTGGAGGATCGGGCCGTTGGCCGACTCGCTGTGCCAGATCGCGCCGGCGCCGCCGAGGTAGCCGCCGTAGGCCATGCGGACGACGAGCGGGTTGGTGAAGCGGCCGTCGGAGCGCCAGCGCAGGGTGCCGACCTGGTCCACGAGCTGCTGCCAGGCGGGGCTCAGGTAGTCCCGGAACTGCACCTCGACGATCGGCAGGAAGCCCTGCAGCGACCAGCCGGAGGCGCGGCCCACGATCGAGGCTTCGGCGATCGGCGAGTTGCTGACCCGGTCGGGCCCGTACTTGCGTTGCAGGCCCTTGGTGATGCCGAAGACGCCGCCCTTGCCTTCGAGCTCGGCGCGGCCGAAATGCTCCTTCGACAGGTCCGCCACGTCCTCGCCCCACATGACGATCTCGGGGAGGACCTCCATGAGATCGTTCAGCGTCGCGTTGATCGCGTCGGCCATCACGAGCGTCTTGCCGGCGCTGGGGCTCTTCAGCCCCTTCGTGGCCTCCGCGTAGGCGGCCTTCGCCTTGGGCGGATCGTAGGTGTAGATCGTCGACATGAAGCGCGACACGTCCGTCTTGGGCAGGTTCAGCACCTCGTCGACGGCGCGCAGGATCTCGGCGTCGACCTCGCGGTGGATCTCCTGGAGCTCGGCCGGCGACGCGATCCCGTACTCGACGAGCTCGCGAGCGAACTTCACGATCGGGTCGCGCTCCTCCAGCTCGATGGAGCAGTCCTCCTTCGGGCGGTACTTGCGCATGTCGTCGGTGGACGAGTGGCTGTAGAGCCGCAGGACCTTCGAGTGGACCATGACGGGGCCGCGGCCGGAGCGGCAGATCTCCGTGGCGCGGCGGAAGATGTCGTAGGAGCGGCGGAAGTCGGTGCCTTCGTTCCGGAAGTAGGTCAGCCCGGGCCAGTGGCTGAAGAGCGCGCCGACGTCGCCGCCGGGGACCTGCTCGCTCACCGGCACCGAGATGCCGAAGCCGTCGTCCATCAGGTGGAAGAGGAGCGGCGCGTGCGAGTTGATGGCGGCGCGGAGGCCTTCGTAGACCTCGCCCTCGGCGGTGGTGCCGTCGCCCGTGGCGGTGTAGACGATCGAGTCGCCGGGGAAGCGCCCCTGGCCGTCGAGCAGCTTGTCCGTGAGCTGGATCGCCTCGGCGAGGCCTGCGGAGGGGAGCACGTTGGCGCCGACGGGGCTGAGGTAGGGGCAGATCGCGCGGTTCGAGTCGCTCCAGTGCTCCGGCATCTGGCGGCCGCCGGAGGAGGGGTCGCCCGCGGCGGCGACGGACGCCATCAGCATCTCGCGCGGGGTCATGCCGCGCATGAGCACGAGGGCCCGGTCGCGGTAGTAGCCCCAGAGCGGATCCGTGGGACGCAGCAGGAGTCCGAGCGCGCAGAGCGCGGCCTCCTTGCCGGCGCAGGACGCCGAGAACCAGGCCTGGCCCTGGCGCTGCAGGATGAGCTCTCGGTCGTCCAGCTTCCGCGAGACGATCATGGTCCGGTACACGTGGAGGAGCTCGCCCATGGTGAGCGCGGGGTGGTAGGCCCGGAGGACCTCGTGGTGGCCGTTGTGGAGCGGCCCGTTGCCCCAGGAATGTTCGACGATGTCCTTCCAGCCCGCGCGGCCGGCGACCCTCTCCAGATAGCGGGACAGTGCTTCGAGCGCCATCTCAAAGGGATGGTACCGTCCCGCGGGAGCAGGCATCAAGTATTAAGCATCACGCATTATGAAGTGGACAGGGAAGGGGTCGCCATGCTAGATCCTGCTTGAAATAAAGGAGACGCTTATGGCGCAAATTAAGTTCAAGGGCAACCCCATCAACACCGTCGGGACGCTCCCGGCCGTCGGCAAGCCGGCCCCAGAATTCAAGCTCACGAAGACCGACCTGTCCGACGTCGGCCTCAAGGATTTCAAAGGCAAGAAGGTCATCCTGAACATCTTCCCGTCGATCGACACCGGCGTCTGCGCGACGTCGGTCCGGAAGTTCAACCAGGAGGCCGCGAACCTGCCCAATGCGGTCGTGGTGGGCGTCTCGCGCGACCTCCCCTTCGCCCACAAGCGCTTCTGCGGCGCCGAAGGCATCCAGAATGTCGTCACGACGTCCGACCTGCGGGACGGCACGTTCGGGAAGTCTTACGGGGTCACGATGACTGAGGGCCCGCTCGCGGGGCTGCTCTCGCGCTCGATCGTGGTGCTCGACGAGAACGGCGTCGTGAAGTACACCGAGCAGGTCCCCGAGATCACCCAGGAGCCCGACTACGCCAAGGCCCTCGCGGCCGTGAAGGGCTAGCGCGGGGTCGCGTCGGCCAGGGAGCGCGTCGCGGCCTGCCGGACCTCCGAACGAGGGTCGGCGGCCAGCGCCTCCCGGAGCGCCCGGGCGGATCCTCCGGACGGGTGGGACGCCAGGGCCCGCGCGGCTGCGGCCCGCACCTCCCAGTCGGGGTCGGAGCGCAGCGCCCGCGCGAGGCCCTCGCGGGCCCGCTCGTCGCCGGAGGCGCGTCCGAGCGCGAGGGCGGCCGCCTCCCGGACCGCGTCGCTCGAGTCGCCGACGAGCGTCCGGATCAGCAGCGGCACCGCCTCGAGGTCCCGCCCGGGATGCGCCTCGAGCCGTCGACCGAGAACGTCCGCCGCGAAGCCGCGCAGGTCGGGATCAGGCGACTCCAGCATCCCGCGCACGCGCGCCGCCTCGGGGGGCTTCATCGTTACTTCACCCAGGGGCGAGAGCAGGCGGAAGCGGAACAGTTCGTCGCCCTGCGGCAGCGCGTCGGCGATCCTCGCGACGATGCGGGGCCGATCGCCCTCTTCCGGGGCCGCGTGGCGGGCCCAGGTGGCCACGGCCGCGGCCGACTCTGCCGCCGCCTCGATGTCGCGCTCGACCCCGACCCGTCCCAGAAGCGCCTCGCGGACCTCCGGGAACGACGCGGAGTCGCGCAGCACCAGGGCCGCCGCGCGTCGCGCCGCCGGTTCCGCGGCCTCCGCGAGCAGCCGCGCGACCTCGGCCCGCGCGTCGGGGTCCCGCAGCGGGTCCCGGACGTAGACCACGAGCCCCTCCGCCGCCTCGACCGCGTAGGGCATGCCGTCGCGCGCGAACTCGCGGCCGTCCTCGAGCGTTCGGATGCCGAGCGCCAGGATCGCGGCCCGCTCGAGGCCCGCCAGCGCGCCGGAGCGCAGGGCCCCGAGCAGCGCCTTCTTGCCCCGCTCTCCAGGCAGACTTCCCAGGATCACCGCGAGGGCTTCCCGCCGCCGCCGCTCCGTCCTCGGATCGCAAAGCTCGCGCAGCGCCTCGCGGAGCGCGTCGTCGGAACGGAGGAGGGACTCCCGCAGGGCCCGCGCCCGCTCGCGATCAATCGGCTCCGCGGCGCGCGCGACCGGGGCCTCGACCGTGGCCGGGACCTCGACTCGGGCCGCGGGAAGCGGCGGCGTCTCCTGTCCCCGGAGGTACCAGCCGGCCACGGCCGCCGCCGCGACGCCGAAGGCCAGGGTTCGGGTCGTGCGGCTCATCGACGGCGCCTCCACGCGAGGAGGACCAGGATCTCGAGTCCGAGCAGGCCGCAGCCACCCCCGCCGCCTCCACCGCCCGTGCTCGCGGGAGCCGGGGGAGGAACGTCATTCTCGGCGATCGTGACCGTCGCGCTCGAAGAGGCCCCGAGATCGTACGCGGGGTCTGCGACGAGCGTCACGATGACGGTCTCGTCGCCTTCCACGTCGGTATCGTCGACCGGAGTCACGGTCTTCGTCGCGGAAGCCGAGCCGGCCGGAATGCTGACCGACGTGCCGATGCCCGCGTAGTCGGCCGGCGCGGTCGCGCTGCCCGTGACGGCGAACTTCACCGTCAGGGACGCCGACATGTTGCCGGTCCTCGTGAAGGTGAAGGTCCCCGGGGTCGCTCCTTCTTCGGCGGCCGCGGCCGTCGTGGCCGCGACCGTCACCACGGGCGGGAAGTCGTTGTCGTGGATCGTCACGGTCGCGGCCTTGGCCGTTCCGACCGAATAGCTGATGCCGGCCGCGAGCGTCAGGACGACCGTTTCGCTGCCTTCGATGATCCCGTCGTCCACGGGCCGCAGCGTGACGGTCGCGGAGTCGGCGCCCGACGGGATCGTGACCGACGTTCCGAGCGACGCGTAGTCGCTTCCGCTCGTGGCGCTGCCGCTCACCGCGTAGGAGACGACGAGGTCTCCCGTCGTGGGACCCGAGCGGTGGATCGTGAAGACCCCCGGCTCCGTCGCATCTTCGGAGGCGTCCGGGTCCGTGGCGCTGATGGTCACCTCGGGCAGCGAGGCGGTCGAGGTGATGGCCGCGAGGGCGTCCAGCAGCGGGATCTGCCCGCCGTCGGGCATGGCGACCTTCTTCGTCGGGCTCGTCTCGAGACGCAGGCGGACGAGCGCGTTGCTGGCGTCGGGCGCGTGGGCCCAGACGAGCGCCGCAACGCCTGCGACGTGCGGCGTCGCCATCGAGGTCCCGCTCAACGTGGAATAGCTCGTCGCGCTCGAGGCCCAGGTCGAGGTGATGGAGGAGCCGGGCGCCGCGATGTCGACGGTGCTTCCATAGGTGCTGAAGGACGAGCGGACCCCCTGCGCGTCCGTCGACGCCACCGACATCACGTTCGGGTAGCCCGCGGGGAACTCGACGGTCGAAGTGTTGTTGTTGCCGGCGGCGGCGACGAGAAGGAGGCCGCTGTTCCAGGCGGCGTTGACGGAGTTGCGGAGCGCCGTCGTGCCGCCGCCCCCGAAGGACATGCTGATGATCTTGGCGCCCGAGGTCGCGACGGCCCAGTCGATGCCGGCGGCGATCCAGGAGGTGCTGCCGCTGCCGGTGTCGTCCAGCACCTTGCCCATGGCGAGCTCGCAGTCGAAGCCGGCGCCCGAGACGCCGATGCCGTTGTTCGTCTGCGCCCCGACGGTGCCGGAGGTGTGGGTGCCGTGGCCGTTGCGGTCGGCGAAGTCGGTGGTCGTCGTGCTGGTGAAGTTTTTGCCGAGCTTCACCTTGCCGGACGACCCGGCGCCCAGGTCCTCGTGATCGCTGCGGACCCCGGTGTCGAGGACGCAGACGCGGATCCCCGCGCCCTTGGAGAGGTCCCAGGCCTGGGGGGCGTTGATGAGCGCGAAGGCGGGCGTCTGGTTCGAGCTGTAGCGCGGATCGTTCGGCGCCAGCGAGGCGCGCAGGATCACGTCCTCCTCCACGGAGGCGACGTTGGGAGAGAGGCGGAGCGCGCGGAGCCGTTCGACGGGGACGCGGCCGGCGATCGCGTTCGAACTGTGGAGGCGGACGGTCGCCCTCCCGCCGTGCTGGGTGAAGAGCGTTTCGTCCATGCTCCCGTGGAACTGGACGATGACGCCGACATCGTCGGCCCGGGCGGCCGTTGCGAAAGCCGCCAGGAATGCGATCGTGAGCGCGGACTGGAGTCTCATCCGGACCTCCTTGCTGCGCTCGCCCCTTACCGGATCCGTCCTTACTTCTTCCGCTCCGTCAGCTCGACGTTGTCCACGTAGAGCGCCCCCTTCGGGCGCGCTTCGACGAATATCGTCAGCGACGAGATGCGGTCCCCGTCGCGGAAGCGGCGCTGGGCATCCACGAACATGTCCTTGATCGGCATGGAGAAGCGGCTCCAGGTCTCGCACGCGACCTGCATTCCCGTGAACGTGAAGGCGAAGTTCTGTGACGCGTTCACGAGGCGGATCGAGATGCGGCTGCCGGGCGGTGCGACCCAGTGCTCGAAGCTGAGGACGAGGTCGTCCGAGTAGCGCAGCGCCAGCGGCTTCTTGCCTCCGAGAGTGAGGGACAGCTTGTCGGCGTTGAGGCAGTACTTGCTGCCGTCGCGCTTCGGGCCGGCCTCGACGACGCCGCCCTCCCAGAGCTCCGGCCGCCGCCCGTCCTCGAAGTCGAAGCGGAAGAGCGCCGGGGGCAGGGCGGGCGGTTCCTCGGCGGGCTTCTTCGCAAGCGGCTGCGGCCGGGGCTCGGCGCCCGGGCCCGCGACCGCGAACTGCCCGGCCGCGACGTCTGCGGATTTGTTGTCGCTCTTGCGGGAGAGCCGGACTTTGCCCTCGCGGACCTCGAGGCGGGTCGCGGTCGGGGAGACGGCGACGGAGAGCGCGGTGCCGACCACCGTGAGCGTCGCCTGGGGCGTCTGGATCACGAAGGGCGTGGCGGGAGCCTGGGTCGCGACCTGGGCGGCGAGGGAGCCGCGCGACAGTCGCAGCGTCTTGCCGGGCCGGCCGTCCGCGGAAGCGTCGGCCAGCGAGGTGTCGGCCTGGGCGTCGATCAGGGTCCCGTCGGGATAGCGGAAGGAGAGCGCGGCGGCGGCGGCGGTCTCGATGCCGTCGCCGGCGCGGAGCTCGGTGCCGACCTGGAGCGGCGTGCGTCCGTTCGCCCCGACGAGCATGACGGTGCCTTCGGCGCGAGTAATGACGGCCCAGGCGGGCTCGGTCTGGGTGACTCGGGGCTTCGGCGCCTCGGGGGGCGGGGGCGCCGGCGCTGTCGGGGGAGTAGTCTGGGGAAGCGGAGGCGGAGCCGGCTGTTCCGGAGGCGGAGCCGGCGTCGGGGCCGGGACCTCGCTGGGAACGGCGGGCGCGGGAGGCGTCGGCGGCGTCGGAGCGGCGGCCCGAGGTTCCGGGGCCGGCTTGCGGATCGTGACGGGAGGCTCGGGACGGGGCTCCGGACGGCGCGACATCAAGAACAGCGCCGCGAGACCGAGAAGGACGCCGGCGGCGATCTTGCCCCAGGGGAGGGCGGGCGCCGGCCGGATCGCGCGCCGCGTCCCGGAGGGGGCGAGGCGGCGTCGCGTGGGCTTTTCGGGCGCCGGGTCCACGATCTCCAGCGCGGGCTCGGGGATCTCTTCGGCGGCGAGTTCCGGGAGCAGGCCTTCCAGGAGCGCGAGCCGGGCGAAGCGCGCTCCCAGCGCGGGATCGGAGCGCAAGGCCTCGTCGAGGCGGGCGAGGTCTTCGGACGGGAGGCGTCCGTCGAGGTAGCCCAGGACGAGGTCGTCGTGGCCCGTGCTCACGGCGCCTCCCCCGTCCGCAGCCGTTGCTCGACGCAGTCGGCGAGGCGCGAGCGGATCTTGTTCAGGGTGACGGAGACGCTGTTCTCGCTGCGTTCGACCTGGCGGGCGACGTCGCCGACGGGGAGGTTCTTCCAGTAGCGCGAGCGGACGATGGTCCTCCAGAGGTCGGGCAGGCCCTGGACGCAGTGCCGGAGCGCCTCGCGGCGCGGGTCGGCCTGGTCGGCGACGGCGTCGAAGCCGCGGTCGACGGCGTCCTGGGCGGCGGCCGAGAGGACGAAGCGTTCGCGGCCGAGGCGGCGGAGGGCGGCGACGGACTGCCGCCGGGCGGTTTCGCGGGCGAGGGCCCAGAAGTTGCGGACCTCGCCGAACTCCTCCCAGCGGCGCAGGAGCACCAGGGAAACCTCCTGGAAGAGGTCTTCCGCGAGGTGGGCGTCGCGGACGAGCGCCTGGATGTAGGCGTAGAGCGGCCGCCGGTACTGGAGGAGGAGACGCGCCGCTTGTTCGCTGGTCCGCATGGTCATGGCCTCTAGGGAAGAGTGTCTCGGCCTCGATTAATCTTAATCCAAAAATGAGTTGAGGGGCAGAGGGCTATACTCCCGGTATGGACCGGAAGGGCTCGGAGAAGTTTTTCCGGCTGCTCCTGTTTCGGTTTCTCCCGCTCGCTCTCCTCCTGTCCTTCGTCGGCTGGTTCGTCTGGGCGCGCTGGAGGGCAGAGCGTATCCCTCAAAACGAGCGGATGGCGTACACCCTTTTGAAGGTGCTTACGGGCGCCGAGGCCGATTTCCGCGCGAACGACCGGGACCGTAACGAGGTGCAGGACTTCTGGACCGGCGACGTGGCGGGACTCTATTCGCTCATGGCCAACGGCCAGGAGATCCAGTTGATCGAGAGGGCGCTGGCCGAGGCAGACCTCAAGCCGTTGAATCCCCTGGTGCCGAAGCCGATCCCGTACCACGGCTACTATTTCATGGCCCTGGATCGGGATGAGTCGGAAAGCCCGCCCGAGCCCTACCGCCAGGACACGGACAAGAAGTCCGGCAAGGTGCACCACGCGCGCAAGTTCGGCTTCTGCGCGATCCCGGCGGAGTACAAGGTGACCGGTCGGGGTTTTTTCATCGTGAACGAGAACAACACCGTGCGCTTCAAGTACACCTACACCGAGGGGGTTGACTCCTGGCCCAGCGACGAAGACATGCGGCACGAGTGGGCGATTGGCGGCTGATCGACGCTACTTCGAGAGGCGCACGGCCGGCGCCGTGTTGAAGTCCGTCCAGGCGCGGTCCATCGTTTCCTTGTCGAGCTTGCCGTCGGCGACGATGAAGCGGTAGCGGGCGACGTAGGGCTTGCCGGGCTCGATGGAGAAGTCTCCGCCCTGCGGCACGGCCCAGTTGAAGAACGGCTCGCTCGGGTGGATGCGCAGCGGCTGCGGGTCGCGGAAGTTCGACGTGTGGCCGAGGAAGCCGACCGACGCCAGCTGGCCGCCCACCTTGCCCCACGCGACAACCCACTTCGCCTTCGTGGCATGGCCCTCGACGCGGTTCTTGCCCTCGCTCGTCAGGAATTCCACGCCCTCCTTGCCTTCCCAATCGGCCGGGCCGCGGAACCCGATGCCGCCGTAGCGATACTCCCGGATCACGAGCGGCTTGTCGGTGGAACACATCTGGGTCGAGAGCAGATCGATGACGAAGCATCCGGGAAGGACGAAGGCCCGGACTTCCCAGAGCTCATCCAGCACCTGCTTGGGTCCCTCGGGGACGTTCAAGGCGATGAAGCGGTGACTGGAATGGAACCCGGAGAAGACCGGACCCGAGAAGAGCGTGATGCCTTCTCTGGTCTGCACCCGGCCCTGCTTCTCCTTCGACTCCCAGAAATTGGTCTTCCGGCCTTCGAACTCGGAGCTGGTCCAGGCGGACCAGATGCCGTGGTGATGAAGGTGGTTGGGCGGGGAATCGTTCGTGACGACTCTTCCCCCCGGAGTCCAGATCGGGTGGAGGTAGCCGGAGCGAGTGAAGACGGGATCCGGCTGCTCGACCGCGGCCATGTGGTACGTCAGGATGTTCTTGTCGCCGCTGCGGAGGGTCAGGGCCTTTCCGTCGGAGGCGTAATCGATCTTCGGAAACTCGGCAGGGGCGGCGGATTCCAGTCGGTACTCGGCCGGCTCATTCTTCGCCACGAACAGGATCGTGTGTTCCCGTTTCGTGTTCAGCTGGCAGGGGATTTCCTTGCCGTCGCTCGCGCGGATCAGCCGGCACGGTTTGGTGATGTCGAAGCCCGGCGGCACGGGGAGCTCCAAAGGAGCTTCCTGCGCCAGGAGGGCGAGCGCCAGAACGACGAGCATTACTTGTTGTGCTCGGCCTCGTGGTGGGCCTTCAGGATGTCTTCGCCGAAGTTGCTCGACGGGTCGTGCCACACCGAGTGCACGTGATTGGCCCCGTTCTGGACGTTGTCGTACTCGATCACGAAGGTCGGGCCCTGGACGCGGTAGTAGTGCGGTTCGCCGCGCTCGAGGCCGCCGGCCCAGGCGAAGGAGATTTTGTCCTTGCCCGCCTTGTCGGCCTTGTCCAGGTCCTGCGAGGCCAGCTCGCCGCGGAGGCGGTTCGCGTACTCCTCGACCAGGGTCCAGAGCGCCTTCTGCTGATCGGCGCTGAGCTTGCCCCAGGCGATGCCCGCGGGCTCCAGCATCATGACCTTGGTCTTCGGCACGAGGATGAGCTCCTTGGGCGCTTCCTTGGTGTAGACCGCGGCGGCCTTCTGCTCGTCGTTCAGGGACTTCACGAGCGAGCGCCCCATCTCCTCGTCGTTGCCGAGGACGCGGACGCCCTTGCGCGGGCCGTTCTTCACCTCGCCGGGGTTGCTGCCGAAGAACGCGGGCGTCGCCGCGATGGCCTTGCCGCCCGCGATCGTGAGGTTGACCGACACGTGGTGGCCCTCGACGCGCCAGCCCCAGGTGGCCTTAGCGTCGGGCGTGCCGAAGATCGAGAAGTAGTAGAGCTCGGGGTCGCGCTTCATCTTGCCGTTCGGGCCTTCCATCTCGAAGAGCACCTGCTCGAGGCTCATGATCGTCGTCGCCTTCTCGAGGCCCTTGGCGCTGAGCCCGGTGGCTAGCAGCGCCATCGCGAGCTTCCGCTGATCGGGGGTCATCTCCTTGATCGGAAGCCCCTTGCGCTCGCGGGGGATGAAGTGCCAGTTTAGGCGCTCCTCATCCTTGAACTCGAAGTGGCACTTCGACTGCTGCTCGGGCGTGAGCGACTTCCAGAGGCCCGACGCGGCGGCGGACATCTCTTCGGCGACCTTGCCGAAGTCGCCCGCGCGGCGGGACGACGACTCGACCGTCAGGGCGGCGACGGCCATCAGGGAGAGGCCGAGGACGGCCCCAAGGCCCAAACCGATCTTTTTCATCATGGCGGCGGCTCCTGGTTTCGTTGGATCGTGGAACATCATATAAGTACGCGTCGCTGCTTCCATTGTTTCGCATCGGGGAGCATAATCGTCCCGTGGACATCGACTGGCGGAAGGACTACGAGAGCGCCCGTGCCGAGGCCCGGGAGAAGGGGCGCCTGATCCTCCTGCACTTCATCCTCGAGGGCCGGCCGGTCTGCAAGACCATGGCCGAGGAGACCTTCGGCCATGCCGAGGTCGCTCGAGCGGCCCGCGAAAAGTTCGTGAGCGTCCGCGTCGACGTCGACGCGCGCCCCGAGCTTTTCGAGGCGACCATCGGGGGCCGCGGCGGGCTGGCGACCTGCGTCCTGGACGGGGAAGGGGACGTGGTCTCCGCGCTCCACGGCTTCGCGGCCCCGCCGGCCTTCCTCAAGTTCCTCGAACGCGCCGAAACGTCGGCCGTCGCCGTGAAGGCGGCGCGGGACGCGGCGGCGAAAGCGCCGGGGGCGGCGACTCTTCGCGCGCTGGGCGAGGCCTACCGGGCCGGCGACAGCCTGCGCCGCGCCGAGGAGTGCTACCGCAAGGTCATTGACCTGGGCCCCGGCCCCGACGCCGCGGCGAGCCACGAGCGCCTCGCGCGCCTTCGGGTGATGCGCGGCAAGAACCTCGAGGCGCGGCGGCACCTGGAGGAGGCCCGGCGCCTCGATCCCGACGGCAAGGCGACCGCGCTGGACCGCCTGCTGCTGACCGAGGGGCTCGCCTTCGCGATCGAGCGCAAGCACCAGGACGCCGCGCGGGTGCTGCGCGACGCCCTGAAGCGCTTCCCGTCGAGCGAGGAGACGGATCATCTCCTGTATGCGCTGGGCTTCGTCCTCCACCAGGACGCGCAGGACAAAGCGGCGCTCGAGATCCTCGAAAACGCCCAAGCGCGCTTCCCGCAATCGTCCTGGATCCCGGCGATCAAGGAACAGATAAACCACATCAAGAACCCCCAACCCGACCACACCCACTGACGAGGAAGCAGGAAACAGGAAGCAGGAAACAGAAGAGCCGCCCCCACCCCATCCCTCCCCTGCGGGGAGGGCGCTCGGCTCCCCTCCCTCCGAGGGAGGGGTAGGGGGTGGGTGACGCTTCTTCTGTTTCCTGCTTCCCGTTTCCTGTTTCCCAACCCCGGAATCCCCTAAACGGGTAACCGTCCATGGGTACGAATATCTTGCGTTTGAGTCGGGGTCTCATAAACTGAGACCTCTTGGAGCGGATGGATCGGGGTTTCGGGAGGACTGAACCGTGAAAGAGTATTCTCGTCGGGACGTGATCCGGTTGTTCGGCGTCGCGGGCGCGGCCGCCGCGGTCCTTCCGTCGCGCCTCTTCGCCGAGCGCGTCGCCCAGGACAAGGTCATCCTGGACGGCGGCACCATCCACAAGTACGAGTGGCTGCCCGGCTGGGCCAAGCTTCCCAACGGCATGAAGTTCGTCGGCAGCACCCACGGCAACGTGGGCGTCGACGCCAAGGACCGCGTCTACTTCAATACCGACACCGAAAACGCCGTCATGATCTTCGAGCAGGACGGCACGTTCGTGAAGTCGTGGGGCAAGGACTTCCGCGGCGCCCACGGCATGAAGATCGCCAAGGAAGGCGACAAGGAAGTGCTCTGGCTCTGCAGCCTCGGCCGCAGCGAGGTGATCAAGCTGACCCTCGACGGCGAGGTGCTGATGACCATCCCGTTCCCCGAGAAGTCCGGCGTCTACAAGAGCAAGGGCGAGTACAAGCCCACCGGTGTCGCGATCGCCCCGAACGGCGACGTCTACGTCGGCGACGGCTACGGCAAGAGCTGGCTCCACCAGTGGAACTCGAAGGGCGAGTACATCCGTTCCTGGGACGGCTCCGAGCGCCAGGGCGGCCGCCTCTCGACCCCGCACGGGGTCTGCATCGACCAGCGCGGCTCGACGCCGCTCCTGATCGTCGCCGACCGCTCGAACCACCGCCTCCAGGTCTTCACGCTCGACGGCAAGTTTGTCAGCGAGGCGCTCGAAGGCCTGCGGAACCCCTGCACGCTCAACATCCTGGGTGACGACATCATCGTCCCCGACCTGCAGGGCCGGATCACGATCCTGAACAAGGAGAACAAGCTCATCGCCCACCTCGGCGAGAACTCCGACCCCAAGAAGCGCGGCAACTTCAACGTCAATCCGGAGGACTGGAAGGACGGCGAGTTCACCGCGCCGCACGGGGCCACGTGGGACTCGAAGGGCGACCTCTACGTCGAGGACTGGAACAAGTCCGGCCGCATCAACAAGATGAAGCGGATCAAGGCGTAGCCGACGAATCGCGGATCGCGGAGGATTCCTCGGGCGGCGGCAAAACTGCGGACTTTTCCAGTTTCGCCGACGGAGAACGACCCTCGCGGACGGGGGGCCGCTTTCTTGACAGCCCGGGGAGGCCTCTCTATACTGCCGCCGTGCCCAACAACTGGCTGAAGGCCGGGACCGTCGATCAGGTGACGCCTGGAAACGTCATCAAGGTCGAGCTGAACGGTCAGGAGATCGCTCTTTACAATGTGGACGGCAAGTTCTTCGCCACCTCCAACATCTGCCCCCACCAGGGCGGACCGCTCCATGAGGGCATGCTGGAGGGCTGCAACATCGTCTGCCCGTGGCACGCCTGGGTCTTCGACGTGTCCAACGGCCAGTCGCCCGTGAATCCGCGCGCGAAAATCCCCTGCTTTCCCGTGAAGGTGGAAGGCAAGGACCTGATGGTTGGAATATAGGGAGCTCACATGGCTTACGTGATCGCCGAACCGTGCTTCACCACCAAGGATAAGGCCTGCGTCCCCGCGTGCCCGGTGGACTGCATCTACGAAGGCCCGAAGATGCTTTACATCCATCCGGAAGAGTGCATCGACTGCGGCGCCTGCGTCGAGCCCTGCCCGGTGCAGGCGATCTTCCCGGCGGACGAGCTCCCCGAGAAGTGGAAGTTCTACATCGAGGTGAACAAGAACTTCTTCCCCGAGAAGGACGAGAACAAGGCGTGGGCCGGGCAGACGATCCCGCCCGAGAAGCCCGCGAAGCACTAAGCGGTCCCAGGAATCCAGCAGCCCGCGACCTCTCCCGAGGCCGCGGGCTTTTTTTTGCCCGCGCAATCGCGACAATAATTCCTCCTCCCGCCCGTTGACCCTTCGAAATTTCAATTCCCCGTACTTATTCCGGGCGGGCGGGGTACGTTGATCCCAGGAGGACGAGCCTATGAAACTCTGTCTCGCGGTCGTCGTTGCCGGACTCGCGTTCCTGCCGCCGCAACAGGACAAGGAGAAGGTTCGCGAGAACCTGAAGGACACGGACCTGGTCGGGACGTGGATCTACGACGACCTCGACGCCGGCATCGCCGAGGCGAAGAAGTCCGGCAAGCCCATGCTCGTCACCCTCCGCTGCGTGCCCTGCGTCACCTTCAAGACGTTCGACCGCCAGGTCCGCACCCGCGAGGACGCCGAACTGGCCGCCCTCATGGAGAAGTTCGTCTGCGTCCGCCTCATCCAGGCCTACGGGATGGACCTTTCGTTCTTCCAGTTCGACATGGACCTGAACTGGTCGCTCGTGCTGATGAACGCCGACCGGACGATCTACGGCCGCTACGGCAGCAAGGCCGGGGAACGCGGCAAGTCGGAGCGAGTGAGCATCGAGGGCCTCCGGAAGGCCCTGGAGGCGGCCCTCGAATTCCACAAGGGATATCCCGGAAACAAGAAGGACTTCGAGGGCAAGACCGGCGCGCCGGCCGCGTGGAAGACGCCCGAGCTCATCCCCGACATGAAGCGCTGGCCCAACGCCGTGCCCGCGGACGGCTCGAGGCCCAAGTGCATCCACTGCCATATGGTCCACGAGGCCGAGCTGTGGACGCTTCGCGGATCGAAGCAGGCGATCCCCGACACGCTCCTCTGGCCGTATCCGATGCCCGACGTCGTCGGCCTCTCGCTCGACCTGAAGGAGCGCGCGACGGTCAAGGCGGTCGCGGAGGGCTCGCCGGCGGAGAAGGGCGGCTTCAAGGCCGGCGACTCGATCCGGAAGCTGAACGGCCAGCCGATCCTCTCGGTCGCGGACGTCCAGTGGGTGCTGCAAACGGCCAAGGAGCCCTGCAGCATCGAGGCGGAGCTCGACCGCGGGGGCAAGGTCGAGAAGGCGTCGATCGCGCTGGCCGAGGGCTGGCGCCGGAAGGACGACTTCACCTGGCGCACGCAGGTCTGGCGGATGCGCCACCAGTTCCTGGGAGTGAGCCCGCTCGAGAATCTCTCCGCGCAGGACCGGGAGAAGCTGGGGATCGGGTCGGGACTGGCGCTCCGGATCAAGGCCTTCGCCCCCGACTTCGTGAAGGAGAAGAACAAGGAGGCCGCGCAGAAGCTTCAGAAGGAAGACGTCATCATCGAGGTCGACGGCAGGAAGGACCTGAACGGCGAGGCCGGCCTCCTGGGTTACCTCTTCCTGAAGAAGCCCGGCGAGAGCGCCGAGCTCACCGTGCTGCGCGGAGGCCAGCCCACGAAGGTCCCGCTGACGCTTCCGTAGCCGCGATTGCTTGCGAAGGTCGGCCCGTCCCCGTACCCTCGAAGGAGAGGCGCTGATGCCCGGGGGCAACGGATGATATCGACTCTGACGCGGCTGGTCTCGCTGGTGCTCGTGCTCGCGCTGATCCCGGCCTGTACCGACGGGAAGAAGGTTTCGTCGACGCTCTTCAGCGAGAGCTTCAACGCCGGGTTCCCCGCGACCAGCTGGACGACCCCCGTCGTCACGGGATCGGCGACCGCCGCGATCGACTCGGGCAACGGCTTCCCGCCGCCGTCGCTCAAGATGTCCACTACCGCGGCCACCGCGACGGTGAAGACCGACACGACGTCCTCCTTCAACAACCCTTCGGTGACGATCGCGGCCGACATGGCAACCCTCTCGGGCGCGGCGACCGAGCTGGGCAGCGGGTCGCTGTCGATCCTCGACGCGACGCCGGCCGTCGTCGCCTCCGCGACCTGGAACAACGCGACCGGCTTGATCACGTTTCACATCAACGGAGGCGCGGCGGACGCCACGGCGCCGGCCGCGGCCGACGGGAACTTCCACCGCCTGGTGTTCAACGTGACCTCGTCGGGGTCGGCGAGCTGGAGCTTCGACGGCGGGGCGGCGCTAGTGACCCAGGCCGGGTTCCCGAACGGGATGCTGAAGATCGAGCTCGGGGCTACGTTTGGGACCGGGACGGCCTGGCCGTCCTTCTTCTTCGACGAGATCTCGGTCACGACGCCCTGACCGCAGTGCTGGCCCTCCTCTGCTGCGTCGCACTCGCGCAGGACAACGAGCCCCGGCGCTGGACCCAGCTCCCCGTCGGCACGAACATCGCCGGAGTCAGCTACCTCTACACGAGCGGCGACATCCACGTCGATCCCGTGCTGAGGATCGAGGATGCCCACGTCCACGTCCACACGATCGTGGCCGGGTACAGCCACTACTTCGGCCTGGGCGACATGACGGCGCGGGTCGACGTCCAGATCCCCGTCCAGTTCGGCCGCTGGAATGGCCTCCTGGACGGCGTTCCGACGTCGGTCTCGCGGGACGGGCTCGCCGATCCTCGCCTCCGTCTTTCCCTCAACTTCGTGGGTTCCCCCGCTCTGGAGGGGGAGGCCTTCAAGGACTACATTCGGAGCCATGAAGAGCGGACCGTCGTGGGCGCCGCGCTGGCGTTGCGGGTTCCCCTCGGCGAGTACTTTGACGACAAGCTCATCAACCTGGGGGAGAACCGTTTCAGCGTCGAGCCCCAGGTGGGCGTCGTCCACACGTCGGGTCCCTGGTCCGGGGAACTGACGGGGTCGATCTTCCTGTACACGCCGAACGATGACTTCTTCGGCGGCAGCACGCTCCGGCAGGATCCGCTCTACACGATCCAGGGCCACGTGGTGCGGACCTTCGACGGGGGATTCTGGATCTCCGGCGACGTCGCGTACGGCCGGGGCGGCGAAACCGCGATCGACGGCGTGAGCCGGGACGACGTTCGAAGCAACCTTCTCTACGGCGTCACCTTCGGCTTCACCGTCCCTCCAGTCCACTCGTTCCGCCTCGGCTACCTTCGCCGCGAGACGCTCAACAACGTCGGCCTGGACGCCCACAACCTGCTTCTGAGCTGGTCGATGCGGTTCTGAGTAACCCCGCCCGGTTCGGGGGGCTCAGCAGTTCAGAACCATCTGAAGGGACCTGCCATGAGTGAAACCAAAGTTCTTCCTCGTCCTCCTCGCGCCGAAGCAGGCGCCGGAAGGATTGCGGCGCGCGGCTACGCGGCCACGAGCGCCGGCGCGACGCCGGGCCCCTGGGACTTCGATCGCCGGCCCCCCGGTCCCCGGGACATCGTGATCGATCTTCAGTATTGCGGCATCTGTCACACGGACCTCCACATGGTCCGCAACGAGTGGGGTCTCTCGGTCTTCCCGATGGTCCCGGGGCACGAGATCGTCGGCAAGGTCCGTTC
>Ga0310810_10000298_pt1 | contig 51976 bp, 45 predicted proteins | sample NCmetagenome_FD_207641 | JGI IMG/M metagenome (GOLD analysis project Ga0310810, IMG submission 207641) | Soil microbial communities from experimental microcosm in Duke University, North Carolina, United States - NC | ecosystem: Engineered > Artificial ecosystem > Soil microcosm > Unclassified ...
ATGCACATGAAGTATGAAGTTTCACAGATGAAGTGGCTGACCATGAGCTCGCTGGTGATCTGCCTGGCATTGATGTGTATCTTCTTTCCGGATGCGTTCAGGATTTTGAAGTTAGGAGCGCGATGAAGAAGCTGTTCAGCATTGCTTGCTTAGTGCTTTTGACGTCCCCGGCATTCGCTCAGGGTTGTGCGATGTGTTACAGCAGCGCGGCCGGCACCACTAAACAAGGCCAGCGCGCCATCAACCATGGTGTCTTGGTGCTGCTGATTCCTCCGCTGGGATTCATGACGCTAGGCGTAGGCGCGGCCGTGAGGTACAGCCGCAAGCGGGACCGGGACGCCCAGTAATACTCTTCTTTACGGCCCTTCGGGGCTTCCTCACATCGCTCGATCATACCCACGGCTTGCGCCGTGGGCGGTATTTTTTCGCCATACGTGGCTGGGCGGATTGAAATCCGCCCCCTACGTGGACCGTGCTGAAATCCAGCGTGCGCGCTTACCTGGCTTATAATAGAGAGATTCTGTCACCCCTCCTGAAAGCTCCTGAGGACCTTACGCCGAATCGGTGTCTCCGGGCGGGTAGGCAGCGCCTTGTCTGATGTCCACGGAATCGATCACAGTTCGCGGAGCGCGGGTCCACAATCTCAAGAACATTGATGTAGAAATCCCGCACAACTCACTCACGGTTGTCACCGGGGTGTCTGGTTCGGGCAAGTCATCGCTCGCCTTCGATACCATCTACGCCGAGGGGCAGCGGCGGTATGTTGAATCGCTCTCAGCGTATGCGCGGCAGTTCCTGGAGCGCATTGAGAAGCCCGATGTCGATGAAATCGACGGGATCGCGCCGGCCGTGGCCATCCGCCAGAAGAACACCACCCGCAATCCACGCTCGACGGTTGGGACCGCGACCGAAATCTACGACTACCTCCGCCTGCTTTTTGCCCGGATTGGACGAACGTATTGTGTGCGCTGCGGGCGCGAGGTGAAGAAGGACACGGTCGATGAAGTGGTGAGTTCGATAATGGCGCTGGGCACAGGAACGCGGCTGAATGTCTTGTTCCCGGTAACGACCGCGGCGAATTCCCCTGCCCTGCCGGCAAAAGGACGCAGGAAGAAGACAGCGCCGGATGCGGTGGCCAGTGAAGCCCTGAAGAAGCGATTGTTTGAGCTGCGCAAGCGCGGTTTCAACCGGCTGTTTCAGGGCGGACAGGTATTCGAGTTTTCCAGTCCTGAATCACTGCTGGAGGTAGATTTCGCGAAGCCGTTATTTGTTTTGGTAGATCGGATTGTTCTAGGCGATGAGATTCGCGCGCGTCTGGTGGATGCGATTGAGACCGGTTATCGTGAGTCGGCCGAAGTAATTTTTGAAACCGTGCCGCGGGGCGATGAGGCGCACGAGCAGCTTCGCTTTTCGCAACGCTTTGAGTGCAAGAACTGCGGGCTGGCGTATGAAGAGCCTGAGCCACGGCTGTTCTCGTTCAACAATCCCTATGGAGCGTGTGCACGCTGCCAGGGCTTTGGAAACACCATCGATTTCGACATGAACCTGGTGATTCCTGATCCTTCGAAATCGCTTAACGAAGGCGCGATTGAGCCGTGGACCAAACCAAAATATCGGACACTTTTTACGGAACTGAAGCGGTTTGCGCGAAGCGCCGGACTTCCGATGGATCAGCCGTGGGCTGAACTGACGCCCGAGCAGCAGTGCCAGATTGTTGAGGGCGAAGGAAAGTTCGCCGGTATACGGGGCTTCTTCGCGCACCTTGATCGCAAGAAGTACAAGCTACATGTGCGAGTGTTCATCAGCCGCTATCGCGGATATTCGCTTTGTTCGGACTGCAAAGGCGCGCGCCTGAGGCTGGAGGCGCGGCAGGTCAGAATAAATGACAAGAACATTTGCGACGTGGTCAGCATGACCATAGAAGAGGCAGGGACATTTTTTGGGCAACTGCAGCTGACCGAGCAGGAAACAGGAATTGCGGACAAGATTCTGGAAGAGATTCGGGAGCGTTTGCGTTTTCTGAACGAAGTGGGACTGGAGTACCTGACCCTGGACCGGCTGTCGTCGACTCTTTCCGGTGGCGAGGCGCAACGCATACAACTGGCGACCTCGTTGGGATCGCGCCTGGTGGGAACTTTGTATGTTCTGGACGAACCCTCGATCGGGCTTCACAGCCGCGATACCCACCGGCTGATCAATATCCTGCACGATCTGCGGGACCTGGGAAACACCATTGTGGTAGTGGAACATGATCCGGATGTGATGCGAGCCTCAGACCGGATTCTTGATCTTGGTCCGGGAGCGGGCGAGAGTGGCGGAAAAGTGATGGCCGCTGGAAGTTACGATGAAATCCAGCGCGTCCCCGGATCGCTTACGGGACGATACCTGTCGAATGAACTGCGCATTCAGATGCCCGGAAACCGGCGAGCGCCTGGGCGGCAGCAGATCAAAATCTTCGGCGCGCGTGCGCACAACCTGAAACAGATTGATCTGGCGATCCCGCTGGGGATGCTGGTTGCGATCACCGGAGTTTCGGGTTCCGGCAAGTCCACGCTTTTGCACGACGTGGTGTTCAGGGCGCTTTCGGCGGCCAAAAACAAGGCGCATCAGGAAGCCATGCCGCCATCCCAGTTTTGGAGCGGCCTGGAAGGCGACGAGTACATCGACGATGTGATCCTGGTCGACCAGTCTCCCATTGGACGCACGCCGAGATCGAATCCGGTTACCTACATCAAAGCGTTCGATGCCATCCGGGAATTGTTTGCTTCCCTGCCGGAATCGAAAAAGCGCGGCTTCAGCGCCGGCTATTTCTCGTTCAATATTCCTGGCGGACGTTGCGAAACCTGCCAGGGCGACGGAACGGTGACGGTCGAAATGCAATTCCTGGCGGACGTCGAACTGGTGTGCGAGGAGTGCAAAGGCACGCGTTACAAGCCGCAGGTGCTGGAAGTCCGCTACCACGGCAAGAATATTTTTGAAGTGCTGAACCTCACTGTTAAAGAAGCTCTGCAGTTCTTTGCCGGACACCCGAAGATTGTGGAAAAACTGCGGGTGCTGGATGAAGTAGGCCTGGGCTACTTGCGGCTTGGCCAGTCGGCGACAACACTCTCCGGCGGCGAAGCTCAGCGCATGAAGCTGGCGGCCCACCTGCAACCGGCGGCGCGAGAAATCGGACGATCGAATGGCAGCAAGTTGCCAAAAAGGCGGACGCTCTACATCTTTGACGAGCCCACAACCGGGTTACACTTCGACGACGTCAGCAAGTTGCTGTTCGCCTTTCGGCGGTTAATTGATGCGGGCGGAACGGTGCTGGTGATCGAGCACAATCTGGAAGTGATCAAAACCGCCGACTGGGTGATCGATCTGGGCCCGGAGGGCGGGGCGCGGGGCGGTTATATTGTGGGGGAAGGCACGCCGGAACATATCAGCGAACTGCCGCAATCCTATACCGGCAAGTTTCTGGCGGGCATCTTACATGGGTATGGCCATGCAAATGGCTCGCGAAAGAATGGCAATAACGGCTAGGGTCGCGTCGGCGATCATCTTGTGTCTTCTTCTTACCAGGGTCGCTTTTTCGCAGGCTAGCGGCAAGACCGTTCGCCACCATCGGGTTGCTGAAGAGCAGAGTAACCCCGACCTGGCGCAGGCCGAGGCGGCGATTCAGCACAAAGAGTTTGGGGCGGCGTTGTCACTGCTAAAAAAAGCGGTGGCCGCGGATGGAGCGAACTACGAAGCCTGGTTCGATCTGGGGTTCGTCAACAACGCACTGGGCAACACCGATGATTCAATCGCCGCATACCGGAAGTCAGTTGAAGCAAAGCCGGACCTCTTCGAGTCCAATCTGAATCTTGGCCTGATGCTGGCCAAGTCAGGTGCACCGGACGCTGCGCAATACTTGCGCGCAGCGACCAGGCTGACCCCGACTGCACATGCTGATGAAGGCCGGGCGCGAGCCTGGCTTTCATTGGGTCAAGTAGTCGCAGCCAGCAATCCTGACGAGGCAATCTCGGCGTTTCTCCGGGCGGCCGAGTTGTCGCCCAAGGATCCTGAACCGCATCTCGCAGCCGGTCCGCTGCTCGAAAAACAGAATCATTTCGCCGACGCCGAGCAGCAATACAAGCAGGCCCTGGCACTCGATCCCTCTTCCGCCGACGCTCTGACCGGATTGGCGAACATCTACATGCGCGGGCATCGTTACGGGGATGCGGAAGAAAGTTTGCGGAAGCTGGTTGCCCTGCGGCCCGATGATGCGGGAGCACATCTGCAGTTGGGCCGCATGCTGGCTGCGGATGGACAGCTGGACGCCGCAATCACCGAATTGCAGGGCGCTCTCAAGATGGCGCCCGATAATGCCGGGGTGCAACGCGATGTAGCTGACGTTTACGTTCTGGCCAGGAAGTATCCGGAGGCGGAAATACAATATCGCACTTTGCTGGCGAGCAACAACAAAGATGCCGAGCTGCACCTGGCACTGGGGCAGACGCTACTCAAGCAACGCAAATTTCCGCAGGCCCAACAGGAACTGATGGCGGCCATTCAGCTGAAGCCAGATTTGGGGCCCGCCTATGGGGATCTCGCGGTCGCGGCCAGCGAAAACAAGAATTACGCGCTTACTATCAAGGCTCTTGAGGTCCGCGCCCGGCTGCTGCCGGAAATTCCGGTAAGCTATTTTTTGCGTGCAACCGCCTACGATCACCTGCGTGATTTCAAGCAGGCCGCGGCAAACTATCATCGATTTCTGGATGTGGCAAATGGACAATATCCCGACCAGGAGTGGCAGGCACGCCATCGGCTAATCGCCATCGAGCCAAAGAAATAATATGAAGCGGAGGTGGCGATCAACGATATTCGTGTTGGCAAGCAGCCTGATGCTGTTTGCCAAAAAAGACGAGACAATAGCCGAGATGAAGAGCCGGATTGATGCCGTGCGTCCGGAGGAGCGCATCTCACTCGCGATTCAGATTGCGCGCAAGGAACTGGATACAGTCGCCGAAGCCAACAAGTCCAGTAATAACGAAGCAGCGCAGGCTGCCTTGGCTGATCTGCTTGCTTACGCCGGCAAAGCTTCCGACACTTCCCTGCAGACCAACAAGAAGCTGAAGGACACCGAGATTGCGTTACGAAAAATTGCCGAGACACTGCGCGACTTGAAGCGCAGCGCAGATTTCGAGCAGCAGGCGCCGTTGCAGAACGCCTCAGAGCGGGTGGAGAACATGCGCACCCAGTTACTCACGCGGATGTTCGGCAAAAAGGAATCGAGATGAAACTTTATGTGATGATCGCTGCCGTTCTGCTGGCGTTTACCATGATCGCATCGGCTGAGCCGCGTCGTGAAGAGCTTACCCCGGCCGAAATCGATCAGCTGCGGGATAGCGCGCAGGAGCCCGACCTGCGGCTCAAACTGTATATAAAGTTCTCCCGTGAGCGGCTGGACGCGGTAGAACAGGCACGCACCGATGCCAAGGTCACAAATCACGGCCAGCAGATGCACGAGCGGTTGCAGGATTTTCTCGATCTCTACGACGAGCTGAACGAAAACGTGGACACCTTTGCCGACCGGAAAGCAGATATCCGGAAAGTTTTAAAAACGGTCATCGAGGCCGACACCGAGTTTCAAGCCAAGCTGCGGGCTTTGCGCGATGCCAGCGGGACCAATCCCGAGGACGCGAGGCAGTATGAGTTTCTTCTCAGTAATGCGCTCGACACTCTGGACAGCAGTGTCCAGGACCATCGCCAGCTACTGACCGAGCAGGAAGAAGCGGCGAAACACAAGAAACTCATCAAGCAACAGTAGGCTCTGGCCCTTCCCGGCGGGTCTGCTACCCTGAAATTGAATGCGCAGTGACATGTACGCAATTGTTTCCGACATGTACCGCGACCTGAGGCCGCGTGCTCCCCTGCCCGAGTTGAGCGTCGAGTTTTTTGCCTACACCGGATTGAACAACACCATCCGTTTGCGGCGGGGAAAGCTGCTGGTGCGATTTTCAGACGTGCTGGAGGGAGCGCCCGAACACGTATTGCGATCAATCTCCCATATTCTGCTCGCCAAGATGTACCGCAAGCCGGTTCAGCGTGAGCACTCCACACGCTACCGGAGATATGTGGGCAGTTCGCATGTGCGGCAGAAATCGCAACTACTGCGGCAGGTGCGGGGACGGAAACAGATCGAAGGCACGCAGGGCCGGATCTATGATCTGGTCGAGATTTTCCAGGACCTCAACAGCCGTTTCTTTTTTGGCTTAATGGGTCAGCCGGAACTGACCTGGAGCCGCAACGCGGCGCGTAATCTGCTGGGACATTATGATCCCGCGCATAACGCCATCGTTGTGACCCGTGTTCTGGATCATCCGCGCGTACCGCGATATGTAATCGAGTACATCATGTACCACGAGATGCTGCACCTCAGGCATCCTGTGAAACTGAAAGGCTCGCGGCGCTCCGTGCACTCGCCGGAGTTCCAGGCTGAAGAAAAGCTGTTCCCTCATCTGGAGCAAGCCAGGTCCTTCCTCAGACGCCTGTAACTCGCACTAGTCCTGTATAATTACACTCAGCAGTCCAGTTGAAACTGAGTTGCAACAGGCAGTAAGCCAGCCATTTATGCTGCAGGCGTTCATTGTCACATTACGGGAAGGCGTCGAGGCCGCCTTAATCGTGGGCATCACGCTCGCCTACCTGGCTAAGATTGGCCGTCCTGAGCTCAAGAAGCCGGTTTATGCGGCACTGGGCGCGGCATTCGCGGGAAGCATTGCAGTCGCCATCCTGCTCTCCAGGCTGCAGGTGAACGAAGACGCATTCGAGGGATGGATCATGCTGGCGGCGGCAGTCTTCGTGATCAGCATGATCATTTTCATGATGCGCACCGGGCGCAAGCTGAAAGGCGAGATCGAAGGCAAGATAAGCTCGCTGGCCGGAAAAAACGCCGCTATAGGCCTTTTCTTTTTTGTCTTTCTGATGGTTTTCCGCGAGGGGGTCGAAACGGTCCTGATCCTGGGCGCGGTCTCTCTCAATTCCACTGAACTGCTCAGCTTTCTGGGAACGCTTCTGGGCGTCGTTGCCGCCGTGCTGTTCGGCGTGATGTTCGTGAAGGGCAGTGTCCGTATTAACTTGCAGAAGTTTTTTCGCGTGACCACCGCGATCTTGTTCTTCGTAGCTTTGCAGCTGATCATTTCCGGCCTGCATGAACTTTCAGAAACGGGAGTGCTGCCCTCATCGAAACGCGAGATGGCACTGATCGGGCCGATCGTACGAAATGACATGTTCTTCTTTGTAACCATTGTTGCCTTGGCCGCATTGATGATCCTGTTCGAAGCCAAGCGGCGGCAACCGGCGTCGCTGCCTGAATCGCCCGCCCAGCGGCGCAAGGTGCTATGGACCGCCCGGCGCGAACGCCTGTGGATGGCATCGGTGTATGCCAGTTCGTTCCTGTTTATATTTCTGGTCACTGCGGAATTCATTTACGCCAAGAGCGCAAATGCCATGTCGCCGGCCACGCTGGTTTCGTTTGTGAATGGAGCGGCGCGAATTCCGCTTTCCCAGATCGCGGATGGCGACCTGCACCGCTTCGAGGCTACTGAAAACGGGCAAGAGATCCGATTTTGGCTGTACCAGAATCCCGACGGCAAGGTGGCCACTGTATTCGACGCCTGCGAGATCTGCGGTCCGGTGGGATTTACCAAGGGACCGAACGGCATCGTGTGCCGCAACTGCGCGGCGCCCATCAATGGCCAGAGCGTGGGGACCGCCGGCGGTTGCAATCCCATCCCTTTGAAGTCTGAGCAGAGCGCAGAGGCTGTCATAGTGCGGGAATCCGACCTGGCCGCCGGGGCTCGCTACTTCCAGGCCAAGTGAAATGTTTGTTCGCCTGGTTTACGAATCCTTCCGGCGTCAGCGGCGGCGCAAGCTTCTGGCGGGAATCGCTATAGCCCTGGGCGTTTCGGTGGCCACGGCGATGATTGCGGTGGCCAATGATATCGGTGACAAAGTCAGCCGTGAACTTCGCGCGTACGGCGCCAACATTCTGGTAACCCCGCAGGATGACACCCTGGACCTGGAAGTAGGCGGGGTAAATCTTAAACCGCCGAGCGATGGCGCGTATCTCAGCGAAGCCGATCTGCCGAAAATCAAAGGCATGTTCTGGCGAAACAATATTGTGGCGTTCGCGCCCCAGTTGCCGGTGAATGCCACTGTCACAGGCCAGGAAGTTACCGTGGTCGGCACCTACTTCGCTAAGCGCTTCAGTTACGGCAAGCAGGAATATGTAAGCGGCGCGATTAAAACCTTTCCCTGGTGGAAAGTAGATGGAACCTGGCCGGCAGACAATTCGGAGGATGTTTTAGTGGGTGAGCGCCTGGCCCAGCGTATGCAGATCCGGAGCGGCTCACAAATCCCGCTTGCAGGGAAGCTGCATCGGGTTGCGGGCATTCTCAGCACCGCCGGCGCTGAAGACGATCAGATCGTGGCGCCGCTGCCGGTTGCTCAGCGACTTTCGGGAAGAACGGGATCGGTGCGGCGCGTTTATGTGAGTGCAATCACCAAGCCGGAAGATGACTTTGCTAAACGCGACCCGAAGACCCTGAGCGGGGCAGTTTATGATCGCTGGTACTGCTCGCCGTATGCGCAATCCATCGCTTATCAATTGCAGGAAGTGATCACGCATTCGCATGCCGAGCCCATCCGGCAGGTCTCACAAAATGAAGGCGTGGTGTTGAATAGAATCACTGGACTTATGCTGCTGGTGAGCCTTGCGGCCCTGCTTGCATCCGCTCTGGCGGTGGCGTCGGGAATGGCAACCACCGTTCTGGAACGGCGAGCGGAAATTGGACTGATGAAAGCACTGGGAGCTCGCCGCTCCGCGGTGGCGCGGCTGTTCCTGGCAGAGTCGGTGCTGCTGGCCGTGTTGTCAGGCTCGGTTGGTTTCGCCGCAGGATCAATTCTGGCGCGGCATATCGGATTGGCAATTTTCGGTTCGCAGATCAGCGCGCAACCGGTCCTGCTTCCCTTCGTGCTGCTCATCGCGATTGGGGTGACGTTTGCCGGAAGCGCGCTGGCCATACGGCGGGCGGTCTCGCTTGATCCGGCTTATGTGCTGCGAGGAGAAGGGTGAAACCATCGGGCCAACGCCGCAGATCGGCTTCTATGTTTCTGCGCCTGCTGCTGCGGGCAGCGCTACGCCAGCGGCAGCGCACCGCGGCTGCGCTGGCCGCCATGACGGTTGCCGCTGCTGCGGCCACCGCGATTCTGCTTCTGTTTACCGATGTTCAAGCCAAGTTGCAGAGGCAGTTTCGCAACTACGGAGCGAACGTCATCGTGGCCGCAAAATCCGGACAGCTCCCGCCGGACGCCCTGGAGCGCATTCGGCGCGTGCTTGTAGGCCGTGGCCAGGCTGTGCCCTTCGCGTATGTGGTGGCTCGGACGTCAGAAGATCAGGCGGTCGTGGTCGCAGGAACCGACTTACCTGCGGTGCGCAAGCAGGACACCTGGTGGGAAACGACCGGCTGGCCGGTTTCGGCTCACGACGCGCTTATCGGAGCAAAAGCGGCCGGACTGGTGTCGGCCAGCAAGCCATTTGAGCTCAGTTTTCAGCAACGCAAAATAGTGCTGAACCCGGCCGGTATACTGCGCACCGGATCATCGGAAGACAGTCGAATTTTCATCGGCATGGATGAATTTCAGACCTGGACGGGCGTTCCTGCTTCGACTGTGGAGGTTGCAGTTTCGGGACCAGCAGCGCAAATCAATGCTGTCATGCATGCCATAGAGACGGCCGTGCCCGACGCCGAGGTCAGGCCGGTACGTCAACTGGTCGAAGGAGAAACGCGCATCCTCGGAACAATGCGTTCGACGCTGCTGTTCGCGGCAATTTTCATCGTGATCACCGCATCACTCTGCGTGCTGGCAACGCTTACCGGCTGGGTGCTCGACCGTCGCCGTGACTTTGCGGTGATGAAGGCGCTGGGCGCTTCGAATCTGACGATACATGGATTCTTTGCGGCTGAAGCTGCCGCCCTGGGTGCAGGGGGAGGAGTGATCGGGTTCGTGGGCGGAACGGGCATTGCTGCATGGATCAGCCACTCTAACTTTGACACCGCGCTGAGTCCGCGCTTGCTGGTTTTTCCTCCCGTATTACTCGGGAGCATTGCCATCGCACTACTGGCGGCCGCCGTTCCCATGTCGCTGCTGGGGCGAATTGAGCCTGCTAACATTCTGAGGGGCGAGTGAGATGATCAGGCTCGACAATGTCAGGCGGCACTATCCGGCGCAGGCCGAGCGTGGTGGAGTGATTCGCGCGCTCGACGACATCTCGCTTCACGTCGAACCCGGCGAGTGGCTGGCGATCATGGGCCCTTCCGGTTCGGGGAAATCGACCCTGGTAAATCTGATCGGCTGTCTGGATCGGCCTGACTCCGGTGAAATCTGGCTGGACAACGAAAATATCGCGTCGATCTCGACTGCGTCCCTGAGCCGGGTGCGCGCGGAAAAAATCGGCTTCATCTTTCAGCACTTCCATCTGATTCCCTACCTCAGCGCAGTTGAAAACATCATGCTGGCGCAGTACTTCCATAGCATGACCGACGAAGAAGAGGCCTTATCGGCACTGGCGCGGGTGGGCCTGAAGGATCGCGCCGAGCACATTCCTGCCCAGCTTTCAGGCGGTGAACAGCAGCGGGTGTGCATCGCGAGGGCGTTGATCAACGACCCGAAAATTATTCTGGCCGATGAGCCTACAGGGAATCTGGATGCGGCCAATGAAGAGATCGTCCTCCGCTTGTTACGCGAACTGCACGGGCAGGGACGGACCATCATCATGGTGACGCACGACCCGGTGGTGGCGCGACTGGCCGATCGCCGCATCGAGTTGCATCACGGAAAAATCGCCCCAGTGGAAATGTTCTCGCTGGCGGATGAAGAGCAATTGGATGAAGTGCTGGAAGAACTCTGGGTGCTTGAAGAGCACGGCCAGATCGCTGAGCTGGGGCGAATGGAAGTACACGGAGCGTTGCCGGTGGACATCGCCATTGAGAAGATGAAAGAGATGGGTCTGTTGACCGCAGTGCCGCATCCGCCGCAGCCGCACGATCACAAGCCATTCGTGAATCCCTGCCATGATGCGCTGAAGCCGCCCTCAACCGCCAGCGGCGACGGCAGCATGGTGATCGAGCTCACGCCCAGCGGCAGGCAGAAAGCCAGCGACATCATTCGCCGCCATCGCCTTGCTGAACGACTTTTCACCGACAGCCTGGCGCTCGAGAGCGAATCGGAGATCGAGCAGCAGGCCTGTAAGTTTGAGCACATCCTTTCACCCGAGGCGACCGATAAGATCTGCACCTTCCTCAACCATCCCCGCACTTGTCCGCATGGCGCACCGATTCCATTGGGACCATGCTGCGAAAGAGCCTTGAAGTCTGCTGGCTCACAAGTTCTGCAAGTCTCCCGCACCGAATAGCTAACGGTTGAGTACGGGCCTGCTGCGGTTGAACAATTGCCTGATCTGGGGTTGATTCAGATACCAGATGATTGCCAGGTTCATGATCAACCGTATCGTCGTAGCCATAATGAAAAACGGCCGAAGGTGGGCAATTGCTGATATCAGTCCCAATGCAGCGCCGACCGCGCCGAGGACTGCCAGGACAAAGGTAGCCATACGTGCCCATTCCCTCATGCGAAGCAGGTTCCAGCCCAGCAAGCCAAAGAGCGCACCGGGAACCAGCACGATACATCCAGTGACAATTCCTGCGCTGGCCAGGAAAGGCATTGAGGGACCACCGATTCGTGCAGTGCTTCCCAAGATCGCGCTTAACACGCCGAAACCCAGAAATGCCGTTATCGCAAGCACTAGAAGCAAGCTGCTGATGAAAAGCTCAAATCCACCGATGAGAGTGACGCCGACTGGACGCATAAGAACCTCGCACCTGGATCGTGAAGCCGAACGCGCTGGATTGTACGCTATGATCGACCTAGGTAAAGACCATTGTCCAAGTCTCATATCGGGGTGTTCGATTCCGGGTTCGGTGGCCTGACCGTTCTTAAAGCGTTACTTGAGCACCTGCCCGCAGCCGATTACAGCTACTTCGGTGATACGGCGCGTCTTCCCTATGGATCAAAATCTGCTGAGACAGTCGCGCGGTATGCAGTGGAGGCCGCTCGGTTTCTGCAGGCGCGCGGCGCTACCCTGCTGGTGGTGGCCTGCAATACGGCGACGGCGCTGGCGCTCCCGCAGATTGAATCAGGGGTCGGAATACCAGTTCTGGGGGTGATTGAGCCGGGAGCCGAGAGCGCGGCTCGCGTCAGCAAAAATCAACGGGTGGTGGTGATCGGAACGGAAGCTACCGTCAGCAGCCACGCCTATCAGGCGGCGCTCTCAAGGCGGGCGCTGAAGACATTTGAAAAAGCTTGTCCGTTGCTGGTTCCCTTGATCGAAGAAGGCTGGGTTGACCACCCGATTACCGAACAGGTGGCACGCATTTACCTCGATGAAGCCTTTGGTCACGATTTCAGCTCGGCCGACGTTCTGCTGCTGGGCTGCACACACTATCCTCTAATCAAACCCTTGCTCTCGCGGATTGTTCCGGCCAGTGTGAAGATAGTCGACTCGGCGGAAGCGACTGCCCATGGCGCCGCAGCCCTGAACGGAGAACACGCTGAAGGAGAAGCAAAAATCGGTTTCTTTGTGACTGATTCAGTTGAGAAGTTTCGCCGGCTGGGTGCTCGATTTCTGGGCAGGCCGATCGAGAACGTTCAGCATGTTGATCTGCGGGAATGATCGCTGCCCGAAATAGAAAAGGCCGCGATTGCTCGCGGCCTTTTTGTAATCTGCAAGCTTCAATACAAGCTGAATCGGACTTCCACGTTGATCTGTACGGCGACCGGCCGGCCGTCTTTCATGGCAGGCTCGAAAGTCCAGTGTCTCACTGCTTCAATGGCCTTTTCATCCAGCCCCAGCCCAAGGGTGCGAGAGACTCTGATATCACGCGGTTTGCCGTCCGGCCCGACGATCAGCCACAGAACGCAGGTTCCCTGATACTTTGCTTTGCGGGCTTCTTCTGAATACTCAGGATCGGGTGTAGAGAGCGGCCGGGGAGCGGAAACTCCGCCGCCCACGCGAAACACGCCACCACCCGTACCACCGCCACGGCCTTCACCAACTCCGGGGCCGGTTCCCACTCCCACGCCACCGCCACTGCCGGCGCCGATTCCACCACCGGAGCCAGTGCCATTCGAAGGCGGTCCGGAGGGTAGATGTGACATCGGATCGCCCAGGTTCGGCATGTTATTGGTTGCGATCTTGACCTGAGGAGGTACAGCGACTGCTGGATCAACCTGCAGTTTGGGATGTTCGTTGCGCACCACCACAGCGGGAGGCGCCAGCGGTTGCATGTCAAACTTTGGAAGCTTGCCTTTGGGGGCTTGGAACTTATCGCGATCACCACCGCCGCCGCCACCGCCTGACACAGTCTTTGAGGGCGCGAGCGGGGGAATGTTGTCTTCACTGGGGGCTATTAGAGTAACCGTCTCTTGCGGCTTCGTAACCTGCTGGACGACACTGCGTCCAAGAATCGTCAATCCTACAATCGCGGCCAGCGCAATCAGGTGCAGTACGGTAGAGCCCAGAACTCCGTTCTTCTTATAATTGTAAAAACCCCAGATCTCTCTGACCGGAACCGGCTTTGAAGTCAGGACCAGGGGTGGCTGCTTTTTCGGAAAGAAAAAATCGTCGACGTTCCGGAACAGAGACTTCCACAACGGCTCTTCGAGCGTCCCCTTAGGCAGAAGGAGATTCAATTCGGGCTGTGGTGCTTCGGTGCGGGGCGGAATCTCAAGTGTTGGCATATGTAACCCGGCTCTATATCTTCTTTACGGGAGCCTTCTTCAACTTGATGAGCACATCTGCTGCCAAGTTGCTTCCCCAGGACCGCAAATGCTTAACGGCGTCCATATCTCATTCGCAAAGCTGGGCTTTGCCGCACAGCCACAAAACTCAGCTCACACCCTTAGATGCCGGCGGTAGAGAAACGTCACCTTTTCCGAAAATTGTACACGCTTTAGCGGCGGCACAGGCAGTGCTTTTGGGAGTGCCCGGGCTTGCACTTTCGTGATGCTGAAAAAGGCGCTCAACCCACATGAGTTCACCGGCCACGCGCGGGCGAGCGATTCCCTTATAATCGAATGAACCCAAACATCTGGAGAACTTGGCGACTTGCCACTTGATCTGAAGAATAGCCTCAATCTGCCTCATGGGGATTTCCCCATGAAGGCCAATTTGCCGCAAAATGAGCCACGCCTGCTCGAACGCTGGGAGAAAATGGGCATTTACCAGCGCATTCGCGAGGCGCGCTCCGGAGCGCCCGTTTATGTCCTGCATGATGGTCCGCCTTACGCGAACGGCCCCATCCACATGGGAACCGCTTTCAATAAGTGCCTGAAGGATTTCATCGTTAAATCAAAGACCATGGCAGGATTCAACTCGCCCTATGTTCCCGGCTGGGACTGCCACGGCCTGCCCATCGAAATTAAAGTCGACCAGATGCTGGGCAAAAAGAAAGCCCGGATGAAGCCTGTAGACGTACGGCTGGAATGTCGCAAGTACGCACAGAAATTCCTTGACCTGCAGCGCCAGCAATTCAAGCGCATTGGAGTGATTGGCCGCTGGGACAATCCTTACTCCACCATGAACCCGCAGTATGAGTCGGTGGTTCTGGCCGAGCTCTACGCATTTCTCGAAAAAGACTTCGTTTACAAGGGGCTGCGGGCAGTCTACTGGTGCTGGCATGATGAAACAGCGCTTGCTGAAGCGGAAGTCGAATATGAGAACGACACCAGCCCCACGGTTTGGGTGAAGTACCGGCTATTAGATGACCCTGCTCGGATCGATCCGGCGCTGGCCGGAAAAAATGTTTCAACCATCATCTGGACCACGACACCCTGGACGTTACCCGCGTCAATGGCGGTCGCATTTCATCCCGATGAGGAGTATGTTGCCGTGCAATCGGGGCAAGACGTCTACCTGATCGGCGCCAGGCTGGCAGCAGATGTCATACAGAAATGCGGATTCCAGGATGCGAAAGAGGTCGCCCGCTTCCCCGGCCGCAAGTTAGAGCGGCTTGAGTTCCAGCACCCGTTTCTCGATCGCAAAATATCAGGTGTATTGGCCGATTACGTCACCATGGACCAGGGTACGGGCGTAGTCCACACCGCGCCGTCGCATGGACAGGAAGACTTTGCGACCGGAGTGAAATACGGACTGGACCTTAAAACCAACGTTGACGAAAAAGGCATTCTGCGGAATGGTTTGCCTGAATACGACGGCCTGCGAGTGTGGGACGCGAATGCTCCCATCATCGAACTGCTGAAGCAGCGCGGCGTATTGCTTCATAGCGAAAACTTCGAGCACTCCTATCCGCACTGCTGGCGCTGCCATAACCCGGTGATCTTCCGTTCCACCGAGCAGTGGTTCATTTCGATGGAGACTCCAATGCAGGGCGGCACTCTGCGCTCGCGCACCCTCGATGAAATTAAGAGAGTGAAGTGGGACCCGACATGGGGCGAAGAGCGCATTGCAAACATGATCGCCACCCGCCCGGACTGGTGCATCTCGCGCCAGCGCCTGTGGGGTGTCCCGATCGCGGTGTTCCTGTGCGAGAAGTGCGGCAAGCCGCTGGTCGATCCGGCGGTGAATCGCAAGGTCATGGAATTCATCGCGCGCCAGGGCGCGGATGCCTGGTACACGCCCGAGGCGGATGCGCTGGTTCGGGCGACGGCGAAGTGCGCCAGTTGCGGAAATGCGAGTTTCGAGAAAGAGACGGACATCATCGACGTGTGGTTCGAGTCGGGATCCAGCCATGCCGCCGTGCTGGGGCATGAAGGTGACCTGCCCTGGCCCGCAGATCTCTATCTGGAGGGCGGCGACCAGTTCCGGGGATGGTTCCACTCTTCCCTGCTCTGCGCCATGGGCGCGCAAGGCAGCGCGCCCTATCGCATGGTGGTCAGCCCGGGATGGACGCTGGATGAGCACGGTCATGCCATGTCCAAGTCACGCGGTAATGACGTCGATCCGGTCGATGTATCCAATCGGCTGGGCGCCGAGATTGTTCGACTTTGGGTTGCCTCGGTAGATTTTCGCGAAGACGTGGTTGGTTCGGAAAAGCTGATGCAGATCGTCGGCGAGAACTACCGCACCATCCGCAACAATCTTTTCCGCTTCATTCTGAGCAATTTGTATGACTTTGATCCAAACAAAGACGCAGTGGCGTTCGAAAAGCTGCAGTCAATAGACCAGTACATTCTGCGCCAGGCCGTGCTTTTAGCCGAAGACCTGCGAAAGTGGTACGAAGAGTTCGCTTTTCACAAAATCTACCATCGCGTGAATAACTTCTGCGTGGTGGATTTAAGCAAGTTCTACTTCGATGTGCTTAAGGATCGTCTTTACATCTATGCTCCCGCGTCCCATGAACGGCGAGCGGCGCAGACCGTGTTATGGCGCCTGGGCGAGGCTTTCGTTCGCCTGCTTGCGCCCATCATGAGCTTCACGTCGGAAGAAGTCTGGGGATATCTGCCAAAAGTAGAAGGCAGGCTGAATAGCGTGCACCTTGCTTACTTCCCAAACCCCGAAGCGATTCTGGGAGCGCCGGAAAGTCCGGATCCAAAGCAAACGGAAGAATGGACCATGCTGCGAGCCATCCGCGAAGAAGTAATGAAGGCGCTGGAAGAGGCGCGCAAGGGCAAGCAGATCGGCAAGGGCCTGGAAGCGCAGGTGACGCTGACTGCGGCCGATCCGGCTTACGCCGTACTGGCAAAGTACAAAGATCAGCTGCGGTATCTGTTTATCGTTTCTGCCGTAACTTTGAATCAGCGCGCGGAGAATGGACACGGAGCGGTGAAGATCGAGGTCTCACGAGCATCTGGACAGAAATGCGAACGCTGCTGGACCTATTCAACCCAGGTTGGGGAAGATGCGGAGTACCCCACAGTGTGCGAGCGCTGCAGTGCAATTCTGCGGGAACTGGAGTAGCCGCGATCAGCCGTATGCGCAAGCTTCAGTTCATCATCGCGTTGAGCGTCGTCATTCTGGACCGTGTCACCAAGAAGCTTATCGCCGGCAGGCTGGGACTGCACGAGAGCATTCCGGTAATCCCCGGCTTGTTCCGTATCACTCACGTCGAGAACCGGGGCGCTGCATTCGGCTTGTTTGCCGATTCGCCTTGGCAATGGAAGATTGCCGTACTGGTTCTGTTTTCTATAGTTGCGCTGGCCATTGTCATCGCTCTGCTGTGGCGCCACAGCCATTCCATGAACACCACCGGGATAGCGCTCTCACTGATTCTGGGCGGTGCGCTGGGAAATTTGTGGGACCGATTGCTCAGCGGCAAAGTAGTCGATTTTCTGCTGTTTTACTTCCGGCAATATCAGTGGCCGGCCTTCAACGTTGCCGACAGCGCCATTGTGATTGGGGCGGGACTGCTGATGCTGGAAATCCTGTTCGCCAAAAACCCGGGGAAGCAGACAATTTAAGAGCCGTAAAAGCAAAGACCACAAAGTCCATTGGACCTTGTGGTCTATCGTTTGATGTAGTCAGGTTATGCGCTCTTCTTTTGTGCCTGCTGGGCCATCTGCTGTGCCCATTCTTTTGCGCGCCGTTCCATCTCTTCCGGTTCCACATCTTCTACGTGGGTGCTGAGGCCCCAGTTATGGCCGAACGGATCAGTGACCTGACCGTATCGGTCTCCCCAGAACATGTCGCTCACCGGCATCTTGGTGGACGCTCCCGCGTCGGTGGCCCGCTTGAACGCTTTATCCACATCTTCGACGTAGAGATAAATCGAGCCAGTGGAACCGCCCAAAGTCTTGGGAGACTTGTGGCCCATCTGCGGATACTCATCCGATAAAAAGATAATGGAATCGCCAATTTTCAGTTCGGCATGGCCGATCTTTCCATCCGGCGTCGGCATGCGCATGATCTCTTCCGCGCCCAGCGCTTTCTTGTAGAACTCGATGGCAGCCGCGGCGTCGTTCACGGTAAGGGCAGCAGTGACGGTGTGAAATCCAGGGGGAATTGCTTGTGTAGCCTTTGCCATATTTTCTCCTTGCTAACGGTAAGTTCGAGGCCAGAGCTAAGCGTAGTGACCGGGGATCATTTTACGCACATGAGGATGGCTGGTCTGTGAAAACTTGTAAAATGTTTCAGATTTTTAAGAGCGGAATGGACCGGCTACATGGCCCCATAGAGCTGTCGATAAACGCTGGTGTTACGCATGATCGCCTGCACGTATTCGCGGGTCTCGGTAAAAGGAATAGATTCTACGAATTCCTGCGGATCGCGGTACTTGCCTTGCGCCAGCCAGTCATCCACCCGGTCAGACCCGGCGTTATAGGCGGCCAATGCGTATTCGAAGGCGCCGAATTTATCTACCATGGCCCGGAAGTAGCGGGTGCCAAGCTGCATGTTGATGGTCGGATTAAAAAGCTGCTGGCTGGAGAAGTGCCTGATCTTTTCCTGCTTGGCCACGCCTTTGCCAACTTTTGGCAGTAGCTGCATCAGCCCTACCGCATTTGCGCGCGATACCGCGTTGGGGTTGAACTCTGACTCCTGGCGGATCAGTGACGCAACCAGGTACGGATCGAGCGAGTTCTGCGAGGAATACTTTTTCAGCTCCGCCCAATAAGCTTTGGGAAACAGAGCTTCCCAGTAGGGACGCGGTAAAGCCGGCAAATCCACCGCGAAGTAGTTTGGCACGGAGCGCTTCAAGGCTTCGATTGCCATGTCATAACGGCCTGCTTCCTGGTACAGGCGGGCGGCCTCGGCCGGCGCCCAACTCCCATCTTCCTCTTTGCTGGCAGCTTGCAGTTCGCGGACCGCAAAATCCAGCAGACCGCAGTTGGCAAGCAGTTGCGATTTCTGATATCGCAGACTGTCGGTTGGCGGATCGTCTGCTTCGATCTTCGAATTGGCGTCGATCGCCGGCACCCGGTCCAGCAGGGCTAAGTGCGGGGGATCTTCCGTCAGCTTGAGCTTGGCAAGCCGCTGGCGCGCCAGCTCGCCGTAGTAGTAATTGCGAAATCGCTGGTTGAGCTTCTGATAGCAGGCCTGCGCCATCGGAAGGTCGCTGTCTTCTTCGGCCAAGCGTCCGCGCCAGTAAAGCGCGGCGGGGATTTCCGAGGATGATGGATAGAGCGCGATCTGCTGCTCAAACAAGCCTTTCGCCTCGGCCTTCCTGCCCTGCCGCAACGAAAGCCATGCCACTTTCCAGTGTGCGTAGGGGGCGCGATTGGCGCTCGGAAAACGTTGCTGCAACTCGCGGTAAGCATCAATCGCTTTATCGTAGTCACGCCGCAGCAGAAAAATATTGCCGGCCGAAAGCAGTGATTGCTCCAGCCACGGGCTGGTGGGAGCGGTCTGGCGAAGATCGCCGAGTATTTTTAAGAATCCGTCGTCATCGTCCATCGTCCGCGCCGCCTCGCCCAGGTTGAACAGTCGCTCAGCATTGAACTCCGGTGTGCCGGAGGGCAGCGCCTCAAGAATCTTTCGCGCTTCTTTGCTCTGGCCGGAGCGCCGAAGCGCGCTCGCCAGTGCCAACTGCAGCTGCGGCAGATCGTTGGGCCCAGCCTCCGCCAGCAGGTTGCGATATTCAATGGCGGCATCGCTGAATCGCTTCCCACGCATCAACAGATCGGCGCGTGTTCTGCGGCCATTGAAGCCGACCGCAGACGCCTGCTGCTCAGCGGTGAATTTGCGCAACTCGATTTCTGCCTGCGTACTCTCCGGGCTGAGGGGCATAGTGGTGAGAAGGTTGCCGAGCGTGGTTGCTGCCTTGGCGCTATCTCCGGTGGCGGCGTAGGCCCTCCCGAGGAGGAGTTCAATGTCGGCCCGCTGCGGCTGACGATCTTTCTCAAGCAGCAGGATCGCTTCCTGCGCGCGGTTATCGGAAACCAGAACGTTGGCGTAAAGCACTCGCGCATCACGCAGCAACAGCGACTCCGGATAGCGTGTCGCGAAATCGCTGAGCGAAGCCATAGCCTCAGAGCTGCGCCCGGCTTGACAATATGAGCTTGCCAGGTAGTAGTCGGCATAATCGCCCAAGTCGCCGGCCTGCGGTTTGGCCCGGCTGAAGGCGTCAATGGCTTTGGGCAGATCATGATCGAGGAAGTGTGCGTATCCGAGCACCAGCCAGGCCAGAGAGCCGGCATCGCCTTTCGAGTGCCGTCTGGCATAGGATTCCACGGCGTTGTAGGCCGCTGGAGTGCGGTCCTGTATCAACTGCCGCGCCATTGGCCGCAAGCTGCTGGAGGCAACAAATGCCTGCCGCATCCGGCGCAGCCGCGGAGAATTACGCCTGGTTTTCCTTTTTGCAGCGGTTTTTTTGGCAGTGGTTTTCTTCTTGGAGGGGGCAGCTTTGGCGGCCGGCCGGGCCTGGGCGAACACAAATCCGCCGGTCACGCAACCGCAGAGCGCGATCGCGATAACGGATAATCCCAGGTTTCGGAAGAAGGATTTCACCACCACTGCTATCTACCGCCGGAAGTTGGCGCCCATTACCGAACTGTCGTCTTCAGCCAGGCTACGCACCAGCTCCTGGCTGAAGTAATCAACGCTGCCGGCGGCAGTGTTGCCGTAACGCTTGTGATAAGTGGCCCGGCTCTTGTCAATGTCTTCCTTTAGCCGGTCATACAAATCTTTATGCTTGCGGCCATCCGCAACTTTCGCCTGATTGTAAAGCTTGATCTCATCCACCAGCAGCCGGGCAAAACGCTGAGCCTTGCGATGAACATCCGCATCTTCGGAGTTTGATGCCGCCGGAGAGCTGCCAATTACGGTTTGAGTCTCAACGTTCGCGGCCGGTTCAGGGGCACGCACAGGTGCAGTGTGGCCAGGAGCATGGGCAGCAAACGGATCTGAGACCGCGGCTGCCGCTTTCGCCATTGGCACCGGTTCGGTCCGCTCCACCGGCGCGCTTTCCTGCCCGGGGCCAGATTGCTTTCGCAACGAGGTCACTTCCAACCAGGCACTGGTACTCATGACCAGCAACTCCAGCGCGGCCGCATCAAAGCCGCTGCCCTTTTCCGTTCCCGCATCGGCATAAAGCAGCGCGGCGACTTTTTCTTTCAGCACCAGAGGCAATACCAGAACTTCTCCCGGGTCTGACCCGCCGAAGCGCGTGGCGAACTCCGAATCCATGTCCTTGCTTTGTCCTGAGAATGGCATCCGCGATTGCATGGCGCGCTCGGCCAGCCCGTTCCTGATTTCCAGCGGAAAGTCTTTGATGGGATCGTCATCACCAGCGGAAAATCCACGGCTCTGCCAACCGGTCGCCGCCCCGTTTTTTACCACGAAAAGAGCAGTGCGTCCGCAGTAACGAACGGAGTTATCGAGCAGAGCGCGCAGAATCTCGCGCTGCGTGGTCCCGCCCTGAATGGCCGCCACAGCTTTGACCAGTTGCGCCAGGTCGGATGCAGGCGCGGCTGTATCAATCGCCTCGGGCAGGTGCTGCAACACTTGCTCGACCAGCGCATTGCGCATTTGCGACATCTCGCGGTCGAGCACCTGCGCAATCGCCTTCTCGATATTTTTCTTGGCCCCGGTAGTATCTGGCATGCAGGATTGCAGGCGGCTTAAATCCGCCTTTATCTCTGATTATATGGCACTTCCGCGTTCCCGATAGTACCGATAGTCACCGGTGGTTTGTACTTTGGTTCGGAGGCACGACCCAGCAACTATGATCGAAGCCTGTTCAAACTTCCTGAAGCGTTTTACGTCAAACATTTGCCGCACAAACACCGGTGAGCCTTTACAATGGGATGTCCGTCTCACAGTTGTTTTTTCCGGCGAAAATTGTTGCATCGGACGAAGAATGAGTGCCATCCAACAGAAAGTAAGTGAGCCCGTCAGTGACGAACTGGCACTGGTTCAGGCCGCCAAAGGCGGAGACGTTGGGGCGTTTGAGGAACTGGTCCGGCGATACGATCGGAACGTTTTTCGTATTGCGCAGCACATCACGCAGAACCGCGAAGACGCGGAAGATGTGGTGCAGGACGCATTCCTGAAGGCCTACAGCAACCTGGAACAGTTCCAGGGCCAGAGCAAGTTTTATACCTGGCTGGTGCGCATTGCGGTGAACGAGGCGCTGATGAAGCTGCGTCGCCGTCGCCCCGAGCGCATGGTCTCGCTCGACGAAGACGTAAAGACTGATGAAGATTCCCTTCCGCGGGAAGTTGCGGATTGGAGCCCCAACCCTGAACAGCAGTACAGCCAGGCAGAGTTGCGGGAGATTTTGACACGCACAATTCAGGGCCTGCCTCCGAGCTTTCGGACGGTATTCGTCCTGCGTGACGTGGAAGGACTTTCGACCGAGGAAACAGCTGATGCGCTTGAGCTCAGCATCCCGGCGGTGAAATCCCGGTTGCTGAGAGCACGGCTGCAGTTGCGCGACCGGCTCAGCCGGTATTTTCAAAAGCGTGAGAGTGGAGATGGCAAACAGTGAAATGTTCTGAATTTCTGCAGGAGCTCACCAATTATCTGGACGGGGTAATTGATGCGCGTACCAAGTCTGAGCTCGAAGATCACCTGGCCTGGTGCCACAACTGCTACGTAGTTTGCGATACCACCAAAAAGACCATCGAGATTTATCGCGACTCCCAGCTTTATCCGTTGCCGGAAGACCTTCGCACCCGCCTTCGCAGTGCCATCGTTTCCAAATGTCAGGCGCGCAAGAAAGCCGGGCCCAAACAAGTTTAGGGGTATCATCCGCATCCTCCCAGGCTGATCTTGGTATTGAGTTGCAATTGATTGCAGTGCAGTGCTCATTGGCTGCGCAAACGCCTGCTTATTTGGCATGTGGGTCGCCAGCTGCGAACCTTTTCCTCCTGATCTGAATCTAAGTAGCTGAAACTTTTGCTGGTCGACAGGGTTAGTACCTGTATGGGTCGGGAGGATGTAATGCTCGGCAGATTATTTGACGCTCTATTTGGCTGTTGGCATTCAGAGTACAGCTTTCCTATTACGGTGCGTGCCGGACAACGGCGCAGCAAAGCTGCGGCGGTGACCGGGACTTACGTTGTATGCCTGAACTGCGGGAAAGAGTTTGCCTATGACTGGCAGGAGATGAAGATCGTAGATTCCAGCGATCGCGTCAGCCGGCCAGTGCATGCTCTGGCGCCCAAGATTTCCTGATTTTTTTATCTGGCCTTTTAAGCCGCAAGCGAACCTGCTTGCGGCTTTTCTGTTTTGCCACAGTTCGCGTAGGGACAGCCGCCCGAAAAAAAAACGGCTGCCGAGGCAGCCGCTTAGTTGATTGATCAGCTTTCTAATTGCTGGGTGGGGCATCGCCGTCCGGACGACGCTTCAGCGTCGGATGATCATCATCATCACCCTTGCTGTCTTTTCCGTTCTTGTCAGTGTTAGACGTCCGCCGTAAGCTCGGCTTCTTGCCGTTGTCTTTATCGTCCAGAATTTTGTGCCGGTTCTCTAACGCCGCCAGCCGGGCCTTCACCTCATCGAACTCTGAGGTTGAGACCACGTATTGCGGACGGGACGGCAGAATCTGCGCGATTTCCTGCTGCGACTTCTCGATCCGGTCCGGGGTCTGCGGATGGTCCGCGAACACTTTGGCCATGGTTCCGGGCTTCTTCTTTTCCTGTGCCTGCACCTTTTCGAAGAAGTTTACGTAGGCCTGCGGATCATAGCCGGCTTTGTACATGTACTGGACGCCGAGGTAATCGGCTTCGGCTTCGTAGCCGCGGTTAAACTTCATGAACGCCACCGGAACCGCCAGTCCAGCGCCCTGGTAAATTCCATATCCAGCCCAGCCGCCCATAAAGATCAGCGGGATGGTGGCCAGTTGCGCCAGGTTTCCGCGAGTCATCTGGCGGGCGATGTGGCATGCCGCTACGTGAGCGATCTCATGGGCCATCACACCTGCCATCTCGGCTTCTTCGTCTGCGTTGAGAATCACACCTGAGTTCACGTAAAAGAAGCCGCCCGGCAGCGCGAACGCGTTGATGTCGTCCGCGTCAATGACCTTGATGGTAAACGGAACCTGCGAATCGGAATTGCGCACCAGGTTCTGGCCGATCCGGTTTACATACTCCGTTACCACTGGATCCTGAATCAGCTTTACTGTGGATTCCACCTGCTGGGCGTACTGCTTACCCATGGCAATCTGCTTTTCTACGCTGTACCAGTTGCCCATGCCGCGGTTGCAACCGACGTTGCGGTTTCCCACCGCCTCTACATCGGTTTTTCCGCCATCGTGCTTTACTTTCTCAGGGTCGGCCGCTTCAATGGGCGCCTTCGGCGGCTTGCCCTCCTGAGTAGCACTGTCTTTCGACGGCGGGGTGTCGGTGGATTGCGCCGGCGCAGGATCCGAATGCGGCGTACTGGCGGTCGTAGATCCAGAGTTGCCCTGCTGCTGTGCAATCGACGCGATCGGACTGATGCTGAACATCAGCAGCGCAGCAACAAACGAAAAAAATCGAGACTTCATGGTCGAAACTCCCTGTAACCAACGCGATTATATCCCTGCAAACTGGCAGTCGGAGCGCATTCTTCACTTGGACGCGGCACGTCTTGCAGGGTTACTTTTCATTTAGATGCTGCTAGGGGCCGCTCTTGATGTAGATTTCGTATTCCACTCTGAGTTCATTCTTTGTTCTTACCGAACCGCCACCGGCGGTAACAGGAGTGATTCCGAAGTCCTTTTGTTTCAGTTCAGTCGAGCCCTTATAAGCTCCATTCTGGTTGCTGACCAGAAGCCTGACCGGCCGGGTCTGCCCATGCAATGACAGTTCTCCCTCAGCCTGCCATTTATTTTCCGCCAGCTTTTTAAGCTGCGTGGAATGAAAGCGAATCTGCGGGAATTGTTCGCTATCCAACACCTTCGGCCCCAGCATGGTCTGCTGAATTTCGGCGCGGTCCTGGTCCGACACGTCTTTGTCCTCAACCTTCATCATCCTGGCGTTGACCGTCAGTTCCACCATGGACGGCTGTTCACTGAGACTGCCGGATTCGATGGGCGCGATGATCTCGTGCTCATGGCCGAAGGCCGAAAGCAGTCCGCTCTTGAAAACATGGACCCTCATCACCGATTTCTCAGTGTCGATCTGCATCGGATGGGTCTGCGCGCTGGCTGGAATAAGCATGCACAACACGATCGTGATATTCGGCCATTTCAGTTTCATTGTCGCTCCTCGCCGCTTCACAATCGCATGATCATGATCGCATCATCATGATAAAGACGCTCCGGCTGCCATGATGTAAAAACCTCGTCAACTTTGCGTGCCTTGCGCCTTGCAGCTCTTTGCATTACGACGTACTATTTCGCTCCCAAGAGGTGCCGCTTGCTTGATCGCCGAAGTTTTCTGACATCTGCTGCCGCAAGCGCGCTTGCGCTCGGCTTCCAAAACCAACTGGCTGCGCAGCTGGCCAACACGCCCACCTCGCTTCCCGATCCGACAAAGTTCCAGGCCGATGATGCCTACTGGGCAGAACTTCGCAAGCAGTTTCTTATTCCGGCCGACGAAGTCTATCTGAATAACGGAACCGTAGGCTCGAGCCCTGCTCCGGTTCTGCGGGCGATCTTTGATTCCTACAATCAGACCGAGCAGATGAACCAGGTCGAACCGGAAGACTATCCGATCTGGGGCTATGCCGCCTGGAATGAATTCCGTGATCCCCTGGCCGAATTTATAGGTTGCAGGCGCGACGAACTGGCACTGCTGAGGAACGCCACGGAAGCCAACAGCTACATTGCAAACGGGATTGATCTGAAGGCCGGCGATGAAGTGTTGATGACCGACCAGGAGCACCCGGGCGGCGAGTCTCCGTGGCAGCTGCGAGCAAAGCGCTACGGCATCGTGGTGAAGAAAATCACGCTGCCGCGACCTGTTCAGAACGCCGCGCAGGCGCTAAACCTTTTCAATGACGCCATCACACCACGCACGCGGGTGATCTTCTTCAGCCACATTACGACTTTTTCTGGAGTCGTGCTGCCCGCCAAAGAAATCTGTGGGCTCGCCCGCTCCAAAGGTATTCTCTCCGCGGTGGATGGCGCGCACGTCACCGGCATGATGCGGCTGAATGTGCGTGATCTTGGCTGCGATATGTATTCCTCCAGCCCCCACAAATGGCTGCAGGCTCCCAAAGGCTCTGGCTACCTTTACCTTCGCGATGAAGTAATTGATCGCGTGTGGAGCACGATTGCTACCGAGGGTTGGGACGAGCCCCACATTCGCGCCGAGCGCTTTCAGCGTATCGGCAGTTCGAATGTTCCATCGCTCGCCGGACTGTGTGCGGCAATAAAAATGGCGAATGACATTGGCCTCGACCGCATTGAGGCCCGCCATCGGCAGCATTGCAACTACATTCTGGCAGAAATGATCAGGCGCGGTGCTGAGTCGTGGACCTCACCCGATCCTGCCCTGCGCTGCGCAATTGCGACGGTAAATGTTCCCCCGCTCAAGCGCATGGATCTGGAAAACTGGCTTTGGAAGCAGCACAAGATTCGGATTCGCGGAGCCGATCCACACAAGCTGCGCCTCTCGACGCCCTACTACCTGCAGAAAGCCGACATCGATCGATTCCTTGAAAGGTTCGATGACTACAAACGCAAGAGCTGACGACTCTCTGGGAATGACCGCCGCAATCTCCCGCCGCGACTTCCTCAACGGCGCGCTGCTGGCCTCCGGAGGTCTGCTGCTGCAAGGTTTGTCGCCGCTCGAACTGCTTGCGCAGAGCGAAGACTTCAACGGCTACGGCGGGGTCGGTGACTACAGCCAATCGAACGGAAACACACTCGAGGTCCTGCTTGCCGGGCATCAGATTCGCGATGGCAAGTTCAGCTCTTTGCCCGCCGATCTTATCGACCTCGGTGAAATTTACGATTGTGTGATTGTGGGCGGAGGAATCAGCGGACTGGCTGCTGCACTTTTTTTTCAGCGACTCGCCGGTTTGGGCAAGACTTGCCTGGTATTGGATAATCACGCCATTTTTGGCGGCGAGGCCAAACGTAACGAATTCATCGTGGACGGCCAGCGTCTCATCGCTCACCAGGGCTCGGCATTTTTTCCTGTTCCTTACCCCCGCAGCTTCATTGCGCGGTTTTACGAGTCGATCGGAATGAAGTCTCCGCGCTTTGAATACCAGCGCTGGTCTGGCAGAACCCAGGAGATGCCGTTGCCAACTACTCCTTATCCGGAGAACGGCGGGAACTACGGTTTTTACTTCGGAGCCGCGTTTGGCCAGAATCCGGGCCTGTGGCTGGTTGATCCCTGGAGCAAGAAGCTCGAAGGAGCGCCGATTTCTGCGCAGGCCAAAGCCGATCTCTTGAAATGGAATGAGGGCGGCGATCCCGCATTTCACCGTCCGCAATATTTCGGCGATCCGGCTTCCCGCCAACTCGACGCTATTTCACTGGAAGACCATTTTATTCAGCGCTATGGCATCAGCCGGGAGACCATTCGCAAATACCTTTCGCCGGTAGAAGGCGGAGGTTACGGCATTGGCGCGGACGCGCTTTCCGCCTACACCGACTACGCAGCTGACATGCTGCACCCGCTGGATGACAGCGAACAGGGCGGCGCACAGATGTTTCCCGGCGGCAATACCGGCTTCGCGCGGCTCATCGTCAAAACACTAATTCCCGAATCAATTGCCGGAGAGCACTCGGTCGAAGATGTCTGTCGTGGAAGCGTAAACTTCGATGCGCTCGATCGTCCCGGCACACCCGCTCGTATTCGCCTCGGGTCGACTGTGGTCTGGGTCCAGCATGAGGGAGATGCCGGCAAGTCGCAGCATGTCCAGGTCGTTTATACGAAGGGCGGCAAGACCTGTCGCATAAAAGCACGCAGCGTGATTATGGCCGGTGGAAGCTGGACCACTAAACAGATCGTCCGCGATCTTCCGTTCGCGCAGCGTGACGCCTACTCCCGGTTTTATCGTTCACCTGCGCTGATGGCCAATGTCGCAGTCCGGAACTGGCAGTTTCTCTATAAACGCGGAATCACAGGTTGCCGCTGGTTTGAAGGCATTGGGAACTACATGGAGGTCCGCAAGATCGCTACTTTCGGCGCCGGGTCGCCCACCATCAATCCCGATTCACCGGTGGTACTGACCTTGAAGGTTCTTTACGCCTATCCCGGAATGCCTGCCGAGCAACAGGGCAATCGCGGGCGAGCTGAACTGCTCGGCGCCAGCTTTTCTCAGATCGAACGTCGCATTCGAGAGCAATTCCAGGCCATGTTCTCGTCAACTGGTTTCGATTCCAAACGTGACATTGCCGGCATCATCCTCAATCGCTGGGGCCACGCTTATCTGAATCCGCAGCCCGGATTCTTCTTCGGCACAAATGACAAGCCCGCGCCCAGCGAAGTCCTGCGCGCTGCCCCGTTCGGGCGCGTCGCCTTCGCCAACACTGATCTCTCCGGCATCATGGACCATCGTTCTTCGATCCTGGAAGCTAATCGCTCAGTGGAGCAACTGCTTGAACAGGTGCTCGACTGATTGCGCCGCTGTGATGCATTCCTAACCTGCTCACGTTATAATTTCCCCGCTTTCCCGGCCCATTCCAATCACAGGAGAAGTAAATGAGAATCAGCCTTCTCGCTGTACTCGGCGTGTCACTCACCCTGTCATCATTTGCCCAGAACAACCAGGCATCGCCCAAATCTCAGGAACGGCTTCAGAAAGAAGTCCGCCACGAACTGGTCATGCTTCCCTTGCTGGGCGTGTTCGATAACCTTGCTTACAGAGTGGACGGTTACAACGTAACTCTGATGGGCCAGGTCACGCGGCCCACTCTGAAAACCGACGCCGAGCGCGTAGTCAAAAGAATTGAAGGCGTGGAAACTGTCAACAATCAGATCGAGGTTCTTCCGGTCTCTCCGAATGACGATCGCCTGCGGCGGCGCCTCTACCGCGCCATCTACGGATATCCTTCGCTGCAGAAATATGACATGCCGGTGATCAAGCCGATTCGGATTATCGTGAAGAACGGCAACGTCACCCTGGAGGGAGTGGTGGACAGTGAAATGGACAAGAACCTTGCCAACATCCGCGCGCGGGAAGTGTCGGGTTCGTTCTCGGTCACCAACAACCTGGTGGTTTCGAAAGGCTAAGAACATCAAGAAAACATTATGAGCCGCCGGATTCTGATTCCCTTTCTGCTGCTATGGATTGCTGCTTACGGCATTACCACGTCAGGTTTTGCTCAAGCCGCTCAGGTGCAGGGCTATCCGGGAAACTGGCAGCGCCTTAGCCCGGACGATCAGCGCCGCTTCGACAGCTACTATTCGCGCTGGCTGCAGTATCGGCGTACCAACAACCAGAGCGAAGTGCGCAGCATGGAAAAGCGCATGTTCGATATCTATTCCAGCTACCGGATCCCGAACAACGTGCCGTTTGATCGTGTGGCAACTAACGGCCGGCCGCCGGGTATTTATCCGCCTCCAGGCCCGGGACGGCCTCCCCGTCCACTGCCGGGTTGGGGACAAGGCCCGCGCCCGCGTCAGGGCGCCTGCTTCTACCAGAACCCGGATTTTGGTGGACAATATTTCTGCCTGCGTGCCGGAGGCGGATACCCCAGCTTGCCGCCCGGTTTCAACGATCGCATCTCGTCCATCCGCCTGTTCGGAGGAAGCCAGGTTGCAATCTTCAATGACTTTAACTATCGCGGCGTAAGCGCCCGGACTCGCCGCGACATTCGCGATCTGCGCAACTGGCGCTTGCCGACCGATCCGCGGCGCACCTGGAACGATCGTGTCTCATCGATCCGCGTCCGCTGAAGAGCGGCACTAATCATGAATCGCCCGGGTCTTTTGACCCGGGCATTGTGATGGCGATTGCTGCCGCGCAGAACGCGGCGCGGGGTATCGCAGGACCTGACATTTAGTCGTTAGGCTCGCGCGGTTCTACCGCGAACCAGGCGGTAGATATAGAGCAAAAGGATCGCGCCCGCAATCGACATCAGGAACCCCGCCGACTGACCTTCGCGGTACCAGCCGATGGCACGGCCAATCCATGTGGCCACGATCGATCCCACAACGCCCAGCGCCATGGTTATCAAGATTCCGCCCGGATCTTTACCGGGCATGATGAACTTCGCCAAAGCGCCCACGATCAATCCAATAATCGCTGCCCAGATCAGACTGAACACTTTGCGCCTCCTGGTTCACTGCTTTTGTTGAAGGCCGCAGTGTAACATCGGTGTCAACTCGCGCATGACGTCACGATGCGTCACAGTTTAAAATCTCTGCCCGCGATTTTGTGCTTCGTCATCGCATCTTCGCCCACTGGATTTGCCTGCTTGCAATATTGATTTTCAGCAGATGTGGACAGCAGCGTTCGAGCCCATCCTGAAGAGCTTCCAGCTGCCTTGAAGCTACGTGGGTTGACCTGTGTAGTGCGGGCCGCCCTGGCCCGCGATTGTCAGTCGTAATACTCCAGCCCGAGATGCGTGATCAGTTCTTCCCCGCGCAAATGACGCAGCGTGTTCTTCAGCTTCATCATCTGGATAAACAGATCATGCTCGGGATAAAGCCCGGGCGCGGTCATGGGAGACTTGAAGTAAAAACTCAGCCACTCCTGTATGCCGATGTCCTTCAGCTCAGCGGTGCGCTTTGCCAGGTCAAGGAACAGCACCAGGTCGAGCACGATGGGCGCCGCAAGAATCGAGTCCCGGCACAGGAAATCAACTTTGATCTGCATCGGATATCCAAGCCATCCAAAGATATCGATGTTGTCCCAACCTTCTTTGTTATCACCGCGTGGCGGATAGTAGTTAATGCGCACCTTGTGAAATATATTGCCGTAGAGCTCGGGGTACAACTTGGGCTGCAGAATGTGTTCGAGCACCCCCAGCTTTGATTCTTCCTTGGTTTTAAATGACCCGGGATCGTCCAGCACCTCGCCGTCACGGTTGCCGAGAATATTGGTCGAATACCATCCGCTTAATCCAAGAAGCCGCGCTTTGAATCCGGGAGCGAGAATGGTTTTGATCAGCGTCTGGCCGGTCTTAAAGTCTTTCCCGCAGATGGGCGCTTCGTTCTTGCGCGACAGCTCATGCATCACCGGAAGGTCGACGGTCAGGTTCGGCGCGCCGTTCGCAAACGGCACACCTTCCATCAGCGACGCATAGGCATAAATCATGGAAGGCGCAATGGCTTCATGGTTCTGCGTCATCGCCTTTTCGAAGGCTTTCACCGACTGATGCGCCGCGCCGGGCTCAATAAACGTCTCGGTCGATCCGCACCAGATGGTCACCAGCCGCGCAGCACCGGAAGTTTTCTTGAACTCGCGCATATCGGCGCGCACCTGCTCGGCCAGATCCATCTTGTTCTTGCCCTTCTTAACATTCGGGCCATCGAGTCTCTTGACGTAGTTGCGATCGAACACCGCCTTACGAGGCTTGATCGAACTAAGAAACGGCTTCACCTGGGCGAGCAGCTCTTTCTCAAGCACTCCGGCATTGGCCGCTGCGGAGTACATGTCGTCTTCGAAAATGTCCCAGCCGGTAAACACCAGATCATTCAGGCCTGCGAGCGGAACGAATTCGTTCACCTTGGGTGCACGCGCGTCGGTGCGCTTACCCAGCCGAACCGTTCCCATCTGGGTTAGCGATCCGATGGGCGCCGCAAATCCTTTACGCACCGCCTCTACGCCCGCCACGAACGTGGTTGCCACTGCGCCCATGCCGGGAATCATGATCCCAAGCTTCCCTTTGGGCGCTTCGATCTGACTTGTTGGTTTCTGCCTGGTTACGGTCTTCTGCCGCGTCGCCATGGTTTGGCCGCTTCCTTATGAGTTTCCTGGGATGTAAGCAAACGGTTATGTTCTCGTACCCGGGTACGATTTGCAAACCGCGCAGGGTTAAACGGTCACGCAGGGCGTCTGAACTGCGCGCAACAGAAGTTCAGTACCTTTTCAGCAGATGTCATCCTGAAGTGAGCGTAGCGGGCACGAGGGATCTATGCATTTTCCTGGAGGTAACTCCGTGTCTCCCGTGGTGTATGACTCACTTCTCCAGGTCCACAACTCTCACCGGCAAATCCCAATGCGCATCCAGGATCTCGAAACGCCGCTGCTCTTCTTTCGTGTATGTTTCCTGATCCGGCCAAAGCTGTTTCTTGATGGCATCTTCGTCGAACGGTTCGTTCGCGACGGTCGCGTTTTTAAATACGATGGTCACGCGGTAATCCCATCGTCCATCTTCTGTGGTGTGATAGCGCGGCTGGTCCATCCACACTTTCACCATGCGTCCCATCTCGACCTGCTTTTTCAGGAGCGGATAGTGGTTCTTCTTGAACAGCTTGAGGAACTCTTCCGCATGCCCCCACTTGGCTTTGTAGTAGTACTCGACCGCGAACGGCTGGCCGGAGGCAGGCTGCGGTTGAGATGACAGCAGAACCGTAGAAAACATCAACAGCGCCAAAGCAGCCAATCTTATGATCGATGTCATTCACCACTCCTCTGTGCCTCAGCGCCTGGCGCATTGTCGGCAATGGAACTTTCCGATACAACGCATAATAAGCCGAGGATCAGAGAGTTGGAAATTCGAGTCAGTTCCGGAGTTGGGAACAGTTGCAAGCTAGGCCATCCGTGATTCCGCCCCCAGCCTTCCCTTCCAGTGACTCCACACAAACCACGCCACTCCCGCCACCAGCACCACCCCAATCACCACATCGAACTTGTGAAAGTACTTGCCCAGGTCGCGCCAGTTTTCGCCCAGCTTCATTCCCAACCACGCCAGCCCCAGGCACCAGGGCCACGATCCCAGAAATGTGTACAGGTGAAAGCGTCCTCGCGGCATGCGGGAAACGCCGGCCGGCAACGCAATAAACGTGCGAATTACCGGCAGCAGCCGCCCCAAGAACACCGCCAGATATCCCCAACGCGCAAAAAAGCGATCGGCCCAGTCGAGTTCGCGGCGCCCCATCATGATCCAGCGGCCATAACGTTCTACCAGCGGGCGGCCGCCGTAGCAGCCGATCTCATATGCCACGAGCGACCCCAGGTTGCAGCCGATAGCGCCCGCGGTGGCTGCCCAGAACAGATTCATCTGGCCCTCGTACACCAGGTATCCGGCGAACGGCATGATCAGTTCAGAAGGCAGCGGAATGCACGCCGACTCGATCGCCATGAGAATCGCAATCCCACCATAGCCGGTAGCGGCGATCACGGACTTGATGAAGACAAACAGGATCGCGAGAATTTTTTCAGTCATTCAGAGAAGAAGAGCGGAGGAAGCGAACGGAAAGACTAGAACGCGCCTTCCTGGGTAAAAGTATATCCCGGAAGCGAGGCGCCGTCGGAGCTCTTGGTGACTTTCACGCGTTTGGTGGGAGCTTCAGGAGCGGACAAGCCTGCGGGCCGCAGCACCGCGAAGTGCGAAAATACCTCGCTGTACATCTTGGTGACCAGATAATCCTGGCCATCGGCTTCGCTGCGCCATACCTGCCCGAGCTGGATGGATTTGACGGCCACGTCAATTTCCTTTCCTGAATAGCCTCAGATTACTGAGGCTCAGCGGGTCACGTCAATTGCGATGATGGTGGATGCAGTTACCAAAGTTGCGGCTATCGACCCCGGCATTCTGGGGAACGCCCTCTGCTAACATGAACGGCTGTTTTTAAGTTTGAGGAGGCTGAATGCCCCGCGGAATTTCGCCGCGCCGTCCTGCCAAAACCGGGCGCCATGACCGCCCTGGCAAGGTTCACGCAGGGGCGGATGTTCGATCCGCCCGGGGCGAGCGCAGCTCGCCGCCGCGAAAATATAGCAAACAATCCAAATACAATGCGCTCGCCCCCGACCGCGTTACAGAAATTCTCAAACGGCTGAACCAGCTTTATCCGGACGTCAGCTGCGCGCTTGAACATCGCAACGCGTGGGAGTTGCTGGTGGCAACCATTCTTTCCGCGCAATCCACCGACGTGAATGTGAACCGCGTCACGCCGGCCTTATTCAAGAAATATCCCACCGTGCAGGATTTTGCGGCGCTCAGGCCTGAGCAGCTGGAACCTGATATCCGCTCCACCGGATTCTTCCGCAATAAATCGAAGTCAGTGGTCGGCGCGGCCAAAAAAATTGTCGACGAGTTCGGAGGCGAAGTGCCCATGGCGATGGACCAGTTGCTGACGCTTCCCGGTGTCGCGCGCAAGACCGCCAACGTGGTGCTGGGAACATGGTTCAAGCTGAACGAAGGGGTCGTGGTAGATACCCACGTGCAACGCATCTCACGACGCCTGGAGCTGACCCGGGAAGAAGATCCGAAAAAGATCGAACAAGACTTGATGCGCGTGATCCCGCGCGAGCGCTGGACTTTGTTCTCTCACCAGATTATCTGGCACGGACGCAAACTGTGCATCGCCCGCCGCCCCAGGTGCGCCGACTGCCTGCTCGAAAACATTTGCCACGCCGGCGACAAGACCTGGAGCACAGTGGAAGTGCATAAGCATGCGAAGTAACGAGCCTTTTAGCAGCAGAGCTTCAGCTCTGCGATTCAGGGTTTCGGCAGAGCGCGGCTTCAGCCTGCTGAGGGCCTTCATTTAGACTGACCCTGCATGCGAACTCTCTTCTGCTTTGTTATGGTTTCTGTAATGAGCACCTTGTCTTTTTCCCAAACGCTTCCCGCGCCCACCGCCATCAGCGACCCCAAACAGGTGACATCCAGGCCCAACGCTGATGTCGAACAGGGAGAGCAGAGCCTCTCGCTCGAGCGCCTTTACATGACCCGCTCCATCGGCGGAACCGCCTGGTCCCCGGATGCGAAGAAGATTGTTTTTGTCTCGAACATTACCGGCCGGAACAATCTGTGGCTGGTTCCCGCCGACGGCGGATGGCCGATGCAGCTTACGGTCAGCGACCAGCGCCAGGCCGCCCCCGCCTGGTCGCCCGATGGCAAATGGATCGCCTACATGTCGGACTACGACGGAGACGAACAGTGGGATGTGTTTCTGGTTTCGCCCAAGGGCGGGCAAGTCCTGAATATCACCAACACCCGCGAGATCGCGGAAGAAAGCCCTACCTGGTCTCCCGACGGGCGCTATCTGGCGTACATGGTCAAACCGAAAACATCTTCGGTGTTTGAAATTGACGTCTTTGACACCGTGACCAGGAAGACCAGTCACCTCACCAGCGGTACCGCCAAAGAAAAAATGAATGTCGGGCCGATCTGGTCGAAAGATGGCAAGTCGATCGTCTACACCCAGCAGCACGCCAAAGGCACGGATTCGAACATCTTCATTGCGGATCTCGCGAGCGCGCAAAGTACGCTGCTCACGCCCCACGACGGCGAAAAGCTGTACGGCGCCAGTGATGTTTCGCCGGATGGCAAGAAAATCCTTATCACTTCGAATGCAGGCAACGGTTACGACAATGTCGGCGTTCTTGATGTCGCCTCAAAGAAAATCGATTGGCTTACCGAAGACAAATGGGAGATTTCTGCCGGCAATTTTTCGCCGGATGGGAAGTCCGTAACCTGGACCGCGAATGTGGACGGCAGCGCGGATATTTACATCCACAGTCTCGCGTCCGCTAAAACCACTTCCCTGCCGCTGCCTAAAGGCGTGAACGCGCTGGGCGGCGCGGAGTCGGCATTCACTCAGGATGGTTCGCGCCTGCTGTATTACCACAACGGCCCGAACGCACCCAACGACGCCTGGATCTATAACCTGCGCGACAGCAGTTCGCACCAGGTCACACACGCGCTGCTGGCGGGCATTCCCACCGATCACATGATCGAGCCTCAGCTGGTGCACTATCCCAGCCGCGACCGTAAATGGACGATCTCTGCGTGGCTCTATGTGCCGCACAATATGCAGCGCAGCGGAAAGAACGCGGCTATCGTTTATGTTCACGGGGGCCCGACCGCGCAGACGGTGAATTCGTTCAATCGATTCGTGCAGCACATGGCTAACCAGGGCTACATGGTGATTGCGCCGAATTATCGCGGCTCAACCGGTTATGGCAAAGAATTTCAGCAAGCTAACCTGTTCGACATGGGTGGAGGCGACTTGCAGGATGTGCTGGCGGCCGCCGACTGGATCAAACAGACCGGCTATCTCGATCCCAGAAAGCTGGTGATCGCGGGCGGCAGCTACGGCGGATACATGTCGATGATGGCGGTCACCAAAGCGCCCGAGGTGTGGGCGGCGGCGGTGCCGATCGTGCCATTCGTAAATTACTTTACCGAAATCCAGAACGAAGACCCCATTCTGCGCGAGATGGATATTGCTACCATGGGCGATCCCAAGGATGAGAAGAGCCATCCGTTATTGCGCGATCGCTCGCCGATTTTCTTTATCGACCAGGTCAAGGCGCCTCTGCTGCTGCTGGCCGGAGGCAACGACCCGCGCTGCCCGAAATCAGAAACGTTGCAGGTAGTCGAAGCCATCACAAAGCGCGGGGGCGTGGCCGAATACAAGATCTACGAAAACGAAGGCCATGGCTTTGCGCGCGTGGAAAACCAAATTGATGCTTATCAGCGGGCGGCCAATTTCATCAAGTCGCATGTTCCCCCGGCCGATTGCGGATGTTCGCTGAACCAGTAAAGTGAACCAGTAAAGGAAGCCCGATTCTCTTCAGCTTACGCAGGGCTGTTTCTGACACGCTGAAACCATATGAGCGTACATCGTTAATTGGATACATCATTAAGTACGTACATATGCATATGTGCTAACAATAACGTTTTAGATTTCGATTTCAGCCACTCTGAAGCCGGGCCTACCCCGAACATCCACCGCAGGGTTGAACGCAGTCCCAGGGCCATGGGAACGCGTCTAGCAGGCATTCTGCACACCGATGGCACTTCCATCAGGCGATTATTGACGCCAGGCACGAATCGCCTCGACCAGTCCGGGTATGGTGTACTCCTGGGCTTCGATATCAACTGGCAGGCCGAACTCGCGCAGCGTCGCCGATGTGATCGGCCCAATCGAAGCCGTTCGTGAGGCGGGGGCGGCCTGGCCCGCCAGCAGAGCGACGAAATTCCTTACTGTAGATGAACTTGTAAACGTAACCACATGTGGGCGCCGCTTGGGATCTTCAAACAGTGCCCTCAGTTTGCGACGCGAAGACTCGGGCAGGACAGTCTGGTAGGCTTCCACCACGTCGACCTGCGCGCCCTGCTTTCGCAATTCGCGCGGGATCACGTCACGCGCAAGTTTAGCGCGGGCCAGCAACACGCGTTTTCCGGCAACCCGGGAACGCAGGCTCTTCACCACCGACTCAGCCACGTATTGTTTGGGAACCAGATGGACTTTGAGTCCGTGCTGCTCGATGGCTTTTTTGGTGGCGGGACCGATAGCGGCGATCTTGAGATGGGACAGGCGATCGAATCTGATTCCGAGTTTTCGGATCCGCTCCCATGTCGTTTCGACTCCATTGACGCTGGTAAGAATCAGCCAGTCGTATGTCTTCACGTTCTTGAGCGCGGCGTCCAGCGGCTGAAAGGATTTCGGATTTTTTATCTGGATAAACGGAATTTCGATTACTTCCGCGCCCAACTCGCGCAGGCCCGAGGCCAGCACGCTGGCCTGATGACGAGAGCGGCCTACCAGGATACGTATTCCGGAGAGGGGCTTCGGTTGAGGCGTGGCCATTGCGAGTTGAATAGTTTATCTGGTCGGCCCTCAGCGGCTAACCCCGCCGCTTCTGCTGGCCTGAGTCGCAGAACTGAAGCTCTGGGCCACCCGAAAGACTCAGATCGCAGCTGCACATTGCTCGCCTTCGGCTGCGAACGGCTCGGAATGACACCGGTCGGCGGGCAATCAGGGCTGTTCTGGAATTGCGAAATTCTTTCCGTACACTTCCTGAAGAATCTGGCGCCCTCCGCGGCTGAGCAGTGATCCGGCCACCTGCTCGCCCACTGTAACCGCATCCGCCCCGCTGGCTGATTCTCGCAGAACGCTGCTGCCATCAGGATTTGCAACCACCGCCTGCAAAAACAGCTCCCTGCCCTGCAATTCCGCGTAGGCGCCGATCGGGACCTGGCAGCCGCCGCCCATTTTGTTCAGCAGCGCGCGTTCGCAGGTCACGGCCGATCGCGTGTCTTTATGATCGAGGAACGCGACTGCCTCGCCGGTTGCCGAGTCTCGCGCTCGAATCTCAATAGCCAGCGCGCCCTGTCCAGCAGCGGGACACACGATCTCTGCCGGAAGCACTTGTCGCGCAGTTCCGAATTTGCCTAAGCGCCGCAAGCCAGCGGCGGCAAGAATGATTGCATCGTAGTCGCCGGATTCGAGTTTGCGCAAACGCGTGTCGACATTGCCGCGCAAAGAATCCATTTGCAAATCAGGGCGTAACGCCTTGAGCTGGGCTTGGCGGCGCAGGCTGCTGGTTCCGACTCGCGCGCCGCTGGGAAGATGGCCGAGGCTGGCGTGTGGCGAGCAGAAAACATCGTGCGCATCTTCACGCGCGGGGATGGCCGCCAGTTCGAACTGGGGCGAAATCTCGGTGGGCAGGTCTTTAAGGCTATGCACTGCCAGATCGATTCGCTGCTCAAGCAGCGCCTCTTCGATCTCTTTGGTAAACATCCCTTTGGCGCCGACCTGGGCGAGCGCGACGTCGATAATTTTGTCGCCGGTGGTCTTGATGATTTCTATCGTGACCCTGTGGCCGCGACCTTCGAGCAAGCTCTTAATGTGATGGGCCTGGGCCAGGGCGAGTTGCGATCCGCGGGAGCCAATGCGAAGTAGTGGAAAAGACACTGCTGGCCATTCTCTTCAATGGCGGAAACCTGGTCAATCCGGTGTTTGAAAAATCTCAAATCGCAGAGAGCGCCGACCAAACACTGCAGAGAACGCAGATTCATTGCGCTGAAGCAATGCGCACACGAACGCTGCCTTCTAACGCCGCACCAGTACATCTGCGGCCACGAATACAAAGAACACTACGGAGATCACGCCATTCATGGTGAAAAACGCCGCGTTCAGTTTGCTGAGATCGTGAGCAGAGACTAATGAATGCTCGTAAACCAGCAACGCCGCCACCGTCGCGATTCCGAAATACGCCAGCGGTCCCAGCGCAAACGAATGCGCGAGCAGAAGCAGCAGAACCAGCATGATCAGGTGAAAGGCACGCGCGAAGCGCAGCGCAGAAGCCACGCCGAAATGGCGTGGAACAGAGTGCAGCCCGGTCTGGGAGTCGAACTCGTAATCCTGGCAGCTGTAGAGCACGTCAAATCCTGCCACCCAGAAAGTAACTGCCATAGTAAGCAGAAGGATGCGCGCATCAAGCGAACCCTGCACGCCGATCCAGGCCGCAGCCGGGGCGATTCCCAGCGCAAGACCCAGCACTATGTGCGACCAGCGCGTGAAGCGTTTGGTATAGGAATAAAGCAGGATGATTGCCAAAGCCAGAGGCGACAACGCAAACGCCAGTCGATTCAACCGGAACGCGGCGAACATGAAGATGGCTGACGAAACTGCAACAAACAGCGTGACGAAGCGTGGCGTGAGGCTCCCCGCCGGAAGCGCGCGGGTGCGAGTGCGAGGATTGGCGGCGTCAATCGCAGCATCCGCGAGGCGGTTGAAAGCCATGGCAGCGGAGCGTGCAGAAATCATGGCGACCACAATCCAAAGCAGTTGCGCAGCGGATGGCAATCCGCGCGCAGCCAGCGTAGCCCCGGTCAGCGCAAACGGCAGCGCGAATACCGAGTGCTCCCACTTGATCATTTCGAACGTAGCACCCAGGCTGCGAAAAATGCCCATCATTCCGATTGTAAGGCAAGCTAACTTTCTGGCTTGTAACCCTGCTCCCCAATCAGTGGCACGAAGCGGCAGGCTTCGATGCGGCGCATCACCGCCGTGCCATTTACTTTGTGCACCAGTTGCAACTCCTGTGCTTCCGGCGGCCCGACCGGAATTACCAGGCGACCGCCTTCGGCGAGCTGCTGCCATAAAGCCTCAGGAATATTCGGCGCTGCGGCTGCGACCGTAATTGCATCGTAGGGCGCAAATTCGGGTACTCCGGCGCTGCCATCGCCAACTATCACGCGAACATTTCTGTAGCCAAGCCGCGCCAGTAACGCTTGCGCCACTTCGGCCAATGATCCATGACGTTCGATGGAAAACACCTTTCGCGCCAGTTCAGCCAGAATGGCAGTCTGATAGCCGGAGCCGGTGCCCACTTCCAGCACTTTCTCTTCTGAGCCGAGCGCCAAAGCTTCCGTCATCAAGGCAACGATATAGGGTTGCGAAATGGTTTGGTTTTCGGCAATCGGGATTGGGTGATCTTCGTAAGCCTGATCCCAGTATTTGGCGGATACGAACTCATGGCGCGGTACTTTAGCCATTGCATTCAGGACACGTTCATCAGCAATACCACGCGCCTGCAACTGGCCGGCAACCATCTTCAGCCGCTCCGAGGAGTACGGGTCGCGATCGGGATCAGTCGACATTGCTTACCCAGGACTAAGACGCTATTTTTTGCGCTGACGGATTCTCACATCGAAGCTGACCACACCGTTCTGATCACGCAAGCCGACGATCGAAACGTTGCGGCTAACGTTGTATTCCACCTGGATGATCTGCTGTGAAGCCTGAGCGACGTTGGTGGTGTAGGTAATGGTCAGGTCGTTTTTGACCTGCTGCTCGACGGTTACGGCCGGGCCGGTCTGGGTAGGAGAGGTTTCAGTCGCGAGTCCTTGCGGATCGATTTTGATTCGGCTTACGCCAAACAGCCGCTGCACCCGGCTGCTGACGGTGGCATTCAGCGCTGCATTCAGAATTGCGCTGGATGCTCCGGCATTGAACGATAATTCATTGCCACTACTCTGCAGCTGCGCAGACTGTTCGCTGGTCTGGCCGAACGCCAGCAAGGCGATGATATCTGAGGTCGGCAGCGGCGGCTCAGAGCGATACGTAACGCTGGGCCGGTCCACCGGGCCGTTCAGATTCAAGCTGATGTCGTAATCGCGCACCCGCGTGGTGGCCTGCAGATCGAGAACGGGTGTAGTGGTCACCGGGTTGATAAATGTGACATCGCCCCGTTCCAGGCGGTACCTGGTTCCGTTGAAGAAGACTTCACCTTCAATTACATCCGCGCGACCTACAATCACCGGCTTGGCGGCGGTGCCACGAAGGCGAAGGTCTGCGTCTCCTGACAGGCGGATGGAAGCTGTCTGCATCTGCAGTTCTGGTGCAGTGACGATGTGCACATCCATGCGGATGCGATTGAGAACTGGATTGGTAGGCGGCAGGGCTGATGTCTGAGCGCTGCGCTCGAGATACCCGCCGAAGTCGAACCCGGGCGTCATGGCGAGCTTGTTGACTGTGATATCACCTGAGAGGGTGGATTCAGCAGGAGTTCCGGCAAACCTCAGGTCCGCGTCAGCGGTAGAGCTGATACCGGGCGGATATCGCAGGCGCACCGACTGCCCGTGAAGCGAGAGATCAAAATTGAGCTGTTTGCGATAGTAAGTGGTGAAGCCGGAGAACGAAACTGCACCGCCTCCGGTTCGGGCATTGAGAGTTTCGATCTGCAGGCGGTCCTGGTTGAAAAAAAGCGATCCATTAATGTCGCTCAAAGCGCTAGGCAACCCGATGTAGGCGATGGAACCGTTATCGACACGCACGCGTCCCTGGGTGATGGGTTTAGAAAGTGTTCCGTAAACACCCATATCTACAGTGACCAGGCCGGAAGCGGTGAAATCAGGATCATAGCTCTCGATGAGCTTTAAGTTGACTGAGCCTTTAGCCTTCAGATCCAGCCGTTGATCGCCGACCAGTGAAGCGATGCCTCCAAGCGACAGGTCTGTGCCCTCGCCAATCAATCGCAGAGTTTCAATGTTCACGGCTTCGCGCGAGGCGGAAAAGCGTGCCGGGCCGTCATTGCGAAGCTTGATGTTTTCGAGGTCGACCATCAGGTCGGTGACGGTGCCGGCAACTCTCAGCTGCTGCGGCTGGCGAAGCGGGCCGGCAAGCGTGATGTCCCCGGCAAGCGCTGAGTGGCCCGTTACCCTGCCTTTCAGGTACTCGCGGAGCAGCGAATCGATATCCAGGTGGCTGAAGTGCAGCGCCAGGCTGGTCGGCCAGTCGGAACGTAGAGACACGTTGCCGTCAATCTCAAGATCCGCCTGATTGAACTGTGATCTCCCACTGAGTCGCATGTCCGAACCGTGGGTGATGGCATTGAGTTGGAAGTCGCCGGCCAGTTCGTGATCAAAGCTAAGGCCGGTAACGCGAAGGGCCGCATTGACCACCGGTTCGGCAAGAGTTCCCGAGGCGTTGGCCTGGAAGTCCAGCGTGCCGTCAATGCGGACGCGTCCGCGTTGCAGGTCGGCAATGTTGGCGAGATCAAACGCTTTGCCCTGGACATTCAGTTGAATTGCCTGGCTGGCCAGGTCGTAAGTTCCTGCGCCGTCAATCTTGCCGCCATTCAAAGCCAGCGCCAGATTGTTGAGCTGAATCTGAGTGCCCTTCAGGATGAGATCGGAACTGAGCGAGTCGATGCTACGGCCATAGAGCGTTCCGCGGCGAAGCTGTAGGTGTCCGGCGCCCTGCGGAAGGGAGCGCGTCCCTGATAAGCGAAATGTAAGATCAAATATTCCGGTGGCCGGATAGCTGAGGCCGGCAAGGGCGAGTGTATCTGCAACATCAGCATTGGCCATGCTGAAATCGCCATTGAGCGGAGTGAGATCGGTGAATTGGCGATTTTGCAAAGCCGCGCTCAGGTCAAAAGCGATGGCGGTATTTCCGTGACGGAGAGTTGCATGGCGAAATGCGAGTTGGTGAGGCGAAATTTCGACCTGCGCCGCGAACGAGTCCCAATCGATCTCGCGGCTCTCGTGATCCTGAACAGGAACGACTATGGAAAAGTTTTCCGATTGAAGCGAGCCGCTGAAGTCGATGTCTGAAAGCTTGCCAATAGCGGTGCCAGTAAAAGTGGCCGGACCACGTAAGGTGAGTGGGATATGGGTATATCCGACTGCGTCCAGCACCGGCTGCCATTCTGCAAGATTGCTGGTAGTGACGGAAAACTTCATGCGGGCACTGCGTGACAAAGTGCCAGACGCCTGGACGCGGGTGGCGCGCGTAGCGGCGTGGAAATCGGTCAGCTCCAGTTCACTGCGGCCCAGGCGGTAAACTCCGGTGGCGTGCGCTGAAACCGGCATCTGCGAGGCAGTTGTCTTAGGCGGCGGAGTGACATCAGAGAGAAAGCGCAGCTCAGAATTGCGAATGCCCTGACGCCAGTTCGCATCGAGAGTGCCGTTGGAAATTCCGGCCAGGTGGAGACGATGAAACGGCCTGACGCTGGTGGAAACGGCGGCCGCGACATCTTCGACCGAGACGTCTTTGAATTTCAAACTCAAGCTGCCTGACGACGTATCGCGTTTGCTGGAAGCCTCTTTCCTGCTTTCGCGTTTGTTCTGAGGCAGCGCGTTTGCCAGATCCTGCCAGTTATTGATTGTGGCTTCGCCGGCGGATGTTCCGCCCATGAGCTGTGCCCTGATGCGGGACAACGACAGCTTTTTAGAATCGACAGAAAAGTCGGTATCGAGACTGGCATTGCGCAGGCCGACCGGTGCCTCGTGCCATTCCAGGTCTTTTACGGCAAGTTTCCCAAGAGACGAGAAGTCTTCCGCCGACCACACGCCTTTTCCCTGCGCCTGAAGGAGCCCGCGACGAACCGCGGGCTGGCGCAGGATGGCAGCTAACTCTGCCAGATTAAGCTTCAGGTTGTAATCGAGATTCACGCGGGGATGGGAAAGATCCTCCACCGTGCCGCGTCCCTCGAAGCTGGAACCGGCACTGGTCAGGCGCAAGGCCTGAAAAGTTGCGCCTTCGCGGCTGAGCGTAAACCGTGTTTCAGCGCTCCAGGAGAATGGCCGATATCCGGCCACGGTGGTGTCGGCTTTGCCTATCTTCACGTATCCATTGAATCGGCGGCGGAAGAGGCCGTAGTTCATTTCCGCGTTAACGTCATGCGCAGTGAAATCGAGCGGGAGGCGCTGGTCGCCATAAATCAGCTCGCCTTTTTCCACCTGGAGCTTGCCGATGGCGAGCGCGAACAGTTGCTCAACCGGGTTCTTGCTTTGCGAGTCAGTGGGGGGCCCTGGCAGGTTGCTAGTGCCGTCTGCATTCACGATGAGGTGAATAGTTGGCTGCTCGACGTGAAGCCGCTCCAGCGTAAATTGCGCGCTGGTGAATGAAATGATGCGAGCTGTGGCAGTAAGCTGCTCGGCGTGGAAAAGCGGAATGTCGGTGGGCGCCTCAAGGCCGTGTATCGTAAGCCCGCGCACGATGACACGCAGGCGAAAGGGCACGATATGAAGGGTGCCGACTTCTACCCGTCCGCCGGTAATGCGCTGCAGTTCTGCTATGACTCGCACCCGGAGCCGGTCACGAAACGATGCGGTGGTCGCGTACCAGCCCATCCCGGCCACCAGGAGCAGCCCGGAAAGAACGATCAGTAACAGATACTTCCAGATTTTCCGCTTTTTCTTTGGCCCTGCAGCGGGCTCGGTCATTGAGAGCGGCCCGGGGATGGAAAATAATTATCTTCGATCTGACTTCCGGCGCGCAGGTCATGCAACCAGGCAGTCAGCATTTCGTTCATCTTCTGCTGCACCAGCAGCTCCTGGATTTGCGGAGACACTGACGCCAGGCCGGCGTCAGAGTTCGGTTTCAACGCCGGGCGGAACTGGTTATGGTAATAGCTTTCGATCGTCTTCTCGTCGATGCGTATGCCGGGACGAAGTCGAACGTCAACCAGGCGCATCAGCTCGATTTGAGTCCTGATCCGTTGCCGAAGAGTGGCTTCAGTCAGTCCGTACTGCTGCAGGAGCGCTGACCATCGTGCAGAATCATCAGCTGGCAGGTATTGCGCACGGATTTCCGCGAGCCGGTGGTCGACCATCTCATCTGAGACCTGTACCGAGTCGGACTGATGAATCTGCTCGCGCAGTAATTCCTGGTCAATCAGGCGGTCAAGAACGGCTCGGCGATCGGCAGCAGTGAATGCTTCCGACGGTTTTGAACTGGTGAACGACTCGAAACGCACCGCATCTTCCCACTCACTCAGCAGGATGATGTGCCCGTTCACTTTGGCGACAATTCCATCGATCAGTTCGCCTGACCATGCCGGCAGCGAACTCGAGAGCACCACGAGCAACGCAACTATGAAGAATCTGCGCATCAGAACGTCTGGCCAATACTGAAGTAAATATTAAAGTGACTTGCCTTTTGCGGAACGAAAAACGGAGCAGTGCTATCCGCACTCGAACAAAACGAACTCACTGGTTGCGACGGATTACGCGGGCTACTCTGACAACTGGGAAACGCCGGCGGATTCAAATTGTACCCGAAATCAAAGCGCACCGGGCCAATCGGGGTCTTGTAGCGTACGCCTACCCCGAGGGCGTGCGAAATGTAGCTGTAGTTGCACTGCAGGGCGCTGCTGTCTTGCGCGCACAGGCCAGAGTTCTTCTGACTCCAGCGCAGCAGATTGTGAAACAGCTCATGGCTGTTGGTAAACACGTTGCCGGCGTCGTGAAAGATCACAAAGCTGATGTTGTCTTGCACGAAGGGCAGAGTGGAAGCCGGGAAGCGCAGTTCGAGATTGTTCAGGAACAAGGCTGTCCCCCCGAGTGGAAAACCGCTGAACGGATCGCGTGGACCTGCCTGATTCAACCCGAATCCGCGGTGGGAGTTGCCGCCACCGGAGAAAAATCGTTCGGCCAGAGGTAAACAGGTGGGCTCTCCGGCAGCGCCTGATTCGCATTTCTCACCTGGGAACGGCATGAAGGTATTGCCGAAAGGCGCCTCGATGCCTATCCGGGTGGACCGCGCGAACACATAGGGCTTGCCGGCAGGTCCTCTCTTTCCGAAAGAGTAATAAGTCGAGTTCTGGATAAGCGCCCGCCCAAAATCCACTTCGGAAGCCAGGTGGCTGTCGGCGACACCGGCATCGACCGTGGTGTAGCTGCCACGAGTGGAATCCAGATCGTTGTCGCGGCGGTTGCGAATCAGGCTGATGCTGGGAATTCCAACCCGCGTAGGCAAAGAGAGTATCGGAACCTGATTGGGGCTGATCTGAATGTCACTGGCGCGCACCCGCCTGTAAGTGACTTTATAGTCGATCAATGTGGAAGGCGACCCATCGGCGCGGCGGCTCACAATCTGTTCTGCCTGGGCCGAACCCTCCAGCCGCTGCGATGTGAAAGTAGTTACGTCCACGGTGTTGTCGTAAAACGTAGTAAATGTGAGCCGCCAGTCCGGGCTGTTGAACCAGCGCGGGGCGTCATAGCTTAAAAGGCCGCGCTGTTGCAGGCGGCCCACGTTGGCCTTGAAGCTCACGGTGTGATTTCTGCCGCGCAGATTGAGCCGGGTCACCCCGAATGAAACTCGCGGACTTACGCCCGTGCTGCCGAGCGGCTGATTGGTACCGATCGAAGGCTGGCCAGTCTGAAATTCGAGCCCGATTCCGTAGTTGAAGGTATAGCGCCGCGCTTCCTGCACATCGATCAACATATTCTTGTCGCGAATGCTCCCGTCGGGATTCTGGACAGCGGTATCTACCTGGCTGAAAATCCCCAGATCGTAAAGATTCTTCTGGGTTTCCAGCATCTTCACCTGGCTCAGCGGATCGCCGGGTTTCATTTTGATTTCACGTTGCACCACGAACGGCCGAGTGTTCTCCAGGCCAGAAACGATCACCCGGTCCACAAACACCTGATCACCTTCGTTGACCGTGTAGGTGACGGCAATGCGGTTCTGTTCATCGGGCGGCGAGGCTGAAGCCTCGAAGGTAGCATTGGGAAATCCGCGATTGAGATAGTGGTTGAGCACGATGTCACGGTCGGAAGCGATGGCCGCCTGGGAAAACGGCTGGCCCGGAACCACGTTCAACGCGGGAAACTGGTCCTCCGGAATGTGCTGGTTGCCGGCAATGTTGAGTGAAAGGACTTTCGATTGCGGACCCTCCTCGATGGAAATCCTGACATCCAGGTCATTTTCCCGTCCTTCGTAGTTGTCGAGCACAGCCGAAGTGACTTTTGCCTGCTCAAAGCCGTTGTCTTTGTAAAGCGCCTGCAGGTCGCGCACGTCGCGGTTCAGCAAGTCCTGGCTATACCGGCCATGGGAGAGGAATTTTCCCGCTACCTGAACCTGGAGCCGCTCGCGCAGGTCCTCTTCCGTAAAATATTTATTGCCGATAATCTCGAGCCGCACCAGGCGGTGACGGCCGTCCGGGTCGATCACGTACAGCACTCTGAATTCGTTGCTGGAATTCGAGATCTTGCGAAAGGTAACTTTGGCATCGAAGTAGCCGCGCTTCTGCAGATAGCTGATCAGGTTGCGGCGCCCTTCATTCAGCAGATCATCGTCGACCGCGTTTTCCTCATAAACCGGCACGTTTTTCTTCAACACCCCGCGCGAGATCTTGAAACCTTCGGTGTCAATGTAAACTCGCGGGCCGGGATCGATGTTGAAGGTGTAATCGACCCGGTTTAAAGAAGGACGGTAGACCCGCTTCGCGATTGTCACCTGCGCCAGTAACCGGCTGTGTTTCTGATATTTCTTCTGCAGACGATCCAGCGCGCGGCTCAGCAACTGAACCGAGACCTCATCTCCGGGATGTATTTTTGCGATGTCCTGAATTTGTCCCTGTGAGTAGCCCGGATTGCCCGTGACCAGCACCTGGCCAACGCGCGCGTGCTCACCGGGACGGATGTTGAACAGCACATCTACCTGCTGGGTGTCAGTGTGAGTTTTTTCCTGCTCCTGGATTTCCGAGTGGTAATAACCTTCCTGCTCCATCAGCTGGCGGATGTTGGTGAGGGCGCGTTCGATTTTTTCCGGAGCCAGCACCTCGCCGAGCTGCAGCTTGCTGGCGTTTACAATCTGATTTGCGGTGGGACGCGCCGCCGCACCTTCGGCGCGCACCTCACCCACGAAATAATTCGGCGTAAGCACGAATTCCAGCAGCACCGGACCGCCGGACAGGCGGTCGATTTCGCCGCGAATGTCCGCAAAACGGCCGGTCGCATACAGTACGCGAATGCTCTCGCGGACCCGCTCACGGTCAAGCGGCTCGCCCGGCTTCTGGGGAATGATCTTCATCAGGCTGCCGGAATTGGGATCAGGGATTCCTACAAAGGAGATGTTCTGCACCATCACGCCGTCGTAGGACTGGCCAAAGTTGAAAGCGGGCTGATTCGGCTGGCCGGCTGTTTGAGCCAAGGAGTACACCGAGAGGAGCAGCGCAGCCGCCACCGTCAGCCAACTCATGTTCGGACAGAAAGATCCCCTCAGCGACAAGCCGGCTCCCCAATAGTTGAACGAAGGCTGTTTAGTTCGATGAAGCTGCTTCCCCGCAGTGTTGTATTCAGTGCTGTCACTGGCGGCACCTATAATAAAGGCTTGCAGCCTGAGAATTGGTGATGGGTTTGGAACTCAAGGAGCGATATTCGAGACAGGTGCTTTTTGCCGGAATCGGCGAACATGGACAGCAGCGTCTGGGTCGAGCCCATGCCGCCATTGTGGGCTGCGGCGCCACTGGATCCGCACTGGCATCGCTGCTGGCGAGGGCGGGTGTGGGGACGCTGCGAATTATCGATCGCGACTTCGTTGAGCCCAGCAATCTGCAGCGCCAGACGCTGTTCGATGAGGCTGATGCAGCCGAGTCATTGCCCAAGCCGGTTGCCGCCGCGAAAAAGATAGCGGCTTTCAACTGCGAGATTGTTGTGGAGCCGCAGGTCGCGGACCTGGTACCCGAAAACATTGACCGGCTGCTGGCCGGAACCCAGCTGCTTCTGGATGGAACTGACAACTTCGAGACCCGCTACCTTTTAAACGACTGGGCAGTGAAGAATAGCGTGCCCTGGATATACTCCGCTGCGGTGGGAAGCTATGCGGCCACCATGAACGTGGTCCCTGGCCACACCGCCTGCCTTGCCTGCCTTTTCCCCGATCCGCCGGGTGGCACGGTCGAAACCTGCGAAACGGCCGGAATTCTAAATACGGCGGTGAACATGGCGGCGTCGGTTGCAGCGACCGAAGCTGTGAAGTTCCTGGTCGGCGCAAATGCGCAGCTGCGGCAGACACTTCTATCGTTTAACGTGTGGTCAAATGAACGAGCCGAGATCGCCGCCGCGACGCCGCGCTCGGGATGCCGCGTGTGTCAGATGCAGCAGTTCGTACATCTGGCTGGAGAGCGACGTCCTCACATCACCTTATGCGGCAGAAATTCGGTTCAGATCCACGAGCGCAACCGGCCCATCGATTTTCCTTCTATCAGTGAACGATTGAAGCCCCACGGAACCGTCCGCCACAATCAGTTCGTGCTCAAGTTTCAACGCGAGCCCTATGAAATGACGCTCTTTCCGGATGGACGAGCGATCTTTAAGGGCACGGACGATCCGGCGGTCGCCCGCAGCTTGTACGCCAAGTACGTCGGCAACTGATTTATCCCCGCTAGCGGATAGTCACCTGGGATATAATCTGCCCGGTTCGCGGTCATCGGAAAAGGCTTGCCCAGCAAGGGTTCTGGGGGAGGTCATATGCGATTCAAGGTTCTGTGCGGTCTGCTTTTAGTTCCAGCTTGCGCCCTGGCACAGGCATCATTTCAACCGGATCACCGGCAATGGATTGCGCCTGGAACTTACGCTGGCCCAGTTCAGCCGCTCGTGAGCACGCCAGTCACCTCCCCCGAGAGAGTCCCGACTCCGCTGATTTCGCTGGATCCGGTTTTCCTGACCGCAGGCGCCAGCAATGCCACAGCCGGCAACCAGGCAGGCGCAACAAATTCGACCGCGGGACAGGATTTGTCGGCCGCGCCCATATTCGCTACGCAGGCGTGGTACGGGCCGGCGACTCCCAATTCAGAGGTCCAGGCTGAGACGGAGAACACCGATTTTTTTCCATCCATGAGCACGCCCGAGCTCGGCATCGCTCAATTCGAATTCAGCCACGGAGCCAAGCAGGTAATGGTCAAGCCCAGGTCGCACGCACAGCGGGCCTTCACGGAAGCTGACGTCGCCCGGATGAATGATGCGAATGGACTGGTGCGCTTCAAAGGCAAGACCGAACACGTGGACTAAGTCAGCGTTGCGCCGTCTGCGCCAGTACGTTGAAGAATTCGGGAAAAGAAATCACCGCTGCACTTGATCCCTTCACCGTAGTTTCACCCTCCGCTCCCAGCGCGGCAATCGCGAAGGCCATCGCGATGCGGTGGTCGCCGAGAGAATCAACCTCTGCTCCTCGAAGCTGCTGGTTCCCGGGAATTGTCAGGCCGTCTTCGAATTCGGCTAGCTCGGCACCCATAGCGCGAAGATTCCGGGCGATGGCAGCAATGCGATCAGACTCTTTGACGCGCAGTTCACGTGCATCGCGGATATCCATTCCCTCCCGAGTATAAGGCGCTATGGCTGCGAGAACGGGGATTTCATCGATCAGGGCCGCAGTGTCTGCTCCGGCGATGGTGCCCCCTTTCAGGCCGCGTCCTTCCACCTGGATCGAACCGCGAAGCTCTCCGTGATGTTCTTCAATTTCTGCGATGGTAATGGACAGGCCCATGGCGGTGAGAACGTCGAGCAAGCGAGCGCGGGTGGGATTGAGCAGCAGATCGGTGATAACCAGTTGCGAGCCCGGGAGAATGCCGGCCGAGCACAGAAAAAAGGCGGCGCTTGAAAGGTCTCCGGGGATGGTGGCTTCCGTGGCGCGAAGCTTCTGGCCGCCCCGAATGATTATGGCCTTGGCTTGCTGATCCACCTGGGCGCCGAACGCTCTGAGCGCGATCTCACCGTGGTCACGGGTGCGGACCGGCTCGGTGACGCGCGTTTCTCCATCAGCCAGCAAGCCGGCAAAAAGGACTGAGGTCTTTACCTGGGCGCTGGCAACCGGCATATCGTAATTGATCGCCTTCAACTGCGTGCCGTGGATTTTCAGCGGAGGGCGATGGTCTTTCCCGGCTTCGATCTGCGCGCCCATCATCTCTAACGGTGTAATGACACGCGCCATAGGACGGCGGCTCAGCGACTCATCGCCAATCAACTCGCTGGTGAAGGCCTGGCCCGCCAGGATGCCGCTCAGCATGCGCATGGTTGAGCCGGAGTTCCCGCAGTCGAGCGGGGACGAACTGGCTTTCAGCTGCGCAATTCCGTGAATAACCAGCGCATCCGGCCGCTGTTCCCACTGCACACCCAGTGAGCGCAGGCAACGCAAGGTGCTGGCGCAATCGGCGCCGGTCGAAAAATTCCGTAGCTGGGTACCTCCACTCGCCAGCGCGGCCAGCATCGCATAACGGTGAGAGATCGACTTATCGCCGGGCAGGCGGATGGTTCCGGACACGGCGCGCGCCGGCTGAATTACCACGCTGTCAACGGCGGACATCAGACCAGGGCTTGCGCTTCAGCGGTAGCTTCTTTCAGGATATCGGGCGGTACTTCTTTGATCGTGACCTGAAATTCAAACATGGGAATTTCTGTCCCCCGCCCCCATCGTGCCACTTCCCAGTGCGCCCGCAAATATTTGATCTCGATATGTGCGGTGAGGTCGAGCAGCAGAGGATGTTGCCCACGATAAAACTTCTGCGGAAAGGTGGTCAGCGGCTTCGGTGCCCAGGCCGCGCCGTCAGCTGAACCGAAGACGGCTACGTCGAGCGATTCCTGTTCCACGATGCTGGAAATTTCGAGCGTGAGAAGAAAAACCCGATGGCCGGCGCTGCTGATATCAATCGCAGGCCCGTCGCCCTTGGCGCTGACCACAGTTTTTGCGGGAACCAGGAAGGTTTCGATCATTGAAAAAGAATTGTAACAAAGAGCTTTGGACGAGTTACGCGTTTACATATCGGTTAGTGTGAAACGCGGTCGAGGAACTGCCGCAGCAGTGCGCCCACGGTTTCCGGTTGCTCCCAGGCAGCGTAGTGTCCGGCCCGCGACACCACTCGTATTTCACTGCCGGAGATGTTCTGGTGCATGAGTTCGGCCTCGGGTGGGCCGGTCGAGAGATCTTCGTCTCCGGTAATCAGAAGCGTGGGAACGTTAATACTTTTCAACTCAGA
>Ga0310810_10000299_pt1 | contig 51972 bp, 42 predicted proteins | sample NCmetagenome_FD_207641 | JGI IMG/M metagenome (GOLD analysis project Ga0310810, IMG submission 207641) | Soil microbial communities from experimental microcosm in Duke University, North Carolina, United States - NC | ecosystem: Engineered > Artificial ecosystem > Soil microcosm > Unclassified ...
TTGAACAACAGGAGCGGTCCCATCGTGAGCACGATGATCGCGATTCCAAACGCCTGCTGGGCCTGTTTCACGGTCGATGCCCGCAGCGAGATGAACACGCCGACGCCGGCCATGAAGAGCGACGCAAGAATCGTCAGCAGAATGGTGACGATGAACTGCCGGGGTGCAAACAGGATCGGAGCGCTTTCGTGAAACGCGACGTTCACTGCGATGAGCCCGATCAGCAGGTTCGCGACCGCGAAACCAAGCCCGTAGAGCACGGCGGCAACGATCTTCCCGATGAGGATCGCCGAATCGGACAGCCGGCTCGCCAGGAGCGTTTCGAGCGTGTGCCGCTCGCGTTCACCGGCGACCGAGTCCGCGATCAGCGACGACACCATCGTGGCCGCGAGGAACGGCCAGTACGCAACGACGATCTTCGAGTGCACCCATTCCGGTCCGATCTGAACGGGCGCGATGACGCCGAGGATGAGCGCGAGAATCAGGGCCGACAATCCGCCGCGCCGCAGCGATAGCAGCTGGTCGCGAAACTCCTGCCACTCCTTCCATGTGACGGTCCAGATGTCGGCGATCACTGATGCGCTCCGTCGGCCGGCGACACCGTGCTTTCCGCTCCCATGAGGTCGAGAAACGCGTCTTCCAAAGTGGCTCGGGACTTCACGACCTCTTCGATTTCGACGTCGTGCTGGACGAGCCACGCGATGATCGGCGCGACGCTCGCTCCGTGCCGGAGTGCGAGTGAAAGCCGTCCGTTATCGGCGGAAGCCGATTCGACATCCGATCGCGATCGGAGAGCCGTCAGGTGATCATCGGTGAGGCTGCGGGAGGTGATGGTTACGCGGCCCGAATCCCGTCGTCCGCGGAGCGACTCGGGGCTCCCGACAGCCAGCAGCTTTCCGCCACGGATCACGCCGACCTGTGCGCACAGACGCTCCGCCTCGTTGAGGTTGTGCGTCGTCAGGAACACGGTTACGCCTTCCTGCGCCGCGAGAGCCGCGAGGTCTTCGCGCAACCCCACGGTGGCGACGGGATCGAGGCCGGACGTGGGTTCATCGAGGAAGACGAGGGCAGGGCGGTGGAGCACTGCGCGGGCAACCGCGAGCTTCTGCTTCATGCCGCGGCTCCATCGGCCGACCGGCTCGTCTCGTCGCTCCCACAGGCCGAAGCGCGTGAGCAGTTCACGAATACGGTCCTGTCGCACTCCGCGTGGCAGATGCCAGGCCCGGCCGTAAAAGTCGAGGTTCGCCGTCGCCGTTAGGCGCTCGTACAGTCCGGGATGTTCGAGCAGCGCGCCGCACCGTGTGCGAATCGTTGTGGCATCTCGGCGCGTGTCCAGCCCGAGAACGTCTGCCCGTCCCCCGGACGGGTCGATCAGGCCGAGAAAGGCGCGGATTGCCGTCGTCTTGCCGGCGCCGTTAGGCCCGAGGAAGCCGAACACGATTCCGGTCGGCACCTCGAGCGACAGCGCGTCGAGCGCTCGCACGGGGCCGAAATCACACGTGAGGTGATCGGCGCGAATCGCGTAGTCACCAGTGGCTGGCACGCGTTAGGTCAGCCGGGAAGGTCGCGGAGCACGGCGCGCACGGGCGCGGCGTCGAGCGCCATCAGCTTGAGTGGAAGCGCGATCAGCTCGTACGGGCCGACGGGCACGCGACGTAGGTCGAGGTTCTCGAGGATGTACGCGTTGCCGGAGAACAACATGTGGTGTACCGGCAATGTCTTGCTGTCCCTCGGGTCGACCGACGGCGCATCGACTCCGAGCAGCCGCATCCCTCGGCCCATGAGGCTGCGCACGCACGCCTCGCTCAGCGTCGGCCACTCGTTAGGGAACTGGCCGCCGGCGATTGTCTTGCCGGTTCGGAGCAGCAGCCGTTCGCCGTGCGTCTCGGGATCGTACGTCAACGCGTCGGCCTCGATCACGCCCGAATGCGCGCTGATGTCCACCACGCTCGCGGCGCCCACGAACGCGTCGAGTGGCAGTTCGTGCGACCCCGGCCACCCATCGTGCACATGTAGCGGCGCATCGGCGTGCGTACCGACATGAGGACTCCCGATCACAGCCGATACGTTCACGCTCTCGCCATTGGCGATGAGTGTCGCCCAGCGGCAGGCGTACGGCGTGTCACCGGGCCACTCCGGCGTGCCCTCGCGAAGCGCGATGCTGATGTCCCTGATCACGCCGGATTGTAGAACTTCGCCCGGACACTCCACAAGCGAGGCATGAAGCGCTGCGCGACGGTTCGTTGCAGGTAACGCGCGCCTAACGTCCCGCCCGTGCCGCCTGTCGCCGGGCCGATGATGCGCTCGACGAGCTGTACGTGCAGGAACCTCCACCGGGCGAACCCCGAGTCGTACTCGAGAAGTCCCTCGGCGAGCAGGAACAACGGTGTCGGCTCCGGGCCGGTGTAGAGCGATTCCACTGTCACGCCCTGGCGGGCCGCCAGTTGTTCGAAGAGCTCGTCGAGCGTCGGACGATCGAGTGCCCGCTGGATGAGCGGGGCGACCTCGCCATGTTCCTGGATGACCTGCAGGAAGTGCGGATCGCGCGCGCCAGATGCTGCCTCGAGCGCTCGGAACTGTACGCTCTGCGAGCCGCTCGACGTGCCGAGATACCCGCGAAACTGCGCGAAATGTTGAGGCGGCATCGTCTCGAGCGCAGACAGTTGCGACGAGACGATCTGCACGAGCGCATTGATGCGGCGCACTGTGAGAACCGCGTACATCACCTCGCCGCGCTCCATCGCCGCCACGAGGTGATCCATCTCGTAAAGAATGCACTTGAACCACAGTTCGCTCGCCTGATGCACGACGATGAACAGCAATTCGTCGGGATGCTCCGGCACCGCGCGCGGGCGCTGCAGCGTGAGCAATTCGTCGAGCGCGAGGTAGGATCCGTAGGATACAGGGGCCTCGCGGTCCGTCGAGTCTGCGGTACTCAAAACGTCGCTACCTCGAGCGTCGTGATGTCGTCGACGCGCATCGTTTCGGTGGTGAAGAATGGTTCGCCGTAGCGTGTACGGATCAACGAGCCATAGTGGGCTGCCTGATGCCGAACGATCTCGTACAACGGATCCCCGTTTGGGTAGACCTCACCCGCCTGTGTCACGCTATCGAATTGCGATCCGTAACAGCGAATCGCCTCGAGCTTGCGCTCGAACTCGTCCGAGATGTCCACGACGAAGGTGGGCCGCAGATGATCCTCACGGTAGGACAGACAGTGGATCACCTTTCGCGGACGGTGCTTCGGAAGATCGGGTTCGATCTTGGCGAGTCCGGAGATGAAGCACGCATCGCGTACCAGCTCGGACGAAACCCGGTGATCGGGGTGACGCCCTTGCTGAGCCGGCGCGATCACGATCGTCGGGCGATGCCGACGGATCACGCGCGCAACGAGACGTCGCGTTTCGGGGGTGTTCGTGATGCCGGCGTCCGGCAGTCCCAGATTCTCACGCACGGCGAGTCCCATCACCGCCGCGGCGCGCTCCGCTTCATCCGCGCGCAGGTCCGCCGAGCCACGCGAACCCATTTCTCCGGCGGTGAGATCGAGGATTCCTGCACGATGTCCCTGAGCCGCGAGCTTGATCAAGGTGCCGCCGCACGTGAGCTCGGCGTCGTCACGGTGCGCGAAGATCGCGAGAACGTGCAAATCAGCCATGCGGGGAACCTAACAGCCTACTCATAGCGGAGGGCTTCGACGGGGTCGAGCCGCGACGCACGCCGGGCGGGCAGGAGTCCGAAGATGACGCCAATGCCGATCGATACCGTAACGGCGACCGCGGTGAGCGACGCTGGCGGGGCCGCATCCACCTTCATGAACCTGGTCACAAGGCCACCCACGCCCAGTCCAAGCATGATGCCGATGACTCCCCCGATTCCGGTGAGTGTCGCCGCTTCGATGAGGAACTGCAGCATGATGTCGCCACGCGTGGCTCCGAGCGCCTTACGCACGCCGATCTCCCTCGTGCGATCCGTGACGGACACCATCATGATCGCCATGACGCCGATGCCGCCGACCATGAGCCCTACAGACGACAGGACGATCATGACCAGGAAGAACGCGCCCGTCAGCTTATCGAAGATGTCGAGAATCTGATCCTGCGTCATGAGGTCGAACGAGTTCTTGTCTGCCGGCCTGAGATGCCGAAGCTCGCGAAGCAACACCGTGACCGCTTCCTGCGCCTGCTCGACGGTCACATTCGGCCTCGGCTTGATTGCGATGTATTGGCCGTTGGTGTGATCGATCGTGAACTGGTGCTCCACCAGCAGGTAGGGCACAATGGCGCCGGTCTCCGCCCCTGGAGGAGCGAAGATATTCTCAGGCGGCACGTACAGCCCGATCACCTCGACCGGACGGCCGCCGAGGCGAATGGTTTTTCCGATCGGAGTCGCGCGCCCGAAGAGCCGTCGCGCGGCGTTCTCCTGCACGACAGCGACCGAGGCGCCCGATGTCAGCTCGGCCCGAGTGAACCATCGGCCAGCCACGAGATCGCCGCCCTGAATCTCCGTGTATCTGTCATCCGCGCCGAATATCTGCGTCGGTTGACTGCGCTGTCCCTGATACTCCAGCCGCCCGACGATCTGTGCCCAGATCGCTCCGTAGGAGATTTCCGGCAACGCGGCGATGCGGTCGGCCTCGTGCTTCGTCAGGTTCGGCCGGACACGGACCCATTTCGGCAGTGCGTCGGGATTGAGCGGTGTCTGCGAGTAGACCTTCACGACGTAGAACGTCGTCGGTCCGGCAATCTCGATCGTGCGAACGATCTGTCGCTGGATTCCGCGGACGATCGCTGCCATCGACATCACGGTCGACACACCGATCACCACGCCCAGAATCGTGAGCGCCGAGCGGAGCTTGCTCGTCCTCAGCGCGTCGAACGCGATGCCGATGTTTTCGCGGAGCTGATCGTGCAGCCTCACGGCAATCCCGTCCTCGCCATGCTATTCGGCTCGCAGCGCGGTGATGGGATCGAGCCGGGCGGCGCGGCGGGCCGGGTAGACGCCGAACACGACGCCAACAGTTGCGCCAAGCGCCAGCGCGACGAACACAGACCAGTAGCTGACGCGGGCGGGAAGCGGCGACGCGAACGCGATGACAAGGGCGAAGACCCAACCCCCGAAGACGCCGATCGCTCCGCCGAGACTCGATAGTGTGATCGTCTCGACGAAGAACTGGCGGTTGATGTCCGAGCGAGTCGCGCCGACCGCTTTGCGAATTCCTATCTCGCGCGTGCGCTCGTTCACCGCCATCAGCATGATGTTCATGATCACGATGCCGCCGACGACGATGCCAATGGCGACCACGGCGGGTATGACGCTGAAGAGCACGCGAGTGAGCGTCTTCCAGAAATTGACGAGCGCGTCGGCGGTTTCGACGGAGAAGTCGTTGTCATCGTTAGGTCGCAGGCCATGCGCGATCCGCATCGCTTCCTCGGCGCGCGCCATTGCCGGCGCGACTTCGACCGCCTCACGCATCTTGACCGAGATCGTGGTCGTGCTGCGGCGGCCGTAGAGCATCTCGAAGCGATTGAGCGGCATGAGCACGAATGCGTCGAACGACTGACCGAGCACTCGGCCCTTGGGCTTGTTCACGCCCACGATCGTATATCGCTCGCCGAGTATGCGAACGTCGCGACCAACGGCAGGAACGTTCTCGAACAGCTTCGTCGCAATCTCCGCCCCGACCACGATCACCGGTTGGCGTTGCGCAAGATCGATGTCGGCGAGCGGGCGTCCCTCGTCGATCCGGTAGTCCTGCACTTCCTGGTACGACGGCGTAACGCCGAAAATCGGGACGTCGGCGAGCGTCTTGTCTCGCCACACGATGTCTGCTTGCGGTGTGGGCCAGCCGGACTGAATGCTGATCGCCGTGGCCTCTGGAAGCGCTGCCGCCACGGCGTCAGCGTCGCGAAGCGTGATTCGCGGGCGCCGCCGAATGCGATCCATTTCGCTGTCGCTGATGGGCGCGAGCTGTAGAGGAGTCCGCCGCACCTGGAAGGCATTCGCCCCGACGACCGCGCCGGCGATGTTCTCGCGCACGTAGGCGTTCATGCCCTGAATGATCGCGACCACGGCGACCAGGAATGCGACCGACACGATAATGCCGAGCAGCGTGAAGAACGAACGCAGCTTGTTCGCTCGTATCTGGCCCAGCGCAATGCCCAGCACGTCGGTGAATCGCATGCTTTGGCGGGACGCCTCCAGCTAGGGTGGAGCCCGTTGCGATCGTTGCTTGTGAAACTATTCACAAACTATCGTCGCGTCGAGGGCACTGATGGATGAGGCAGGGGTAACTATATAGTTAGCTGCGACTAAATCTTCAAGCGCGACCACGCTCGTGGTCAACTCCAACGCTCGGCGCGACCGCTACTCGTACCGAAGGGCCTCTATTGGATCGAGCCGGGCAGCCCGGGCAGCCGGCATCATGCCGAACAGAATTCCGGTGACAGCACTCGCGCCCAGGGCGGCCACGATGGCGCCTGGCGGAATGGAGGCGGGTATCGGTGTGAACCGGTCCACGAGGAGCGCGACGAGGCCTCCCGCTACGAGCCCGACCGTCGCGCCGATCGACGTCAGCGTGGCCGCCTCGACGAGGAACTGCCACAGGATGATGCGCCGAGTTGCGCCTAACGCCTTCCTGACGCCGATCTCCCGTGTGCGTTCCGTGACGCTGATCATCATGATGGCGACGACGCCGACGCCACCCACCATGAGTCCCACGGCCGAGAGCGCGACCATGACGAGGAAGAACACGCCGAAGAAGCCGTTATAGACCTCGAGCAATCGGTCGGACGTCACGACCGCGAAGTTGTTGTCCGCTGCTGGTCGGATGCCACGACGCGCGCGCAGCAGGGCGGTGACGTCGTCCAGCGCCTCTACCTGTGACGCTGTCGCGCGCGGCTTCACTGTGAGGTCGAGCCATCGCAGGCTCGCGCCAAGTTCTCTGCGGGCCGTCTCGAGCGGCACGATGGCCATCGGGGCATCTCCGCTCGTCGACGATCCTGGCTTGCCGAGAAAGCTGGCGGTGTAGTGGTAGACGCCGATCACCCGGAACGGTGCGCCGTTGATGTCGATCGATTTCTCCATCGGATCCGAATCACCAAACAGTTGCGTCACCATCTTCTCGTTGACGATGACGACGCGCGCTGCAGTCTGATGCTCAGCGTATGTGAAGCTGCGGCCGGGATAGATGTCGCCGCCGTCCACCTCGGTCCACGTGGGTGTGTAGCCATCGAGTCCGGCACTGCGCAGCGCACGATCCTTGTACTTGAACGCCGCGCTCGTTCCCACGTGAGCGGTTACCGCCTCGACGGATTCGAGACGGCCAATTGCTGCGGCTTCATCCACCGTGAGCGGTGGGTTCCGCCGCCACGAACAGGTGTCGTCCGTGCCATCGCACGCTTCACCGAGGGAGATCGGGACGCGGTAGACATAGAAGCTCGTCGGGCCTGCGGACTCGATGTCGCGGGCGACGCTCTGGTTGATCCCGTGGACGGCGGCGGACATCGCGACGACCACGAACACGCCGACCGCAACGCCGAGGATCGTCAGGCCGGCGCGTACCTTGTTGCCGCGAATGGCGTCGAACGCGATGCCAACGCCCTCGAAAACCGATGTGATTCCGGCGATGCGTGGCATGGTCATTCCTGTCGGAGCGCGAGGATCGGATCCAGCCGTGCTGCTCGGCTCGCGGGATATACGCCGGCGAGAATGCCGACACCGGCGCCGACCAGCGTGCCAGCGACGAGCGACCACGGGGCGACAGTGGCCGGCAGCGGCGAGACCGCCGCGACGAGCTGCGCCGCGGCGATGCCTAACGCGATACCGATGACCGCGCCGACGGTGCTGAGCGTGGCCGACTCGACGATGAACTGCGCGAGGATGTCCCGACGGCGAGCGCCGAGCGATTTGCGAATGCCGATCTCGCGCGTGCGCTCTGCTACCGCGACCAGCATGATGTTCATGATCACGATGGCGCCGACGACGAGCCCGAATGCTGGCAGCGCAACGCCGGCCACCACCAGCTTGGACTTGATGCCGTCCCAGAATTTGAGGACGGACTGGGATGTGGACAGGTCGAAGTTGTCCGGCATTGCTGGTCGCAGATGATTGCGTCCGCGCATGACCTGCCGTACCTGCTCCATGGTCGACAACAGCGCTTCGCCGTTAGGCGACTGGACCGTCAGGGCATCGATGACGCCATGCGGATTGACGCGACGCTGTAAGGCCGATCCCTGCGGCGCGATCGCGAACTTGTCGAGTGAGATCCCGAAGATCGCGCCCTGCTTTTCAGCGACACCCACGATCTCGTAGGGCATGCCGCCGAGCTTGAGCGACCGCCCGATCGGGTTCACGTTCGGGAAGAAATGCGACGCGACCTCGGAACCGATCACGAGCACGGGAGCCCCGCTCGCGACTTCGGGAGCGGAAAACAGCCGGCCCAGTGCGGGTCGCATCTTCTTGATCTCGAAGTAGTCGCCGCCAACGGTTTCGGCGACGATACGTCGTGATCGTGCGAACGGCGACTCGGCCTGCACATTGTCGCTGCTCTCGGTAGCCCACCGCGTGCCCAGTGGAAGTACCGCGGTAACGGGTGCGACGTCGGAGATCTTGATGCGGGGCCGCCGCTGCCACGCGCGCCACTCGTCATCCGTGACGTTCCCGACGTTGATGTTCGGGCTTCGCCGCAGCTCGAAGGTGTTGATGCCCATCAAGCGACCGACGAAATCGTTCTCCATGTAATGACTCATGCCTTCAACGATGGAGACGACCGCGATCAGGAACATCACGCCAATGGTCACTCCGAGCAGAGTAAAGAAGCTCTTGAGCTTCTGGGCGCGAATCTGTGTGAGAGCGAGGCGAACGGCCTCGATGAACGGCATTGGAGTGCGGTGTCGTGGTGCGGTTGGAGCAACGAATTCACGAGAGTACTGTGGTCTCGATCCGTACGACGACCGCGTAGTGGTGGTTCCATCTCGCAAGGTCCGCGAACGCAGCGAGGCGCGTCGAAATGACGCGCCTCGCTGAGAACGAACGTCCGCTGTAGTGCGCGAGCTCCTACTCGTAACGCAACGCTTCCACGGGGTCGAGTCGGGCGGCTCTTGCCGCGGGCATCATGCCGAACAGAATGCCGGTGAGGGCGCTGCCGACCAGCGCCGCGAAAATCGCCTGGCCGGGCACAGACGCGGGAATCGGAGAAAATGTCTTCATGAGCGCAGCAACGCCGGCGCCGCCAATGAGCCCGATGACGGCACCGATAGAGGTGAGCGTCGCCGCCTCGACGAGAAACTGCCAGAGAATAGTTCCCTTCGTTGCGCCGAGCGCCTTTCGCACACCGATCTCGCGCGTGCGTTCCGTGACCGAGATCATCATGATCGCGACTACGCCCACGCCGCCGACGAGCAGTCCAACGGCCGACAACGCGAGGCCGACCATGAAGATCGCGCCGAAGATCTTGTCGAACGTCTCCATCATGCGCTCCGACGTGACGAGCGCGAAGTTGTTAGGCTGACCGGGGCGCAGTCCGCGCATCCCACGCATGACGGCGGTGACGTCGTCCATGACCTGCGCCTGGTCCGTATTCGGCCGCGGCTTGACCATCATGCTCACGCCGCGTTCCCACATGCCGAGATGGCGCTTGGCCGTCATGAAGGGAACGATTCCGCGCGGTTTATCCGGCCCGCGTCCGTCCATCGTCTTGAGGAAGCCGGCCTTCGTATGATAGACGCCGATCACCGTGAACGGCTGAGACGCGATCTGAATCTGTTTCCCAATCGGGTCGCCATCGGCGAACAATTGCGCCTGCAGCGAATCGTTGATGATCACGACTCGCGCAGCAGCCTGCTCCTCGAGTGCCGAGAAATTGCGTCCCGGCGAGATGTCGCCGGCATCGGTCTCGAGCCATTCGGAGCTCAGCGCATCGTAGCCGACATCCTGGAGATATCGATCGTGATAGCGGAACGGGCGAGAATCGCCCCAGATCACGGTGACCGCCTCGACCGAGGGGAGCCGGCGGATCGCGGCGGCCTCGCCCACTTTCAGTGCCGGGTTGCGCCGCTCAGGGCAGGTTTCGTCGGTGCCGTCACAGCCGCCGAGCTGGATCCCGCGACGCCGCACCTGAAACGACGTCGCGCCGAACGCTTCGACGTCTCCCTGGAAGCTCGCGCGAATGCCGTGAACCGCCGCGGCCATGGCCGTAACAACGAACACGCCGACAGCGACGCCCATGATCGTTAGGCCCGCGCGAACTTTGTTCGCGCGAATGGCGTCGATGGCGATGCCGACGCCTTCCTTGATGATCGTCAGCCGATCGAGAAAGCGCATCGGCTATTCCTGACGAAGGGCGGTGATGGGATCGAGCCGCGCGGCGCGGCTCGCGGGATACATGCCGGCCACGATGCCGACGCCCGCCCCGACAGCGAGAGCGAGCAGAATGGACCACGGTGCGACGCTGGCGGGAAGCGGCGACACGGCCGCAATGATCTTCGCGAGGGCGATACCGAGCCCGATGCCGATGGCGGCACCCATCACGCTCAGCGTGGCTGACTCGACGAGAAACTGCGAGAGGATGTCACGCCGCTTGGCGCCAAGCGCTTTTCGAATGCCGATTTCACGCGTGCGTTCGGCCACTGCAACGAGCATGATGTTCATGATGACCATCGCACCGACGACGAGCCCGATGGCGGGAAGGGCGGTCCCGAAGAGGATCAACTTTCCCTTGAGCTCATCGAAGAACGACAGCGCGGCATCGGACGTCTCGAGCGCGAAGTTATCCGGCCGCGCGGGCGAAAGACGTCGAAATCCACGCATGACCTCGCGAACGCTCTCCATCGCATCGTCGAGCATCTCGCGCGACGGCGCTTGCACGACGAGCGCGTCAATGTCGCCGCGCGGATTCGTGACGCGCGACAATGGCGACTTGTACGGGCCTATTGCCATGCGATCGAGTGAGAAGCCGAACACGTTGCCCTGCTTCTCGAGCACGCCGATGATGTTGTACGGCATGCCCCCGATGCGCAGTTCGCGACCCACCGGGTCGAGGCCGCGGAAGAAGTGACTCGCGACCTCGGTGCCAATGATGATGACCGGCGTCCCGAGCTCTGCCTCCTGCGGCGAGAACAGGCGTCCGCTGGTCAGCTTGTATGACTTGATCCGGAAATAGTCCGACTCGGTCGCAATCACCTGGACCTGTCTCGGACGCGCGAACTGCGAGTTCGCGTACGCGAACGTCATGTTCTCTACCGCCGACAACGTGCCTGGCGGAAGTGCGCTTCGCGCGACGGCGACGTCCCGCTCGTATACGCGTGGGCGCCTGGAGTACTCGCGCCACGTTTCCTCGCTCACGTTGCCGACGTTCACATCGGGACGACGACGAAACGAGAACGTGTTCTTCCCGATGATCTTGGCCGCGAAGTCTTCCTCGACGTACCGGCTCATGCCCTCGACGATGGACACGACGGCAATGAGGAACATCACGCCGATCACCACGCCAAGCAGGGTGAAGAAGCTCTTCAGCTTCTGCACCCTGATCTGCGTCAACGCGAGCCGGACGGCCTCGAGGAAATTCACTCGAGGCCAACTCGGGCTGCGAACGCCGCCCGACGGTCATCGCTCGCGATGACGCCGTCGCGCAGGACGACCACCCGCCGCGCGTGCGCGGCAATGTCCGGCTCGTGCGTGACCATGATGACCGTCTGGCCCTGTGAGGCCAAACCCTCGAAGACCTTCATGATCTCTTCGGAGGTCTGCGAGTCGAGGTTACCGGTCGGCTCGTCCGCGAGCAGGATGGACGGGTTGTTCACGAGCGCGCGCGCGATCGCGACGCGCTGCCGCTGACCGCCCGACAACTCGTTAGGCCTGTGATCCATGCGGTTGCCCAGCTGCACGCGCTCGAGGGCTTCCTTCGCCCGGCGCTTCCGCTCGTCCGACGGAACACCCGCGTACACGAGCGGCAGCTCCACGTTGTGCAACGCCGTCGCGCGGGGAAGCAGGTTGAACGTCTGGAAGACGAACCCGATCTCCTTGTTTCTCACCCTGGCCAGTGCGTCATCGGTCATGGTCGACACCATCGCCCCGTTGAGCCAGTACTCGCCCTCGTTAGGCGTGTCGAGGCACCCGATGAGGTTCATCAGCGTCGATTTGCCCGACCCCGATGGCCCCATGATCGCGACGTACTCGTTCCGCCGGATGGCGATGTCCACGCCCCGGAGCGCGCGCACGACCTCACCGCCCATGTCGTACTCGCGCTTGAGACCGCGCGTGACGATCACCCACTCCTTGCCTGGGGCCTGTCCGGCCATGTCGACGACCGCCTTGCGCTCGGCGGTCGTGCTCATGGGGTGTTCGCCCGTCGTCGCGAGCGAGTCGTCGATGCGCTCGCCCGTTGTCTGTGCGGTCACGATTTGGTCACCTGTGGCTTCTTGTCATCCTTCTTGGGCTCCCGGACCAGCGTGCCGTCCTTCAGCTCGCGGATGGCCTGGTAAGTCCCGCCGACGATCTTCTCGCCTTCCTTGAGGCCAGAGAGCACCTCGAAATACTTCTCGCCGGCGATTCCAACCTTTACGGGCCGGAAGGTGACTTTGTTGTCGGTTCCCACGACAAACACGCCCTCGACGTCCTTCTTGCCTACCTGCTTCGCATTCGTGGATTTCCCGAGCGCGATCGCAGCCGTGTCGGCGTTGTCGAGCTTCTCGTTCTCGCGCACGGTCAGCGCGATGATCGGTATGGAAAGGGCGTGGGTGCGCGCGTCCGTCACGACCTTCGCGGTGGCCGAGAAGTCGGGCCGCGTGTCCTTCGGCGGGTTGACGAGCTGGATCGTGACCTCGTAATCAACCGCCTGGTCGGCAGACCCGGAGGCGGCGGTTGCCTTCACCGAGCTGTTGGAGATCTTCGTGACGCGCCCCAGGAACGTCGTGTCGGGGAAAGCGTCGATCTGAACGATCGCCGAGTCGCCGACTTCGATACGGGCGACGTCGGTCTCGTCGACCTTGACCTTGGTCTCCAGCACACTCATGTCGGCGATCGTGAGCAGCGTGGCAGCGTCCTTGTTGAACGTGCCCGGCACCGCCGTTTCACCCTGTTCGACGGCCAGACGTGTGACGCGGCCGCTCATTGGCGCGAGGATCGTCGTTTTCGCGAGGCTGCTCTTCGCATCGTTCAGCTGTGCGGCCGACTGCTCCACCTGGTGTGTCGCCGCCTCCTGAAGCGCCTGTTGCACCTCGGCCTGCGTCTTGAGCTGTTCGAGCTGCTCGTCGGAGACGAGCTGCGCGTTCGCCTTCTTGATCTCGGCCGAGCGCTGGTAATTGCGCTGCGCCTGAATCAGGTTCGCCTTCGCCTGCGCTTCCTGCGCCTTGGATGCGCTCAGGGCCGCTTCGGACCGTTGGACCGCAGCGATGTATTGCGACGGGTCGATCTCGAGGAGGAACTGACCTTTCGTCACGGTCTGGCCTTCCTTTACCGCGAGCCGAACGATGCGGCCGCTGATGTCTGCCGCGACATCGACTTTCGTCTGCGGCTGCACCTGTCCACTCGCCGTGACGGACGCGACGAGGTCACGCTTCTGGACGGCCTCCATGCGAACTTCGGTGCCTTTGGTGTTACGCTTTGCCGCCGTGATGGCGACGAACGCACCGACGCCCAGGATGACGGCGCCGCCGATGGACCGCTTGAGCCATTTGCTCATTTCTTCCTCTATGCCTAACGCAATGGGCGGCCGACCGCGCTCTCGAGCGTGGCGTAGGCCCGGTGGAATTCGTAGATCGCGTTGATTCGATCGCTTTCCGCGCGCTCGAAATCCGCGCGGGACTGCACCACGTCGACGAACGTATTCGCGCCGACACGGAACCGCTCCTGCGACAGGGCGAGCGCTTCGCGCGCGGCCTGCGAATTCTGGGTCTGGATCTGTACCGCCTCGTACGCCGTCATGAGATTCCGATAACCGCTCGTGACTTCGGCGGTGATGCGGAGCTCTTGGGCGCGCACGCTGTAGCGGGCGTCATTGCGGTTCGCCTCCGCTTCCTGCGTGCGCTGCTCGCGCTGGAACCCGTTGAAGATCGGGATCGACAGCGAAGCCGAGAACGTGATGGGGTCACGCGTGAAGTCGAACGGGTATTTCGCGTTCTCCTTCCGCATGAGCGCAGCATCGGCATCGGTGAATGTGAACCGGCTGCTACAGGTGCCCGCGATGCTCGGAAGACCGACCTTGGTGCGCAGGGAGTCGGTACTGAGGCAGCTCGACAGGCCGCCGATCGATTGCGCCCGCTGCTGGTCGATCGACGCCTGAATGTCGGTTGCCTGGCTGGTGTAGCCACTGATGCCGGTCTGGAAGCGGAGGGTCGGGAGGTATGCGCTCCTGGCCTGGCGAACGCCAACACTGGCCGCCGTTTCGCGCGACCGTGCCGACGCCAGCGCGGGATTCGCGCGGCGGGCGGTCGACAGCAGATCCTCGAGAACGAGGGTCGGCTGGGTCACCGGAAGCCGCGTGGTGAGGTTGACCGTCGTCGGCTGCTGGACGCCAAGCTGCTGGAAGAGGCGCAGCTTTTCCGTCTCGATGTTGTTGCGCTCCCGGAGCACCGCGACCCGGGCCTGACCGACCTGTACCTCGGCCCGCCGTACGTCAAGCGTCGTCGCGGCGCCGACTGCGGCGCGGGCTTGCGACAGATCGAGCTGTGCCTGGGCGCTGGTGAGCAGCGTGTCATTCAACTGCGCACGGGCCTGCGCAACGAGGACGTTCAGGTATTGGGCGGTGACCGCGAGCCTCAGCACCGCATCGGCATTCGTCAGGTCGCTCTCAGCCGCGTCGAGATTCGCGCGCTGTGCTTTGGGCGCGAGGAGGTTGGCGCCATTGTACGTCGCGGAGACGTTGAGCGACCCGTCCGACGAGATGACGTCGGACGTGGACCCGAATGCCTGACCGCCGAAGAACTGCGGGCGACCTTCACGATACGAATTGGAGAAGCTGGTCGAGACGTCTGGCAGCAGCACCCCGTACGACGTGCGGAGCGCCGCACCAGCGCGCTGGCGCGCAGAGCGTGTCTGAAGGAACAGTGGATTATTCCGGCGCGCGATTGAAATGGCGTCCTCGAGCGACAGTACCGGAGCAACGGCGGACGAATCGCGAGACTGAGCAGCAACGGGAACCGCAGACGCGAGCGCGAGAAGCGCACAAGCGACAAGGCGCATTAGACAAGGTCCTGGACGGGAGGCTGGCTGGTCGTACGGGGGACATTAACGAGCGGTTTCATGGGTCATACAATACAAAACGCTCCGCGGAAAGCGGAGCGTTTCGAGTCGCCGAGTTCAGCGATCGACCGTCAGCGCGGCGGGTCGTCTCGAAGCGCGATGACGCCCCGCGACGGGATGGCAACTTTCAAGAGCCGTCCCGAAGCGTCGGCCCACACTTCGCGGTCTGCTCCACCCGGGTCGGCGATCGTATAGTGGCGGGCATCGAGCGTTGCGCCACCAATGGTCACCTTGTCAGCGCCAGCATCGGAGACGCGCATCGTGACCTGCGTATTGCGCCGCGGCACGATGACCGACACCGGCCCCAACGTTTTCCGGCGCGTGAGGAAATAATACTGGTGAAACACGTCATCGTCGATGACGAGCGCGCCCTGCGAAACGACGAACTCGTTCGCCGACTCACCGCGGGCGTTCTTGACGCTCGCGCTCACGCGACCTCGACCGACGATGCCGGTAATGCTCTCGTCGACGCCTGGGCCGGCCTTCACTTGCACGACATACTGTGATGGGGAGCCGCCCGAGTCCGCGCGCATCTGAGGCAGAATCCGCCGATTCGGGTAAGAAACGCTCGCCGTCGCAACTACGTCAGGGCCGTTAGAACCGGGCGTGGTGCGGATGCGAAAGTCTTCGCGACCGACGCGTTCGCCGTTCACCGTGATGCTGAAACTGCCTTCGTCCAAGGTCGCGACCTGGGCAGGCAGCGTACGCGCGATGGCTGTAGCCGTGAAGGCGAGCAGCGTGAGCGATTTCATGACGAGAATATACACCCCCCAGTCGTTCCCGTTCAGTAGTACATGAACTACATGAGGTGTTTATCGCAATCGATTATATAACAATAGATTGCACGTATGACTTCCGGTGAAGTCTACTCGTCAACAGGCGGTGAGCGAAAAATCCGGTCACTGATCCGCGTGCGAATCCGCTCATAAATCGCTCGGCCCTTTGCCGCCGAAGCGAGCGACGGTCGGCCGATGGACCCAGCACTCCCCTTGGGAACTCGGAGCCAGCCACGGCGGTATCGTCGCAACGCCTCACGAGACACCATATAATCCTCCGCGAGCTCCATCCGCACGAGGTGCGGCGCGATGTAGAGCATGATGGACGTGTCCGCCTCATCCCCGTGCATTGCCTCACTCTGACCTTCCAGCAGATCGGACAGATTCACCGCGAACAGGTCGACGACCCGTACCCGCGCGCGCTTCGTGATGACCGTCGCGAGCGCCTCCTGATGCGGATCGTGCCCGTGAGCCGTCAGCAGGATGAACTCCTCGAACCCGCATGACTCCCATGAGTCCAGAAGATCGTTCAGCATGCGGTGCAGCGTCTTCTTCCGAACGGAGCCGTTGCCGGGGAACACACGCTCTGTGGTCGAGTTCACGCCGTATTCGACGGTCGGAGCGCGTATGACGCAGAACTCGGCCGACAGGTCGTCGGCAAGGCGCTCGACGATGAGGGTGTCGCAAGAGATCGGGAGGTGAGGTCCGTGCTGCTCACAGGTGCCCACAGGGACGATCAGGCGGGGGTCCGACGCCTGAGCGGCAGCGACCTCGGATGGGATCATTTCTTTCAGGCGACGAGGCTTCGCCGCCGGCAACGGAGAGGGAGCGGTCATTCGAACCCGAGCTGAAGGGGCGTTGCGTTCCGTGTGGGCACGCGCGCTCTGGCTGGCGACCGGCGCGGTGGCGGTGCTGGCAGCGGCGCAGTGGCTGCGGACTCCGTCCGTACCTTATCTGGTCGCGACAATCGTCGCCACCGCTGTCACACTGGGCGCATCGCTCCGTTTTGGCGCCCGTCGTCGCTGGGCGGCGGGGTTCATTGCGGCAATGATTGCCTTCGCGATCGCGGCTGCGATCGCGCAACGATCGATCGCGCGGATCGACCGGACGTGGGATGCATATCGCGCCGAAATCGAATTCGGCGCGGCGGCACGGTTGGAGCGCGGGCTGCTCGACGCGGCAGCCGGCTTGAGTGGCGTCGCCGAGCGTGCTCTGAACGCTCCGGCGAACCCGACGGCGGCGTTCGAGAGCCTGCGTCCGCTCGCGGCCGGAAGCGCGGAGCGCGGCATCGTGCTGTACCGCGGGGGAAAGGCGGTCGCGTGGGCGGGGACGATGCGGATCGCTGCAGACACCCTCCGATCGCGACTTGGTGCGGTGTTCACGCCGTTCTACCTGACGCTGTATGCGACGGCGACGCGCGGCGATGCTCGCGCCATCGCCACGGCGCTCGTCCACGCCGATCCGCCTGCCGATCGGCTGACACAGCCGCTCGACGCCGCGATCGCGCGGGAGGCTGGCGTGCGCGGCTACGAGTACCAGACTGCGCCCGACGCGCCGAGTGGCTTCACGATGTTCGCCTCACGAACCGACACGTTGTTCGGGGCGCGACCGGCGCCGATCACTCCGCCGGAGGCGCGACTCCGCGCGGTCGAGCAGGCGACGCGCCGCGGGGCATTGCTCCTGGCGCTCGCGATGTGCTTCCTGTTGGTCGGAGCGTGGTCGCGGCCCTCACCTGTAGCTCAACGATTGATCTGCGTCGGGGCCGCCGTCGCCGCCGTCGCGCTCGTGCCGCTCAACCCGACGTTCTCGAGCGTCACACGGCTCTTCGACCCCGTCGTATACCTGGCGCCGCTCGGAGGCCCACTTACCGCCAGCGTCGGCGCGCTGATGCTCACGAGCGCGCTCGTGCTGCTTGGCTTACTCGCGGTGCTGCGATCCTCGGCCCGCATGCGCTCGCGGTGGCGGGCGTTGTTTGGGGTGCTGGCGATCGCGGCGCTCGGGCCATTTCTGCTGCGCGATCTCGCCCGTGGGATCAGTCCACCGCCATGGGGTGTGACATCGGGGCTGTGGCTAGCGTGGGAGGTGGCACTCTTCCTTGCCGGCGTCGCGATTCTGCTCGCGGGTGTGTCAGCAGGCCAGGCGTTGCTCGGTCGGAGGCGTGGGCTGTCGCCGGTGATCGCGCCGGCCTTCGCGGCCGTGGCGGCGGTCATCGCGCCGCTGCCGTTCATGTGGCACGCGCCGGGGGAGTGGCCAGAGTGGTATCCGGCACTGTGGATTCTCGCGATCGGCGCGCTCGCGTTGGCCAAGCGCTCTCGCGGCTTCGTGCTCGCGGCGGCGATCGTGGCCGCGTGTGGCGCCGTGACGCTCGTCTGGGGAACGGTCGCGAAGAAGCGCGTGGAGCTCGCCGAGCGTGACGTCGCCGGGCTGAGTGCGCCCGACCCGGCTGCGCAGAACCTGCTGATCCGAATGGCGCGCGAGTTGGAGCAAGGCGCACCTCCGCTGAGCCGCGCCGACCTGCTGAGTCGTTACGTCCGATCAGATCTCGATGACGCAGGATACTCGGCTGAGCTGACGACGTGGTCGTGGACGGAGAACGAGGGGCTTCGTGCCGATGCGTCACTGGTGCTGTCCGAATTTCAGCCGGCGTTGCTGGAGGTCGCGAGCGTTGTCGCCGAGGCGCGCCGGACCGGCGCGCCGGTGATGCGCGCGGGCCGTGGGCCGTCCGGAGCGCATCTCGTGCTGGCGGTTCCGCACGGGTATGGCCGGATCACATCGGTGGCTGTGCCACCGCGTACTCGCCTCATCCGGGACGACCCGTTCAGCGCACTCATTGGGCTTGCGCCGCCCGCGGCCGCCGAGCCTCCGTACTCACTGACGCTCGCGCCTAACGTCTCGAGCACCCCGACGGACGGGACTGCACGGTGGCAACGCATCGGGGACGAGCTCCACGGCGATTGGGTCATCATGGCGTCCTCCGGACCGACTCGGGTACATGTGGAGGTCGAGCTTCGCTCTCCGGCCGCGCTCATCCTGCGCGGAGTCCTCGTCGTGTTGCTCGACCTCGTGATCGTGACGTTGATCTGGACACTCAACGCGGCGGCGGATGGAGGTCTGATGCGGTGGGCCAGCGCGCGCGTCGGACGCTGGGCGGAGAGCTATCGTGCGCGGCTGACGTTCTCGCTGTTCGGGTTCTTCGTAGTGCCGGCCGTCGTGTTCGCGATCTGGTCGTATCAGCGCCTGCGCAGCGATGATCGTCAGTCGCGCGAGCTACTGGTGCGCGAGACGTTGCGGGCATTCACGGCAACCCGCCGCCTCGACAACCTCGCCGAGCAGGAGGAGCGACTCGGTGCGCCGTTGTTCCTCTACGTGGATGGACAGCTTCGCGCCACCAGTGATCCGCTCTACGAGCAAGTCGCGCCACTCGGGCGATTTCTTCCCAGGGACATCGCGCTGACGGTCTCACTGGGGGACGAGGTGGCCAGCAGTTCCCGCGCATCCGTGGGTCAGGTGTCCACGCTCGTCGGTTATCGCGCGGCGCCGATCGGCGCCCCTGAACCACGGATCGTGGTAGCGGCGCCGGCACGCACCGACGAGTTGTCGCTCGACCGGCAGCGGCGCGACCTCGGCATTCTCGTGTTATTCGCGACGGCCGCCGGAGCACTCGCCGCGTTATGGCTCAGCGGGATTGCGGCGCGCACGTTCGCACGTCCGATCGGTGCACTTCAGCGAGCGGCGCTCGCCATCGCCGCCGGCGAACGCGAGCCCGATCTCGCTGAGCGCCCGCTGGTCGAATTTCGACCCGTGTTCTCCGCGTTCCGTCGCATGGCGTCGGACCTCTCCGCGAGCCGCACGGCGTTGGAGGAAGCGCAACGGCGCACCGCGGCCGTTCTCCGTAACGTCGCCAGCGGCGTGATCGCAGTCGATCCGGACGTCGCGGTTACGCTCGCGAATCCTCAAGCGGAAACGTTGCTTGGCGAACCGTTGCCGCCGGGAAGGCGGCTCGAGCGGGTCGCGGACCCGGCGATTTCAGAGCGCGTGCGGGCGTTTCTGGGGAACGAGGATGGCAGCGACGAGGAGGAATTCGATCTGGAGCTGCGCGGCCGCCAGATCCATGGTCGGCTGGCGCGGCTGGGACGCCGGGCCGGTGCAGTGCTCACGCTCGACGACGTGACAGAGCTCGCGCGAGCGCAGCGCGTGTTGGCGTGGGGAGAGATGGCGCGACAGGTCGCGCACGAGATCAAGAATCCGCTCACGCCGATTCGTCTCGGCGTCCAGCATCTCAAACGTGCGCATCGCGACGGTCGTGTGGATTACGAACGCGTTCTCGACCAGAACGTGGGACGCATCCTCTCCGAGATCGATCGCCTCGATGAGATCGCGCGCGCGTTCAGCCGCTACGGAACAGCGCCCGCAGAGCGTCCGCCGGGCACCGCGATCGACGTTGCCGCCATCGTGCGGGACGTCGTGGAGCTCGAACGCATGGGCGAGGGAGAAGTCGCCTGGCGGCTGAGTGGGGCGGAACACGCCACAGTGGCGATCGCCAGCGGTGATGAGCTCCGCGAGGTGCTTCTGAACGTGCTCGAGAACTCGCGACTCGCGAGCGCGCGTCACGTGGACGTCACCCTTCAGCAGTCCGACGGCAAGGTGCAGATCGTCGTGGCGGATGACGGCGTTGGCATCCCCGATGATGTTTTGCCGAAGATTTTCGAGCCGCACTTTTCCACGCGCACGAGCGGCAGTGGGCTCGGTCTGGCCATCAGCCGGAGTCTGGTCGACGCCTGGGGCGGGGAAATCACCGTGTCCAGCAGGCGCGGAGACGGCACGCGCGTCATGATCGCGCTGGCCGCAGGCGCCGAGGCATAGCATCCTTCGGAGATGGCGCTTACTCCCGTCGATGGCGTGCGCGCGATGCGCGTGAGTGCAGACCACCCGCGGCCCAACCGACTCACTAGCGAACTGCCGTCGCATCTCGCGGACTGGCAACTACCGCCTGATTGGCGGTGGGGCGGTGAAGGCGTCGTTGCCGAATACCGGCACTATCAGGAAATCATCGACGCGCTCGGCCGGTCGCTGTCGCTGGTCACGGCGCCAGACCCGTCGCACTACGGGTGGCTTGCGGCCGAAGCCCGCTATCTCGGGCATCGGAACCACCCATCGATTCCGACGACGTATCACTACTGGACGAAGTATCGCGACGTCCGGCGTGGGCCCGGCTACCTTCGCCGCTGGATCGAAGGCGAAACCGTTGGTGGTCACGTTAGGCGCACCGGTCCCGAGGACGTGCCCTACATGCTCCGGCTGCTTCGAGCGGCGGGGTCCACGGTCGCGTACCTGCATGACGCCGGCGTCTCGCACGGCGCGCTGTCGCCCGAGCACATGTGGGTCGCGCCGACGGGACGTATCTGGCTGCTCGGCTGGCAGTGGGCCATTCCTCGAGCGGATCTTCCGACCGGCGTGGCGCCGGATCGCCGCTGGACGCCAACGGCGCCGGAGTGGGCGATCGGCGGCTGGGCTCCGACGCCAGCGAGCGATCAGTGGCAGCTGGCGGCGACGTGTTTTGCGGCGCTCACGGGAGAACTTCCGCCATCGAGCGACCCACCGCCGCTCAGACTGGTCCGCCCCGACGTGCCGCAAACCGTGGCCTCGGCGCTCGACCGCGCGCTCAGTGAGAACCCGGGGGAACGGCATCGGTCCATGGTATCGCTCCTGCGTTCGCTGGATCGTGCATCGTCATCGCGCAGCGTGATCGTGAGCGGCGGCATCACGCCCGAGAAGGAGTGGCAGTCGGAGGAAGCGCGCTTGCGTTGGGCAGTCGGGGACGACTACGACGTGCTCGCGATGCTCGGGAAGGGCACGTTCGGTACGGTATGGCGCGTCCGGGATCTGTCACTGGAGCGCGAAGTCGCGCTCAAGATGTTGCATCCCGCCGTGGCGAGCGATGAATCGGCCGTGGCTCGCTTTCGGCGTGAGGCACGACTCGCGGCGCAGCTGGCGCATCCTGCCATCGTGCCGATTTTCGACTGGGATAGCCGCGGCGACGTGACGTGGTACACGATGGAGTTAGCGGAAGGTGGATCCGTTGCGGATCTCATCACACGCAATGGGCCACGTCCGTTCGCTGAGATTGCGCCGCAGGTCGAAGCGGTGCTCGATGCGCTGGTGGCCGCGCACTCGAGCTCCATCATTCACCGCGATCTCAAGCCAGAAAACATTCTCATCGATCGGTATCGTCGATGGCGCATCACCGACTTCGGTATCGCGAAAGTCGCGGGTGAGGATGCTGGCGGAGCGAGCGGCACGCCCGCGTTCGCCGCTCCCGAACAGCTCCTCGGCGAAGCACAGGGCCCAGGGGTGGACTGCTTCGCAGTGGCCGCGATCGTGGTGTACGTACTGCGAGGGCATCCGCCGTTTCCGGGCAAGACCGGTCCGGCGATTCTCGCGCAGCAGCTTTCGGGGCATCTCGATCTCAGCGACTTCGAGCCGGAATTCGCGGAGTGGCTCAGGCGCGGTCTGGCGACGGATATCGAGCAGCGGTTTCCGGATGCGTCGATCATGAAGGCCGAGTGGCGAACGCTCATGCACGCAGCGGAGGCGAGCGCGCGGCTGGAAGAGTCGTCGCAGGCGAACGGTGCCGAGGTGCCCGCGCGTCCGTCGTGGTGGCGGCGCGTGATCGGACGGTGAAGCGTTAGGCGGACGCCAGACGCTCGCGCCCTACTCGGTGTGCCCGCTCACGGGTGGAGTCTGGCGCCTAACGGTTTTCACGTTGACGAATTCGCGCAGCCCCCAGGGTCCGAGCTCGCGTCCGTAGCCGGAGTGCTTGACGCCACCGAACGGAAAGCGCGGGTCCGACGCCACCATCCCGTTGATGAACACCGAGCCCGCCTCGAGGTCGCGAATGAATCGTTCGGCCTCCGCATCATCGCGGGTCCAGGCCGCGGACGCGAGGCCGAACGTGGTGTCGTTCGCAATGCGTATGGCGTCGTCGACATCGCGGGCGCGAAACACCGACGCGACGGGACCGAACAGTTCCTCGCGGTACGCGGGACTGCTGACAGGGATGTCGGTGAGTACCGTCGGCTCGAAATAGTTTCCCACGCCGGCCTTACACTTTCCGCCCGTGAGCACCTTCGCGCCGTGGCGCTCACTGTCTGCAACCTGCTTCTCGAGGTCCTTCGCGATCTGTCGCGTGGCGAGCGGCCCGATGTCCGTCGCGGCGGACATCGGATCTCCCACCGTGAGTGCACGCATCTCGTCGACGAACAGGCGCGTGAACTCATCGGCGACGCGCTCGTGCACGATGAACCGCTTTGCCGCGATGCATGACTGGCCGTTATTGATCGTCCGCGCTTTCACGGCGACCTTTGCTGCTGTCGCGAGGTCCGCCGACGGCATGACGATGAACGGGTCGCTGCCTCCGAGCTCCAGAACGGTTTTCTTGAGGCATCGTCCCGCGGTCGCTGCGACCGATCGCCCCGCCGCCTCGCTTCCCGTGAGAGTGACTGCTGCGACGCGGCGATCCATGATAATCTGTTCGACGCGGTCCGATCCGACGAGCAATGTCTGGAAGACTCCTTTCGGAGCGCCCGCCTCGATGAACAATTCCTCGAGCGCGAGCGCGCATTGCGGCACGTTGGACGCGTGCTTCAACAAGCCGACGTTACCGGCGCACAGCGCGGGCGCGGCGAACCGGATGACCTGCCAGAATGGAAAGTTCCACGGCATGATCGCGAGCACGACACCGAGCGGCTGGTAGATGACTTCGTCGCCAGCGACGTGCTCGGGGGCCACGAATTCTCCGGCATGCTCGGCGTAATAGCGGCACGCGAGCGCGCACTTCGCCGCCTCCTCGACCGCCGATTTGAGTGTCTTGCCCATCTCGAGCGTCATGAGACGCCCGTATCGATCCTTTTCTCGCTCGAGAATCGCGCCGGCGCGCGAAACGACGGCGGCCCGATCCGCAACCGGCGTCGAGCGCCACCGCTGGAACGCCTGGGCAGCCTGGTCGAGGCGAGTTTCGAGGTCGGTGTCGCTCAGCGCGTCGAACTCGCGGAGCGTTTCACCGGTAGCGGGATTGATAGTAGCGATGGGCATAACGGTCGCGTGGTCGTCTGGCGGTGCTCTCAGGAATTGTCGCCATCGAGCATGCCGCCGAGCATGCCGAGCATTCCACCTTCTTCACGACGCGAGCCACCGGCGCGCGGAGCTGCCGCAATGATTCGGTCAGCGAGACGCGAGAACGGCAACGTCTGGAGAATGATCCGGCCTGGTCCGGTGAGCTTGACGAAGAACAGTCCTTCGCCGCCGAACAGTGCGGATTTCACACCCGGGACCGTTTGAATGTCGTAGTCCACAGACGGCTGGAATGCCACGAGGCAGCCAGTGTCGACGTTGAGGACTTCGCCGGGCTCGAGCTCCATCGTGTGCAGCGTGCCGCAGGCATGCAGAAACACGAGGCCGTCGCCGGTGAGCTTCTGCAGGATGAACCCCTCGCCGCCGAAGAAGCCCGCACCGAATCGACGCGAGAACGCGATGCTGACGTCGACGCCGCGGGCGCCGCAGAGAAACGCGTTCTTCTGCGCGATGAGCGTTCCTCCGATGTCGCTCAGGTCGATGGGTTGGATCTTCCCGGGGTACGGCGCCGCGAACGCGACATCGCGCCGACGGTTCGACTCGTTCGTGAACCACGTGACGAAGAACGAATCACCGGAGAGGACGCGTTTACCCGCCGACATCAGCTTGTCGAACAGTCCGCCGCCGCGGCCCGTCATGTCGAGGCTGGTGGCCATGCGAATGCCGTCCTGCATGTACATCATGCCGCCGGCTTCGGCCACCACTGCCTCGCCAGGGTCGAGCGTGACGATCACGCCCTGAAGGTCATCGCCGATCAGCTTGTAATCGATCTCGTCCGCCATTGCTCCCCCATGCGTCGGTAAAGGGCGCTCTCGATGCGTGTGACATCATCGAGCACGCGCGGTTCGAGCCGCGCGCGGAGCGAAATGAATCGAGTGGCGGATTGCGCCGGTAGGCCCGGCGGGGTCGATCAGGGTGTAGGCCGTTCGCGGCGCTCGCGTGCCTTGCGTGCTTTGCGTTTCGCCCGCCAACTCTGCCACGTGGCGGCGCCGACAGCTCCGACGCAGTCGGCGGCGATGTCGTATGGCGACACATACCCCTGCGCGAACTCGAATGCGGTCCCGGCACCGCACACGGCGAGCGCTGCATACCGCGGACGAACGCCGAGGTCGACGCCGACGCCGGTGATGGCCCAGGCGGCCAGCGCATGCACGGCCTTGTCGGGGAAGTCGGTCGCGGTGGTCCACCCGTCGCGATAGCCACCTGAATCCGGGTCGACGTGGAAGACCGCGGCGGCGACTGCAGCGCTCCCAAGCACGCCATAGAACACGAGGGGGAGTTTATCACGCTGCTCGACCCGAGCGGCGCGGACGGCCGTCTTCGCCGCGGCATACGTCGGACCGGCGGCCAGCGCCGGAATGGTATCGCTCACGCTCGACGGCTGCTGCGCGCGTAGGCGCGGCGCAGCCAGGAGCGAAAACGCGAGTGCGGTTGTGGCGCTGAGGCGAGTGACCATGCGGCGACGGGTGATCCGACAGATGACTGGCGACCCGTGATTGCGGTCACGCTTCGCTCGGGCGTAGCGTATCGGCCAGGAAGGAACGCATCTGGACACCGCCGGGTTTATTCCCGTACCTCACCAGGTGGGCGCCGGTATGGCAGCGAGTGGAGTGGCGTTAGGCAGCACGGACGAGGCACGTGCCGCGGCGAACCCCGCCGCGAGGCCGCAGGTGCGGCACCACTGGGTCGTGCGCCTGACTCACTGGGTGAACGTCGTCGCCCTCGGTCTGATGGTGACGTCCGGGCTTCGCATCTTCAACGCGTATCCGGCGTTCGCCCGACGCGGTGAATCGTTCTGCTGCTATCCGTTCGCGGGCAAGCCGATTCCCGCGAGTCTCACGTTCGGTGGCTGGCTTGCCGGCGCGCGGAACTGGCATTTCGCCGCCATGTGGCTGCTGTTCCTGAATGGGCTCGTCTACGTCGGGTTCATCTATCTGCATGGCGAGTGGCGCGATCTCGTTCCCCGCCGTGGCGACATCCGGGACAGTTGGGAGATGATCAAGTTCTACGTGTTCGCCCGGCCGGATCATCCGCATCAGGGGAAGCACAACGCGCTGCAGAAATCGGCGTACTTCTCCATGCCCATTCTCGGTGCGCTCGCCGTGCTCACGGGCCTCGCGATCTGGAAGCCGGTGCAATTCGCGCCGCTCACGAACCTGTTGGGCGGGTACGTGTGGGCCCGCTACTGGCACTTCCTGGTGATGCTCGGCCTCGTCGCGCTGACCGTCGTGCATGTGGTGATGGTATTCGCCGTGGATCCCTACTCCATCCGTTCGATGATCACCGGCGGGTACAACGAGGCGAAGTCGCCAGAGGCTCGAAACGCCAGGCCGTTTTTCTGGCGTCGACCGACTGCGACACGGGCTGAAGGAGGGCTCGAGTCATGAACCGTCGCACCTTCTTCACCTTCGGGGCTGGCTCCATCGCGGCCGCGGCGCTCGCTGCCTGCGACTCCTTCGGTCCGAAGTCGGCGACGTCGCTGCTCAAGCTCGCGGAGCGCAAGAACGAGAAACTGGAGCGGTGGCTGTTCAGCGACGGATCGCGGAACCGCGTGAGCGCGGCCGCGCGACTGAGCGGTCGGTCGTTCCCTCGCTATTTCATCTCCGACACGATACCGATGTGGGACGAAGCGCAGCGTGGTACGTGGCGGCTCGAGGTCGGCGGGGCGGTGCGCAATCCGCTATCGCTCACGCTCGAGGATCTGATGAAAATGCGGAGCGTCACGCAGAAGGTCGATCATTTCTGCGTCGAGGGGTGGACGGCGCGCGCGGAGTGGACGGGAGTCCGCATGAGCGAGATTGCGCGCGTCTCGGGCGCCACCTCCGACGCGCAATTCGTCGACTTCCAGTCGTTCGACTCGGGGTACCACGAGTCCTGGGACATCGAGAGCGCATTGCATCCGCAGACGCTCGTCGCGTACGGCATGGATCGGGCGATGTTGGGGCCAGGCCACGGAGCTCCCGCGCGCGTGCACTCGCCCGTGAAGCTCGGGTATAAGAACACCAAGTATCTGACGCGCATCATGTTCATGCCCTCCCGCGCCGGGGGGTACTGGAGCGACCGCGGCTACGAATGGTACGGCGGTGTGTGATTCCCGATTGGCTGCCATGGCCCTAATTTCCCGGAACGATGTCCCGGCGCCCGTTCTTCTATCGAGAATCACACGGCATTCGCGTGACCGTTCGGCCGACGTATCTGCCGGAACAGTCGCGGCCTCATGCGCGCCACTACGTCTTCGCGTACTATGTGCGGATCGAGAACGTCGGGAAGATGCCGGCGCAACTTCTGAGTCGCCGTTGGCGCATCCACGACTCCATCGGGGAAGACAGTGAGGTCGAAGGAGAGGGCGTGATCGGCGAGCAGCCTGTCATCGCGCCGGGCAAGGTGCACGAGTATCAGAGCTTCGTGATCCTCAAGTCACCGAGCGGACACATGGAAGGCGATTATCACTTCGTGCGCAACGACGACTCGTCGTTCGACGCGCAGATTCCTCGGTTCGAGCTCGACGCCACCGCGGGGTTCGGATCCGCATTCGAGTGAGCGTCGCCGCGCCGGGCTGGCATGCTCGCGCCTCGCACCTCGCGATGGTCGTGCTTGTCATCTCGGCGTGCTCGCGAGAACAGTCGCCTGGCGCGGACACGGCTCGTGCTCCGGTGTCTTCTTCGGCGAGTCCCGCACCGATTCGTCGCGACTCACTCGCCGGCACGACAGCGACACCGAACGGTCCGGCCGCGGCGCCCGGAGTCGTCGCCATCAACTCCGCGTGCGTCAACGAGGGAGCGTGGCACCCGTGCAGCGTGGAACGACGACTCATCGACGCGGGCTTCGTGCTCGTCAACAAGGGCGCTGCGCCAACGGGCGTGTTCCCCGTCGCCGGCACGAGCTACACCCTCGGCACGGCGGGACTGCATGTGTATCTGTTCGCATCGTCCAAGGCCCGTGAAACGGCCGTTGCGGCAATCGACACGGTGACGGTGGCGCCGCGGGGCGGAGTCGCCAAATGGCCGATGCCGCCCACACTGATCACGTCGAACAACCTCGCCGCGGTGCTCATCAGCGACAACGGCCGGCTCGTGGAGCGCGTGCAGAACGCGATCACCGCCGGTCTGCCGAGCGCCGCCCGCTGACGTGACGCGACCGCGTTGCCGCGCGATCGCCTAACGCGCAGCGGCCGTCCACTTTCCTCCGCACCCATCTCACTGTGCAAATCGCTTTCGTCGCGGGCGCAACGGGCTACACCGGGCGTGAGGTCGTTCGCGTGCTCGTCGGTCGTGGTGTGCGGACCGTCGCCCACGTCAGGCCGGACTCGCCGCGTCTGGAGGAATGGCGGCAGCGCTTCGAGGGCGCGGGTGCCGCCGTGGACTCCACCCCATGGGTCGACGCCGAGATGGTGCACACGCTGTCGACGCTGCAGCCGACGCACGTCTTCTCCCTCCTCGGCACCACTCGGGCGCGGCGACGCGAGTCCGCCACGCGTGGCGCGACAGAGAGCTACGAGGCGATCGACTTCGGGCTCACGGCAATGCTGATTCGTGCGGCGGTCGCCTCGGGCAGCAAGCCGCGCTTCGTGTATCTCTCATCGATGGGCGTTCGTGAGCACACCTCGAACGCATATCTCGCGGCGCGGTGGCGAGCGGAATCGTTGCTGCACGCGAGTGGACTGCCGTACATCATCGCACGACCGTCTTTCATCACGGGTCCCGGTCGCGATGAATCCCGGCCGCTCGAGCGTGCAGGCGCGGCTGTGGTGGATGCGCTCGCGAGCGTTGCTCGCGTTGCGGGCGCGGAACGGTTGGCGAGCAGTATGCGATCGTTGACCGGAGAGGAGCTCGCCGACGGACTCGTGAGATATGCGTTCGACGCTTCGGTCGAGAACGCGACGGTCGGCAGCGACGAACTGCATTCCACACCCCGCCGCTGAATTACCGCGTTGGGGCGCGGCGCGTCTACGACGGACGCGTCAGGCGACCCGGCACGATGGCGCCGTCTCCGAACTTCGCGCGCAGCCGATCCACCGCGCCGGCGAGCGCACGGTCGCGCGCCGTCTCGAGTAACGCGCCTGGCGTCTCGAACAGCGAGAGTTGCGCGGCCTCGTCAGGCACGGAGAGCGACGAGAGTCCCACGCCAAGGAGCCGCGCGCTCACGCGACGCTCGCGTCGCAGTCGAACCAGCAGGCTTCGGGCGGTTGCGAGGATGACACGATCGGCGATCACGGGATGCGGGAGCGTGCGGCTCGCCTGACGCGTACGAAAATCGGCGTCGCGGAGCTTGACTGTCACCGTGCGAGCGGCGAGGTCCTGCTCGCGCAGGTCGGACGCGACGCGCGTGACCAATCGCAGCAGCTCGCGCTGCAGCTCGTCGTCGCTCTCGATATCGCGCTCGAACGTATCCTCGCGGCTCAATCCTTTCGGAACGTCCCGCTCGGAGACCGGCGTGTCGTCGATGCCACGCACGCGAGCCCAGAGCCATTCCGCCTCGCGTTCGCCGACGAGGCGCGTGAGCGTCGGCACGTCGTGCGGGACCACATCGCGGACGCTGCGAAGCCCGATCCGGTCGAGGCGCTCGCGAAACTTCGGGCCCACGCCAGGGAGATCACCGAGCTCGAAGCGCTGGAGAAACTCCGCCTCGCCGCCGTTAGGCACGACGAACACGCCGGACGTCGGCCGGTCGGGCTTGGATTTCGCGAGCTCCACCGCGAGCTTCGCGACCAGCCGCGACGTTCCGCCGCCGATCGATATCGTGAGGCCGGTTTCCTTCTGCACCGCGGCGCGAATCGACACCGCGACGTCGTCCACGGTGCGGCCGGCATACACGCCTTCGGTACCTGTGAGGTCGAGATACCACTCATCGATGCTCGCACACTCGACCACCGGCGCGAATCGCGAGAGGACTTCGGCGATCTCGCGGCTCTTCTCGCCACACGCTGACCGAGGTACCGGGACACACATTGCGCCGGGGCAGAGACGGACTGCGCGCGAGATCGGCATCGCGGATCGCACGCCGAACCGTCTGGCCTCGTACGACGCCGAGCACACCACGCCGCGGCTGCCCGGTGCGCCGCCGACGATCAGGAGTCGCGCGCGGCCGGCACCCTCGGGATCCACGAGCCGAGCCACCGCGACGAAGAATGCGTCGGCGTCGGCGAGAAGGATGCGGCGGGGGAGGGTGCGGCGCTCGGTAGACGGCATGCGACGTGGCAACGCGCCGCCGACAGCCGGCGGACGCGGATGCCCGTCAAGCTAGCGTCGAGGAATTACGGGCGCCACGATGCGAAGAACTCGAACGCGGGGTTGTTCGTCACGCGTACGACGTCCGAGCCGTTCGTTGCCATCGTGTAGATCTCGAAGTTGCCGTCGCGCGTGGAGTGGAACGCGATGCGTTTGCCGTCCGTCGACCACACGGGATAGTTGTCGATGAACGTATTCTGTGTCAGTCGCGTCACCCCGGTCCCGTCGACGTTCGACGTGTAGATCTCTGTGGTGCCGGTGGTCAGGTCGACGCCAGGATTGTTCGTGAGGCGGGTCGGCGACGTGCCGTCGGCGTTCATCACGTAGATCTCGAAGTTGCCATCGCGTTCTGTCTGGAAGGCGATTCGCGCCCCGTTAGGTGACCAGCGCGGCGCATTGTCGGCTGTGGGTGAATTCGTCAGCCGTGTCTGCCCCGTTCCGTCGGCGTTCATCACGTAGATCTCGAGATTGCCGTCGCGATTGCTCGCGAACGCGATGCGCGTGCCGTCGGGTGACCACGACGCCAGTCCATCTGCCGCCGCGTTGTTCGTGAGGCGTTTGACGTCCGACCCATCCGCCTTCATGGAGTAGATCTCGTCGTTCCCATCGCGCGACGACGTGAACGCGATACGCCCCGTCGAGGACCACGCGGGCTCGCCGTCATCGCCGGGACTCGTCGTCAGGCGCCGGACGTCGGAACCGTCGGCATTCGCCGAATACAGCTCGAAGTCTCCGTCCCGGTTCGACGAAAATACGATCTGCGCGCTGCTCCCACCGGTGCCAGTCGGCGAATCGTCGTCGTTACACGCGGCGAGCAGAGTCAGCGCCAGCGGCGTGGCGAGCGTGATGACCACGCGCTGAATGCTTCGGACTAGATGTGCCATGGGACGTACCCGTTCGTGGAGTGGGAGCCACCGACGTGCGGCGCCCGAGGCGTAGCGAGCAGCTTTCGTTCCACCAACGGCTCGGACCGCCGAGTGGCCGAGGTCGCATCGCCGCTCGCGCACTCGTCAAAGTGCGATCGCGAGTGCACCTTGTGCGCACTCCAACACCCCGCGCCATGTCCAATGCCCGCTGGAAGTCCGCCATCCGCATCGCACTCACAACACTCGTTGTCTGGAGTGCATCAGCCGACCTCACCGAGGCGGGGGCGCAGCCGCCGGCCCGATCGACCGGTCAGCGTTATGCGCGGCTGCTCATCCGCAACGCGACGGTGATCGACGGGGCGGGAACGCCGACGCGCGGTCCGTTCGACATCCTCGTGCAGAACAACATGATCGTCGCGATCGAGGCGTCGCGGCCATCGGAGTTCTCGGGGAGCAGCATTCCCGGCCAGCGCCCCCTCAACATGAACGCCGATCGCGTCATCGACGCGACGGGCATGACCGTAATGCCCGGCATCATCGATGTGCATGGACACATCCAGTTCAGTCGCGGCGGCAAGCCGATGCCGAAGGATTACGTGTACAAGCTGTGGCTCGCGCACGGGATCACGACGGTGCGCGATCCGGGATCGACCGAAGGCATCGATACGATCGTTGCTCACGCGCGACTCTCCGCGGACAACAAGATCGCTGCCCCGACGATCATCCCGTACGCGGTCGCGGCGGCAAACAGTCCGGACGAGGCGCACGCGCTCGTGCGGCGTCTCAAGCAGCAAGGGGCGCTCGGACTCAAGGTGTTCATCAACCGGCCGGACGTGTGGGAGGCCATCGCGGACGAAGCGAAGCGTCAGGGTCTGCCGATCGCGACCGACATGAAAATTCAGGAGCTCGATGCGCTCGGCGCTGCACGGTTAGGCGTGCGCAGCATCGAGCACTGGTACGGCATTCCCGATGCGGCCACCCCTGGGCCGCAGAACTTTCCGGATACGTACAACTACGACAACGAGCTCGACCGCTTCCGTTGGGCGGGAGACATCTGGCGGCAGGCGGATTCGAGCCGGCTCTCGGCGGTGCTGGACACGATGCTCGCACACGGGATGACGTGGGACCCGACGTTCGCCATCTACGAGGCGAACAGGGATTTGCAGCGAGCGCGCACGCAGCCGTGGTTCCGCGACTACGCGTTGCCGCAGGTGATGCAGAACTTCGAGCCCGACGCCACGCGCCACGGTTCCTACCACTTCGACTGGACGACGAACGACGAGATCATGTGGCGGAACAACTACCGCATCTGGATGCAGTGGGTGCGTGAGTATGCTCGCCGCGGAGGGAACGTCACGGTCGGATCCGACGCAGGCTTCATCTACCAGCTCTATGGCTTCACCACCATCCGCGAAATGGAGATGCAGCAGGAAGCGGGGTTCCATCCGCTCGAAGTCATTCAGCATGCGACGTCGAACGGCGCCCAACTCCTCGGTCTGACGAACACGGGCGTCGTACGCCCAGGATTCAAGGCGGATCTCATCGTGGTCGACGGAAATCCGCTTCACAACATGAAGGTGCTCTACGCGACCGGACTGCAGGTCGAGGAGAACGGCAAGCTCGTGCAACGCGGCGGCGTGAAATACACGATCAAGGATGGCGTCGTTTTCGATGTGGCATCCCTGCTCACGGACATTCGCGGCATGGTGCAGGCCGCACGCGCCACCGCGACGACAGCTCCCTGATGCACGAAGGCCGGGCGCGCTCGAGCGCGCCCGGCCTTCGTCCGCGACATGCCTAACGTTGCGTCACCAGCCCGGCGACAGCACGAAGCCGAAGTGCGCTCCTTTCTCCGGCCTCTGGAACGGATACGCGTAGTAGGCCTCGAGCACCATGTAGCCGAGGATGTTCATCCGCGCGCTGAGGCCGGTGCTGAAGACCGGAACGCGCCTCGGTGTGTTGCGGTTGATCGTGAAGTCGACCGGGTCATTCTTCGACCAGGCGACGCCCGCATCGAAGAACGGCCCGATGTCGGTCGGCAGGAAGGGGAAGTTGATCAGGCCGAACTGGCGAACGCCGAACAGCGGGAAGTGCATCTCGAAGTTCGCGACGCCGATCCGGCTGCCTAACAAGCGATCGACCTCGGCGCACCCGGTGACCGTGTTCGCGCTGTTGATGGGCGTGCACTCTTCCGGCCCGAAGTTGTTCGCGTCGTAGCCGCGAATCAGCGTCTCCTGGCCGAGGTACAACGGAGACATGCGCTGGCGATCCTCGGCGTCCGGGCCAAACCGGCCGTAATACAGGCCACGGAACGCGAACGTCACGGGCTGCAGGAAGAAGTACCGGCGATAGTCGCCGAGCAGCGTCGTGAAGTTGATCTGCCCGACCGACGGTGACACCTCGAACCGGTAGCGCCCGCCCGCGACCGGCGACGTGAAACCGAAGTTGGAGTAATCTCCGACGAGGGCCACCGACGCCTGTCCGAACGCCAGGCTCGGTGGCGACGGGAACGAGCTCCGGTCCTGACCCAGGAATTGCCCGTCTGGAAGGTAGAAGTAGGAGAACCCTTCGGTGCCGTACGCGTATCGGTTGTAGCTGGTGGAGAACTCGATGCGCTTCGTCTGCGTGAACGGGTATTGTGTGGTGATGCTCGCATTCTCGACGTAGACGCGCTGCAGGATCTGGTCTACGCGCACGACGGGCGTGTTCTGGACGATGTCGTTGTTGTACGTCTGATATGCCTGCACGTACGGCACGTGGCTCAATCCGGCGAGCCAGTTCCAGCGGCGCTTCGTGCTCTTGTAGTACACCTGGCCGCCGATGTCCTTGAACGATCCCTGCGCCGCGAGCGCCGCGCCGACCTCGCGAGTCTCGAGCATGTCGGAGAAGCCGGCGGACACCGCGCCCGCGATGCCACTGCCGTAGCTCTGGTTGCTGACACCAATGCCCACCGACGGCGCGCCGAGGTAGGCGAGCGCGAGCTTCGGGTTGTAGGACTTGGGGGTCGGCGCGGCGGCGGCCGGCAGGCCGGTAGAGGCGTCAGCGAGATACGACTGCACCATGCTCGTCGTCGCTGCGTCGACCGGCGTTAGGATTCCCGCCGCAGGCAACGGATTTCCCTGCACGACGGCTTGGACCGGCGTGCCTTGGGCCTGCTCCGGCGAGAGCGCGTTGATGAGGTTGCCGCCGTTGTGGAATACCGAGAACACCATGCGACCCGTCTGACGCGCGATGCTCATCGTGGGCGAGTTCGCCGTGATGCCGCTGATGCCGGTAGCGGTGCGCGTGACCTGGAATACCTGGTTGCTCGCGAGGTCGAGACGGTAGATGTCGCTGAAGCCCTCGCGATCGGACACGAAGTACAGTTGACGGCCGTCAGGCGTGTATTGCGGGTTGATGTGCTTCGCGCCCGGGAAGATCTGCAGCTGACGCACAGTGCCGCTGCCCACGTCGAGGAGCGCGAGATTCATCGGGCCGTACTTGAGCGCGTCGAAATCCGTATTTGGTCCGCGGTCCGTCGCGAACGCGAGCGTCCGACCGTCGGGCGACCATGCCGGGTGCAGCTCGGCGTAGCGATCGTTGGTGAGCTTGCGGACCTGGTTGGTCTTTACGTCGACGAGGTACAGGTCACTGATGCCGCCGGACATGCCGCTGATCGCGATCGAGTTGCCGTCCGGGCTCCACGCGGCGTCGTTGATCGCGCCGACGCCCTTGATGGCGATGCTCCGCTCTTCCTTCCGCGAATCGACGTCGAAGATCGTGATCCTGTTGTCGCCCTGCTCGAACGAGATGAACGCGAGCTTCTTGGCGTTCGGGGACCACGACCCGGAGGCGCTGACGAAGCTGAGCGCGTCGAAGTGCGGGTCCGCGTTAGGCCCGGTCAGCTTCTTCACCACCCGGCCGGTGTTTGCGTCGGCGACGAAGAGATCGACGGTGAAGAGACCGCGGCGCGCGAAGAATGCGACCCACTTGCCGTCGGGGCTCACCGCGGGCGCGACGTTCATCTCGCCCGGCTCCTTCGGGTTCCCGATGAGTGGCTGACCGACATCCTGCGGCTTCGTTCGCCCCTCCATCAACGGGAGGTACGTCGTGCGGATCGACGCCAGCCACTCCTCGGACAACGAGTCGCTGGAGATGCCGATCACGCGGCGCAGCGCCGCATCCCATCCGCCTCGAAGCGACGCGCGATAGACGTCGCTCACGCCCTGATCTCCCCACTTGCCGCCGATGTACGCCCAGAGCGCCTGGCCGTAGCGGTATGGGAAGTAGCGTGGATCCGTCGTGAGCTTCTTGATCGACGGGAGATCGTTGCGGAGTGCCGCGTCCCGCATCCACATCGCGGTGTGCGGGTCTTCGCGGCCGACGGAGAGATACTCCGCCATGCCCTCGATCAACCACAGTGGCAACTGATTCAGCCCGGCGTACCCGCCATTGACCGGGTTCTCGGCGATGTCGTACTGGAACACGTGCACCATCTCGTGGCCGAGCACGTGATCGTTTTCGGCGTAGACGCCGGTAAACGGCATCACGACGCGGCTACGCAGGGACTCCGTGACACCGCCAGTGCTCTGATCGATGAAGCCACCGATCACGTTCGTCTGTTCGAAGTCGGGGTGGTCGGCGTAGAAGACCAGCGGTTTGCGGTTGAAGTTGTGCCGCATGATCCCCGACAGGCGCGTGTACCAGCGCTCTGCCATGCGTCCGGCATCGGCCGTTGCGAGCGATTCGGCGGGGTAGAAGTGCAGGTCGTAGTGCTCGGTACTCGCGACGCGAAAGTCGAACGTCTGATACTGGACCTTGTTGCGCCCGAAGTACTGCGCTTCGACCGAGGACGGCGCGGCCGCTGCCAGGATGGCAACGAGCATCATCGACCGCGTTCCCTTTCCCGCGAACCGACGCATGTGGATCTCCGTGTGGTGTTCGTCGCGACCGACCTGCAGCCGGCCGCAAGCGCGAGGGGGGCAAGCGTTATACCACCCCCGGCCTCAATCAGTTAGCCAGCTACCGCGTTTGCGCTGGAGACGATCGCTACCGTACCATGTTTACACCGCGACGGGCTGACCGGCCCATCGCCACGCACTGTTACCCCGAATTTCTGCCGTGTTCGCCTTTTCCAAGAAATGCATGCGCGAGTGCGCTCGAGGCGCCGCCGCGGTCGGATGCTACTTACTGCTCGCGCCGCTCTCGGGCGCTGCCTGGGCGCAGCAACCCGCGTCCACTCGTCCCGCCACTCGACCAGCGCCACCGCCGCCGGACATCTACCTGGCCACGATTACGCAGGATCGCGGAATGCCCAGGATCGGCGCCCCGATGAACATCACTGATCGGGCCGGTTACGACAACCAGCCAAGCTTCACCTGGGACCAATCGGGCATCTTCTTCACATCCGTAAGAGAAGATGGCCAGGCGGACATTTATCGCTACGACATTGCGGTGAAGGGTACGACGCGCGTCACGTCGACGGCGCCGGAGAGCGAGTACTCCGCGACGGCCATGGATTCGGGCCGGGCGATCTCGGTGGTACGAGTCGAGCGCGATTCCACCCAGCGGTTGTGGCGTTTCCCACTCGGAGGCGGGACGCCAACCGTCATCCTCGAGCGAGTGCGGCCCGTTGGCTATCACGCCTGGGCGGACGACCACACCCTCGCGCTGTTCGTGCTGGGCACACCGAATACGCTGCAACTTGCGGACACACGCACCGGAGTAGCGGACACCATCGCAACCGGGATCGGGCGGTCGCTGCACCGAATTCCCGGGTCGCGGCGAATCAGCTTCGTACGCAAGGTGTCGCCGACTGAGTGGTGGATCGAGTCGCTCGATCCCGCGTCGCGGGCGACCGCACGCCTGGTACAGTTGCCAGACGGAGTCGAGGACTATGCGTGGTTGCCCGATGGCTCGATCGTGTGCGGCCGCGAATCCAAGTTGCTGTGGTGGTCGGGAAAACAGGCCGCGGGCTGGCGAGAGATCGCTGATCTCGGGTCGGCTGGCGTGAAGGGGATCACGCGCATCGCGGTGAGCGGCCGCGGCGATCGCATCGCCATCGTGGCCGACGGGCGCGTAGACCCGCGATGAGAATCGACCGAGCGATCAATCGCTCGGCAAATCAGTCGGTCTGCGTCAGTCGTTCGATGTGCGGCCCGCCCACACATCCAGGAGCGACCGCACTCGCGTCATCAACGCCGATGGCTTCGCGACGAGCGTGGTCGCGTCCCGGTTATCCCAGAGTGGCGACGGCCCGATGGTCTGCGTCACCCACTCACGTTGGGCGACCGCATGCTGCGCGATGCGCTCGGCGGCGACTGGAAACTCACCCGGCGGCGGTAACAGCGGAAACGAGCGGACTTGCTCGGCCAGCTTGAGCAGCGTGACGTCGTATTCGACGCCGCCTTTCCACCTCGGGTGGTACACGAGCTGGTCGACGACGTACTGATCGTCGCCGATTTTGACGCGCATCCGGCCGCCAACGGTGTGCGCGTTCGCCACGGCGCCGGCCGTGGTCACGACCCATTGTGCGGCGATCAGGGCGCAATCGCTCTCCGTCGCATGCACGCCGATCGAACACCGTCGCGTATCCGCTCTCGATACCGAGTGCACCAGCGACGGGGGAAAGAACGGGCCGCTGAACGCCACTACGGCTGCGAACGTCAACGAACCTGGGGTCAAAGCCTCCTCCGCGCGGTGACACGTGGGGACATGCGTCGGCCTCGGTTCGGGCGCGACGTATTGTGCGAATGAGCCCGAGGATTAGCCGGCTCTTACTAAGACACCGGGGAGCGCCAGATAGTGTCAGTTCAGTGACGAGACGCGCAGGAGGGGTGGCGGTACACGCCAGGCGGTGACCAAACGACGTTCGGCTACGGGACGACCACCACCACTTTTCCGAACGTTTCGTTGGACTCCACGCGCGCGTGCGCATCGGCGAGCGCGTCGAGTGTGAAGATCCGGTCTACCACGGCGCGCAACCGGCCGTCGCCGAAGCCGGCGGACAGATCACGCGTGAATGCGCTCGTGGCCGCGGCCTTTTCATCGACGGAGCGCCCGCGAAGCATTGTACCGATGAGTGCGATGCGCCGTGACAGAATGCGTCGTAGATCCATTGCAGCCGTGGCACCAGCGACGAGTCCAACGAGCATGAGTCGGCCGCGACTCGCGAGCAGCTCGACACTCGCGGGCGTATAGGCGCCTCCGACGAGGTCGAGCACGACATCGAACCCGTTAGGCGTCCAGTCTCGCGTCGCAGCCGCGAGTTCGCCCGCCTCGCGAACCGTGGCGCCGCGCTCGAGTCCAAATTCCATCGCGCGCTCGATCTTGTCCGACGTCCGAGACGTCCCGTACGGGACAGCGCCCATCATACGCGCGACCTGCACCGCGGCGAGCCCGACGCCGCTGCCGACGGCATGGATCAGCACTCGCATCCCGCGGCCGAGCCCGGCCTGCGTGACCATGGCATCGTGCGCCGTGATGAACGCCTCCGGGATCGCGCCGGCGTCCGTCCACGAGAGGCCGTCAGGCACTCGCGCGACGATGGCTGATGGCACCGCGATGTACTCCGCATGCGCGCCGCCACCGGCGATGCCGAACACGCGATCTCCCTCGCGGAAGCCGGTCACCGCGGCCCCGACTTCCGCCACCTCGCCCGCGTACTCGATCCCGGGGATATCGCGAGGGGAATCCGCTGGGGCAGGGTACGCACCACGCCGTTGCATCAGGTCGGCACGGTTGATGGCCGAGGCGCGAACGCGAACCAGGACGCCATCGGGTGAGATGGTCGGTCGGTCGACGTCTCGGATCTCGAGAACCTCTGGTCCGCCTGGGCGGGTAATGACCGCGGCTCGCATTTTGGGGTATGCTATGGAGAGTACGTGTGACGGCCCGGCGGCCGGGCTCGATTGCATGGTGTGCCGAAACCCGCTTCGTGCACGCGCCGTACGGAGCCCAAGGTTACTAACGTAGCAACGTTACGAGGGGGGGACACGTGTTCGCATTGCTCGCATTCGCGCTGTCAACGGCAGCGGTGATCATTGGGTTTACGCAGGCGAAGGATTTCGTCTCTCGTCGTCTTCGCTACGTCGACGCGGCTCGCAGTCCAATCGCTCCGGTAGTCGCGGGTGTTGGGGCGGCCATCGTTGCTGCGCCGATCGTGTGGCTCCTTCCGTTCGTTGGCGCAGGGAGCGCGATCGCATTCGGCCTCAGCGTTGCGCTTGGTGTTGCCGCGGGGAACAAGGACATTCGCCAACAGCTTCCACCGGGCTGAACGAAAACAGGCCGGTTCAGAAAACGAAATCGCCGCGCTCGATTCAGGTCCGAGCGCGGCGATTTCTCTTCACTAGGCTGTCCTGCCCGCTGCTGCAGCGTGCTGTAGCGACCTAACTGGTTAACTGGCGGGCGTCGCTTTGATGGCCGGCGTGCTGCCCGTGGTCCGAGTGGCGACGTGCGCACGCGCCCGGTCGAGCGCGTCGTCGATGTTCATGAAAATGTCGTCGCTCATCTCAGTAACCAGCTCGGACGCCTCGATCACAGCACGCGGCTGCGCGTGCACCTCGGCGAGCAATACGATTGTCCGGTCTTGTCGGAAGCGGTGCACGACTTCCTGCAACGCATGCAGGCCGGAGGAATCGAGAAAATTGACGTCGCGCATCCGGATGATGATCACCCACGGTCGGCCGGCGATCTGGCCTAACGCTTCCTTGAACGCTCCCGCGGCGCCGAAGAAGAACGCGCCGCTGATCTCGAAGACCTCGACGCGCTCCGGTACGGTACGCTGACTGATCGCCCCCGGGGCCGAGTAGGTCGTGTCATCGCCGTCCTGCTGGAGTTCCCGCGTCACCGCGGACACGTTCGTCGCCTCTGCCATCCGCTTCATGAACAGAAACGAGGCGAGCACCATCCCGACGCCGATCGCGACGGTCAGATCCACGATGATCGTCAGCAGGAACGTGGTGACGAGGACGGCGGCATCCTCGCGCGGCCCGCGCAGCTCAGCGCGGAACACCCGCCACTCGCTCATCTGATACGCGACGAGCATCAGGATGCCAGCGAGCGTCGCCATCGGGACGAGGGCGGCCCACTTCCCGAACACCAGCACGATGAGCAGGAGTGTGAGTGCGTGGATCATTCCCGCAACCGGCGTCCTGCCGCCGTTCTTCACGTTGGTCGCGGTGCGAGCGATGGCGCCGGTGGCCGGAATGCCGCCGAACATGGGCGACGCGATGTTCGCGATCCCCTGAGCCACGAGCTCCATGTTCGACCGGTGGCGTCCGCCGATCATGCCGTCGGCGACCATCGCCGACAGCAGCGACTCGATGGCGCCGAGCGCGGCGATCGTGAACGCCGGTCCGACCAGGGCGCGCACGTCGGAGAAGGAGATCGCTGGAACGGACGGAAGCGGGATCGCGAGGTCGAGCGTGCCGAAGCGGCTTCCGATCGTTTCGACGGGCAGCTCGAACAGCTTCGCAATCACCGTCGTGACGATGAGCGCGACGAACGGACCCGGCAGCCGCCAGTTGAGCTGCCGCCAGACGACGAGCAGGCCTAACGTGAACGCGGCGATCCCGAGAGCCCACACATTGGTGGTATTCGCGGCGCGCCACAGGACCTGAAGCTTCTCGATGAAGTCCGCGGGCATCGTCGTGACTTTCAAGCCGAAGAAGTCACGGAGCTCGTTCGACGCAATGATCACCGCGATGCCCGATGTGAACCCGGTGATCAGCGGGTGTGGGATGAACTTGATGAGCGTCCCGAGCCTGAAGACCCCGAGCAGGATGAGAATCACTCCTGCCATGAAGGTCGCGGCCGCGAGTCCGGAGAGGCCGTACCGTTGGACGATCGCGTAGACCACCACGACGAACGCGCCGGTCGGTCCGCCGATCTGCACCCGCGAGCCACCGAGCGCGGAGATGAGGAATCCCGCGACGATCGCGGTATAGAGTCCCTGCGCAGGCGTCACGCCGCTGGCGATGCCGAACGCGATGGCCAGCGGCAGGGCAACGATGCCGACAATGACGCCGGCGGTGAGATCGTGCGTGAACTTCTGCCGGTCGTAGTCCTTGAGGGTCGTGAATAGCTTCGGGACGAACACTGACCACCTGGGGTCCGAGGAATGTGAGCCGAGGTTCTCAACCAGTGGACGAGTGACGCGCGCCGCAGTCGCGTGTGCAAGCTGCGCACGATATCATCCGAGTCAACCAATCGACATGACTGCTCCATCGTTCAAGGACTATTTCTCGTCGTCGGCAGCGGAGTACGCGGCCTTTCGGCCGCGCTACCCCGCCGCGCTCTTCGACTTTGTGGCGTCGCTTCCGGCCTCGCGGGCGACCGCGTGGGACTGCGCGTGCGGCAATGGTCAGGCGTCGGTTCCACTCGCGGCGCACTTCGACCGCGTCATCGCAACCGACGCCAGCAGCGAGCAGATCGCGCACGCCACGCCGAACCCTCGTGTGTCATACGCGGTCGCGCTCGCGGATGCGAGTGGCCTCGACACGGGCTCGGTGGATCTCGTGACCGTCGCGCAGGCGCTGCACTGGCTTCCCCTCGAGCGATTCTTTGCCGAGGTGCGCCGCGTGCTGGCGCCGGGGGGCGCGCTCGCGGTGTGGTGCTACACGCGTCCAGAGCTGACTGGCGCGATGGACGAGATCGTCGATCGATTCCACTCAGTCACGTGCAAAGCGTACTGGCCGCCCGATCGCACACTCGTCGACGGCGCATACCGTACGATCACGATGCCGTTCGACGACCTTCCTGCGCCCGCGCTGGCCATCGAGGCGCGATTGACGCTGGACCAGTTCGCCGGCTACGTACGCACCTGGTCCGCGGCGCGGAAGCTTGCCGCCGAGAGCGGGCTCGATCCGGTCATTGCGGTGCGTGAGGAGCTGGCAGCGCATTGGGGATCCGAGACCGATACGCAACTCGTCCGCTGGCCGGTGTACGTGCGTGCTGGCTATCCCGATCGGACGCTGTGACGGCGGCACCGCACAGGCATCACCTCCGCCTGCACGTGCGTGCTGAACGCGTCGCCGTGTGTCGACTCGACGCCGCCGAGCCAATTCCTCGATGGGCTGATGGCTCCGGCTTCGTCGCGATCTCGCGCACGGATGCCGAGCTGTCGGTCGTGTGCGCCGCGGACCGGGTGCCGGATGACGTGAAGGCCGAACGAGGGTATGCCGTCATCGGGGTCGAGGGAACACTCGCGCCGGAGCTCGTCGGCGTTCTCGTATCCCTCGCGGCGCCGCTCGCGGACGCAGGTATTCCGATTCTCGCCATCGGGACATACGACACCGACTACGTCCTCGTGCGCGATGCGACGCTCGAGCGGGCGGTCAGCGCGCTGCGTGACGCTGGCCATGACATCGTCGTGGCCAGTGTTTAGCTCGTTCGCGTTGACGCCCGTTACCTTTCGCTCCGCGTTCGGCACCGTCATGACTGCCGCGCGTGGCGGTCCGCGACGCAACGCGGCATGTCGGCCGCCGACCTGAATGGCCGGAGACTCCCTGGTGTTGCACCTGATTGTCGCGCTCGCGGTCGCTGCCGACGTGGGCGGCGAAGTCCGCAGCGCGCTGAACGACCGACCCATCGCCGGCGTGATGGTCAGCGCGGTTGGTGGGACGGATACGGTTCGGACCGACATCGCGGGTCGCTTTCATCTCTCGGTGTCCGCCGCGACTCGGCTGCGATTCGTTCGCGTGGGTTTCACACCGCGCGAGATCGTTGCCGCGCCCGGAGACACGGCGCTCCGCGTGATCATGACACCGACGGCGCGGACGCTCGAGGCGTCGACCATCACCGCCGTTCGTGGCGAGGCGGCTGCTCCCGTGACGCGCGCCGCGATCGACGAGGCCGAGCTGGATCGTCGCTACTTCGGGCAGGAATTGCCGCTGCTCCTGACGACGGCGCCGTCGATCACGGCGTACTCGGACGCGGGCTCGTTCTCCGGCTATTCGTACATGCGACTCCGCGGCATCGACCAGAGTCGCATCAACATCACGCTCGACGGCATACCGCTCAACGATCCGGAAGATCACTTCGTCTACTTCTCCAACTTTCCTGACCTGACCAACAGCCTGCAGTCGGTGGAGGTGCAGCGCGGCGTGGGCGCGAGCTCGAACGGTGTGGCGTCATATGCCGGCTCATTGACGATGGAATCGGTGAGCCTCGCGAGTGGGCAACGCGGCGGAGAGGTGCAGCTCGAGCGTGGCGCGTTCGACTCGAATCGCGGCAGCATCGAGTACGCGACGGGTCTGCTGCCGTCTCATCTGTCGTTCTACGGGCGGGCATCGACGCAGCAGACCGATGGCTACCGGCGCAACTCGAGCAATCGGTCCCAATCGTTCTTCGTCAGCGGCGGGTACTTCGGCGAACGCGACATCGTGAAGCTCGTCGCGTTCGGAGGACGTGCCCGCAATGGCCTCGCGTATCTCGCGGCGTCGTCCGAGGACATCGCGCAGGATCCGCGGACGAATCCGCTGTCGGAATCGGAGCGCGACGACTTCTTCCAGGATTTCGCGAGCGCGCAGTACACGCGCCTGCTCGGCACCGATGCCAGCATCGGCGTCACGGCGTACGGAATGTGGTCGGATGGGAATTACGACGTCCGCATCGATCCCGATCTCGAGAATTTCAACCTCACGTCGAACGCAGGCGGCGCGGTCGCGACTGCCCGCGCGCGATTCGGTCGATGGCAGGTGCTCGGGGGTGCGCACGCGAACAGCTATCGGCGGTCGCACTACGCGTTCATGCGTCCGGATCTCGACACTCGCCTCTATGACAACACCGGCGAGAAGACGGACGTGAGCGCGTTCGCGAAAGCGACGTACGACCTGGGCACGCTCTCGTTTCTCGGTGACCTGCAGGTCCGACGCGCGGCGTTCCACTACAATCCCGATGCGAACGCGGGCATCGCCGCGCAGAGCATCGACTGGTCGTTCGTCAATCCAAAGATCGGCGTGACGTGGCAGGCGACCAGTGCGTGGCGCGCGTATGCCTCGTACGGCCGCAACGGCCGAGAGCCGGCCCGCAACGACATGTTCGCCGGCTTCGACAATCTCGATACGACGAACGCGGAGTTCGTCGGCGACTTCAGCCGCGTTAGGCCGGAGTCGGTGCGGGACCTCGAAGCCGGCGTCGTCGCGCGGTCCGCGCGGCTCGGCGTTCAGGCCAATGTGTATGCGATGAACTTCAAGAACGAGATCTCGGCGATCGGTCCGCTGAGCTATCTTGGCTTGCCGCTCCGAAAAAACGTGGCACGCAGCTACCGCCGCGGTGTGGAAGTAGACGCCGCGTTCCGGGCGACCAGCGCGCTCACGGCCACGGTCAACGCGACGGTGAGTCAGAACCGGATCGACGAGTACACCGACGACGCGTCTGGCGTCACGTATCGTGATGTCGAGCCGCTGCTCACGCCGCGAATGATCGCGAACGGCGTGCTCCGCTACGCGTTCGATCACGGGCTCACCGCCTCGCTCGACGGGCGGTTCGTAAGCCGCTCGTACCTCGCGAACACGAGCGACGCACGGTTCACCACACCCGGCCGCGCGACAGTGGATGGAACCGCGAACTGGACGATCCTGCGCTACACGTTGGGCATTCGCGTCAACAATCTGACGAATACGCCGTTCTATACTGGCGGCTACACGGACGGCACGTCGTCCTACTACTACGTTCTCCCGCCGCGGAACGTCTTCGTGACGATCCGCGCGAGGTTCTGATCCGAATGGCTGATCCGGTCCCTCCCAAGAAAAAACCGCCGCGCGTGAACATGGCGTCCGCGTGGCCCGAAGCCCGTGCTCTCATGTGGACGCATCGCCGCTCGCTGGCGATCGGTCTCGTCCTCATGCTCATCAATCGCCTCGCGGGGCTCGTGCTGCCGGCGTCGTCGAAGTACCTGATCGACAACGTGCTCGGGAAGCATGACCTGACGAAGCTGGTACCGCTCGCGCTGTCCGTGGGCGGCGCGACGTTCGTGCAGGCGATCACCTCGTTCTCGCTCTCGCAGACGGTCAGCATCGCGGCGCAGCGCGCGATCAGCGATCTCCGCATCGAAGTCCAGCGCCACGTCCTGCGTCTGCCGGTGTCGTTCTTCGACTCCACGAAGTCGGGCGTGCTGATTTCGCGCGTCATGTCGGACGCCGAAGGGATCCGCAATCTGATCGGGACCGGCCTCGTGCAGCTCGTTGGCGGATTGCTCACCGCGGTCATCGCGCTGGGCGTGCTGTTCTACCTCAACTGGCACCTCACGGCGTCGACGATCATCGTGCTCCTCGCGTTCGGCGCGATGATGGCCGTGGCGTTCAAGCGGCTGCGGCCGCTGTTCCGCAAGCGCAGTGAGATCAACGCCGAGGTGACGGGCCGACTGGGTGAGGCGTTAGGCGGCATCCGCACGGTGAAGGTGTATACGGCCGAGGCGCGTGAGGAGCGGATCTTCAGCGAGGGCATTCAGCGGCTATTCAAGAACGTCGCGGATACGATCACCGGGACGTCGGCAGTCGGTGCCGCGACGACCGTCATCGTCGGCGTCATCGGCGTGCTGATGATCATCGTCGGCGGGAGATCGATCGCGAGTGGCTCGATGACGCTCGGCGATTTCGTCATGTACATCTTCTTCATCGGCCTCGTCGCCGCTCCGCTGGTGCAGATCGCGTCGATCGGGACGCAGGTGAGCGAGGCGTTCGCGGGACTCGATCGCATCCGCGAGATCAGACAGACGTCCACCGAGGATCAGCAGGACGCGCAGCGCGCCCCGATCCGGGAAGTCTCGGGCGACATCGCGTTCGACCACGTGAGCTTCGAGTACGTGCCCGGCGTGCCCGTGCTTCGCGACGTGTCCTTCACGACTGCTGCCGGTACGACGACGGCGCTCGTGGGATCGAGCGGTGCGGGGAAGAGCACACTGATCGGGCTCGTCACTGCATTCAACCGCCCGACGTCCGGTCGCGTGCTCGTGGACGGCGCGGACATCGCGACCCTCCGGCTTCGCGACTATCGCGCGAACCTCGGCGTCGTGATGCAGGACAACTTCCTGTTCGACGGCACGATCAAGGAGAACATCGCGTTCGCCAAACCCAACGCGACCGATGAGGAAGTGCGCGCGGTGAGTCACATTGCGCACTGCGATGAGTTCATCGACAAGTTCGAGGCCAAGTACGACACGATCGTCGGCGAGCGCGGCGTGAAGCTCTCTGGCGGCCAGCGACAGCGCGTCGCCATCGCGCGCGCCATTCTCGCGGATCCCCGCATCCTCATCCTCGATGAGGCGACGTCGAGTCTGGACAGCGAGAGCGAGGAGCTCATTCGCGATGGCCTGCGGTCACTCAGGCGTGGCCGCACGACGTTCGTCATCGCGCACCGGTTGTCGACCATCGAGAGTGCCGACCAGATCCTGGTGATGGAGAACGGTCAGATCATCGAGCGCGGGACGCATCGGGAGCTGCTCGCGGCGAACGGACGGTACCGGCAGCTCTATGACAAGCAGTACCGCATCGAGCGCGACCAGTTCATCAACCCCGGTGAGGATTTCCTGCCGGTGCCCGTCCCGGAGGCGGCGCCAGCCGGGGCTGTCAGGCCAGCGCGGGGCGCCTTGTAGCGTGTGACGCCGCGGGCTTTACAGAGTCCGTGGCCGTCGGCACGTTGGGGGCGCTCCGAAGCTGCCGGACGCTCCCCGATGGAGGTGCGCATGGATGGGCTCATGATGGACTATCAACTGACCATCACCGCCATGCTGCGCCGAACGGAATCGATGTTCGGGCACAAGGCCATCGTGTCGCGAAGGCCTGACCGTTCGATCGAACGGTCCACCTATGGCGAGGCGTTGGCGCGCGCGCGCCGACTCGCGTCCGGGCTCGAGCGGCTCGGCATCCGACGCGGCGACCGCGTGGCAACGCTGTGCAGGAACACCCTCCGCCACCTCGAGGCCTACTACGGCGTGCCGTCATCGGGCGCGGTACTGCACACGCTCAACATTCGCCTCCACGCCGACGAGCTGGCGTACATCGCGACCCATGCCGGCGACGTCGCGCTCATCGTCGACCAGTCGCTCGTTCCGCTCGCGCAACAGTTGGCAGGCCGTGCTCCGTTCCGACACCTGATCGTCGTTCGCGATGATTCCGGCGCGCCGCTCCCCGAGGGCGCACTGGACTACGAGGCCGTGGTCGCGTCCGGTGATCCGTCGTACGAGTATCCCGAGTTGGCGGAGTCGGACGCCGCGATGATGTGCTATACGTCGGGGACGACCGGGCGGCCCAAGGGCGTCTTGTACTCGCATCGCTCGCTGTGTCTTCACACGCTCGGCATCCTGATCTCAGACGTCACCGGGCTCACCGAGCGCGACACCGTGCTCGCCGTGGTGCCGATGTTCCACGCGAATGCGTGGGGGCTGCCGTTCGGTGCGGCGATGATCGGCGCGAAGCAGGTGATGCCCGGCCCGAACCTCGACCCGGCGAGCCTGGTCGATCTGTTCGAGCGCGAACGCGTGACAATGACAGCGGGTGTGCCGACCATCTGGATGGGCATCCTTCAGTACCTCGATGCGAATCCGACGCGTCACGACCTAACGCCGCTGCGACAGATGCTGGTTGGTGGAGCAGCCGTACCCGAGCCGCTCATTCGCGCGTTCCAGCAACGCCACGGTCTGCACATCCAGCAGGGCTGGGGGATGACTGAAACCAGTCCGGTTGGATCCGTAAGCAAGATTCCCACGGAGCTGGCCGATGCGCCGGGCGACGTCCAGTTCGCCTATCGGGCGAAGGCAGGGTTGCCTCTGCCGTTCGTCGAAATCCGGGCGCGCCGCGACGACGGAGCGCTCGCGCCCTGGGACGGTGAGACGATGGGCGAGCTCGAGGTGCGCGGGCCGTGGGTCGCGCGCGCGTACTACGACTCGCCGGAGTCGGCCGATCGGTTCACTGATGACGGGTGGTTCCGAACCGGGGACATCGTCACCATCGATGGCCGCGGCTGCATAACGATTCAGGATCGTGCCAAGGACCTGGTGAAGTCCGGTGGCGAATGGATCAGCAGTGTCGCGCTCGAGGGCGCGCTTCTGTCGCACCCCGACGTCGCCGAAGCGGTCGTGATCGCTGTGCCGCACGCGAAATGGGATGAGCGTCCGCTCGCAGTGATCGTTGCCCGCGCGGGATGTGCTCCGACGCTCGAGTCGGTGCGCGCGCACCTAGCCCCGCATTTCGCGAAGTGGTCGCTGCCCGACGACGTCGTGCTCGTGGAATCCATTCCGCGGTCAGGGACGGGCAAATACCTCAAGAGCGTACTGCGCGAGCGATTCCGCGATCACCTGAGCGGTGTCCCTGCGCGGTAACACGACTCGACCAGCCCGCCAGGCCGTTTCTCGATCCTGCGCCAGCGGCGGAGCGGTTAGGTTACGAGCATGAAACCCATGGTCATCGCGGCGCGCGTAGGTGTCTACCTCGCCGCCTGTTGGCTTACCATCGGCGTGTTGGCGAACGGTCTGTTCCCGCACGCCGTCTTTGCGGTCGCCGCCCTCGCGCTCTACACGACGCTTCCGTTGGTCGCGTTCGTGAAATGGCGCGGATGGCCGTTCTACCCTAACGCGGCGTTCCGCCTGCTCGTGGTGCGCCCGTTCTGGTACACGCAGCTCATGTTGCCGCTCGTTGCGGTCGGCTCCACGCTCGGCGTGCTCGTCGGATCCCTGTTCGATTTTCCACTGGAAGGCGGCCGCATCGCCGCGGCGGTCGTGCTGACGGTCGTGGGCGTACTGCTCATCGCCGGCTACCTCGGTTCACGACAGCTGGTCGTCCGCGAAGTGGACGCATCGATTCCCGATCTCCCGGAAGAGTTCGACGGGCTCTCGATCGCGCAGGTGTCCGATCTGCATGTCGGTCCCCACACGTCGCGCCACTTTCTCGATCGCGTCGTGAGCACGATTCGCGGTCTCGCGCCGGACGTGATCGCCGTTACCGGTGATCTCGTGGATGACCGTGCGGAGGATGTCGCGTCCTACGCGTCCACGATCGGGAAACTCGAGGCCCCGCTCGGCGTGTTCATGATCGCAGGGAATCATGACGTGTACGCTGGCTGGGATTCGGTCGAGACCCGACTCAAGAGCGACGTACGCGCGCGGCTGCTGCTCAACGAGGTACACATCATCCGTCGGGGTGATGCGACGCTCGTCCTGGCTGGCACCGGCGATCCGGCTGGTGGCCGCCGAGGGCAGAGCCGGGCGGCGCCGGATGTCGACCGGACGCTGGCGGGAGCGCCTAACGGGGCAACTGTCATTGCGCTCGCGCACAATCCCGCGCTCTGGCCGGCACTCGCGAAGCGCGGCGTCGCGCTCACGCTCAGCGGCCACACCCACTGGGGCCAGTTCGCTCTGCCATCGCTCGGCTGGAGTCTCGCGTCACCATTCCTCACGCACGCGATGGGTGCGTATCGCGAGGAAGGGTCGCTGCTGTACATCAATCCCGGGACAGGCTACTGGGGCATTCCGTTCCGGATCGGTGCGCTGCCCGAGGTGACGCTGGTGCGACTGCGCCGCGCTCCGGCGGCGTTGGAGGTCGGTCGCGCACGGCGCGCACGCGCCGCCGCGTGAAGCATCGCCCGGCCGCGCGTTGAAGCGCCTGATCGCTGGCGTCCTCATTGCCGCGGTCGTCGCTCTGGCGTCGATCGCGATAGCGGGAGGCGAGACCCGACTGCTCGGGCATCCCGTCATCGAAGCGCTGGTCGTTGCGCTGCTGCTCGGGATGATCGTCCGATTCTTCTGGCGACCGGGCGCCACGTTCGAGCCAGGCATCCGGTTCGCGGGCAAGGAACTGCTCGAGCTCTCGATCGTGCTGCTCGGCGTGTCGGTCGATCTGCCGCTTCTGGTTCGTGCCGGGCCCGCGCTCGCGGTGGCGATCGTTTCGATCGTGGCGGTAGGGCTGGGCGTCGGCGTGCTGATCGCACGCGCACTCGGACTGCGACCGCGTCTCGCGATCCTCGTTGCGACGGGCAACGCGATCTGCGGGAACTCGGCGATCGCCGCCGTGGCGCCGGTCATTGGTGCGGACGCCGAGGATGTCGCGTCCTCCATTGCGTTCACGGCGATCCTCGGCGTGATCGTCGTCCTCGGCCTCCCGCTGCTCATCCACCCGCTCGGCCTAACGAATTACCAGTACGGCGTGCTGGCTGGCCTCACGGTGTACGCGGTGCCGCAGGTGCTGGCCGCGGCGTTTCCGGTGAGCGTGCTGTCGGGCGACGTTGCGACGCTCGTGAAGCTGGTGCGTGTGTTGATGCTCGGACCCGTGGTGCTGTTCTTCTCGCTGCGCTCGCACAATCGGTTTGGCCGCGCCCCGTCACTCACGAAGCTCGTGCCGTGGTTCATCGTGGGCTTCCTCGTGATCGCTGCCTTACGCGCGGCCGGTGCGGTGCCGACCAGCTGGGTCGCGCCGACGCGTGTCGCGTCGACGAACCTGACGATCATCGCGATGGCGGCGCTCGGGCTGAGCGCTGATGTTCGCGCGGTCGCGAAAGCCGGTTCTCGCGTGATCGGCGCGGTATCGCTGTCACTGCTCGTGCTGGTATTGCTCGGGATCGGCATCATTCATCTGCTGCACATTCACTGAGCGCGCGAGCCCCGCGCTCCCGTGGATTTCGCGATCCCTCTGGTTGCTGGCGTGCAACGTGCGGGCCTCCGCCGCGGCGTCGCCGTGACGCCGTCCGACCGGCGGTCGGTTGCATCCTGGCACCGTTTGCAGGTGGAGGCTCGCATGTCATTCGTGTCTGTGCATCGTCAGCGCGTTGCTCGCGCACTCACGCTCGGTGCGGTTGCGGCGCTCGCCGCGTGTGATCGCCCAGTCACCTCACCAGAAGTGCCGCTCACCGCGAATGCCGCGAAGAGCTCGACGCAGGGCGGCGGACCGCTGCCCACTCGTTATGTGCTTCCGGGCTCGAGTGTGTTTCCCGAGGGGATCGCGTACGACGAGCGCACACAGCTCGTGTTCGTGAGCAGTACCACCGACGGTACGATCTTCCGCGGCCGTTCGAGCGACGAGACGCTCACCCCGTTCCTAACGGGCGGCACGGATGGGCGGACCACGGCGATCGGGCTCGAGGTCGACAATGACGGGCACCTGTTCGTGGCGGGCGGCGGGACCGGCTTCGTGTTCGTGTATGACGAGCTGACCGGCGCACTGCTGGCGAAGCTGTCGGGCGGCTCATCACCGACGTTCATCAACGATATTGCCGTCGACCGGAATGGGATCGGCTACGCGACGGACTCGCAGAGTCCGGTGATATACCGGATCGTGCCTAACGGCTCCGGAGGTTACACGCTCGAGCGCTGGCTGCAGCTCAGCGGCACGCCGATCGTCTACGTGGCCGGGTTCAATCTGAACGGCATCGTCGTGTCGTCGAACGACAAGTATCTCTTCACTGTACAGTCGAACACGGGGAAGATCTTCCGCATCGACATCGCGACGAAGGAGATCGTCCAGGTCGACGTCGGTGGTGCGGTGTTCCCGAATGGCGATGGCCTGTGGCTCCAGGGGAATTCGCTGTACGTCCTGCAGAACCAGCAGGAGATCGTGAGCGAGATCCGTTTGCAGCAGAACCAGGCGAGCGGGACGGTCGTGAGCCAGACGACGGATCCGTCGTTCATGTATCCGACGTCGCTCGTGGGGGCGCGTGGACGCTTGCTGGTGGTGAACTCGCAGTTCGACAGGCGCGGGCCGGGGCTGTCACCGGTGTCGCCGTTTACGGTGTCGGTGGTGCGGGTGCCGTAGCGCGCCCGGCATCGCG
>Ga0310810_10000301_pt1 | contig 51727 bp, 56 predicted proteins | sample NCmetagenome_FD_207641 | JGI IMG/M metagenome (GOLD analysis project Ga0310810, IMG submission 207641) | Soil microbial communities from experimental microcosm in Duke University, North Carolina, United States - NC | ecosystem: Engineered > Artificial ecosystem > Soil microcosm > Unclassified ...
AAATCGGCAAGAACAGCGACGGCACCGATTGTGCCGTGAACCTTCGCGCCGCTTAAGCTTCGTCAGGGATGGGCTTAACCGCCGGTCCCGCCCGCGCTCCAGAGGGAGCGCGGGCCGCTTATTTGGGGAGGATTAGAGCAGTGGAACCGATTTATTGGCTCACCCGCCAGCGGGAGAAAGCCGAAATGGCTGATGGCGCCGCATCGGCCGAGGTACGGCTGGCCCACCACGAATTGGCGGCCCGCTATGGCGACACGGCCAGCCAGGTCGAGGCCGACGCCCTTGCCTGCTGGGGGATAGAGCGAGTTCCATCCGGCCAATATTGGGTCAATGGCTTTTGCCACACCAATCCCGGCGACGTCATCGCCGAACCGCCCCGGGGCACAACCCGGTGAGGCATTCATTACGCTGCGCGGGGCAGGCGTGAAACGAATGTCGCGCGAGTAACCTCAACGGTCAGTCCGGCTTTCGCAGGAGGCTCGGCAATTTGTGCGTCCAGCTGCTTCGCCAAGGCCCCGATCAGGACCGTGCCGAGACCAGTAGACGGCTGAGGAGCCCGGGTCCCTTCCCGCCCGATGCCGTTGTCAGACACGGTCAGCTTCCAATCCGCCTCCGCCTTCTCGAACGTCACGCGGATACGCGCGGCCGTTTGGGCCACCGGGAAAGCATATTTGATGGCATTCATGATCAGCTCGGTGACGATCAGGCCGACGCTGACGGCATGGCTGGAAGGCAAGGCACCTTCGCCGGAGTGAACGACGATATCGATCTTCTGCTTCGGTCCGACCATGGACGAGGCTAGCCCGGCACTGAGCTTTGTCAGATAGGGGCCCATTTCGATCTGCTCGATGCCCTCGGATGCGTGCAAATGGCTCTGCACGGCGGCCACCGACATCACCCGTTGGTGCGCTGCGCGCAACTCGTTCTTGGTTTCCTCGGACGACACCGAGCCGGCCTTCAGGAGCAGGATGCTGGCGATAATCTGCAAGCTGTTGGCGATGCGGTGCTGCATCTCCCGGAGGAGGGTCTTCTGTTGCTCGAGCAGTTCCTCGGTGTGCTCCAGCAGCCGCTGCTTTTCCTGCTCGGCGACGCGCCGCTCGGTTATATCCTTGATCGCGAGCAGGACCATCCTCGCGGCCATGCTCTCGTCCCGAATCGGAAGGGCGTTGAGCTGGAAGGTGCGCTTTCCCAGCCCGGCAAATTCCCCCTCGAACTCAAATCCCTCCATTGCCATGTGCTGGGGGATCACGGCGTCCAGCAGCTGGCGCAAGCCCGGAATGTCCCATTGACCATCGGACAGGTCGAACAGGGAGCGGCCGTGGGCCTGAATCGGGTCCTCTTTGAAGGCTTCATAAAAGCATCGGCTGCCAGCTAGGAGGCGCAGCGTATCGTCCAGCACGAGGAAGGGCTCGGGCAATGTATCGACGATCGCCAACGCGAGGGTCTGCGCCTCGACCACATCTTGAAGCATATTCATGGTGTTGCTCCGTCAGGCGGGAGCGTCGCACTTCTCTCGCCACCGACACATCTATGGCCGGTGATATAACCATCATACACCGTCCGGGCTTAACCGCCTAACGCTCGTTGCCGCGTCGCTTCAGCGCTGGTTGCCTAGAACCATACGCCAGACGCCAGAACGGCTGCCACGACGCTGATGCCGACCGCCGCCAGCAGCAGCAGCGCGGCAGCTTCAGGATTGACGGTAAGAGCGGCAGTACGGTCATTCAGCGATCGAAGCTGCGAACGGCCTGCCGGACTGGCCCACGCAACCAATGCCGCGATCAGCATGATCAGCGAGACGCTGGCGAAAATCCGCGCGATCTCAAGTTTTGTGGACATGTTTCACTCCCGGCGTTGCGCGAGCAGGGTCAATATGGCTCGGCCTCGCATCGGCGACGCCGGCCGTCTGAGATTCTGCCGAAGTCGCCTTCACACTGTAACGCCCGGCAAGATCGTAATGTACCAATCTCGCTTGAGAGCCTGCCGCGCTCCTCGCCAATTGGAGGGATTCCCTCTGACGGCTGAGCCAATATGCCTTTTCCACGATCATCTCCTGCGAGCGAGAGCACGGACGTGTCTCTCAGTCACAGGGGGCTCGGTTTCGATTCTCAGGTGATGATCCCATATCGCACGCTGCCGATGAACGACGCGTGACGATAACCGGGCGAAAGCGGACATTAGCCGTTGGACAGGAACCCCGTCGCGCGGCGTGCGAAACAGGCGTTGTCGCGGGCATCGCAGACCTTCAGCGTTTTCTGCACCTTCTGGACCAACGCCAGGTCGGCATTCGTCATCGATCGGCGGAACGCCAGCTGGACCGACAGGAGATTGACCTCCCCCTGGATGAAAATGACGGTCAGACTCTCCGGCTTGCCGGTCTGCGGATCGACCGGACAGTGGAAAGTCGCCTTCAGCGCCGGCCTTCCATCAACCGTGCCTCTCGCGACCGCTTCGTTCGGGCCCGGGCAAGTGCCGCGATACCCGTCCCGCCACATCGGGTAGAACTCATTCAGGGTCGTGCCTTCGGTGGCGTGCATGATCGTCACGACCGAGATCAGCTCGGACCATGAATCCACCGTTTCCGGGGGCCGCACCAGCTCGACGAGGTTTATTCTTCCATCATTGCTTCGATTGCCGACAACGAAGGTGGCAGGCGCATCCACGCTGATCCCCTCCGTCTCGGCGGTCGGAGTGCGAACGCCTTGCGACGAAGCGAGAGCAAGCGCGGATAGTAAAATGACTGGCAACTGCATCGAAAACTCCCCCGATCCTACTTCGATGGAAGACGACAGTTTATGTGAATGACATGAATGCGTTAAAATGCATTATCCGGCCCGTTTGAAACCATTGGCAAAAAGAGGCTTGCGGGATGGCGAAGCTGGTGTTTGGAATGAACCAGTCCCTGGACGGCTATGTCGACCATTTAAAGTTTGCGCCGGGCCCCATCCTCTTCCGTCACTTCATCAAGGAGGCCGAGGGCCAGGCGGGCAGCCTGTACGGCCGCAATCTGTACGAGCTGATGCGCTACTGGGACGACGATTATCCGGAATGGGATGCGGATAGGCGGGCCTTCGCTTTGGCATGGCGCAGGCAGCCGAAATGGGTCGTCTCGCGCACATTGAAGGAGGTCGGACCCAACGCCACGCTGGTTGGGGACGATCTTGAGGCCGAGATCCGCGCGCTGAAGGCCGAGCGCACTGGGGAAATCGAAGTTGCCGGGCCGGCTTTGGCGAACAGCCTGACGGAGCTTGGTCTGATCGACGAATATCGAATCTACCTGCATCCGGTCGTGCTCGGCCGCGGCACGCCATATTTCGCCGGACCAAGGCCGCCGCTCCGCCTTATGTCCCACGACCGGATTGGCGAGGATGTGCTCCGGTTGACCTACGTTCCGGCGTAAGAACGGCTAGCCCGGAAAGGAGCCGGTTGCCTCGACCCATTTGTCGACCAGCTTCTGATAGTCCCCGGTGCGCATTTCCGTCAGCCCGTCTGTGTTGAGCCAAGAGCGGTGCATGCTCTCCGCACCGAAATGATGGTGCGGCTTGAAGTGCGACGGGTCGTCGAAACTCGCGACGGTCAGGTCCATATTCTCGCTGCCTTCGCGGAATTTGAAGCCGAGCGAGGTGCCGCACTCCCGGCAGAAGGGACGAACGGCGATGGGCGAGCTTTCGTACCAGTCGGGCTCGCGGCTCCAGCGAACCTTGGCCTGCTTCACGTTGGTGAAGGCGATCGAGACGTTGCCGCTGGCCTTCTGGCACATGCGGCAGTGGCAGAGATAGGCTTCGTCGCTATCGACTTCCGCCTCGTAGCGCACCCGGCCGCAGGCGCAGCCGCCGGTCATCGTCTCAGCCATGGTCAGGCCGCCTTCTGCAAATGCCTCCGGCCGAGCAGCTCGGCGATCTGCACGGCGTTCAGCGCGGCACCCTTGCGGAGGTTGTCGCTGACCACCCAGATGCTGAGGCCGTTGTCGACCGTCGGGTCTTCGCGGACCCGGCTGACGTAGGTGGCATATTCGCCGACGCATTCGACCGGGGTGACGTAGCCGCCGTCCTCGCGCTTATCGACCAGCATCACGCCGGGAGCCTCGCGCAGGATGGCCTGGGCCTGTTCGGCCGACAGCTCATTCTCGAACTCGATATTGACCGCTTCGGAGTGGCCGACGAACACGGGCACGCGGACGCAGGTCGCGCTGACCTTGATCTTTGGGTCGAGGATCTTCTTGGTCTCGACCACCATCTTCCATTCTTCCTTGGTCGAGCCGTCGTCGAGGAAGCTGTCGATGTGGGGGATGACGTTGAAGGCGATCTGCTTGGTGAATTTGACCGGGGAATTGGCGTCGCCGACGAAGATGTTGCGGCTCTGTTCGAACAGCTCGTCCATGCCCGCCTTCCCGGCACCGGAGACCGACTGGTAGGTGGCGACGACCACGCGCTTGATCGTCGCGGCGTCATGCAGCGGCTTCAAGGCCACGACCATCTGCGCGGTCGAGCAATTGGGGTTGGCGATGATGTTCTTGGCACGGTAGCCGGCAATCGCTTCGGGATTCACTTCCGGCACGATCAGCGGGACGTCGGGGTCCATCCGGTAGAGCGAGCTATTGTCGATCACCGTGCAGCCGGCGGCCGCGGCGCGCGGCGCGTGGGCGCGGCTGACTTCCGAGCCGGCGGCGAACAGGGCGATGTCCCAGCCCTCGAAATCGAAATGATCGATGTTCTGGACCTTGAGCTCCTTGCCGCTATCGCCAAGGTCGATGATGTCGCCGGTCGAGCGCGGGCTGGCCACCGCCGCTATTTCCGAGAAGGGGAATTGGCGCTCGACCAGGACGTTCAAGATTTCGCGGCCGACATTGCCGGTCGCTCCGACCACAACAACCCGATAGCCCGATGACATTCCTTCATTCCTTCAAAAAGCGACGGCCGGACCCTCCATGTTGGAAAGCCCGGCCGCGTTTCAAGCCATTTCGAGCCTGAGGGGCGCTTAGCCCTCCTTACTCTCGGTGCGATGCTCGCGGCGCTCGGCGATACGGGCCGATTTGCCGCGGCGGCCGCGGAGATAATAGAGCTTGGCGCGGCGCACGGCGCCACGGCGCACGACCTCGATCGAATCGATGATCGGCGAATAGAGCGGGAAGACGCGCTCGACGCCCTCGCCGAACGAAATCTTGCGGACGGTGAAGTTCGAATTCACGCCCTTGTTCGAGCGCGCAATGCACACGCCCTCGTACATCTGGACGCGGCTGCGGTCGCCTTCGACGACCTTCACGCCAACGCGCAGCGTGTCGCCGGCGCGGAACTCGGGGATTTTCTTGCCTTCGCTGAGCGCGGCAACGGTTTCCGCCTCAAGCATCTGGATAAGGTTCATTGCCTTAACTGCCTTGTTCTTCTCGCTGCGCACCAGAGGGCGGTGCCTCCCGAGCACCCCCATGGCGCTCGATCAGGTCCGGCCGCCGTAGCCGTGTGTCGTCGATCGCGCGTTGCTTTCGCCACGCCGCGATCTTCGCATGATCCCCCGATCGCAACACTTCAGGGATCGTGCGCCCTTCCCATTCAACAGGTCGGGTATAGTGCGGATATTCCAGGAGCCCTTCTTCGAAGCTCTCCTCCTCTCCGCTGGAGGCCGCGCCCATTATCCCGGGAAGCAGCCGAACGCAAGCGTCAAGCAGTACCATCGCGCCCACTTCGCCGCCCGACAGCACATAATCGCCGATCGACACCGGCTCGACGGCCCGCCCCAGGAAGATTCGCTCGTCGAAGCCTTCGAAGCGGCCGCAGAGGATGATTGCCCCCTCGCCGTCGGCCAACTGGCGGGCGCGGGCCTGGGTCAATGGCGCGCCCCGCGGGGTCATCGCCAGTATCGGCCGGCCGTCCGAAACGGCGTCCAAGGCGGCGGCCAGCACATCGACCCTCAAGACCATTCCAGAGCCGCCCCCGGCGGGCGTGTCGTCCACGGTCCGATGGCGGTCGATCGCGTGATCGCGGATGTTGCGCGCCTCCAGGCTCCAGATGCCGTCGGCAAGGCCGCGGCCAGAGAGACTGGCGCCAAGCGGGCCAGGGAACATCTCCGGGTAAAGCGTCAGGACAGTGGCGCGGAAAGTCATGGGCGCCGATTAGAGCCGATTGCAGCCCAACTGCAATCCGTTCGAACGCCTGCGCGACACCCGCTACATGTTCGGCCGCAACGGTGGCCATTGAGACCCGAGCTCGCAGCGAATTTGAGATTGGCTGGGGCGGCAGGATTCGAACCTGCGAATGCCGGTACCAAAAACCGGTGCCTTACCACTTGGCGACGCCCCAGCATTGGCGCCCATCGGGAAGTGGGCGCTGGCTCGCGCGGCGGCTTATAGTGGCATTGGGCCGGTTGAAAAGCCGTAATCCGGAGCCTCGCGGGCCTCGCGTGAAAATAGGCTGGAGGGCGCAGTTCGATTAAATTTATACTTGGTTGCGCGAAGGAAGAGAAGGCGCGGAAATCAGGGAAGGCCCATTCCCGATTCTCCTCCCTCCCTTTTCGTGCCTTGTCGTACCTGAAACTGCTCTCGCCGCTAACTCCATGTCGGGCACGATCGCTTCGATCCGTGATTGCACGGAAGCGGTGGCCACGGAAATCGACAGCGTCAGACGCGGCAAATGATTTATTGGGTTTAATCAGCACATTTGCGAGTGCGCCCGACGGGAGCGACTATTTTTTTGAGGCCGTTGAAGCCCGTTTGTCGGCGCCCTGCCCTCAAGCGCTTCGGCGCGCGCGCTCTGCCGACTGACCAACAAACTCGCTGGCCGGCATGGGACGGCCGAAGTGGAAGCCCTGAAGCTGGGTGCAGCCAAGCTGCCGCATCACATCAGCCTGCTCCGCCGTTTCGACCCCTTCCGCGGTGGTCTCGACACCGAGCCCGCGCGACAGGGCGAGAATGGCGTGCACGATTGCAACGCAATCCTGGGCCCCTTCCGCGGCACCGCGGACGAAGGACTGGTCAATCTTGATCTTGGAGAAATGTGCGCGGCTTAGGTAGCCGAATGAGCTGTAGCCCTTGCCGAAGTCGTCGAGCACAAGCCGGACCCCGAGAGCGCGGAGCCGCTCGAGCGAGGACAAGGTCGCGGCATCGTCGCCGAGGAAGACGCTTTCGGTCACCTCGAGCTCGAGCCTGCTCGGTTCGAGGCGGCTGGCCGCCAGCGCCCCGAGCACCGTCCGGGCGAGGCCAGCACCGGTCAGCTGCGCAGCCGAAATATTGACGGCGATCCGCATTCGGCTGTCCCACTGCGAAGCCTCCGCGCAGGCTTCGCGAATGACCCAGTCCCCAATCTGGTGGATCAGGCCGGAATCCTCGATAATCGGGATGAACTGATCGGGTGGAATGTCTCCCCGCCGGGGATGGCGCCAGCGAAGCAATGCTTCGCGGCCGATCACAATGCCGCTCGTCGCGTCGACGATGGGTTGATAGGCCAGCGTCAGGCCGTCGGTGCGCAGCGCCTCGCGGACGTCCTGTTCGAGCAGGCGATGGTCTTCGGCCTGCTCAAACATGTAATGCTCGAAGAAGGCGTGGCCGCCACGGCCGTTTTCCTTGGCGCGATAAAGCGCAAGGTCGGCTGCCCGCATCAGTTGCTCTTCAAGGACGCCGTCCTGCGGGCAAATGGCGATGCCGATGGTCGCGCCGACGTGCAGCGTCGCGGCGCCAATCGTGAAGCTCTTCGACAGTTCGACGATGATCCGCTCGGCCGCGCCGGCGAGCTTGTCGCGATCGGCCTCGGCGCCCCATACGATGGCGAACTCGTCGCCGCCGATCCGGCCGACCTGCCCGTCGTTCCCAACCGCTTCCCGCAAGCGGCGCCCAACCTCGACCAGCAGTTGGTCGCCGATCGCGTGGCCGAGCGTATCATTGACCAGCTTGAACCGGTCGAGATCGACCAGCAGCAAGGCACAGCCGCTATTGTCGGCCCATTGGCGGAGCGCCGCTTCCTCGAGCAGCTCGCGCACCAGCAGCCGGTTGGCGAGACTGGTCAGCGGGTCGGTGCGCGCGGCGCGAACCGCATCGTCGCCGCACAGGCGCGCCTCGGTAATGTCGGATGCCACCCCTCGCCAACCTACCAGGTGGCTCTTTTCGTCATGGATCGGCTTGGCCGAAATCGACCACCAGCTCTGGCGATCTGCCGACAGGATGGCACGGTCACGAAACGGGATGCCATTATCGAGATCCTCGAACAGGCTACGCATGCCGCTGGATAGCGTCGCAATCTGCCCCACCGGGTCGAGAAACGTCTTATAGTGGAGCCCGATCACCTGCTCTTCGCGCAACCGCATCGCGGCGAGCAGTTCACCGGACATGTTGGCGATCCGAAGATCGCCGTCGAGCTCCCACAGGCCAGCCGATCCGGTCGTCTCCAGCTCTCGCAACAGCTTGATGATTTCACCCTGCTCGCGAAGTTCGAGCCGATCGCGGCTGTGGGCAATGAACTGGCGCGCAGTGCTGAGGATGTTGATGGTGAGAACACCCGCATAGACGATCACCAGGCCGAACATCGAGGGGCTGCCCAGCTTGAGCGTCAGGGTCACACAACCGATGGTCAGGAAACTGACGTACAGAATTGCGGCCTGGGGAAGGGAAACCAGCGTGATGCTGCCGGCGCTGATCAGGGCGGCCATGACCACGCACATGAAGATCTTCTGGGTAGGCTCGGCAGTGTCGAACCAGAAGATCGGCGGGATCGCCCACATCGCAGCCAGAGTCGAGACGAGCAGGCAGATGGTACCGGTCCGCGCGGGATGCTGTTCGGCATATTCAGGATCTTGGCGAAGGCGGACAGCCCGAACTCCTCGCATGAAGCAGATCAGCAGAGCGCAGCCAAACCAAAGACCAAGCTGAAAATTGTCGGTGGTGTCGCGCAGGCCAACGACGATCACCGCCGCGGTCAGCACCTGGATGGCGACGGTTGCCGGAACCAGCCTTACCAGCGCGTCAATCTGGGATTGGCGCACTGCACGGCCGATGCGGTCGCGGGGCGTCTCCAGCGACAGCATCTCGCGGCAGCTCAGTCCGCGCGGTTGCGCGCGGCGATCATCCGCTTTCCTGTCCAAAACCCCCGCCACTTGTGCCTTACCCGCTCATCCCAAAAAGATCCGGCAAGACTGGCTTAAGCGGGACATTGCGAAGAAAGAGTGAATGGCCGGGTGCGGCCCTCGATCAATAGTTGAGGCGGCGGTTGACGAGGTCGTCATAATCCTTCGCCATTTGCCGCGAGAGGTCGCCGATCTCGAAATTCCACGGGCCGACCGACTGGATGAAGGTCACCTCCGCGGCAGAGCCGGTGATGAACATCTGCTCGAAGCTTTCCAGCTCGTCCGGCCAGATCGCCCGCTCGACCACCTCCACGCCGCGACGCCGGGCGAGGTCCATGACTGTCCGGCGAGTGATGCCGTCGAGGAAGCAGTCCGGGGTCGGCGTGTAGAGCGTGCTGTTCTTGAAGAAGAATGCATTGGCGCCGGTGGCCTCCGCTACCTGACCGCGCCAGTCGAACATCAAGGCATCGTCGTAGCCGCGTTCGTCCGCGTGCTTTTTCGACAGGGAAGCGATCATGTAGAGGCCGGAGGCCTTGCTGTGCACCGGCGCGGTGTAAGGGGCCGGACGGCGCCATGGCGCGATGTCCAGGCGGAGGCCCCTGGCGGCGATCTCCGGAGGATAGTATTTGCCCCATTCCCACGCGGCGATCGCCATGTGCGGCTTGGCGCCCTTGGGTGATACGCCCATTTTCTCCGACCCCAGCCATGCGACCGGGCGGACATAGGCGTCGGTAAAGCCGTTGGCCTTGACCACTTCGTTGCAGGCTGCGTCGATTTCATCGACCGACCAGGGCAATTCGAAGCCGAGCAGTTCGGCCGATTTCCTGAGGCGCGCGCTGTGCTCGGAAAGCTTGAAGATCACGCCACCGTAAGCGCGCTCTCCTTCGAACACCGAAGATGCATAGTGAAGCGCGTGGGTCAGGACATGGACGTTGGCTTCGCGCCATGGGACCATCTTACCGTCGATCCAGATCCAACCGTCGCGGTCGTCGAAGCTTCGGGTCTCGGCCATATCTTTCCCCTCGTGATTGCCGCCGCGCCTAGGGCAGCTCCCTCGGGCCGTCAATTACGGCGGGCGGCTTCCTCGGCCAGTTCCTTGCCTCGTCGTACAGCCGCGGCGAGCGTCTCTTGCACAAGCGGCTGCAGGCCATCCGGCGCGTCCAGCACAGCAAGCCCTTGCTCGGTCGTCCCCTTTGGGCTGGCAACACGGCGAGCGATTTCGGCCATGGAGGCGCCCGTGTCAGCGGCGTAAGCGGAAGTACCAACCAGCGTCTGGACGGCAACCTGCTGCGCCAACCCTGGCTTCAGTCCAAGCGCCTCACCGCTCTTTGCAAGAGCATCGGCAAAGCGCGCGACATAGGCAATTCCGGCGGACGCCACGGCTCCGATCACGCCAAGCTCTTCCTCCGTGTCGCACCAGGCTATCATGCCAAGCGACGCCATCAGCTGCCGTACCTCTGCAAGGCGATTGTTGTCGCCGTCGCGGGAATAGATTGCAGTCACGCCCTGGGCCTGCGCGACCGGAAGATTGGGCATGATCCGCACTATTGCCTTGGCGTTCGGGAACTGCTCCCGAAGGCCGGCAGCGGTGACGCCCGCCAGCATCGAAACCAGGATGGTGTCGGCGCCGACGCGGCTAGCCAGCCCGGGCGCAATCTCGCCAAGTTTTTGCGGCTTGAACCCAAGCATGACGAAACGCGGCTGCTCGTCGGGATAGCCGGTGACGGTGAGGACGCCCTCGACCTGCTTTCCGCTCGGCCGGATGACCGTCACGCCGGAAAAATCAGTTCCGCCGGCACGCCAGCCCTCGACCATCGCTCCGGCCATATTGCCGCAACCGACCAGCCAGGCGGGCGTCGGGAAGGCCGACGTCATAACGTCAGGCTTCTCCGGCGGTATCGATCAGCGCGGCGGAAATGGCCTCGGTCGGCGACTTGCCGCCCCACAGCACGAACTGGAATACGGGATAGAAGCGCTCGCACTCCTCGATCGCAGCCTCGCTGATCGCCTCGGCCTGCTCGAAGCTCATCGACTCTCCCTCGCCGACCATCGCGGCGTGGCGGAAGACGATCAGGCCCGACCCCGACCAGAGTTCGAAGTGGCCAAGCCACAGCTGCTCGTTGATGAGGCCGATCGATTCATAGATGGCGGCGCGCTTCTCGACGCCCACCTTGATGTCGGGAAAAGCCAGGAACTGAAGCACCTGGTCTTCCTGCCGCCACACGCCGCGCAGTTCATATTGCGCCCAGCTGCCGGTAGCCGAAGCGATGATCTCGCCCTCGCCGGCGCGCTCGCAGGCCCAGCCGCGCGCTTCGAAATATTGCTCGAGGATCTCAATCGGCGCGCCGTCGTCGCGCTCGTCGGTGTCAGGCTGGTCGGTCAGTTCTTGGCTCCCTTGGCCGGCTTGGCCGGTTTGGGCTTGGCGGCAGCGGTCGCGGCCGGCTTGGCGCCCAACTCGAGCGCCTCGATGCGCTTCCTCAGCGCCTCATTCTCGTCCCGGGCGGCGATTGCCATAGCTTTGACCGCGTCAAACTCGTCGCGGCTGACGAAGTCCATTCCGCCGACCCATTCGCGCATCTTCTCTCGCATCGAAGCTTCGGCCTCCCGGCCGACGCCGGCCATCGTGCCGGCCACGCCGTTCATCATCTTGACGAGATCGTCGAAAATCCTGTTCTGGGATTGCATTATGATTTCTCTCCAGTGATCCCGAGGGGCGCCGCGTCTGCGCCGGGATTCAGTCTGCCAGTCTCATAGTTTAGCGCGGTCGCCAGACACAACCACAGAAGATAGGGAAGCATCAGCCATCCTGCCACTTTCCTAATCCGGCGGAAGTAACGAGCTGCCGTTAGCGCCATTACCAGCATGACAACGACGACGATCAGCGCGACGTCGATCATATGCATGCCGAAAAACAACGGCGACCAGGCAAAGTTGATCGCCAGCTGCCCGCCGAATAGCCACAAGGCGTCGCGGCGCTGCCTCGACTGCGGTTCCTGGAGGACAATCGCCAAGGCCAGCCCGAGCAACGAGTAAAGGATCGTCCAGACCACACCGAACATCCAGGCCGGGGGTTGGAAACCGGGCTTCGTCAGCGGCGAATACCAGCCATTATCGAATCCACTGTTCGACAAATAGCCCATCAGCGATCCGACGATCACGATGGCGGGCACCGTGATGAGTGCGGTCTTAAGAACATTGCGGCTATCGTGCATCACTTCGGTCATCAGGCCTCCTTCACTGCCCCCAGCAGGAACTCGACATTGCCCTCCGGGCCGGTGATCGGGCTCTGTTCGACTCCCAGGACGCGCCAGCCCTTGGAGCGAACCCAGTCCGATGTTTGGTCGCAAACGCGCTGGTGGACTGCGGGGTCCCGGACCACTCCGCCCTTGCCCACTTCCTCACGGCCTGCCTCGAACTGCGGCTTGACCAGCGCGACCAAGCTGGCGTCCGGCCTGGCCAGGTCAAGCGCGGCATCGAGCACCTTGGCCAGCCCGATGAAGCTGGCGTCGCACACGACGATGTCGATCGGTTCTGGGACAATTTCCGGCGTCAGGTCACGGGCATTGGTCTGTTCGTGAACGAGGACGCGCGGATCGCTCCTGAGCTTCCATGCCAGCTGGTTGGTGCCAACATCGATTGCATAGACCCTGGCCGCACCGCGACTCAGAAGCACGTCGGTGAATCCGCCGGTCGAACTGCCGACGTCAAGCGCGACGGCGCCAGTCACATCGAAGCCGAAATGGGTCAGTCCATGGTCGAGCTTGATCCCGCCGCGCGATACCCAGGGGTGGTCCCGCCCCTTGACGCTCAGCTCGGCATCCTCGGCCAGGAGATCGCCCGCCTTGGCGACGCGCCTTTCGCCCGCGAAGACGTTGCCGGCGAGGATCAGGGCCTGCGCCCGGGTCCGGCTCTCCGCCAACCCCCGCGCAACCAGCAGCTGGTCGGCGCGTACCTTAGCGGTCACTGGCTTCCTCCCTCCGTTCCGCCTTGCCTTGCTGCAGTTCATTCTGCGCCTCGGCCTCTACCGCCGGCGATGCCGATGGCGCCACCTTCCGCTCCGACGGATTCTCCTTGAGGCAGAGGCGGAAATAGATCGGGAAATGGTCCGACCCGATGTCCGGCAGAAGGTCGATCTGCATCAATTCGAAGTGCGGCGACACGAACAGATGGTCGAGCGGCCAGCGAAGCAACGGATATTTGGCATTGAAGGTCGGGTACAGGCCGCGGCCCACGCGGGCGTCATTCATTCCACCGACGCGCCTGAACAGGCCCGACGTGCGTGACCAGGCAACGTCGTTGAGGTCGCCGAGGACGATTGCGGCGCGTCCCTCGTCACGCACCTGCCGTCCGACCAGGACCAGTTCCGCGTCCCGCTCGCCGCTGTCGTCGCCAGGAAGCGGCGGTTCGGGATGAATCGCGTGCAGCCTGATTTCGCTGCCGTCACCCAGTTTGACGGTCGCGTCGGCAGATGGGACGCCGGGCTGCAGCCGATGCAGAATTTCGCCGCTCATCGGCAGACGAGACATTAGGATTAACCCGTATGTATTTGGAATCGCTTCGGAAAGACGATAAGGATAGCGCGCGTGCAAGGGCTCGACCGCCCTCGCCCAAGCTTCATCTGTTTCCAGCAGCAGGAGGACGTCCGGCTGTCGCTGGTCCACCAATTGCAGGAGCGATGAATAATCGCGATTGGTCATCAAAATATTGGCGTTGAGTAGGGAGAATTGGCGCCGGGCCGGGCAATTCGAAGTGCTTGCCACCTGCTTCGGATAGGGCGGGAAATAGGCCAGGAAATGGCTGACCTGCCAGGCGAGCGCCGCAAATACCCCGGCCATCAGCGGCCAACGCCAGCGGCCAAGCTGGACGAAGAACAGGGCGGTCCCGACGATGAGCAGCATCCCCGCGACTTGCAGCCGCGGGAAGTCCCACATCCGCACCCACCAGCGGTCGGTCCACCAGAGCGGCAGGATGGAAACGATGACGAGGCCGATCGCGAGCGCAGCCAGCGCCCACCTGCCCCATTTGCGCCAGCCGCTCACGCCGCGCTTCGCACCGTCCAGCCGGCCATCAGGTCGAGATGGCGGCCCAGTTCGGCAACGGTCGGATCGGCGTTGAGCGGCGAGAAGGCCGGCAGCGGGTCGCCGCCGCGCATCGACCGCCAGAAATGGATGATAAGGCCCTCGATTTCCGGCCGGTCAATCATGATCTGGCTCTCTAGCCGATCCTCGGGCAGCGGCTTCAGCGGTGCATGGTAATAAGCAGCGAGCTCGCGCCACAGGAAACGGGTGGTGGTCGGCGAAACGAAGGCGCGCGCCATTGCGCGCTCGAAGCGCTCGACTTCGATCCGGCCGCGCTTCCTGGCCAGCCGGGCGTGGCGGCGGCGCGACATCGGCATGGTCACGAAGAACATAACCAGCATCCCGACAAACCCGGTGACGATCCACCAATCGAGAGTCAGGCGATCGCTCCCGCGCCAGAATCGACAACGCCGCCAACATCATTGCGGCGCAATGCCTTCAGGACCGTCTCGACGATGTGCGGCGCATTGAGGCCGGCCTCGTCATATTGCTTCGCCGGCGCCTCCTGGTCCTGGAAGGCGTCGGGAAGCCGCATGGTTCGGAGCTTGAGGCCGGCGTCGATTAGCCCCTCGTCGCTGGCCATGGTCAGAACGTGCGCGCCGAGCCCGCCGATCGAGGCCTCCTCGACGGTCACCGCCACCTCATGGGTGGTGAGCAGCCGGCGGATCATTTCCTCATCGAGCGGTTTGGCAAAACGAAGGTCGGCAACGGTAGTCGACAGGCCTTTCGCTTCAAGCAAGTCGGCGGCCTTCTCCGCCTCCTCGAGGCGCGTGCCGAGCGACAGGATGGCGACTGTCTTGCCCTCCCGGATGATGCGCCCCTTGCCGATCTCCAGCGCCTGCGGGACCTTCGGCAGCGCGAGGCCGCGGCCATTGCCGCGCGGATAGCGCACAGCGATCGGGCCGCTGTCGTGGAGAGCCATGGTGTGCACCATGTGCACCAGCTCGGCCTCATCCGCGGCGGCCATCACCACGAAATTGGGAAGCGTGCAAAGGTAAGCGAGGTCGAACGAGCCCGCATGGGTGCAGCCATCGGCGCCAACCAGCCCGGCGCGGTCCATCGCGAAGCGCACCGGCAGGTTCTGGATCGCAATGTCGTGGACCACCTGGTCGTAGGCGCGCTGCAGGAAGGTCGAGTAGATGGCGCAGAAAGGCCGGTGGCCCTGCGCGGCGAGGCCGCCGGCAAAGGTGACCGCGTGCTGCTCGGCAATTCCAACGTCGAAGGTGCGGTCGGGAAACTCCTTTTCGACCTTGTCCAGGCCGGTGCCCGAGGGCATGGCGGCGGTGATGGCGACGATCTTGTCGTCCCGGGCCATTTCGGCCTTCAGCGCTTCCGCAAACACCGCCGTATAGGCCGGTGGGCCGCCTCCCGGTCCCTTGTCCTGCTTGCCCGAGACAATGTCGAACTTGACCACGCCATGATATTTGTCGGCGGCATTTTCGGCCGGGGCATAGCCCTTGCCCTTCTTGGTCACCGCATGGATCAGGATCGGGCCTTCTTCGGCATCGCGGACATTCTCCAGCACCTCGACCAGCGCTTCGACATTATGACCGTCGACCGGGCCGACGTAGTAGAAGCCGAGCTCCTCGAACAAGGTGCCGCCGATGACCCAGCCACGAGTATATTCCTCAAACTTGCGGGCAGCTCGGTGGAGCGGATCCGGCATCGCCCGGGCCAGCTTTTGCGCCAGCCGGCGGGGACCCAGATATTTGCCTGACGAGACCAGCCGGGCGAGGCTGTTGCGCAAGCTGCCGACCGGCGGCGCGATCGACATGTCATTGTCGTTGAGGATGACGATCAGCCGGTTGCCGGCCTCATGGGCGTTGTTCATCGCCTCATAGGCCATACCGGCGCTCATCGCCCCATCGCCAATTACCGCAATTGCACGGCCAGGCTTGCCGGCGAGCTTGTTGGAGATGGCGAAGCCGAGCGCGGCCGAGATGCTGGTTGAACTGTGGGCGGCGCCGAACGGGTCATATTCGCTCTCGGACCGCTTGGTGAAGCCGCTCAGCCCCCCGCCCTGCCTGATAGTGCGGATGCGGTCGCGGCGGCCGGTGATGATCTTGTGCGGATAACATTGGTGGCCGACATCCCAGATGAGGATGTCGTTAGGCGTGTCGAACACATAGTGAATCGCAACCGTCAGCTCGACCACGCCAAGGCCGGATCCCAGATGCCCCCCCGACTGGGACACGGCGGAGATCATTTCGGCGCGAAGCTCATCGGCCAGCTGCGGCAGCTGGGCCTTGTCCAGCTTGCGGATATCGGCCGGATATTGGACCTGGTCGAGCAGCGGCGTATCGGGACGGTCAGACATTGAGGGGCACTTATCCCCTAGAAGCAGGCCTGTCACCAATCCGCCTGCGATTTCAGCGATTACTCAGATAATGCTCAGCCAAGGCGGGCGCGGCACAAATCGTCGATTGCGCGGCATGCAGCGTCGAACCGTTCGTCCCAATTGCCCCAAATCTCGACCTTGTTAGCTCGAGCGATCGTCAGCACTTCGCGAGCAACGCGGTCGAACCGGGCCCGTTCGCCCGGCTCGCCATAAACCCTGGTCCCATCATCGATGAACGGCGCGTCGGTGCCGAGGATGAGGTAGAGGTCTGCCTGCCGATGACAGATAAGCTGGTCGGGCGCATAGCCGATCATCATTTGGGACCAGGCGGCCGTCATCAACGCATCGGTGTCAGCAATCAGCAGCCGGTTGCACCATGGCCGGGCGGCTTCGATCATCGCTTGCTGGGATTGGCCGATAAGCAGCAGGTCCTGCTCGCGGCAATCGGTGCCGTAGGTTTCGCAGTGGATGCGCCCATATTCGGGCACCAGCACGGTCGAATAATGCGCGGCGAGCCGTTCGGCGAGCATCGACTTGCCGACGCTTTCGACTCCGTGGAGGCAGATGGTGACGGCATAATGGTCGCGGACCGGTGCCGGCAGAAAGTCCCAATAGCGCCATGGCTGTTCGCGAATGGCGGTTGCGGTCAGGCCGCCGATCGCGGCCTGGTCGGTTTGCAGGATACGGGCGCCAAGCGGGACGAAAAGGCCGCCAACCTGACGCGCCAACTCATTGCCGTCGCTTTCGCCGGCGAAAAGATAATCGATCGGCTCCGGATGGGCGCGAGTCACGATCCGCCGCCAAATCGGCCAGAAATGCGGATTTTCCTCCGGAGTCTGCGGCGCGGGCGCCCCGTGCCAGCGAACCCTGCAGTCGGGAAACAGCGTTTCCATCCATTTCACTCGAACCTCGCCCGGGATCATGTCGTCCGGAAGCGAGCAGACCAGGATCGTCAATTCATCGACCAGCCTCCGGCCCGCCTCGATCAGCGAGATATGCCCGGCGTGCGGAGGCAGGAATTTGCCGAGGACAAAGCCGCGCTTCACGCCGTCACCGCCTTCTTGCGCCACTCATTGAGTCCAATCACCGCCAGTAGGAAGAACAGCGCATATAGGCCCGACGTCACCGCCAAGCCCCGCCAGGCAAACAGCCCGATGGCGAGCGCGTCGACGGTGACCCACAGCACCCAGCTTTCGACCTTGCGCAGCGACTGAAGGATTTGCGCCGAGACGCTAAGCCCGGCGATCGTCGCATCGGCCATTGGCGCCACAGCGTCTGTAAATCGGGCCATGCCGGAGCCCCAGATGAGTATGGCGATAAGCGTACCGACGGCCCATTTGACCCTGGCCCCGGGATCGAGCCACTCCACAGCCACGCCATGGTCGACCTGGGCGGCGCGCAGCCATGCCCACCAGCCGTAAAACTGGATCAGCAAGAAGAAAATCTGGAGGAGCGAATCGGAATAGAGTTTCGCGTGCCAGAACACGAAGAAGTAGAGCGCCACCATGGCGATGCCGAACGGGTAGTTCCACACCGACCGGCGCACGACCAGCAGGACGTTAATGACGCCTAGCAGCGCCGCTGCGACTTCGATGCCCCCCATCTGAAGTTTAAGTGGCTAGCTGCAGTCTTCGCAGCGACCGCGGACTTCGATCACTGGCCGAACCTCGGCGAAGCCGGCGTGCTCGGCGGCTTGGCGAACGCCCTCCGACAGCTTGTCGTCATCGATATGCGTCGCCTGCCCGCAAGTATCGCAGATCAGGAAGATGCAGTCGTGCAGGCAGCCCGGGTGCTGGTTGGCGACATAGGCGTTGGCGCTCTCGACCCGGCGGGCGAGGTTGGTGCCGACGAACAGGTCTAGGATGCGGTAAACGCTGTTGGCCGCGACCCTCTTGCCGCGCGCCTTGGAGACCGCCTCGGCGATGTCATAGGCCGAAGCCGGCCGGTCGAATCCCGCGAGGGCATCGAATATCGACGCCCGCATATCGGTCCATTGCTCGCCGCGTTCGGCCATCCGCCGTGCGGCGGCGTCGCGAAGGGCGTTGCCCTGATGAAGCTGGTGGGAATGTGCGGACATGTCGGGAAGATAGGACTTGCGGGGATTAGCCGCAAGCAAACAGCGCGCTTCTCGCCATGCCCCTGGCATGGCTGCGCGGAACGCTCATTCCGCGGCGATGTGATTCAGCCGATGCCCAAAAGCCAGGATGCCGACGCCAAGCACCGTGTAAACAGCCTCGGAGCCATCATGTGGAAGGGTCAGTGCACCGGCCATGACGCCCAGGCCCAACCCGCCGATCGCGCTGGGCATGGAATAGCCGTGCTCGAGGATGCCCCGGCCGAGCGCGATCGCTCCCATGATCATCGCCAGGCCGAGGCCAACTTCGTGAATGATCGGGGCGCCAAGGATGCCGCCGGCGGCCGACAGCAATGCCAGCAACACCGACGTCGCCAGGCAATGCACAAGACAAAGGCCGGACAGGCCAATGGCCATCCGGTCGAGTCGATTGGTGGGAATCGCAAGCAGCGACATGGCGCAGGATATAACGTCGCTTGTTTGACGTGACAATATCACATTCATCAATTTTTCGAGGTTGTTGGCAAGCTGTTGTTATCCAGCCATATCGCGGCGCCATATGGACTCGGCCCTCGCCCAGCCCGCGGCATCCGCGGCAGCCACTCCCCGCCCGCTCGCCATCGCCAACTGGCTGCTGGCGGTCGCCGCCATGGTGTTCCTGATGGTCGTGGTCGGCGGCATCACCCGGCTGACCGAAAGCGGGCTTTCGATCACCGAATGGAATCCGATCAGCGGCGCCATTCCTCCGCTGACCCACGAGCAATGGCAACATGCGTTCGACCTCTACAAGCAGACGCCGGAGTTTCGCGAGATCAACGGCCCCGCCGGCATGGACCTCGCCCAGTACAAGTTCATCTTCTTCTGGGAATGGATTCACCGTCTGATCGGCCGGCTGATCGGCGTCGTTTTTGCCCTGCCGCTGGTCTGGTTCGCGGTAAGGCGGTCGATTCCGCGCGGTTACGGCTGGAAGCTGGTGGCGCTGCTGCTGCTCGGCGGAAGCCAGGGGTTGCTCGGCTGGTACATGGTGATGTCCGGCCTGGTCGACCGCACCGACGTCAGCCATTTCCGCCTGTCGGCACATCTGCTGCTCGCCCTGTTCATCATGGCTGCGCTGATCTGGACTGCGCTCGATCTCAAGTTTCTGGCGAAGACGGGCGAAAACGGCCCTTCCCGCCTCACGCGGCCGTCGATCCTCACCGGAACAATCCTGTTCGTCCAGCTGCTGCTCGGCGCATGGGTAGCGGGCCTGAACGCCGGCTATGTTGCGAATGACTGGCCGCTGATGCAGGGCAAGCTCGTTCCCGACGGCATCGACTGGGCGCTCGGTGCCGGATGGGCATTCACCCACGATCCGTTTCTGGTCCATTTCCTTCATCGCTGGTGGGCCTGCGTGGTGGTTGCGGCGCTGGTGATTTTCGCACGCAAGGTGAAACTGGTTGATCGTCTGGCGTCAAAGGCGATCCACATTGCTTTCGGGACGCAAATACTGCTCGGCATTGCCACAGTGATGAGCGGAATGAACATTATCCTGGCGGTCTGCCACCAGGCAGTTGGAGCATTGGTCGTCGCTTCGGTCACCTGGGGCGCCAATAGCTTGGGCCGGAGCCGTTGAGCGTCGCCACCGTATATGCGGTATTCGCCGACCCCGCTGAAGCGCAGCGGATCGGCATGGCAATCGTCGAGGAACGCCTCGCGGCATGCGTCAATATCCTCGGCCCATGTAGATCGATCTACCGCTGGGAAAGCGCGATTGAGACGGGCACCGAGACGCCTGCACTGTTCAAGACGACGCTGGCCAAGGCCGATGCACTGATCGCGCGGATCACCGAGCTGCACAGCTATTCGGTCCCGGCGATCGTCGTCTGGCCGATCGAGCGGTTGCCAACGGATTATGGCGCCTGGGTCGAGGATAGCGTCGGCTAGGGCCGGTTCAATTCGCGCCGCGACATGATCAGGCCGGCAAGCAGCGGCAGCCACAGCGTGAAACCGCGGTAAAGCAGGGTTGCCGAAAGCGCCGCCTCGAACGGCACCCCCATCAGCCTGAGCGTTGCGATCGCCGACGCCTCGAACGAGCCCAGTCCGAGCGGGACCGGCCCGATCGTCGCGATAATCGAGGCGATGATCAGGCCGACGAACGCCGCGTCGAGCGCGAGCGGCTGGCCCAGCGCGAGCAGGCAGACCTGCAGCGTCAACGCGTCGGCGATCCATACTCCGCAATTGATCAGCGCCATCTGCCCGACCAGCTTCGGATCGCGGACTAGCTGGTCGGGAGCTTCGCCGATCATGTCGAACAGTTCGCGCACCGGGCCGAAGCGGCCGAGCCAGCGGGGCATCGCCGCCCGGCCTTTCCCCTGCAGCCACAAAATTCCTGCCGGAATTGCCGCCGCCAGAAGCAGGAAGATGCTGATCGCGCTGATCAACAGCCAGCTGATCCCGCCGTGCAGCCACAGCAGGATCGCGGCGGCCAGAGCGCAGCTTGCGTAGGAGGCGTAATAGGCGAAAATCGCCAGAATTGCGGCGGCGACTGCATTTCGCCGCGACACTTTCCGGGCCATCAGCCTGTCGACCAGCAGGATATTGCCGCTCATTCCCGAGGTCGGCACCACTTGGTCGGCGAACAACTTGCTGATGGTGATCGGGAACAGGGCCTTGAACGGAACCTTCGTGCGCCCGTGCTCCAGCACCAGCCACCATTGCGCCGAGAGGCCGGCGTAGGTCAGCAGCTGCAGGACCAGCGCGGCCGCCAGCCAGGCGGGCTGGGCGTGGGCAGCAAGCTCGGTGAATTTCTCGACGTCGCCCCAGTGCATCGCCGCAAAGACGACTGCGCCCGCCAGCAGGAGGGCGAAGATCCATTTCGCCCAGCGGCCAGCGCGCAACGAGCCTCGCTTGCCGTCGCCGGCCTCGAATTCCTCAGGTTTCGCTGCCATTATGACCTTAACCAGCCAGTTGCTCGCGAGGCTCCGGTATTATTTTACCCGTTCGCAAATCCCCGCTTTTGCTTGACTTTCTCGGGCCTCATCCGCATTAGCCCGCCCGACGGCGCTGCCTTGGGCGGCGCCTCCCGCATTTTTTGAGAAAAGGTCCAGCCCATGAAGGCGCTGATGAAGACCACCAAGTCGATCAAACCGGCCGAGGTGGAGAAGAAGTGGCATCTGATCGATGCCGAAAATCTGGTGGTCGGCCGCGTCGCGACGATCATCGCCAACATCCTGCGCGGCAAGCACAAGCCGAGCTTCACCCCGCACGTCGATTGCGGCGACCATGTCGTCGTCGTCAACGCCGACAAGGTGCGCTTCACCGGCAACAAGCTGAAGCAGAAGATCTACTACAAGCACACCGGTTACGCCGGTGGCTTGAAGGAGACCACGGCCGACAAGGTGCTCGAAGGCCGCTTCCCGGAGCGCGTGCTGGAGAAAGCCGTGGAGCGCATGATCCCGCGCGGACCGCTGGGCCGCGACCAAATGCGCGCGCTGCACCTCTACAACGGCACCGAGCATCCGCACGGCGGCCAGAATCCCGAACCGCTCGACGTCGCGTCGATGAACCGCAAGAACAAGGTGGGCGCATAACATGGCTGGCAAGAAGTCCCTTTCCGACCTCGGCGCGCTGACCGGCCAGGAGCCGGAAGCTCCCGCGGTCGTCGAAACACCGGCAGCTGAAGCTGCTTCGGTCGATACTGCTAACGTTGAGACCGTCGAGGCCCCGGCCCCGGTCGCTCCGCAGATCGAAACCCCGTTGCGCGAGCAGCAGCTCGACAAGTACGGCCGCGCCTATGCGACCGGCCGCCGCAAGGACGCCGTTGCGCGCGTCTGGCTGAAGCCGGGCACCGGCAAGATCGAGGTCAACGGCCGCGATCAGTCGATCTATTTCGCTCGTCCGACGCTGCGCCTGGTGATCAACCAGCCGTTCGGCATTACCGACCGGGTCGGCCAGTATGACGTCGTCGCGACCGTCAAGGGCGGCGGCTTGTCGGGGCAGGCCGGAGCGGTCAAGCACGGCATCGCCCAGGCGCTGTCGCGCTATGAGCCGGCGCTGCGCACCGCAGTGAAGCGCGAAGGCTTCCTGACCCGCGACAGCCGCGTGGTCGAGCGCAAGAAGTACGGCCGGGCCAAGGCTCGCCGCAGCTTCCAGTTCTCGAAGCGCTAAGCGATTTTGCAATTCGAACGATAAGGGCGTCCCGGGCCTTCCGGGGCGCCCTTTTTGCGTTTAGCAACCTCCCATGCGCTGGCTGGCTGCCTTCCTCCTGGTCTCGGTCGCCGCTTCGGTTTCCGCCGAGCCGATCTTGTTTCGTCCGGCCCGAGTATTCGACGGTGTAGCAATTCACGAGGGGTGGCAGGTCCTGGTCGATGGTGACCGGATTGTCGGATCAGGTCCCGCAGTCGCCGCACCCGCGGGTGTCCGCACGATCGATTTGCCGGGTTCAACCCTACTACCCGGAATGATCGAGGGCCACGCGCACCTTTTCCTGCACCCCTACAACGAGACATTGTGGGACGACCAAGTCCTTCACGAAACCCTTGCGCTGCGTACCGCACGAGCGGTCGCTCATGCCGAGCGGACCTTGCGCGCCGGCTTCACCACCGAACGCGACCTGGGCACCGAAGGGGCCGGTTTTGCCGACGTAGGTTTGAAGCAAGCAATCGACCAGGGCATCGTTCCGGGCCCTCGATTGCTGGTCTCCACGAAGGCAATTGTCGCGCGCGGCGCCTATGGCCCCAAGGGCTTCGAACCAGGACTGTCGGTGCCGCAAGGCGCTCAGGAGGTGGCGGGAGTCGATGAGACGATCAGGGCGGTGAGGGACCAGGTGGCCGGCGGTGCCGACTACATCAAATTCTATGCCGACTATCACTGGGGCAAGGGCGAGCCTACCCGTCCCACTCTTTCGCAGGCCGAACTGGATGCCGGAGTGGCGGCCGCTCACGATGCGGGCCGACCGGTCGCGGTCCACGCCACAACCGCCGAAGGAATGATGCGCGCCATCCGGGCCGGCGCCGACACGATCGAACATGGATATGGCGGTACGGCTGCCACATTCGACCTGATGTCCAAGCGGCACATTGCGCTCTGCCCGACTTTGGCGGCGTCCGAAGCCTATGCCCGTTACTTCCAGCACTGGGACGGACGCGAGCCGGCGCCTGCGAGCGTTGAGGAGAACCGCGCCTCCTTCCGCATCGCGATGAAGGCCGGCGTACCAATCTGCATGGGTGGCGACGTCGGCGTCTACACGCACGGCGAAAATTGGCTGGAAATGGATGCGATGGTCCGCGCCGGAATGCCGGCGGAGCAAGCGCTGGCCGCTGCTACGTCCGGTAATGCAAAAATCTTCAACTTGAGCGATCGCGGCCTGATCAAGCCAGGATTGCTCGCAGACCTTGTGGCCGTGCAGGGAGACCCGACACATGACATTCATGCCATTCGAGCCGTGCGGATGGTGATGAAGGGCGGCGTCATCGTCGAGCAGCGTTAGGCCGATGCCGCTTGCATTCACCCGCCAAATCAGCCCGCGAATTGTCGATTGCGCGCTGACCCATCTCGACCGCCGGCCAATCGATCCGGATCTAGCTGTCGCCCAGCATGCCGCCTACGAGCAGGCGCTTGGCGACGCGGGATTTGAAATCGTCCGCCTGCCTTATCTTGCCGACGATCCCGATGCGGTATTCGTCGAGGACACCGCCATCCTGCTGGGTGAACATGCGGTCATCACCCGGCCCGGTGCGGCATCGCGCGCGGGCGAAATCTATTCGACGGCCGAAGGACTGCGGCCTCATTTCAACATCCATCATCTCTCGACGGGCACGCTCGACGGGGGCGACGTGCTGCGGATCGAGAATACCCTCTACGTCGGCCAGTCGAGCCGGACCGATGCCGCCGGCACCCAGGCACTTCAGGCGGTCGTGTCGCCCCTCGGATTTTGGGTCGTCCCGGTCGACCTGGACCGTTGCCTGCACCTCAAGACGGCCGCCACCTTTGCCGGCTTGGATAATCGCGGCGTCCCTACCCTCTTGATCAACCCCCAATGGGTCGATCCGGAGCTGTTCGAGGGAACCGAAGTCTTGCCAGTCAGCGAAGATGAGCCATTCGCCGCCAATGTCGTGCTTGCCGGCGACCGGCTGATCTATGCGGCCGGCAGTCCGAAGACGGCTCGGCGCCTGCGCGGTCGTGGCTTCAATGTCATCGAAGTAGAGCTTTCCGAGCTGCAGAAGGCCGAGGCCGGCGGGACCTGCATGAGCCTGATCAGCGACTGAGCCGGCTTCGGATCGCGGCTTGGTCTAGTGGCACTTCCAGCCGCTTCAACCGGCTGGTTTGGCCGCTGACGATGCTGACCGATCCCTTCGACACGCCAAGTGCTTTAGCCAGTAGCTTGACGACTTCCTCATTGGCCGCTCCGTCAGCCGGGGCGGCGGCAACGCGGACCTCCAGGAACAAACGCCCGCCCGGATCGGTCTGCCAGTCTCCGATTCCGGGCTTGGCGGAACGCGGTGTCACTCGAATTGCAAGCAGGTGGTGTTCACTGACCATCGTCGTGGCACTACTCCCTTTCGCATGCTAGGCGACAGTTCGTACGCGTCATCGCAAACTCCGGGACGGGAGAGTCAATGTGACTGACGAGATCAGCAAACAGCGGCTCGATGGCAAGGTCGCAATCGTCACCGGCGCGACTGGGGGCATCGGCGAGGCGACGGCCAAGCTATTCCTGCAGCTCGGTGCAAAAGTGATGCTGGTTGGGCGGTCGGCGGACAAGCTGGAAGCTACCCTCTTACGCCTCAAATCGCACAGCGACGTTGCAAGCAGCGTCGCTGAAGCCGCCGACGAGGCCGGCTTTGCGGCCGCAGTGGCAGCAACGCTTGAACGCTTTGGCGGCCTCGACATCCTCATTGCCAACGCCGGAACCGAAGGGACATTGAAGCCGATCGACGCGCTGAGTGTCGAGGAGTTCGAGGACACGATGCGAACCAATGTTACCGGCGTTTGGCTGTCGATGAAGCATTGCGTAGCGCCGCTCAAGGAGCGTGGCGGCGGATCCATCGTCGCGCTGTCGTCGATCGCTGGCTGCATCGGCTTTCCCGCCATGGCGCCCTACATCGCAAGCAAGCACGCCGTTTACGGCCTGGTGAAGACCGCGGCGCTGGAACTTGGCCCGTCGAACATCCGCGTCAACGCGGTTGGTCCCGGCCCGATCGACAACCGCATGATAGCGTCGCTGCAAGACCAGCTATCGCCGGGCGATCCCGCCGCCGTGCGTGGCGGTATAGAGGCGAGCATCGCGATGCGGCGCTATGGCACCAACGAGGAAGTCGCGCATCTGCTCGCCTTCCTCGCCAGCGACGCGTCGTCATACTGCAACGGGTCGATCCATATGATCGACGGCGGCTACGTCGCCGCCTGACGGTTAGCTCCTCAATCCATCGCCACATGCTGTTGCGAACCGGTCCCGACCTGGTTGCCGCGTTTCATCAGCAACAGCAGTGGCAGCACGGCAAAGGTAACCAGCATCATCAGCTTGAAATCGTCGAGATAGGCGATGAACAGCGCCTGCCGGGTCACCTCGGCGTTGATCATGGCGATCGCAACCGATCCCTGCGGCGCGATGGTTTGAAGGATGGTCGGATCGGCAGTCGGCATGGTCTGAGCGGTGATCTGACTGGCGATGTCGGCATGGGCAACCTGGGTCATCCTGACCAACTGCGTGCTGACCACCGAAATGCCGATCGATCCGCCAATGTTACGCGACAGGTTAAGCAAGCTCGCCGCCGTCGTCCGCATCCGCGGCGCCAGCGTCTCGAACGCGAGGCTTTGCAGGGGAACGAAGATCAGGCCCAGACCAAGCCCCTGGACGACGCCGCTCATGATCACAGGCCTAGACGGCTGGTCGAGTGCAAAGCCGGTCATCATCCAAAGCGAAACACCCATCAGCGCCACGCCAATGCCGACCAGGAGCCGTGAATCCACCTTGCCGGTCAACCGGCCGGCCATCAGCATCGAAATAAGCGTCCCGACGCCGCGCGGCGCAGTCAGATAGCCCGACTGCAGCACCGAATAGCCGTAGAGGTTCTGCAGGAGCGGCGGCAGCAGCGCCAGGCCGGCCAGAAGCAGCACGCCGGTCACAGCCATGAACAGCAGGCCGGTAGAGAAATTGCGATCGGCGAACATCGACCGCTCGAACAGCGGATGCTTGGCCGTGGCAATGTGGGTGACGAACATCCACGCTGCGGCGATTGCCACCCCCACCTCGATGGCGGTTTCGGCACTGTTGAACCAGTCATTCTGTTCGCCGCGATCGAGGAACAGCTGCAAGGCGCCGAGGGCGATCGCCAGTAGGGCAAAGCCGAACAGGTCGAACTTGCGGTCGTGCTTCTCAGCCTGTGGCATGAACCGCGCCATCACGAAGGCGCAGATGACGCCGATCGGCAGGTTGACCAGGAATACCCAACGCCAATTGTAATTGTCGGTCAGCCAGCCGCCCAGGACCGGGCCCAGGATCGGTCCGATCATCACGCCGCCGCCAAACAGGGCCATCGCCTGGCTGTGCTTTTCGCGCGGGTTGATGTCGAACAGCGTTGCCTGGGCAAGCGGAACGATGAACGCGCCGCTGACGCCCTGCAGCGCCCGGAATGCCACCATTTCGGTCAGCGAGGTTGCGGCGGCGCAAAGCACCGATGCCGCAGTGAAGCCGACCACCGACATGAGCAGCAGCCGCTTGCGCCCGATCCGGTCGGCCAGCCAGCCGCTGATCGGCAGCGCGATGGCCGACGCGACGATATAGCTGGTCAGGACCCAGTTGATGCTGTCCTGGCTGGCGCTGAGGCTCGCCTGCATGTGCGGCAGGGCGACGTTGGCGATGGTCGTGTCGAGCACTTGCAGCAGGACGGCCATCATCACTCCGATGGTGACGATGATCCGTTCGCCCGCCGGCAGCGGATGGCTGGCCTGCTGGGCTGCGCTCTCGCTCAACGACCTATCCTCAGTTGTCGAACTTGACGGTCACGGTTGAGGAGAGTCCGGCAATCATCGGCCGCGACGGCGTGCCGTCGAACGCGATGCGGACCGGCACGCGCTGGGTGACCTTGACCCAATTGCCGTTGGCATTCTGCGACGGAATGATCGCGAACTCGCTGCCCGTTCCGGCGCCAAGGCTTTCGACATGGCCGTTGAACTTGGTGCCCGGATAGGCGTCGATTTCGATTACGGCCCGCTGGCCCGGAATCATCCGGCCGACGTCCTTTTCCTTGAAATTGGCTTCAACCCAGGCGTGGCTATCGCGGACGAGCGACAGCATGCCGACTCCCAGCACGGCCATCTGGCCGACCTGCAGTTTGTCGGCATTGGCGATCGTGCCGTCCATCGGCGCACGGATTTCGGTCCGCGACAGGTCGAGCCGGGCCTTATCGACCATGGCCTGAGCCTGGGCGATCGACGGCTGTTCGCCGGGAGCCAATGCAGCGCTGGCATTGGCGGACCGTGCGCGGGCGTCGGCAAGCTCGGTCTCGGCGGTACGGACCTCGTTGAGCGCATCCTCATAGTCGGCGCGCGTGGTGAAACCGCGCTTGAGCAGGGCTGCCTGGCGGCCGAGCGTGTTGCGCTTGATCGCCAGATTGGCCTGGGCGCCGACGATATCGGCACCGGTTCCCGCGGCCTGCGTCCTCAGTTGGCCAGTCTGCAACCGGGCCGCCGCAAGTTGCCCTTCGGCTTGCTCGAGCGCGACGCGGAAGGGTGCCGGGTCGATCCGGAACAATAGGTCGCCGCGCTTTACCTTGACGCCATTCTTGACCGCCACGTCGACGACCGGGCCGTTAACCTGGGCGCTGACCGACACAATGTCCTGCTTCACCGCCGCATTGTCGGTCGAAACGCTGCCGCCGCTGGTCAGCCAGAAATAGAGGCCGATCGCCGCGATCAGCAGTGGAATCGACAACATCAGGACGGCGCGGCGGTTCTTCGGCTTCAGCTTGGTTACCGTTTCGGTCGTGAGGTCGCTCATCCGATTCATGCCGACTTCCTCTGGGCGCTTTCCGCCCTGCTCACATTTTCCCGCACCCGGGCCAGCTGGGCGCGGATCGTTTCCAATTGCTCGCGGGCAAAGCCGGCAAATGCTTCGTCCGCCATGTCGTCGGCCAGCTCACGCAACTTGCCGCTGATCGGCTCGGCTTTCCCGGTCAGGAACAGCCGCCACGCGCGGCGGTCAGCGGGGTCAGGCTGCCGCTCAACCAATCCCGCCTCCTCCAGTCGGTCGACGATCCTGCCGGCGGTGATCGGCTCAACGTCCAGCCGCTCGGCGAGTTCAACCTGCTTGAGACCGGGCGTGTGCCCGACATGGGCAATCACGCGCCACTGAGCGGTGGTGACGCCCAAAGCGGCCGCACGCCGGTCATAATAGCGGCGCATCGCCCTGTGGGTCTCGGCGATTTCCCAAGCTAATTCTTTCATAGCCCTGCATATAATAAGCTTGCTTATGATTTCAAGCTGTCTTGCCAGCGCCACAATCTGCCGCCAAGCGGGACACTCATGACAGAACAGAAAAATATCGAGGCAATTCTCGACGAACTTGAAGCCCGCTACTCCGCCTCAGTTACCGCCCTTCGCGACGCTCTCACCGACTATTCCGAAAAGGGGATCCGGCCGGACCCCGCCAAGCGCGACGACGGCGTGTTCGCCTACCCCGAGCTACGGATCGAATATGATCCGGAGATTCCTCCGCCGACACCGGACCGGGCCTTTGCGCGCCTCAACCAGCCTGGGATCTACACCACATCGATTGCCCGCCCGGCCCTGTTCCGCGACTATCTGCGCGAACAGCTTGAGCATCTGATCCGCGACTATCCAGTCAAGATCAGCGTCGGCACGTCCGCAAGCGAAATCCCCTACCCCTATGTGCTTGATGGTAGCGACCTCGACCTGGAAGGGATTTCGACCGCAGAGCTATCGCGCTGGTTCCCGTCGACCGACCTGGTTCATATCGGCGACGAGGTGGCCGACGGCGGCTGGGACGTCGCGCTCGACCCGACACGCCCGCTCGCCCTGTTCGACGCGCTCCGGACCGACTTCAGCCTGGCTCGGCTGAAGCATTACACCGGAACCCCGACCGAGCATTTCCAGCGGTTCGTGCTGTTCACCAACTATGTCCGCTACGTCGATGAGTTCGTTCGCTTTGCGATTTCGGCGCTGCGCGATCCGGACAGCCGCTTCGCCAGCCTGTCGGTCCCCGGCGGCAGTTTCGAGCATGGCGACCTGACCGACGCGGAGGAGCAGATTGCGGCCGGCGCGTGGCGACGTCACCAGATGCCGGCCTATCACCTGATCACGCCCGACGGCGACGGCATCACGCTGGTCAACATCGGCGTCGGGCCAAGCAACGCCAAGACAATCTGCGACCATATCGCGGTGCTGCGCCCCGAGGCGTGGCTGATGATCGGCCATTGCGGCGGGTTGCGCCCCAGCCAGACGATCGGCGATTATGTGCTGGCCCATGCTTATCTGCGCGACGATCACGTGCTCGATGACGTGCTGCCGGTCGAGATCCCGATCCCGGCTATCGCCGAGGTCCAGACCGCGCTCTACAATGCGGCGCTAACCGTCACCGGAGAAGACGAGGACAGCGTCAAGAAGCGGCTTCGCACCGGCACGGTCGTCACCACCGACGATCGCAACTGGGAACTGCGCTACACGCTGAGCGCATTGCGGTTCAACCAAAGCCGGGCGGTAGCCATCGACATGGAATCGGCCACCGTTGCGGCACAGGGATATCGCTTCAGAGTACCCTACGGAACGCTGCTGTGCGTCTCCGACAAGCCAATCCACGGCGAATTGAAGCTGCCCGGCCAGGCCAATGCCTTTTACGAGCGGGCAATCAGCCAGCACCTCAGGATCGGGATCGAGACGCTGGATATCCTCCGCAACGAGGGCGACGGCCTGCACAGCCGCAAACTGCGCAGTTTTGACGAGCCGCCGCTACGCTAGCTCTTCGGCGGGACCCAGCCCGCAGGCGTCAAATCGGTGATCCGCCCCAGCACCGGCACCGGCGGATTGGTGGCGAGATAGGCTTCGGTCGTGTCGAGATCGAGCCCGGCGTCGACGGCGTTACGGCCGCCTGCAAATAGGGTGAAATTGTCCCCGCCAGAGGCAAGGAAGTTGTTGATCGCGACACGATAGGTCCTGGCCGGATCGATCGGCTTGCCGTTCAACATCATCGTCACGATCCGCTGCCCGGAAGGACGCGACTTGTCATAGCTGAAGCGGAAATTGCCCGAGGGCATCAGCAGGTTCGAACGTGCGACGGTGTTCAACCCGCTGTCGAACTGCTGTTCCAGCACCTCCTTGATCTCGGCGCCGGTGTAGCTCTTGGTGACGACATTGTTCGCGAACGGCTGCATTGCAAAGACCTGGCCGAAGCGGACGGTGCCGTCGGCCTCGGGCAGGAGGTCGGTCCGCGCCCCGCCGTTGTTCATCAGCGCGAGGTCGGCGTTGCCGCGCTGCGGATCCTTCGCAACGAACAGCTGCGCATCGGCGATGAATTCGGCGGCAGTGCTTTCCTGATCGATATCATCTGGCTTGGTGACCGCGCCCGCCAGCCTGCCGACGGGCCGGTTGGCCTCGCCAGCCGCGGCGTCATGGTAGCGTTTGACCAGCGCCGCAACCTCCGGGTCGGCCGGAAACACACGATGCGCCGGGACCAGCGGCGCGGTCAGGCGAGCGGTCTTGATGGGCTCGCCCTGGACAATGACAAAACTGCCCTGCTCGCCAGTCAAGGCGCCGCCCGGCCGATCGAAGGTCAGGCGAATATCGGTCACCAGCGCGCCATATTTGCCGGCGCTGGTTAGCAGGCGCGTGCCGCCACCCGCCATCGGCACCCGGCAGATGTAAGCGTTGTGGGTATGCCCCGACACGACCAGGCCGATCGCCGGATCGAGCTTGGCCAGGATCGGCAGTATGTCTCCGGCCAGGCCCGGACAGCTCTGGTCGTAATATTTGCCCCCGATCGACGCCCCCTGGTGGATCAGGAGGACAATTTCGTTGGCCCCCGCTGCCTTGAGACCCGGCACCAGCGCATTGGCGGTCTCCGCTTCATCCTTGAATTCGAGGCCTGCGACCCCGGATGGCGATACCAACGTCTTGGTCTCCTTCAGCGTCATGCCGATGAAGCCAATCTTGACGGGGCCGACCTGCTTGATTGCAGCCCCGGGAAATAAGGGTTGGCGGTTGGCGCCGACCACATTGGCGGCAAGATATTGGAAGTTCGCTCCCCGGAAGGGCTCGAGCGCACAAGGTTGGCGACGGGTGTATTTCTCGCATCCGCCTTTTTGCATCCGGAGCAGTTCGGCCGACCCCTTGTCGAATTCATGGTTGCCGACGGAGGCAAGTTCCAGCCCCGCCATGCCCAGCGCTTTGATCGTCGGCTCGTCGAGAAACAAGGCAGAGGAAATCGGGCTGGCGCCGATCAAATCGCCGGCGGCAACGGTCACGCTGTTTGGTGTGCGAAGCGCGTTGAGCGCGCTCGCCAAATAGGCCGCGCCGCCAGCCGGAACTGGGCTGTCGGCGGCGGGCACGGTCAGCTGCGGCGGCTCGATATTGCCGTGGAAGTCGTTGATGGCGAGGATCTGGACCTCGACCGGTGCGGTCGCGACCGAAGATGGTGGAGTCGTCGTGCAAGCGGAAAGCAGGGCCAGCGATACGAAAATGGCGATACGCTTCATGAAAACTCCACTTGAGATTGCGGCAGGCTGGTGGCCGCGCATAAAGACATAGCAATGACCGACGAACAACTCATCGCCGCCGCGCGCGAGGCCGCGCTCAGGGCCTATGCGCCCTACTCCCGTTTCTCGGTCGGCTGCGCGATCGAAAGCGTCGATGGGACGGTGGTGACCGGGGTCAATGTCGAAAACGCCTGCTACCGCCTCGGCGTCTGCGCCGAGCAGAGCGCGCTCAGCGCCGCTCATCTCGCCTTCGGCCTGCAAAACGTCTCACGGATCGCGGTGGCGGGCGGCGACGGATCGGGCGCGATGCTCGCTGGCGGGATCGTCTGCACGCCCTGCGGCGGCTGCCGCCAGGCGATCTACGAAGCGTCGTGCCTCTCCGGCCGCGAGATCGAAATCATTTGCTCCAATGGAGATGGATCAGAGATCGAGCAGCACTCGATCTCGACCCTCATCCCGCACGGCTTCGGCCCGGCCAATCTCAAAGATGCCGGGTAGTCGGTCGGCTACCTCAGTCAAATGAAATGAAGGCCGTCCCCTGGACGGTCTATTTCAATTTGATTTCCCGCAGACGCTCCTGGAGATAGTCATCGGCGGTGATCGGCGGTTCTTTCGGCTGCTCGCCGGGCGGAACCGTGCCCGGCAGCGCCTCGATCAGGAAGTCCGAGCGGAAGTGAAGGAAATAGGGCATCGAATAGCGCGCATGGCTCGCCCGATCCGGCGCCGGGTTGACCACGCGATGGCTCGTGGACCGAAGCACACCATTGGTCAGCCGCTGCAGCATATCACCAATGTTGATCACCAGCTCGCCGGGGCGCGAGATCACCGGAATCCAGCGGCCGTCCCTGGTCTTCAGTTCCAGCCCCGCTTCCTCAGCGCCGAGCAGCAGCGTGATCGTATTAATGTCCTCATGCGCGCCGGCGCGGATATGCTCGCCGGTCGGCTCGGACTGCGCCGGGTAATGCAGAAGCCGCATCACCGAATTGCCGTCCCTGACCGTGTCGGTGAAATAATCCTCGTCGACCTTGAGGAAGCGCGCGATGGCGCGCAGCACCTTGAGGCCCGCCTGGTCGAACGCCTCGTATAGTTCGAGAAAGGTGTCCTTGAAGCTCGGCACTTCCGAGGGCCATACGTTGGGCGGCATGCTCGAGCCATATTTGTGGCCAGGAGGCAGTTCGCGGCCGACATGCCAGAATTCCTTGAGGTCGGACGCCTTCAGGCCCTTGGCCGTCTCGATTCCGAAAGGCGTGTAGCCGCGGGCGCCACCTTGGCCTTCGACAAAATATTTCTTCTTCACTTCTTCCGGTAAGGCGAAGAATAATTTCGATTTTTGCTCGGCGCGGTCGATCAGGTCCTGCGGGATGCCATGGTCGCGAATTACTGCGAAACCATAGTCGACGAAGCTTCGGCCAAGCTCATTGGCGAAGCCCTGCGGGTCCTTGTCGGCATCGGCGAGCGAGACGGAAGCGATGTGATCGCTGGTTAGAACGTCGGTCATGTCAGTCTCTTAGCAAAAAATCAGCCGATCATCAGCCCGGCGAGTGCGGCACTCATCAGGTTGGCGAGCGATCCGGCGAGCAGCGCACGCAGTCCCAGCTTGGCGATCATCGGCCGCTGGTTGGGCGCGAGGTTCCCGGTCACCGCCATCTGGATCGCGATCGAAGAGAAGTTGGCGAAACCGCACAGGGCAAAGGTGACGATCGCCCGGCTGCGGTCGCTCAGCGCCGCCGCGGGCCCTGTGGCATTGCCGAGATCGATGAAGGCGACGAATTCGTTGAGGACGATCTTGGTGCCGAACAGGCCCCCGGCAACGCCCGCCTCGTTCCACGGAATTCCAATCAGGTACATCACTGGCGAGAACAATAGGCCGACGATCGCCTGAAAAGACAGGTCCGGGCGGCCGAACCAGCCGCCGATCCCGCCGAGGATGCCATTTGCGAGCGCCACCAGTGCGACAAAAGCCAGCACCATCGCGCCGACCGCCACCGCCAGCTTGACGCCGGTCTGGGCGCCTTGCGCCGCTGCCATGATGATGTTGGCCGGGCGCTCGCCCTCCTCGAAGGTGTGGACCTCGATGTCGTCCTCGGGAGCCACCGAAACACCGCCCCTTAACTCCAACTCGCCTTCCTCCGCGGGCTCGTCGGGCATGATCAGCTTGGCCATCAAGATTCCGCCCGGCGCCGACATGAAGGCGGCAGCAAGAAGATATGGCAGATACTTCTCGCCTAGCAGGCCGGCATATGCTGCGAGGATGGTCCCGGCGACACCGGCCATGCCGACACTCATCAGCGTGAACAAATGCGACGGCGGAAGCGCGGCCAGATAGGGCCGGACCACCAGCGGGCTTTCCGACTGGCCGACGAAAATGTTGGCCGCCGAGCCCAGCGATTCGACACGGCTCACTCCGGTTACCCAGCCAATCGCGCCGCCGACCCACTTCACGATCTTCTGCATGATGCCGAGGTGGTAGAGAATGGCGACAAGGCTGGCAAAGAAGACGATCACCGGCAGCGCCGCGATGGCGAAGGTGTGCGCCAATGGATTGGCAGCGGTCGGTCCGAACAGGAATTCGGTGCCCTTGGTGGCGTAGCTCAGCAGGCTCGCGACCCCATCCGACATGCCCTTGATCACTGCCCGGCCGCCGCTGGTGCGAATGACCAGGAAGGCGATCACCGCTTGCAACGCGAATGCCGCCGCGACGATGCGCAGGCGGATCGCCTTGCGGTTGGATGAAAAGACGACGGCAATCAGAATGATGGCGGCAACGCCCGCCAGCCCGAGCAATTGGTTCATGAAACGCGACCCCTCCCCCGGGCCAATTCAAGCGCTTACCAGGTAACGCCTTGTTCCGAGTTTTTAACGGCTTCGTCCAGTAGGTCGAGCGCCTCAGCCGGATTCTCGGCCTTCAAGAGTTGCAGCCGCCGGGCCTGGCTAAGGAAGCCACTGTCACGGACATGGTCCATGAAACCGGCCAGCCCGTCCCAGAAGCCATGGACATTGAGCAGGCAGAATGGCTTGGCATGGTAGCCGAGCGCGTTCCAGGTCCAGGCCTCGAACAGCTCGTCAAGCGTGCCGATCCCGCCCGGCAGTGCGACGAAGCCGTCGCACAGTTCGGTCATCTTTGCCTTGCGTTCATGCATGTTGGCGACCGTCATGAGCTCGGTCAGCCCAGTGTGAGCAACCTCATGGTCGACCAGTGCCTGCGGGATGACGCCGTAGACCTTGCCGCCTGCCGCCAGCATCTCGTCGGCGATAATGCCCATCAGGCCAAGCCGGCCGCCGCCATAGACCATGTCGATGCCGCGCGCCGCCATCTCGCGGACCAGCGCGCGGGCGGTTTCCGCAAAGGCGGGATCGGCGCCGGGCGCGGACCCACAATAGACTGCGAGCTTACGGATCATAGCTTCACCAGCTCCTTGAGGTCGGCGATCGGCCGCGCACCATAATGCTGGATCACTTCTGCCGCGGCGATCGCGCCAGTCCACAGGCAGCGCTCGAGCGATGCGCCCTTGCAACGCGCGGCCAGGAAACCCGCTGCGAAAAGGTCGCCTGCTCCGGTCGTGTCGACCACTTCGCCGACCGGTGCTGCGGGGATCGAAATGCGCTCGCCATTTTCGATGGCGATGGCGCCTTCGGCGCCTTTCGTGACAACCAGCGTCGGGACTTTGATGCTGAGCTCGGTGAGTGCGTTTTTGAGGTCGGTCCGGCCGGTCAACTGAAACGCTTCGTCCTGATTGCAGAAAAGCAGGTCGACGCCGCCGCTGTCGATCATCTGGCCGAAGCTTTCCTTGCGGCCGGCGATGCACACGCTTTCGGACAAGGTGAAAGCCACCTTACGGTTCGCGGCATGCGCGATCTTTATCGCTTCCATCATCGCGGCGCGCGGCTTTTCCGGGCCGAACAGATAGCCTTCGAGAAACAGGATCGAGGCCGAGGCGATCAGATCGCGGTCGAGTGCCTCGGAGCTCAGCTCATGGCTGGCGCCCGGCGAGGTATTCATGGTCCGCTGGCCATCCGGAGTGACGAGGATCAGGCAGCGGCCGGTCGGCGGCCCCGAGCCATTCCCCATCGGCAGCGGCGGCGTGTCGAACCGCACCCCGAGCGCATGCATGTCATGCTCGAAGATGAGGCCGAGCTGGTCCTCCGCGACCTGGCCGATGAATGCCGACGACCTGCCCATCGCCGCGATCCCGGCCATCGAGTTTGCAGCCGAGCCGCCCGACATTTCGCGTGCAACGCCCATCGCCGCATAGAGTTCGTCGGCCTGGCTGGGCGTCAGCAGCTGCATCGAGCCCTTGGGCAGGCCGTGCCGCCTAATGAAGTCGTCATCGCAGTTGGCAATGACGTCGACGATGGCATCGCCCATGGCAACGATATCGAGCGTTGGATCGGCCATGAGCTGGTCGCGAAGTCCTTGACGAAGTGACGGAAAAAGCGCGCCCGCCTAACCGTCCGTTTAATATGGGTCAAACGGAAATGGGGTTGCGAGTGGCCGCGAACCCGTTACCCAACGCGCATGACCGACCAGCCCGTTTCGTCCACTCCCGGAATTCGCCGCTCCCTGTTCGCATTCGCCATTTTCTACGGCGGCATGGTGTGTATCGCCGGAGTGCTCGGCAACAAGCAAGTCGCGCTGGGTCCACTGTCGGCGATCGGCCCGCTGGTCGGGCTCGGCCCATTGGCGGTCGAGGCCGGAATCTTCGCCTTTCTGATGTTGGTCGTGACCTCAAGCTCGGTCGCCGAGCTTCACGGCCGCGAGACCGCCAACAAGCTGGTGCTGATCGGGTTCATCCCGCTGATCTTCTCGCTGCTCCTCAGCCTGGTGGTGCTAAGCCTGCCAGCCGCCCATGACATGGATCCCGCCCGGCTGACGGCCTTTGAGACGATCATGGGAGGCACTCCGCGAATTTGGCTCGGAGGAATCCTCGCCTACGGCATTTCGACCCTCCTTAACGTGTCGATCTTCAGCAGGTTAAAGGGGCAGGAAGGCGAGACGCTGCTGTGGCTCCGCTCGGGCGTTGCCAGTGCGCTCAGCCAGATCGTCGACACGCTGATCTTCATTTCAGTCGCCTTCTACGGCGTCTTCCCGATCGGCGAGCTGCTACTTGGCCAGATGCTGGCCAAGGTGGTCCTTTCGGTGATCCTCGTGCCACCGCTGATCTACGCTTTCGTCGCGCTCGGCCGCCGCCTCGACTCGAAAAGTTAATCCGCAGCGTTGCGGATTCGCATCAGGGTCACGCCGATGGCCTTAAATTGCCGGTTACACCCTTGTTCGGGCAGCGGAACTTTGCTCTAGCCAAGGCTGGAGTCGCGCGGGGTGGCGCGATGGGGTGGGGTGATCCTGCAACGCGTTGAGAAAAAGTGTGATGCCCGGGGGCGGGCTGTCACCCTTCTGTCTCACTCGGCCCTTAGCCGCCCGCCATGCGTAACTCAGCGGGTTACTATTTAGGGGTCTATTTTCGTGAAAAAACTGCTTTTGCTTTGCTCGACGGCTGTCGTTTTGCCGACTGCTGCCTTTGCCCAGTCGACCGGCTCGGTCGAATTCGAAAAGGAAACGATCGTCGTCACCGGTACCCGGACGCGCGACGTGGGCGGCGTGGTGGCGCCTGATTCGCCGAAGGCCAAGGCAGTGCTGACGCAAGAGATCATCGCCCGGCAGAACGCCGGCCAGACGATCCTCGACACGATCAACCTGGTCCCGGGCGTCAGCTTCCAGAACAACGACGCCTATGGCTCGGCCGGCGGCACGCTCAACATCCGCGGCTTCGACTCGTCGCGCATCAGCCTGACCTTCGACGGCATCCAGCTCAACGACAGCGGCAATTACGCCATCTTCTCCAACCAGATGGTCGACCCCGAACTGATCGAGCAGGTCAACGTCAACCTCGGCTCGACCGACGTCGACTCCCCGACTGCATCGGCGGTCGGCGGTACCGTCAACCTCCGGACCATGACCCCGACCAAGGACATGGGCATTCGCGTTATGGGTTCGCTTGGCGAAGATAATTTCCGCCGCATTTTCGGCGTCTTCGAAACCGGTGAATTCGGACCGATCGGCACCCGTGCCTGGATCTCGGCCTCGACCGCCAAGAATGACGTCCCGTTCAACAATTACGGCAAGATCGACAAGCAGCAGTATAACGCCAAGGTCTGGCAGCCGTTCGGCAACAGCGGCGACTTCGCGTCGATCGCGTTCCACTATAACCAGAACCGCAACAACTTCTTCGGCTCGCTGCCGCTGCGCACCGACCTCGACCGCATTCAGACGATTGGCGGCGTTCCGACCGTGGTCCCGCGCGTGGTCGGGCCGAACTCGCAGAACCGCTATCCGCGCAACGGCGACGAGCGCTTCTACGACATCAACTTCCCTTGCACGGTGGACACGCCGCAGACTCAAGTCGCCCCCACTCCAGGCGATGTTCCGGGAACCACAACCGGTCCTGGCGCTGCAGCCAATGACCCCAACACCGACTTCGCAACCTGCGGCACGGAATTCGATCGCCGCTATAACCCGTCGAACACGGGTAACATCCGTGGTGCCTCGCGCTTCACGATCGTGGACAATGTCGTCCTGACCGTCGAGCCGAGCTACCAGTGGGTCAAGGCTAATGGTGGTGGCACGGTCACGGCCAGCGAGGGTCTGCGCGACATCAACCCGGCCGGCGGCACTGCCTCGCCTTTTACCGGAGCTACCAGCTGCCGGGTTGTGCCCAACAGCGCCACCAATACTTGCGTTGCCGGCTACCTGGCCGGCACTCCCTTCTTCGGCCGTGACATCAATGGCGACGGCGACGCGCTCGACACGGTTACTGTGCTGGCGCCGAGCCAGACCAAGACCAAGCGTCCCGGATTGATCGCCGGCCTGCGGTGGGACGTGAACGACCATCACACCCTGCGCATCGGCTATACCTGGGATCATGCTCACCACCGTCAGACCGGCCAGGTGGGACTGCTCAAGAACAACGGCGAGCCTGAAGATGTTTTCCCGGTCAACGATCCGGAAGCCGATGTCCTGGGCACCGTTCTTCAAAAGCGCGACCGCGTATCCAAAGCCATCCTCCACCAGGTTTCCGGCGAATATCGCGGCGAATTCTTCGACGAGAAGCTGACCGTCAACGTGGGCGTGCGGGCACCCTTCTTCACGCGCGACCTGCACAATTACTGCTTCACCTCGTCGGCGTCGGGCTTCGTGGAATGCTTTGGCCAGGATATCGCGCGGGAAATCGTCTTCCATAACATTCCGGGCAACGCGGCCATCCAGGGCCCGCAGAAGCGCATCTTCCATTACAACAAGGTGCTGCCGAACATCGGGTTCGTTTACGACTTCAATCCTGCATTCAGCGCCTTCGCCAACTATTCGAAGGGCCTGTCGGTGCCGAGCACCGATAACCTGTACAACAGCTTCTTCTTCCCCAAGGACACGGAGCAGGCGAAGCCGAAGCCGGAAACCACGGACAGCTTCGATGGCGGCGTCCGCTATCGCAGCAGCAAGATCCAGGCACAGGCCTCGGTCTGGTACACCAAGTTCCATGATCGCACGGCCTCTGCCTTCGATCCGGAACTCAACCAGTCGGTGTTCCGCAACCTAGGCACGGTCAACAAGTGGGGCATCGATGGCTCGGTTGCCTACAATCCAATCAGGGAATTGACGGTCTATGCCTTCGGATCGTGGAACGACTCCAAGATCCACGACAACATCCAGACTGGCTTGCTCCCCGTCGGCGTGACTTGCGATAATATCGATCTCTCCGTCCCGGTAAACGTTCGCACGGCGACCGTTTCTTGCGCCTTCACGAAGGGCAACCGGGAGTCTGGAGTTTCGAAATATACCTATGGCGTTTCCGCTCTCGGCTCGCTTGGGCCTGTTGACCTCGGCATCACTGCCAAGCGCACCGGACCGCGGTACATCTTCGACAACAATCAGGCACTCTTCCGGGGTGATATCGACCTGACCACTCCGCTCCCCGGCGGTGCCGGTGGGCCTGAACAGATCTTTGGGAAGACGGCGCCTGCCTACTGGCTAGTCAATCTTGATGCCCGCTTGAACCTCAACAAGCTGGGGATCACTGGGTTGGGCCTGAAGGACACCTACTTCCAGCTGAACGTCTATAACCTGTTCGACAAATTCTATGTCGGCGGGTTCGGCGGCGGGCTCAGCCAGTCGATCAACACGACCACTGGCGTCTGGGGCGCGCCACCGTTCGTTTCGATCGGTGCTCCGCGGACCGTCAGCGGCACGCTGAATGTAGCCTTCTAGCGCTGCAAACGATTGAGGAAGCGGCGTCGCTCCCCCGGGAGCGGCGCCGTTTTTCAATGGGCGGCAGTCACGGAGGCCGCAGGCTAACATAAGTTGGCGGATTTCTGCGAAACCTTGCGGGCCTCGGAGCGTTTGACCGGCGTGCGATTAGCCTCCTTTTCGCACACTCAGAATGAGTGAGCGTCCGTTCACTCACGCTGCCGGTGGATGGGCGGACGCGGACGTCGAGCCCCGCGCCCGCCCAACTTTTTATTGAGATGTTTGTCGCCGCACCTTTGGCGCGCGCTCCAGCCGCGTGCCAGACCCCCCGGACTGGCTAGGCTGGAGCGGGTAACGGGAATCGAACCCGTGCGTTCAGCTTGGGAAGCTGACAGGCTACCATTACATCATACCCGCCCTGGGCATGTGCAGGCCGCTTGCCACGCCGTCCCAGCGAAGGTCAACCGCCCTTGTAAGTTTCAAATAACAACTTATCATCGGTCTTGAAATCGACACTGGCTGGACTAGGGCCCCTATGGTTGAGGGACAGGCGGCGGGCATGACCGAGGCCTATCAATTCAAGCCCCATGAGCGGCCCGTCATCCCGGGATCGCCGTTCAACCCTGACCATCCCGTGCGTCGGATGTGGGCCTATGGCGTGATCGGCGTGCTGGCAGGGATTACTGGCGGCCTCGGCAATGCGCTGGTTACTGCCAATCTCGCCTTCTTTCAGGGGACGCTCGGACTGACTGCCGAGGAAGCCGCGTGGATTCCTGCCGCCTATGTCATGACCAATGTCTGCTCCAACCTGCTGCTGGTGAAGTTTCGCCAGCAATTCGGGCTGGCACTGTTCGTCCAGCTGGTCCTGGTCGGCTATGTGCTGACCGCGCTTGTCCATCTGTTCGTGCATGGATTCTGGTCAGCCCTGCTGGTCCGTGCGGTTAGCGGCGTAGCCGGCGCCGGTCTTACCACGCTGTGCATCCTGGCGATGTTCCAGGCCATGCCCGGGCCGAAGCGGCTCTATGCCATTTTGATCGGCATCAGCATCCCGCAGCTCGCCAACCCGCTCGCGCGCGCCTTGGCTCCGGGCCTACTCGAGTGGGGCGACTGGCACATGGGCTACATCTTCGAGCTTGGGCTGGCGCTGCTCACTCTCGCCGCGGTATTGATCCTGCCGCTGCCGCCCAGCGAGCGCTCCAAGGCCTTCTGCCGCACGGACTTCATCACGGTCGGGCTGCTCTTTCCGGGAATTGTCCTGATTTGCGCGGCCCTCGGGCTTGGCCGGACATTATGGTGGACGGAGGCGCCTTGGATCGGCTGGGCGCTGATCGGGTCGATCCTGCTGATCGTCGCCGGAATCATGGTCGAGCACCGGCGCGCCAATCCATTGCTGCAGACTCGCTGGCTCGGCCAATGGGTCATCATCCGGATCGCGGTCATCGCCTTCTTCATCCGCATCCTGCTCGCGGAGCAGGGCGTCGGATCGATCGGCCTCTTGAGCTCGCTCGGGATGGGCGTTGACCAGTTCCAGACTCTTTACATCATTGTCACCCTGGCTGCGCTTGCCGGCCTCGTGACGGCGATTTTCGCATTCCAGCCGCAATATCCCGCCCGGCTTATCCAGATCGCCTGTTTACTGATCGCGGTCGGTGCGTTCCTCGATTCCGGCGCGACCAACCTGACGCGGCCGGAAAATGTCTATTTCAGCCAGGCGCTGGTCGGCTTCGGCGCGTTGCTGTTCATCGGTCCGGCGATGGGGATTGGCATTTCCCGTACGCTGCTGGCCGGCCCGCAAAACTTCATCAGCTGGATCGTCCTGTTCAGCTCGACCCAGAATCTCGGAAACCTGGCCGGGACCGCCCTGTTCGGGACGTTCCAGACGGTCCGTGAGAAATTTCACTCCCACAGCCTGGTCGAACAGGTCCTGCTGACCAATCCGGAGGACGCCGCCAGCCTTACGCGGAGCGCCCATCAAGTAGATGCAGTGGTGAGCGACCCGGCCCTGCGAACGGCGGAAGGTGTGGTCCTGCTCGGCCGCCAGGTCACGCGCGAAGCCAATATCCTGGCCTACAACGACATGTTCCTGGCGATCGCGGTTTTGGCACTCCTTCTGCTGCTGTGGGGGATCACGATCGAGATTCGAATGCGCCAGCGCGGCGAGATCTCGCCAATCGTGCTGCTTGCGCAGCGCCTTGCAGCGATGACCGCAGCGGCGCAAAATGAAGGACAGGCAGCAGCATGAACATGGCTGACAACCCCGAACCTCATGTCATTCCGGCCGGGCCGTCGCTCGAAGCTCAGACGTACGCAGGACCGGCTGCTGAACAGCCGGCTACTCCGGACCGCTGGAATCCGCGTAACCGAACCGGAATCATGAATGGCATCATTGTTCTGCTAATCCTGACCGCAATTCTGGCCATTCTTTACGCCTGGCAACTCCCTCCCTTCGGCGGCCTCTACGAGCAGACCGACAATGCCTATGTGAAGGGCCAGACGACCGTCATCAGCCCGCAGGTCTCGGGCTATGTATCGGACGTACCGGTGCAGGATTTTGAGAATGTTCAAGCCGGCCAGGTCTTGGTGCGGATCGAGGACCGCATTTACGGCGCCAAGGTGGCGCAGGCACGCGCCAACGTCCTGACCCAATCGGCAAATTTCGACAATAGCACCCAGGCGCAGCGCTCGCGTGAGGCGAACGAGCTGGCGCAGGATGCAGCGATCGCCAACGCCCAGGCTCAGCTGGTCAAGGTCCAGGCCGACATGCAGCGGGTCGATGCCCTGGTTGCTCATGGCTGGGTCACCAAGCATGACCGAGACACACAAGTTGCGGCGCTGCGCGCTGCGGAGGCGCAGTTGCGCGAGGCTCATGCGGCCCGCGAAATCGGCCGTCAGGACGTGCGTTCGGTGATCGTTGGACGGTCCGGCCTAAGCGCCAACGTCGAGGCGGCGCAGGCTCAGGTCCAGTTGGCCCAGGTGGATCTGGATCATACAGTCATCCGTGCCCCGCAGGCCGGACAGCTTAGCGAAATTGGCGTGAGGCGCGGGCAATATGTGACCGCCGGTACCCAGCTGATGTTCCTTGTGCCAAGGACTTTCTGGGTGACTGCCAACTTCAAGGAGGCACAGACCCGCAAGATGAAGGTTGGCCAGCCGGCATCCTTCACCGTGGACGCGCTCGGCGGAGCAAGGTTAAAGGGTCGCGTCGAGAATATGGCGCCGGCTGCTGGTTCAGAGTTCGCGGTGCTTAAGCCGGACAACGCAACCGGCAATTTCGTCAAAGTTGCCCAGCGTATCGCGGTACGAATCCGGATAGACCCCGACCAGGAACTTGCCGGGCGTCTTCGCCCGGGCATGTCGGTCGTCGCCCGCGTCGATGTCCGCGACTAGATGCCGCCTTCGACCGGTTCGTAGCCGACTTCGGCAAGCTTTCCCGCCAGGTCTTCTGCAACTGCCCTGGCACGGCCCTCATCTTCTGACCGAACGACGAAGTTCGACCCCACCCGGCCTTGCTTGAAAAAGGGATAGCTGCCGATCGAAATGCCTTCGGCAGACTGCTCTGCCTGGCGCAGGATGTCGGCGACCTCACTTTCCGGGGCAAAGGCTCCGACCGTTACGGACACCAGTGGGCGCCCGCCTTCCAGTGTTCCACTGAGCGCGTCGAGCATGCCGGCGGTGATGTGGGGGACGCCGGCCATCAAGAACAAATTGCCAAGGCGGATCCCGGGCGCGCCGGACATTTTGTTTTCGATCAACTCTGCTCCCTCGGGCACCCGCGCCATCCTTAGGCGCCCCTCGTTGAGCCCACCCTTGTCGGAGTAATAGCGTTCCAGGACCGCGCGCGCCTGCGGATGCACAACCACCGCTACGCCGAGCGCCTTGGCGATCGCGTCGACCGTGATGTCGTCATGCGTCGGTCCGATCCCGCCGGTAGTGAAGCAATAGTCATAGGCCTCTCGCAGAACATCGACCGCTTCGATAATCCGCTCCTCCACGTCAGGAACTACGCGAACCTCGGCCAGCCTGATTCCTTGCGCGTTGAGCCATGTCGCGACCTGGGCGATATTCCTGTCCTGGGTCCGGCCAGACAGGATTTCGTCCCCGATTACGGCCAGCCCGGCGGTCCAAACCCTGGTCAAAACCCTCGCCTCCATTCGACATTCGACCCGTCCGCCACTATCTAGGCGGCATGACGGAATATATCCACGTCGGCCCCGAAGACCGGGCCGAGCCACGCAGCCATGTCATCAAGCTCCACGGATCCGAGGGGTTCGATGGGATGCGCCGCGCCGGCCGGCTGGCCGCCGAAATACTCGACGCGCTGGTCCCGCAAGTGGTTCCCGGGATCACCACCGGCGAGATCGATGCGATCGTTCAGCGAATGACGCTCGATGCGGGCGGAACCCCCGCAACCCTCGGCTATCGCGGCTACACCAAGAGCTGCTGCACCTCGATCAATCATGTCGTCTGTCACGGCATTCCCGGCGACAAGGTTTTGAAAGACGGCGATATCGTCAACATCGACGTGACGCCGATCCTGGACGGCTGGCATGGCGACACCAGCCGGATGTTCCTGGTCGGCGACGTCCCGATCAAGGCAAGGAAGCTGGTCGACGTCACTTATGAATGCCTGATGCTGGGCCTCGAGCAGGCCAGGCCGGGCAACAAACTCGGCGATATTTCCAATGCGATCCAGAGCCATGCCGAGAAGCACCGTTACGGCGTGGTTCGCGATTTTTGCGGACATGGCCTTGGCCGCCTGTTCCACGACAGCCCGGAGGTTATCCACGCGGGTCGTCCGGGCACAGGACCCGAACTCAAGCCCGGCATGTTCTTCACCGTCGAGCCGATGATCAACATCGGCCGCCCGGACGTGAAGCTGCTGGATGACGGCTGGACCGCGGTAACCCGCGACCGTTCATTATCGGCCCAATTCGAACATTCGATCGGGATCACCGAGACCGGCTACGAGATTTTCACGAGGAGCCCGAAGGGGCTCGACAAGCCGCCTTACTAGGCCGCTTTCGCCTTTTTGGCTGCATCCCAGCGCGAAGTCAGCGCTTCGGCGCTCTCGACATCCTCAGGAAAATCGACCTCGCCCCATTCCTCACCCTTGATGTCCAGGGTCCAGACCGGCGACTCCTGCGCGATCTGGTGGATGACGCGCAGGTACCAGATGGTGGTTCCCTCGCTGGTGCGGATCGCGCGTTCGATGGCATGGCGGAAGGTCTGTGCCCCTGAACCGCGGAAGGCGAGCAGGCCGATCGATTCGGCATTAACCTCGCCGAGATCGAGCCGCTTGCCGATGGCGTGCAGCCGGCCGGCCTCGTCGACAACGACCTTCATGTCGTCCTCGTCGTAGCCATCCTTTCGGTCGATAGTGACGCAGATGCCGTCCTGATTCCGGTTGCCGACCACCCGCGCCATCAGTTCGTTGCTGACCAAAGTGTCGCCGTTCCAGACCAGCACGTCGCCGGCGATTTCTTCCTTGGCGACGAACAGCGAACCGAGGTTGTCGGCGACCTTGTAGAAGGGGTTGTAGACGGTCCGGACCCGTGGCCCGGCGTCGCCGCGCCGCTTGAGCGCAGCTTCCATCTGGTCGTCACGGAAGCCGGTCACGACTACCGCTTCCTCGACACCATTGGCGGCAAGCGCGTCGAGCTGGCGGTCAAGCAAGGTGCGGCCGTTGAACTCGATCAAGCATTTAGGCTTGTCGTCGGTCAAATGGCCGAGACGCGAGCCCTGGCCCGCGGAAAGGATGATCGCTTTCTTCATATCGGGTGCCCGACTGCCCGCGAAATGCGGCAGAGGTTTGACAGAAATGCGTGAATTCGTCGCACTGCAACATCATCCTGTGGCGCTTTTTGGCGGCCTATGCCTATGATGGAACGCAGCAACGGGGACTTTAGCGCCGTGAAAAAGATCGAAGCGATCATCAAGCCGTTCAAGCTCGACGACGTGAAGGACGCCCTCCACGAAGTTGGCGTATCCGGCATTACCGTTACGGAGGTGAAGGGGTTTGGCCGGCAGAAGGGCCATACCGAGCTTTACCGGGGCGCCGAATATGTCGTCGACTTCCTGCCCAAGGTGAAGATCGAGGTGGTGGTCGAGGACGACCTCATTGACCGCACCGTGGAGGCGATCGAGGCGGCTGCCCGCACCGGACGGATCGGCGACGGCAAGATATTCGTCCTGGAAGTCGAACAAGCAATCCGGATCCGCACCGGCGACCGGGGTCCAGACGCGATCTGACGGTTCCGCTTCGCGTTTCACTCGGCTAGGCATGGCGAAGATGGATGATCCCCGCCTCGCTTCCTTGTCTCCCGATGAGCTCAAGAGCCTGATGCGCGCCCTCGGCTACCGGACCCAGAGCGACCTTGCCAACGCCATCGGCGTCAGCCGCTCGGCCGTCAGCCTGTGGCTCGAGGGAAAGGTCGGCGTTCCACGTCCCGTCGCCATGCTGCTCCGGATGCTGGTCGCGGCCCAACGCCGGGCTTACTGACCGCCAAAAATCGCCGAAAACTGCAACTCCGACCTCCGCTATCCGTTGGGCAGAGGGGCGGCATTGTTGGTGGAGTTGCATCGTGCTTGGCACCATTCTCATCATTCTCCTGATCCTGCTTCTGATCGGCGCCCTGCCGCGCTGGGGTCACAGCGCCAGTTGGGGCTATGGCCCTTCCGGGCTCCTCGGCCTGATCCTGGTCGTCGTCGTTATCCTGTTGCTGCTCGGGCGCATCTGACCCTTGCCGGGTGAAAAGTTCACGGCACTCGTGACTTCGTAAGCGCTCGCTGGAATCGCTGAATTGAACCTGGGCCCCGGCCGAGGGCGATTCTTTACATTCAAGCGAGGTCCATCATGGCGAGCGCCGCGTCCAAGGTTTTGAAGCTGATCGAAGACAGCGAGATCGAATATGTCGACCTCCGCTTCACCGATCCGAAGGGTAAATGGCAGCATCTGACGATGGTCGCTTCGGTGATCGACGAGGACATGCTGACCGACGGTTTCATGTTCGACGGCTCGTCGATCGCCGGCTGGAAGGCGATCAACGAGAGCGACATGATCCTCATGCCGGATCTCGACGCCACCTATGTCGACCCGTTCGCGGCCACTCCGATGCTGATCCTGGTCTGCAACGTTGTCGAACCGTCGACCGGCGAACTCTATGCCCGCGACCCGCGCTCGACTGCGACCCGCGCCGAGGCCTATCTCAAGGCCACCGGCATCGGCGACACCGTCTTTGTCGGCCCCGAAGCCGAATTCTTCATGTTCGACGATGTCCGTTTCGAGGACGGCTATGCCTCGAGCGGCTTCACCATCGACGACATTGAGCTGCCGACCAACACTGCCACCAAATATGAGGGCGGCAATCTCGCCCATCGCCCCCGCGCCAAGGGCGGATATTTCCCGGTCGCCCCGGTCGACAGCGCCGTCGACATCCGCGGCGAGATGGTCTCGACCATGATCGAGATGGGCCTGCCCTGCGACAAGCATCATCATGAGGTGGCGGCCGCCCAGCACGAGCTCGGCCTGACCTACGGCAAGCTGGTCGAAACCGCCGACCGGATGCAGGTCTACAAATATGTCGTCCACATGGTCGCCCACGCCTACGGCAAGACCGCAACCTTCATGCCCAAGCCGATCGCCAAGGATAATGGCAGCGGCATGCACACCCACATGTCGATCTGGAAGGGCGGCAAGCCGCTGTTTGCAGGGAACGGCTATGCCGGCCTCAGCGAAACCGCGCTCTATTTCATCGGCGGCGTGATCAAGCACGCCCGGGCGCTCAATGCCTTCACCAATCCGACCACCAATAGCTACAAGCGGCTGGTGCCGGGCTTCGAAGCGCCGGTCCTGCTCGCCTACTCGAGCCGAAACCGCTCGGCGAGCTGCCGCATTCCTTACGGCGCCGGTGAAAAGGCCAAGCGGGTCGAGTTCCGTTTCCCCGACGCGATGGCCAATCCCTATCTGGCCTATGCGGCGTTGCTGATGGCCGGCCTCGACGGCATCCAGAGCCGCATCCATCCCGGCGAGGCGATGGACAAGAATCTCTACGACCTGCCGCCCGCCGAGCTGGTTAACGTGCCCACCGTCTGTGGCTCGCTGCGCGAAGCGCTCAATGCGCTCAGCAACGACAAGGACTTCCTGCTGAAGGGCGATGTGTTCGGCGCCGACCAGATCGACGCCTATATCGAGCTCAAGTGGGAAGAGGTCATGCGCTGGGAGACGACCCCGTCCCCAGTCGAATTCGACATGTACTATTCGGCTTAATTTTCGACTGAAAGTTACCGGATCGTAACCCTTTGCACGCCATGGTGTAGGCGCCATGGCGTGCGAGGTTGTCTCGATGAATAGTTTCCGAAAGGCCGTCCTGACCGGGAAGGGCCTGAAGGTCGATCCTGTCGTCCAGCAGAAAAGCAAGCGCGGCGCCGCGGAGGACGATCTGTCAACCGTCGAAGTTTCCCGCGAAGAAACGCGTACCGGCGATCATCGCGAGATTGATCGCCACCGGCTGGAACAGGAAACCGTAACCGTCAGGTTCGAGGCAAAGGAATATCAGGCGGACCTGGTCAACCTGTCTGGCGGCGGAGCGATGATCCGGGCCGATTTCAGGCCTCGATTGTGGGAGCGGGTCGACCTGATCTTCGCCGAGGGTGCCGAGATCGAATGCGCCGTACGCTGGCTGCGCGACGACCGGGTCGGCCTCGAATTCGCCCACGAGACCCGGATCGACTGTGAGCCCGAGCTTCGTGACAAGTTGTTGCTCGACGTCATTCGTCGGAGTTTCCCTGACGAAGTAGCCATCTCGACCGTCAGGCCCGACCCCGCGACAACCCGCGCGCACGTTGCGCCGGAAGACGATGACGACGAGATTGCCAACAGCCGCCGCAATGAGCGCCGCCACCCGCTCGTCTGGATGGGCCAGGTCTTCTACAATCATGGCAGCGAGAAGGTGCGCCTGCGCAACATTTCCGAGAATGGCGCGCTGATCGAAGCCCCGATCAACTATCCGCTTGGTGCGGAAATCTATCTCGACCTTGACGATGCCGGACAGCATTTCGCGACGGTAAGCTGGACCTTTGGGGACAAGATCGGGCTCAAGTTCAAGGACCCGTTCGATCTCACGATGCTCGGCAAGTCGAAACCGCAGCTTACCCAGTCGATGCTGATCCGTCCCGGCCCGGCGCGCGCCAATGCCGACCAGGATAATCCGTGGGCGGAAGGCTGGAACCGATCATCGATCGACGAGCTTCGCGACGATCTTGAGGGTTTCCTGAAGCGCTAGCTAGTCTTCGAGAATCAGGCTCTTCGCCTTGGTTTCCCGCATCCTCAAAACTGCGATTAGATAAGCCGCACAAAGCACTGAAATATAGACATAAAACCATCGCTCGTGACCGATATCCTTGAGCCACAGAGCGATATATTCCGCCGTCCCGCCGAAAATCGTGTTCGCGATTGCGAACGGCAAGGCCACGCCAAGCGCCCTGATATCCGCAGGGAACAGTTCGGCCTTCACGATCGCGTTGATGGACGTGTAGCCGGTGACCATCACCAGCGCCGCCATGACCAGCGCAAACGCGCTGCCGACGCTGTGCGTATCCGCCAATGTCACAAATATCGGGTATGTGAACAGCGTCCCACAGACCCCGAAAAAGATCATCAGCGGTCGCCGTCCAACACGATCGGACAGCCGGCCGGCGAGTGGCTGCAGCAGCAGCATGATCGCCAGCGCAACCGTCATCAGCTGCGACGCGGTCGCCTTGTCAAACCCGCTGGTGTTGGCGAGGAATTTCTGCAGGTAGATGGTGTAGGCGTAGAAGGAGGCCGTTCCGCCAGCCGTGATGGCGATCACCAGCAGAGCCTCTCGCGGATGATCGCGGAACAGATTGCCGATCGAAGATTTCCGCCGCTTCGCCTGCGCCGCAACGTTTTCGTAGCTGACCGTCTCGTCCAGCCGCCGGCGGATAAAGAAAACCACGATCGCCAGCACCGCGCCGGCAATGAATCCGATCCGCCAGCCCCAGCTGTGCATCGCGTCCTCGCCCAACACGGCCTGGAGAAAAACCAGCAATGCCAGCGCGCAAAGCTGCCCGCCGATGATCGTTACATAAAGGAAACTCGACCAGAATCCGCGCCGTTCCCGGTCGGCGATCTCCGACATGTAGGTCGCGCTTGAACCATATTCGCCGCCAAGACTAAGTCCCTGGGTGACGCGCGCGATCAGAAGGATTGCCGGCGAAAGGATCCCCGCCTGGGCATGGGTTGGCGCAACCGCGATCATCAGCGATCCAAGGCACATCAGGCTTACCGAAAGCGTCAGGCCGGCCTTGCGCCCCCGATGATCGGCATAAACGCCCATCAACCAGGCGCCGATCGGCCGCATCACGAACCCGACTGCGAAAATCGCAGCCGTTTGGAGAAGCTGTGCGGTCTGATCGCCTTTTGGGAAAAAGGCCGGCGCGAAATAGAGTGCGAAGGCCGAATAGACGTACCAGTCGAACCACTCGACCAGATTGCCGGCGGAGCCGCCGACGATGTTTTTCAACCGGCTGCGGCGCGGCGGAGCGTTCAATGTGCCCCTCCCGCTTCGAACTTGGTCACATCCAGGGTGAAATAGGGCTGCCCGTCGCGAAGCATTTCCATATGCTTCGGGAAAACCGATTCGCTCGACTTCCAGAACCCGTCGAATCGGAACTGCTGGTAGGCAGTTTCGCCATTCGCGGGCACCTCATTGGTTGCACCGACGATGTTTCCATCGCGGTCGATCCTGAACCAGGTCAGAGGTGCCCCAGCGACTTGGAATGTATTGACTCCCAGCTTCGCCATTTCCGGCGCTCGCACCGCAGCCAATTGCAGGAAGCGGTAAATATCGAACTGGTCGCGTTCCTCCAGCCACATTGCTTCGGGCATCGGCTCGGACTTGCCATCTCGCTCCACCGTCCCGCCGGCGTCGGTCAAGTGCATTCGCCGCATTCCCTTTGCCTCGCCAAGCTCCAGCGGCCAGCTCTCGCTGACGACATCTCGCAGATGGCCGATTGAGGTCCGCACGCCGATCTTCAGCGTCCGGCCGGGCGGATAGACTATGGCAGTTCCTTCCCAACGCAGCGGCTCGACGATCACGACGACAGGAATTGGCCCGCCCTGCGCTGCCGCCGGCTCAGCTGCGCAGGCAAAAGCCAAAGCCGCCAGGGAGGCGGCCGGCCTCATGCCTTCGCGGCCCTCGCCTTCTCCGCGGCCCTGCTGCCGTAGACCATGTAAAGGATCACGCCGAT
>Ga0310810_10000302_pt1 | contig 51598 bp, 33 predicted proteins | sample NCmetagenome_FD_207641 | JGI IMG/M metagenome (GOLD analysis project Ga0310810, IMG submission 207641) | Soil microbial communities from experimental microcosm in Duke University, North Carolina, United States - NC | ecosystem: Engineered > Artificial ecosystem > Soil microcosm > Unclassified ...
GGTCGCCGGGGGTCGGGGCCTTCAGGTTCTCGATGACCTGGAAGGACGAGATCATGCCCGTCACGGTGCCCAGCAGGCCGAGCAGCGGTCCGATGTTCCCGACGAGCGACAGGTAGCTGAGCTTCGCGGTCAGCTTGAAGCCTTCGAGCGCGGCCGCTTCTTCCATGCCGTGCTTCGCCTCTTCGTAACCGCCGACGCTGCGGCCGATCGCGCCCGCGACCACCTTGCCCGCATAGCTCTGGTCGGACTGCGCCAGCGTGAAGGCGCCATCGAGGTCATTCTCGCTCAGAAGGGCGTCCACCTCGCTCAGGAGCGTGGGGTTGCCGATCTTGACCTCGTTCATGTTCACCATGTACTGGATGAGCAGGGCCGTCCCGATCATCGACGTGAGCACCAGCAGGATGCCGACCATGCCCGTCGACTTGAACAGGTCGAACCAGCTCTTCTTCACGACTTCCGCCTCACCCTCCTGGGCGAAGGCCAGCGTCGCGAACAGACCCACCATCGCAAGAGTCGAGAACACCTGCACAGCGCGGCGACCCATAAGCTCCTCCTAGACGTTAAAACCTACCCAAACTTTCCGGCTACCGTTTTGTCAGTATCCAAGCCATCGCGTACACCGCGAGGCAGATTACCAGGATCGTTCCCACGATTACGACCGGCCGCATCTTCGTGAGCAGCCGCTCCAGCGTCGTAACCGCGATGTCCGCTTTTCCGACTTGAGGCTTTTTGGCGTCCATTTCCCTATCCGCCCCAACCGCCCTAAGCCCAGCCCCAAGCAAACTGCGGGGCTAGAATTGCAAATCCCATGCCAGCGCCAACCCCCCGTTTTCGCCGGATTTGGGGGGTCCGGAGCCCTTCCGACCCCCCTCCAGAGGGGCTGTGTGGCGTAATGCCACACTCGGATGCCCCACGCCAGGCCCCCCGATACCCCCCAGAAACGGCCCCCGGGAGGAAAGGTTCAGCCGCGGAGGAACCTCAGGGACCGGAGCGGAGCCAGCCCTCCCAGTCCTCCTTGATCTTCGCCTTGTTCGCCTCCGTCACGCGACCGGGAGCCTCGGAGCGGCCCGAGAGCTCCTTGAGGATCAGGACGGCCGTGGTCCCCAGCGACGTATCCTCGTTGTCGATGAAGCGGATCAGGTGAGGGTACGCCGCCTTGCCCATCGCCTTGATCTTCTGGAACTCGTAGAACTCGGGATTGTTCGAGTTCGAGAAGCCGCCCGAGCGGCAGTTCCGCAGCGTCTGCTCCCAGGGCTCGGTGGCCGGGTTGCCCGCGGCCACGCTCGGAGCCGGCGAATCTCCGCCGCCTCCCCCCGTCGCGCCCGCGCCGGCCTTCCAGTCGGCCACCGCGTCGCGGGCCGACTTCGTGAACCACCACTGCGCCCAGTAGGTGTACTCGCCCGAGCGCATCTCGGGCATGTTGAAGCCGCCGATGACAGACTGCTTCGCCAGGTCGCTCATCCGGGCGTCGAGCTTCCTCTTGAGGATGATCTGATGGAGCGCGTCCATGGACCCCTTCGCGATCGCCTCGTTGTCGCTCAGCAGGCCGTCGATGATGTACGTGATCCAGTTGTAGTCCTGGCCCACGACCTCGGCGACCTTTCCGCCCGTGACCATCCCTTCGTACGTCGCCTTGGCGTCGGGATTGCACTTCATGTCGGGGACGTCCTTGCCGACGCCCGCCATCGCCCGCGCCCCGGGCTTGAAGGTGTCCGAGCTGGACGGCCCCGGCGTGGGCGACACCGAGGCCTTCGGGGCGTCTTCCTTCTTCTTCTTGGTCTTGGTGCCGGTCGTCTTCTCGGAGTCCCGGTCCTTGCCCGCCGAGGCCTTCGGGTGCTCGGGCTCGCTCTTGTGCAGGACCGCGAAGGCGACGCCGCCGATGATCACGATCGCGGCCGCCGCGATCGCGATGATCATGCCGGTGTTGCTGCCCTTCTGTTCGCCACCACCACCACCGCCGCCGCCGCGGGGACGTCCGCCTTCACCCGGCGAGCGGGCGTTGGACATCTTGCGGAAGAGGTCGGTCTGACGTCCCGGAGCGGTCCGGACGCCCGTCCCCTTGTCCTTCTTGTGCATCTTGGTCGTCCCGCGCTCCTTGCGCGCCGGCGCAGGCGGGGGAGGAGGTGGCGGGGGGGTCGCCTGGGGGACCTTCCCGGTGCTCCCACTGGCGATCCGGACCATCGTTCCGCACGCCTCGCAGCGCACCGTCGAGCCGCCCGAGAGGTCGGTGACGTCGATCCTCTCCTGGCAGCTGGGGCACTTCAGGATTTTGGCCATTCCGGCTCCTCTCACTTACGGAGCTTATCCGCTTGAATCTTCGCGATGTTCGCCGTGTCCGAGCCCGGGAACTTCTTGCAGATCTCGTCGAACACCGCGACCGCGTTTTCCTTATCCCCGGAGTACATGTAGCCTGCGCCCAGGGTAAACAGCATTTTCTCCAGGAGCGGCGAGTCCTTGTAGCGCTCGCAGGCGGGCTTCATGATCGACACCGTCTCCTTGTACTTCCGCTCGTCCGAGGCGGCGCAGCCGAGCACCCACGTCGCCTTCGCACCGAGCTTGGAACCGTCCGACGGATCCAGTTCGAGGATCTTGGCGCAGGCGGCCTTGGCCGGGACGTACCACTTGATCGCGTAGTACGCCTCCATCTGGGACTCCAGGAGCTTCATCGTCCCCGCCTTGTCGCCCTTCTTGCTGAGGATGTCGACGGCCTTGGCGTAGGCCGCGGCGGACTCGACCTTGTTGTCGAGCTTCTGGTAGGCCTCGCCGAGCATGACGTACTTCTCGGCCTGGTTCGGGTCCTTCGCCAGCGACTCTCGCGCGGGAACGATCAGCTTGAAGTACGCCGGGCTGGCGGCGGCGAGCGCCCCCGCATAGAACTCGGCCTTGAGCGCCGAGATCGAGGTCAGCATCTTGCCTTCGGGGTCGTAGACGTAGGTCATCGGAGGCCGCACCTGGCCGTGCTTCTGCCAGAGGGCGTTGTCCTCGTCGGTGCCGTCCGGGTCGATCATCGCGCAGACGCACGACTGCAGCGCGGACACCACCGCCGCATTGGGGAGGGTTTCCTCCTCGAAGCGCTTGCAGTCCTTGAGGCCCTTATTAAAGAAGACCAGAACCGCGAGCTTATTCGACGCCTTGGCTTCCTTGAGCGCTTCGGGCCAGCTCTTCTTCCACTTGATGTCCTGGGGGGTCAGCGATGATAGAGCGAGCGTCAGAGCAAGGATGATCCTTCCCATGGTTCCTCCGAAGTCCGATTGAATCCCGCCGCCACCCCAGAACTCCCATCCCCCCGGCCAAGGACAACGCGCTGGGAAGGACGCCGCCTATAGTAAGACTGGCCCGTCGCAAGACGCAAAGGCCATGCCAGAGGTGGAGGGGCCCTCCGGCGAGAATTCCCCCATAACGAAGCTCTAGACACCGCTTATGGGTGGGGAGCGTGTGGCATTTTGCCACACTGGGGACTACTGGGCCGGACGATGGCTGAGAGCCGCCGCGGGGAGCTTCTGCTTGGGAAAATCCGGGCCTTCCCAAAGGACCTCGAGAGAGCCATCGGCGCTCTTCTGGACGTAGCACAGCGTGATGGCGTGCTTCCCGGCTTTGAGCAGCACGTCGCCGCCGATAGCGACCTCGTCGGTTCCGATCAGCAGCTTGAAGCCGTCTTCGGACTTGATGGTGAAGCGGTAGTTGCCCTCGCGCGGGATCTCGATGAAGCCCGTGAAGCGCAGACCGTACTGCTGGTCGCGCTTGCGCATGGACAGATCGAGTTGCTCCGCGACCCCGGACGCGGCGGGCTTGAGCGCGTCGAAATCGGGCAGGCGCTCCCAGGTCCCTTCGAAGTACTGGAAGGAGAGTCCCTTCTCAAGGCCCGTGGGGTTCTCCGGGTCGCGCGCTTTGGGAGCGCGCACGGGGTCGTGGCGGACGAAGGGCGCGGGCAGCTTCTGCGGGTCTACGGCCTGTCCCCAGACCGGCAGCGCCCGGAATGCTTCCTTGGTGATGACGGGCACCCGCGAGTCGGCCGGCGGCGGCTTGGCCTTGCCGGCCTCGATGTCGCAGAGCAGCTTCGCCAGCTCTTCCGCCGTGCCGTTGAACGTCCGGTTGCAATAGACTTCGATGTGCGTGAAGGTCCACCACGCCTTCTCGGGCGCCTGGGTCGGATCGCCGGAGAGCTGGAGGAAGAAGCGGTTGACGTAGATTTCGGCCCGGCGTTCCGCATTGTAGAACATCACCGCGGGCGCGCCCGGCACCAGCTGCGCCATCACGGCCTCCGGATGCCACTCCTGGCCGGGCCCGATGTTCAGCCGCACGACCTCGTAGTGGGAGCGGCCCTTGATGGACCGGGTGATCCGGACCGTCGCAATGCTGCGCTTGGCGTCGACCTTCTCGATGACCCCTTCGGCGATCACGTCCGACTCCGCGATGAAGTGCTGAAGCGGGTAGAGCGCCTCGATGTAAGCGGCCGCGGGGAAGGGCCCCGCGAGGAGCGCGACGACCAGGACGAGCGCCGCCGTCGTCTTCACTTCGCGGCTTCGATGATGATCCGGACGGGCGTGCCTTCCTTCGGCAGCAACTCCTTGTTCGCCTTGTAGCGGTGTCCGACGATAATCGCCGCGGGATTGGCGATCAGCGGGGTGGGGTCGCCCTGGTAGAGCCCGAGGATGTTCTTCGTCGAGACCACCATGAGGGACATGGCGTCGAGCTCCGGCACGTAGCCCTCCTTCGAGCCGGCGTAGATCCAACGGACTTTCTCCATCGGCTTCTTCGTCTCTTCGTCGTAGACGAAGGACTCGATCGGCTCCGTCCGCGTCTTGTCGCCGTCCTTCCACTCGACGGAGATCTTGAGCCCGTCCCCCTCGGCCGTCTTGGCTTCGTTGGCCGAGTGGCCGGGCTTGAGGCCGATCTTCTGGAGCGCTTCGTGGAGCTTGAGGGGATCCAGCGGGCCGGTTTCGAAGCAGCTCTCGTAGCTCTTCCCGTGGGGCATCGTAATCACGTATTCGATCGCCCCCTTGAGCTGGGCATGCTGGTCCAGCTTGCAGGCCTTGGCGCCGAAGCTGACCCGGCCGGCCTTCTCGTCGATCTTCAGACCTTCGAGGTCCTGGGCGGTCCCCAGGAGCGCCAGGGCGACGAGCGCCGCGGACAGCATACGCCTTCTCCTTGCTGATCTTTAGATAGCACAGTGCGGCAGGCTTAGAGTAGGTGACCTCGCAATTTCGGGCGTTACAGGCTTCCGGCGGGGGCGTCAGCGGAGGACTTCGACGACCGGCTTGCCGTCGATGCCCTCGGGGGCCCCGATGCCGAGGAGCGACAGCGCTGTCGGCGCCGTGTCGGTGGTGTAGATGACGCGTTCGATCGTCAGCCCGGCCGGGACGCCGGGGGCCACGCAGATCCAGGGGATGGTCACGTTCTCGGACTTGTCGGGATCCATCCAGCGGTAGTGCCCGCGGCCGCTGCCGCCGTGGTCCGCCGAGAGGATCAGCGCCGTCCTCTCGAAGCCGCCGTTTTTCTCGATTGCCGCCAGGATGGACCCCAGCGCCGCGTCGACCGTCTTGACCGCGTCGAAGTACTCGGGCCCCATCCAGCCCTTCCGGTGGCCCGCTTCGTCGGCCTCGCGGAAATGAATGAAGGTGAGAGGCCACTTCTGCGCGGGCCAGCTTTCGGCGAAGGCCCGCCCCAGCAGCTCGGCGCGGGTCGCGAGCTCGCCGGGCTTGAGCGGCGGGAGAGGCTTCTTCGCGGCTTCGTCCTCCCGTTTCAGCATCGCCTTCAACTCTTCGGGGTCGTTGAAGTCCTCCCTCGGCGGAATCCGGTCGGGGACCGGCGGGCCATAGATCCAGGAGACGCAGTTCGGGTTGGCGAGGAAGTGGAACTTGTCCTTCGAGAAGAACATCGCGGACTTCCGGCCGGTCTGGTGCAGCACCGAGAACACCGTCGGATGAATGATGTAGCCGGCGCGGTAGTTGTTCCAGGCGATGCCGTGGCGCCCGTAATCCAGCCCGGTCAGCATCGCGGTGTGGCTGGGCAGCGTGATCGAGGGCCGCACGGTCTCGGCCCTGGGGCAGTAGGCGCCCCGCCCGATCAGGGTCTTCAGCACCGCGGCGTCCGCCTTCTCGATCGCGTCCGGCCGCAGGCCGTCGATGCTGATGACGATGACCCGGTCGGCGCGCGGATTCCCGGGGGGAGGGGCGCAGAGCAGCGCCACGGGCGGCGGGTCCGTCGCCTCGAGTCGCGGGTAGTAGCTGCACGCGGCGCTCGAGACCAGGCTTGCGAAAAGGAGGACGCCCAGGAGGCGCGCGGCGGATTTCATCGGCGTTTCCAGGAGCATAACCTCGGAACGCCGCGGAATCGAGGGCGGGTTAGTTGATCTTGAGGAGCCAGCGGAGCCCCATCGCCACCACGAGGCAGACGATCATGTAGAGGCCGCCCCACTGCCAGGTCAGGTTCCACCACGCTTCCGGCAGGCTCGGCGCGAGCTTGATCTCGACGGCCTGCAGTCCGTTCAGCGAGCGCGTGGGCTTGCCGACGGTCGTGACGGGATCCGGCGGGCGGCCGCCGGTCTTGGCCATCGGAACCGGGACGCTGTACTCCTGCCCCTCGTGGTGGATCCGGAGAAGAGCCTGGCCCTCCGCCCCCGCGCGCAGCTTCCAGCGCGCCTGCATCCCGCCGCCGTCGGACGGGATCTCGATCGGCGCGATCAAGGGACCGGCGCCCTGGATCGCATCGCCGGGCATCACGTACGCGAAGCCCTTGGCGTTGTCCTCAAAGTGGGCGACGACCGAGAACTCGTCGCCGGTGTGGATCGGCAGGTACCCGAGGCGCGAGCCCGTCCAGAGCCCGAGCACCGCCATGATCGGCACCGTCCAGAGCGACGGCTTGAGCGACGCGCCCATGAACTTGCCGCCGATGCGGCCCGAGAGGGCCCGGGCGCGCCCCAGCGCTTCCTGGTCGCCCTTATCCTTCGCCGCCTTCATCTTCAGCTTGAGCAGGGCCAGATCGGCCTTCGCCTGTCCCAGGAACTTCTGGTTGCTCGCGTACTTGAGCACCAGCACCATCGCCACGCCGGAGAGCACCGAGACGATCGAGATCGAGACGATCGGCGAGAAGTGCTCCGTCCATCCCAGCAGCCAGTCGCAGGGCACGTAGGCCACGTCCAGCACCGGCACCAGGACGTGGAGGTAGAACCACTCCATCATTTCTGAATCTCCACGCGGCCCTTGTTGCCGTCGATCCGCACCGTCGCGCCTTCGGGGATCGTCTTCGTCGCCCCGGGGAGCACCACCGCGGGGATGCCGAAGTCGCGCGCGACGATCGCGCCGTGCGAGAGCATGCCGCCGCGCTCGACGACGAGCCCCGCCGCGTGCACGAAGAGCGGCGTCCAGCTCGGGTCGGTCGTGGGGCAGACCAGCACGTAGCCCGAGCTCAGGTCGCCCGCCTCGGAGGGCGAGTGGAGGATCCGGGCGCTGCCCGTGCCGATGCCCGAGGCGACGCCCGTGCCGCTGAAGACGCCGTCCTGCGACGCGGGGCGTTCCTCGTCGCGGCCGAGCGCCTGCAGGTCGCGCGAGTAGATGATCTCCGGCATCGGCAGGCGCTGCCACGCGTTCCACTTCAGCTTCCGCTCCTGGATCTGCGCGGTGAGCTCGGAGCGCCGGCCCTTGAACGCGAAGAGCTCCTCGCGCTTCAGGTAGTAGATGTCCTTGCCCAGGTCCCATCGCTCGGCGAGCACCTCGACCGCCTCGCGGACGAGCGCGACCCCCAGGATGAACGAGTGCTTGCAGGTCTCGCGCCACGGCATGTGCCGCTGGGCGCCCGCCAGGTCCTCGCGAAGGTCGGCCTCGAGCGACGCGGCGCCGTTCTCCAGGAGCATCTTGCCGATCGTCAGCTCCGCCTCCGCCCGCTCGGTCTTCTTCTTGTGGTGCAGGTCCACCGGCGAGGTGCCGTTGGACGTCTTCCCGAACTGCGCGATCCGCTGCTTCGGGTAGGCGGGATCTTCCGACCAGCGCGGTTCGGCCAGTTCGAGCTCGTTCACGGCCCGGTGGCCGTACTCGGCGAGGTAGGCGTCGAGCGTCATCTCGCCCTTCGCGACGCGGTAGAGCCCGATGTTGGACTCGACCGTCTTGTCGCCGTCGAGGCCGGCGAGGAGCTTCGACGTCAGGGCGCGACCCTCGGTGGGGCCCAGCACCATCTCCAGGGTGCCGGCGAGGCGCCCGTGGTAGTAGGCGGCAAGGAAGCCGGGCTTGAGCAGCTCGGGGCCGAACTCGTTCAGCGCGACCTTCTCGCGCTCGGCGATCTCGGCCAGGACGGCGTCGTCGGACATCTCGGAGAGCTTCTTCGCGCGCGCCTTCCGGGCGAACTCGTTGAACGCCGGGAGGACGCGGCCCTGCAGGTCGGTCAGTCCCGTGCGGACGACCTGCTTCATGACGCGCCCCGCGCGGATCATGCCGAAGATCGTGAGCGGCAGCTTGAGGAGGAAGCCGAGGCCCGCGCGCTCGACGGCGAATTTCGTGGGACGGTCGAGCAGCACCTCGGAGGCCTTTCCGTTGGCGCCGCTGAGGTCGTACTCCATCGGCAGGTCCTTGAAGAACAGCTCCGCGGACCGCTCGACGTCCATGTAGATCCGGCCGGCGACGAGGTCGAGGAAGCCGTCCTTCAGGACCCGCTCGCTCGGCTGGAACCCGAGATCCTGGTAGAGCTTGAGGAAGCCGTTGCCCATGAAGCCGCGGCCGACGATGTCCCAGGTCAGCGGCGTCGGCGCGGGCAAGGTCTCGGCAAGGTTGTGGATCGCCCACGCGGCTTTCGGCCGTCCGGCGGCGAGCTTCTCGAGGCGATGGATCTCCTCCTCGCGGACCTGCGGGACGGCCCGCAGGATGTCCAGGCCGCGCACCGGCCGGCTCTGCAGCAGGCAGAGCTTCCCGTCGGCGATGCCGAACTCGACGTCGACCGGGGTTTTGTAGTACGCCTCGACGTCGAGGCCGAGCTTGGCGAGATCGAGGACTTCGGCATCCGTGACGCAGGCCTCCTTGCCGGTGTTCACCCGCTTCTCGACGATGGCCCGGGTCTTGCGGTCGACGCAGAAGACGTCGGGCTCCACGTGTCCGCGGACGATGGCCTCGCCGAGGCCGTAGGACGCCTCGATGATGATGCGGCCCTGGTCGGGCCGGTTGGGATCCTCGGTGAAGAGGATGCCCGAGCGCTCGGAGGGGAACATGGACATGACCGTCACGGCGGTGCCGGCGAGGCCGCGGACGTTGTGGTGCTCGCGGTACTTGATGGCGCGCTCGCTGTTCCAGGACTCGAAGACCGCGCTCACCGCCCTCGAGAGCATCTCCCAGGGGTCCTTGGGGAAGGGCTGTCCCTGGATCCGCTCGAAGGCCGAGAGCACGTGGCGGGCCTGCTCCTCGGTCGAGCCGCTGCCGGCCGCCTTCTCCATCTCGTCGAAGTCGAGGCCGCAGACGATCTCGCCGAAGCCGCGCACGAAGTCGCGCAGGTCGCCCCAGAAGCGCTCGCCGTTGGAGTAGCAGGGCGCGAGCTCCGGGCGCAGGCCCACGTTGAGGACCGTGTCCATCATGCCGGGCATCGATTGGGCGGCGCCGCTGCGGACCGCGACCAGGAGGGGCTTGGGCCCGGTCCCGAGCTTGCGCCCGCTGACCTGTTCGAGCCAGTCCAGCGCCTGGTGCAGTTCCTCCTCGAGCCCCTTGGGCCACTTCTTCCCGGACTCGTAATACTCCGCGCAGCACTGCGTCGTGATGGTGAAGCCCGGCGGGACGGGCAGCCCCGCCTGGGTCATGGTCATGAGGCTGTAGGCCTTGCCGCCGAGCAGCTCCTTCGACGGCTTCTCGTCGGCCACGCCCGGGCCGAAGAAGCGGATCAGCAGGAGCTTCGGGGGAAGGATCAGGGTGCTCATTTCTTGGCCTGGGCTTGGGGGATTCCGATCGCGACGAGACCCCGCTTCGCCGTGCCGACCCAGATGGTCTCGCCCAGGACGATCGGCTGGCCCGACACCATCCCGATGTTGTCCTGGTCCTTGTAGTTCCAGATCCACTCCGAGGAGGAGAGGTCGTGCGCCGCGATGCGGTTCTCGCCCGCGACGATGATGACGTCGCCGCAGAGCGCGGGCGCCACGGGCTTGCCGCCCACCGGCAGCGGCTCGCGCAGCTTGCCGCCCGACGCCCCGAAGACCGCGATCTTTTCGTCGGCGGTGGCGACCGCGCACCAGTCTCCCGCGGCCACGACGGGCGAGAGCGGCAGGTCGTCGAGCTCGCGGCGCCAGGCCAGCGTCCCGTCGACGAGCTTGCGGCCCTCGATGAAGGCCTTCGCCTTGTCCTTGCCCGCCGTCGTGATGAAGACCCGGTCGCCCGAGACCGTCGGAACGCCCGTCGCCGGCGTCTCGGGGGTCGCGCGCCAGAAGGGAGTAACGTGGGGCCCGGCGTCGCAGACGAGCACGCCGTCGTTGATCGTGAACCGCAGGCCGTGGATCCAGACGGCTTCACCGGAGCCGGGCGTCGGCCCCACGGGGGACTTCTCGATGCGTCCCGTCGCCGGGTCGACCAGAACGGGATATTTGCCGAAGTCCACGGCGAGGAATCGCCCGTCGGGACCGCGGAGGGCGAGGGGCCCGACCACGGGCTTCGTCAACGCCTCGTCCATCGTCCACTTCAGCTCGGCGGTGTCGCCGCTGACGGCCGGCAGGCCCCGGTCGTCGGCGCAGCCCGTGCGGCCCGCGACCGCGTCGGGAGGCAGCAGGACGACCTTCTTCTCGGCGTCCGCCGGCGGGTCGGCCAGGCAGAGCATGCCCTTGTTGCGCGTGCCGATGAAGAGCTTGCCGGCCGCGACCGCCGGCGACGACACGATCGGGCTCCCCGGCGACACGGGCGTCGTGAAGCGGATCTTTCCCGACTTCCGGTCGATGCAGAAGAGGCGCCCGCCGTCGTTGCCCGCGTAGATCGCGTCCGCCGTGACGACGGGCGAGCTGACGATGGGCGAGCCGGTCGGGTACTTCGTGACGATGGTTCCCTTCTCGACGTCGAGCACGTAGACGTTCCCGTCGCGGGAGCAGGCGTAGGCCAGGCCGTCCATCACCGTGATGGCGCCCAGGACCGTGTCGGCAAGCTTGGTCTCCCAGAGCTTCGAGCCGTCCTTGAGCGAGAGGCAGTGGACGACGCCGATGGGGTCCTGCGCGCTGTGGACAAAGTCGCCTTCGCCGACGCCGATGAGCACCTTGTCCTTGGCGACGGTAGGGGCGCCGAACGCGGGGTACTTCACCGGCACCTTCCAGATCAGCGCGCCGGTCTCGGCGTTCACGCAGTTCACGCGCTCGCCGGCGACGCCCGAGCCGAAGAGCAGGCGCTGCTCCTTGTTCTCCAGCGTCGCCGCGACCGGCGACGACTCGGAGTCCGGGTTGAAGAAGCCGAGGATCAGCCGCACGCCCTTCGCGTCCTTCTCGACCTTCCCGACGACCGTGCGGTCGAGCGTCCGCCCGGATTCCATGAGCGGGATCGGCGGCGCCCCGGTTTCCTTGAACGACTTCACGTCGATCGTCATGGTGCCGGGGTCGTCCTTGGTGCGGGCCCCGGCGCCGACGCGCTTGACGGGGCCGCTCACCGCGACGGTCTTGCCTTCCAGCGCCCCGACGGCCGCCGCCATCGGGCCCTTCAGCTCGTAGGTGTCGCAGCTGCCTTCGATGTGCCAGAGGATTTTGCCGCTGGCGAGCTCGACGCACCAGTAGCCGTCGTCGCCCGAGCCGACGAAGACCTTGCCCTCGTGGATGCAGGGCGTGGCCTCGACGTGGTCGGTCGCCTGCAGGAACCAGGCGAGCTTCGGCGGCTCCTTGCCCTTGCTCTTGCGCACGGGCTCGAGGTCGAGGCAGATCAGGCGCCCGTCCTTGTCCTCGTGGTAGCCTTCGCCGCAGACGAGGTAGCGCGCCGCGGGCGGCGCGCCCTTTTCGGGCGGCTCGACCCAGAGGACCGGCGACGAGAAGATCGCGCGCAGCGGCGTGGGCAGCTCCTTGTCGCCCGTCCAGCGCCACGCCAGCGCGCCGGTGTCGGCGTCGACGCAGCAGATCGATCCCCTCGAGCCCGAGAGGATCGAATTGGTGCCGACGCCGAAGTAGACGCGGTTGCCGACGACTGCCGGAGAGGAATCGACCTCGGCGCTGGCGCCGCCGAGCGGGTCGCCCGCGATTTTCCAGAGGAGGCGCGGCTGGCCCTGAGGCCCCTTGCTGCCCGCGACCGCGCCCGTGCGACCCGGTCCGCCGCGGAACGCCGACCAGGCGGCGCCGACCTGCTCCTCGGCGACCGTGCCGCTGGAGAAGGACGGTCCCCAGATCAGGACGGCGATGCCGGCGATCAGGACCGCAGTGAACGCCTTGTGCGACCAGAGGTAGGCCCCGAGCAGCTTATAGGTGCGGGGCTTGAAGATCGCCAGCAGCAGGCCCGCCAGCGCCAGGAGCAGCTGGGGCAGGATGACGATGAGCGCCTGGATCGGGCCGAATGCCGAGGGAATGACCGCGTCCGCGTCATGGCAGGGCAGGAGCACGGCCAGAACGGCCGCCCCCAATAGCCAGCGCCACCCGACCCGGTTCCTCTGACCCATTGACTGTAAAGATAACAGGCGTTCAGACACTCGTTACAGATTCATGAGTAACCGGAGGAAGGTGTTCGTTACAGGGCCGTCCGCAACGAGAATTTCGCGGGGGGCGCTCAGCGGCTGCCGACCAGTTCCTTCAGCATGGTCTCCGCCATCCCCTTGGCCAGCAGGACGGCGTGATTCTTCCGGATCTGGTGCAGCGGTCCGAGTTCGAAGCGGTAGACGTTGTACTGGCAGAGCGCCGCGCAGCGGCCGCCGGCCGCGAGCGCGGCCAGCTGGATTTCGAAGTCGATCAGGCGATCGGAGTCGAGGAGGCTGCTCAGGGCCCAGGTCATGTCGCAGAGGATGCGCAGCCCTTCATACCCTTGCGCGACGGCCTTCTCGACCGACTGGGCCATCTTGGAGATGACGTCCTGAGGGTCCAGCCCGCCGCGGGCTTCCCGCAGCTTCGCGGCCGAGAGGATCTGGAGCTGTCCGCTCTGGAGCAGCGTCTGGGCGGAGAATCCGGCGGCGTTGAAGTCGCCCAGGATCCGTTCGGGCGTCGGCTTGTCGAGGAAGTACAGAAGCCGCTGGCCGTTGAGGAGGCCTTCCTTGACGAACGGCACGAGCTGCGCGCGGCGTTCGTCCTCCGAGGCGAAGAGGCCGCAGCCGTGCTCTCCGGCGGTCAGCCGTCGGGTGCGCTTCTCGGCGGCCGCGGCAGGGGGCGGGGCCGCCGTCGCGACGGGAGCGGGGATCGTGGGGGCGGGCGCCGGGGTCTTGCCCTTCTGGAGCGCCTTCTTCATGCACTTGGCGCAGTATCTCTTTTTCAGGATGACGATGGCCTTGCCCTGCGCGAACTTTTCGGGTGCGATCGAGACGCCGCAAAAGTCGCACGGAACAGGGTCGGACGCGGACATGGCAACACCCCCCTCCAGTCGCGGACTCATGGTCGCATCCGGAGGGCGGCAAGGCAATTCAAAATGGTGACGGGGCGGCGAAGGTGGTCGCTCCGTCGAGGCCGCCGATAAAATTTTTCACGGGCGCCCGTCAGTTGACGTTCGTGGCGCTCACGCAGAAGGGCGACCCGGGGAACTCGAGGAAGCCCCCGCACTCGAACTCGTCCTTGCCCGTGGCTCCCATGCCGAAGCGGGCTCCGCCCTGCGTGGCCAGGTGGAGCTCGCCATAGCGGTAGTTCAGGATCTTCCGTCCCTTGAAATCGGCCACGGTCAGGATGGACGTCTCGATGCCGTGCGTGTCGGCGACCTCCACGTGAACCGGGTCGAGCAGGCGGGCATCCCGGAGCCGCTTGACGACCTGAGCCTCCCGCTCCGAGTACTGGATCCAGGCGATCTCCCGGTCGCCGCGCGACACCGCGAGGATCTTGTCGGACGAGTACTTCTGGTAGGCGAGGCAGACGGGATTGCGCCCCGTTTCGACGGTCGCGGCCACCGCGATCTCCGCCGCGGCCGCGGGGGCTTCCGTGGCGAGGCCGCCCACTTTGTAGACGCGGATCTCGCCGCTCAGCGACGCCACGAACGCGCGCGCCTTCGGCCCGCCGCTCATGCTCGCCAGCACGGCCGTGGGCTGGGGCTGCTCCATCACGGCGACCACCGTCGGGGTCCACCCGGGGTCCTCTTCGAACGTCGGGGGCCAGCGCTCGGCGTTCCGCGTCTTCCGGTAGTTCTCCTCCGTCGTGAAGTACATCTCCCGCACCTTCTGGAACAGCGGCTGCAGGTCGACGAAGGCCACCTTGTTCTCGTGCCGCGAGGCCACCACCGCGAAGCCCGCCTTGCTGCAGAAGTCGGCGTTGTTCCCCTTGTAGAAGCCGTCGCGCACCGGCTGGCGGCCGAGGTCGAAGTGGCTCAGCATGTCCTGGTTGCCGTCCGGCCCGTTCAGGCGGACGGTCGTCGAGGTCCCGACGGCGCAGACGGCGCTCGGAAACGTCATGCCGGGAAGGTCCACATATCCGAGGAGCGCGATGCGCGAGAAGACCGCGACGTTGGGCAGGCCGGGGTGCTCCTCGCGCCATTCGTGCGCGAAGCCGTTCTTGCGGCCGCTGCTCTCAAGCGCGAGCACGGCGAGCTGCCCCTTCATCTTCGCCGTGTCCACGAGCGTCACCAGCGCGAACTCGTTCTTGTTCGTCACCGAAACCGCCGTCGGCAGCTTTCCGCGGGGGAACTGGAAGGTCGGGTCGCTCCCCTTTCCGGTGCAGGTCCCCGCCGTCGCGACCAGCCCGGAGGAGAAGACCGCGATGCCGCAGTTCGCCCAGCCGCCCATGCCGCGCGCCATGAAGACGGGATCGCTCGGCGCCCCCTTGGATGCCTCGAGCCACTGCTTCGACGCGGGCTCGGGACGGAAGCCGCCCCACCAGGGCGGCTCCGGCCGCTCCGAGAAGGTGTTGTTGGTCCACTCGATGAGGGTGACCCGGTCGACGCCGACGCCCGCGTCGCCCGCGTAGAGGACCTGGCCCTGCGTGCTGCTGAAGTCGCCCGCCTGCTTGGTCCAGGGTCCGCCGATCTCGTAGCGCCGGCCCTTGACCTCCTCCTTGACGGGAGGCATCCAGATCTTCGGGAACGCGTCCCCGCGCTCCGACTTGTGGTAGAAGGCGTAGTCGGGCCCGAGGCGGCGGCTGCGGCCGGCGGGACTGAAGTCGCGCAGCTCGCGCAGGACGGCGGCCGGGTCGAGCGGCTCGGGGCGCTCCTGGACCATCAACAGCACCATGCAGCAGACGAGCGTCACGACGGCCTCCTTTCGCGTTGCCTCCCTATGGTCGGCGGCGCGGGGGCCGTTACGGAAACCCGTCGTTTTTCTGTAACGGAAGGCCCTGCTCGGGCCAGAATGAAGAGGATGGATGAGGCACAAGACTTCGAGGCGGTGCTCCGGGAAACGCAGTCGGTGCTGCGCGCCTACATCGCCGGCATGGGCGTCCCCCTGGACGTCGTCGACGACCTCGCGCAGGACGTCTACCTCGAGTACTACCGGGGCCGCGAACGGAGACCCGCGGACGTGGAGCCGATCCGCTGGCTGAAAGGCATCGCGAAGAACCTCTGCCTGAATTACTTCCGCCGCTCGAAGCGCAGCGCCGCGCAGCAGCAAGAGGCGATGGCGGTGCTCCTGGAGCGCGTCTCGTCGACGCTGGAGTCCCTCCGGGAACCGGCCCAGCTCGACGGCTGCCTCGAACGGCTTCCCGGTCGCAGCCGGGAAATGATCGACGCCCGCTACCGGGACGGGAAGTCCTCCGAGGCGATCGGCCGGAGCCTGGGCATGACGCCGGAAGCGGTGCGGATCGGGCTCCTCCGGATCCGGGCGGCGCTGCGGGACTGCCTGGAGCGCCGCGTCGCCCCGGGAGGCCCGGCATGAGCGATCAACTCCTGGCCAAGTGGGTGGACGACCGAAGCTCCCTGAGCGACGAGGAGGCGTCGGAGCTGCTCGCCCGCCTGGAAGCGGACGCCGGCTTCGCGCGCGCCGCGAAGGATCAGCTCCTCACGGACGACCTGGTGTCGCGGCGCCTGGCGCCGGACCGGGCGCACTTCGAGCAGCAGGTCGCGCAGCGGCTGCTCTCGCAGGGACGCGACGGCTCCTTCCTGGCGTCGACGCTGGACGCGGTGCGGCGCCTGGACCGGCGCCGCGCGTTCCGCCGCTGGGCGGCGGAAGTCGCGGCCGCAATCGTACTGCTGGCAGGTCTCTTCTTCCTCGTGTTCCGGCGCGAGGCGATCATCGTCCCGGCGTCGGCCCCCCGCTCCGGCTTGCGGGCCGAGTACTTCCCGAATAAAGACCTTCGCGGCGCGCCCGTCGCGCGGATCGACCCCGGCCTGGATTTTACGTGGGCAGCTGGAGCGGGACCCTTGCCTGGCCGGGGCGACGTCTTTTCGGCGCGTTGGACCGGGAAGATCCGGGCCCGCGTCGGCGGTCGCACCACGTTCCGGGTCCGGCACGACGACGGCGCCCGGCTGTGGGTCGGGACGACGCCTGTCGTCAACGACTGGATCGGCCGCTACGTCGTCGCCGAGAGCCGCGGGGAGATCGATCTGGAGGCGGGGAGGACCTACGACTTCCGCGTGGAGTACTTCAACGGCGGAGATCGCGGGGTGCTTCAGGTCTACTGGTCCGCCCCGGGATTGCCGGAGGAACTCATTCCCCCGTCGCAGTTCCCGATGGAGGACTAATTCGGCGAACCGCTCTGGTGCTTGTCGGCTTCGGTCGCGTAGACCGTCGACATGTCGGGCCGGAAGATGACGCGGCCGACGCCCTTGTAGTACCAGACCTTGAACTCGATGTCGAACTGATGCTCGTCGAGCCACCAGCCGCTCGCGCGGGACGAGGGGTGGCCGAGGACCTTGAGCACCTGGTCCGGAGTGTCGACGTTGGGCGTGATGCCGGGGATCGGGCCTTCGCGGCGCACGGACTCGCCGGGTTCCGTGAACACGCACGAGACCGTCGCGCAGAGCAGCGCGCCGAGCAGCAGACCCAGGATCTTCGTGCGACGCGTCATGGCCGACCTCCCCTCAACTACTTATAAAGACGCTCTACTTCTCAATATACCGTCGGCCGCGGCGCATCCCCATCGGATTATTTCCGCGGGCGCGAACGGGCGGCGAGCCAGACGAGGAGGAGCTCCGCGCCGAGCAGCCCGCAGCCGCCGCCACCTCCGCCGCCGGAGGAGCCCCCGCCGCTGGGCGGAGGAGGGGGAGGAGGGCCGCCCCCCCCGCCGCTCACGGGCAGGATCGGATTGCCCGACGCGTCGACGGAGGTCACGACCTCGAAGTCGCTCCCGTGCATGTTCCGGATCTGGGTGATGTTGGTTCCGCTCCAGCGGGTGTCGACGGTCGTGGAGATGTACCACGCGCTCCCGTTGTCGGCGACGATCAGGCCGTGCTTCTTCAGCGCGTCGAGGATCTTGCGCGCCACCCCGGTGTAGCCCGAGATGTCCTTGCTCGCCTTCAGGCGCAGACGCAATCCCATCGGCGGAAGGTTCGTGTTCGCCGAGCCCGCATGGTGGCGCGCCGGGTAGAGGTGCTTGTTCTGGGTGCTGGGACAGGTGACGCGGAACGCGTGGGGAATCTCGCCCGGCGCGACCGCCTCTTCGTAGCGGATCAGGCCGGGGAAGATCGGGAGACCTGCCGCGTCCCCCGAGGTCCAGCCGTCGGGACGCAGGGCGTTCGAATTCAGGTTGAAGACGGCGCTGCAGGTGGCGGTCCAGGGCGGCCCGCCGGCGGTCTGGTAGGTCTCATAGAGAAGCTTGTTGTCCTTGTCGACGACCAGGACGTGCGCGTCGCCGCCGCCTTCGATGGGCGCGCCGTTGGGGAACGGGAAGCTGGAGACGTCGCCCGGGCTGAGCTCGTTGCCCGGCGTCGGGGATCCGAAGAGGGGGCCCGGATCGCTTTCATCGGCGTACGTGCCGAGCGTGATGTTGACGTTGGGCTGGGCGTCGACGACGACACTGTACTGGAAGGAGTAGTCCTCGCGGATGGGCGCCGCCGCGCCGATGCTGTTGACGTAGGTGTCGGACCCCGAGTGGACCGAGAGCCCTGTGATGTCCCAGTTCCAGGGGTTGTCGGCGGGGAAGCAGGTGAAGCCGAGGTCCGGCTGCGTCTGCCGCGGCGTCGCCGCCCCCAGCAGAACAGCCAGCCCCAATAACCCCGCGAACCTACCCATCCTCTCTCATTGTACCCCTCCGGGTCGCGGTCCAAGCGGTCATTTTCGCCCGGGGTCGAGCAGCGCCTTGAAGAGGTTGCGGGCGCAGGTCTTGTTGTCCTGGTGGTTGATGTACTCGTTGTAGAGCCAGGGGTCGCCGAGCGCGAACACCAGGCCCTTGCCCCTCTTCGCCGTCGCCATCAACACCTGGCCCTCCCAGGTCAGGACGGCTTCCGCGGGAGCCGCGAGCGTGAGCGTGCACATGTCCTTGATGTGCAGCTTCTTCACGTCCTTGAAGAACGGGTGCTCGGGCAGCGGGCCGAACGCGGGACCGCCCGTGTTCGCCTTGTCCTCGTTGAACGTGATTCCGAAGCGTCCCGCGAGCTCGTTCAGGTGCTTGAACTCGCAGTTGCCCTTGTCGTTTCCGAAAAGCACGAGCACGCCCCCGTTCTCCACCCAGGGGACGACCGCGTCGATCTCGTCCTTCGAGAAGTACTTCGGATCCTTGGACTCCGCGGGCGTGTCCGGATCGCTGACGAGAAGAAGAGTCGCCTTGGCCAGAGTCTCGGCAGTAAAGGCGGTCTTGATCGTCGTCAGCTCGGCGCCCAGATCCTTGAGCAGGTCGCCCAGCTGCGAATAGCCGCGCATCTTCTTGTCGTCCCACGTGTAGTGGGGCGGCGTCTCGTCGTTGTGGTAGCCGTCGAGCGCGACGAGTGGCGCGCCCGGCCTCTCCGGTCGGAGGTCGACGGCCAGGAGGACGATCAACGCAGCCAGCGCTCGAACCATTCGACGGCCTCCTTGCGGATGGGTGGGGGGAAATCGTGGTCGCCCGGATACCAGACGTATTGAACCCGCTCCGGCGCCCCGAGGGCTCGGTAAACCTCGCTCACGGCCGCGCAGTTCTCTTCTTCCATGGGCCGACGCTCGCCGACCGCCTGGCCTACCGCCAGCGCGCGCGGCGCGATGAGAGAGGTCATTTCGTAGAAGGTCAGGGGCGGCGTCAGGGTGCGGTCGAGGATGTAGGGCCGCATCGCAGGCAGCGACTGGCTGCTCCCGCCGCCCTTCGGCACGGCCCAGTGCATGCCGTGCTGGATGAAGTCAGAGACCGGCCCGTTCGCCCACGCGGCCTTGATGCGCGGCTCCATCGCGCTGGTGAATATCGTGCTGTGCCCGCCGTACGAATGGCCGACCATGCCGATCTTGTCGGGATCCACGACGTCGAGCGTCTGCAGGTAATCGATCGCGCGCATCGTGTCCCACGCGTCCTTCCCGTGGATCGACCAGTCGGGATACGTCGCGTAGAACTCGGTGGTGTCGTACGGACGCTTTCCGGGGGACACGCGCTCGCCGTCGCGGAGATAGTCGGCCGCGAAGGCGACGAAGCCCGCCTCGACCATGTCGACCGCGAATCCGCGATTCTTGTGGGGCGTGAGGCCGACGGTGCTGAGCTTGCCTTCCCCGCTGGTCGTGCCGTAGAAGCAGACGATGGCGGGGACGCGGCCGTGGAGCTTCTTGGGGATGAGGAGATAGGCGGGCATGCGGTCGTCGGGCTGGACCTGGAGGGAGATCTTGCGACGGATGTAGGTCCCGCAGTCCTCCTCGGAAATCACCTTGGGATCGAGCGCGACCTTCTCCTTCGGCATCTCTCCGAAGATCTGGCGCACGCCCTTGAGGATGCGGTCGCGGTCGAAGGGTCGGAGATCGGCCGAGGGGTGCGCATCCATCGCGCGGCGACGCACGGGCGCCGCCGGCAGAGCCGGCGCGTAGGTCGCCTTCCGGGACTCGAAGTCGCGACGGATCTCGTCGGCGGAGAGCTCCCGCGGGTAGATCCAGGCGTCGCCGAGGCGGCCGCCCAGCGGAACGGCGAGTCGCAGCGGCTCGCCGCGCTCGCGGTCCCGGAAGGGGCGGACCCTGCCCGCCGCGGCGGCGTCCGCGTCGCTGCAGACCAGCGCGCCGTTGCGGTAGAACTTCTGGAAGCCCTTCGCGTCCTTCACGATCACGAGCTGGCTCCAGGAATCGATCGGGACCTCGTTCAGGGTGACGAAGGGGAAGGGCATCGAGCCGTTGCCGTGGATCGTGCCCATCAGGAACCCGTGCTGGTCGGTGCCGAGCACGAAATTGACCCACGCGTCGTTGGGCCGGAAGATCCGCTCGCCGTTCGGCCCGCACTCGGGCAGGCCCCGGCTGAAGAAGACCTGCTCGCCGGCGCGCTTCGGGAAGACCCAGGCTCCGACGGTCACGGCCTCGACGCCGTCGAGCTTGCCGGCGAACTCCAGTTCCACCGACTCGCGCGCGTTCCTGAAGTCCCGCGGATCCGCCGTGCGGAACACGGCATCCGCCTGAAGGAGCAGCAGCGCCAGCGACAGCGGGATCATCGTCTACTCCAGCCGCGGGAACTTGTGGGCCTCCCAGTCCCGCTTGCCTTCGAGGAGGAAGAGCCACTGCGACGCGGCGCTGATGAGGTGGGCGTAGCCGCCCGTGTCCGAGAACTGCTCCCAGCCGGGCCCGTTGCCGGTGGGGATGTATCCCTTCTCGTCCATCACGGCGCGCCAGGTACGCAGCCCCTCGCCGAGTTCCTTCGTGAGCGCCGCCTTCACCTGCTCCTCGCTCGAGGCGAGGTAGAAGTTGCGCTTCGCGTCGCCGACCGACACGGTGTAGCGGAACTGTTCGAGCCCGTTCGCCCAGGGCTTCTGGTCCTTCACGACAGTGTACGGAAGGGTGATCTCGAAGCGCGAACCGTCGACCTTGGCCTCGACCATGAGGGCGTCGCCGGCGTCGTTGATCGCGCTCGCGCCGCCTTTCTGCACGGTCACCTCGGCCCAGGTTCCCTTGGCGTCCGGCTGCGCGAAGATCCTGAAGACCGCCTTCTCGCCCTTCGACGACCCGGAGACGAGCAGCGCCGTCCGGCTGCTCGAGAGGCGGAGGCTGAGCTCGCCGAGCGCGACGGGTTCCGAGGGGGTGCCGAAGCCGACCCGGAGGTCGCTCGCGAATTGCTTCGCGTAGCGCTCCTCCCAGAGGCCGGGGTACTGCTTGAGGGCCTGCAGGGCCCAGCCGCAGACGACCATGATCTGAGTCCCGAAGCGCGATCCGGTCGGGAGCGGCTTCGCCGAGCGGTACTGCGTGGGCTTGCCGCCGCGGAACTGGAACGGGTTGAGGTCGAAGATGTTCACTCCGGGCGGCACGTCGGCGTTGTCGGAGTGGTAGCGGAAGAGCATGGGGTGGGTGAAGGCGTCGTAGACGAGCTTCAGGGCGAGCGAGCGCGGCAGCTCGCCGTTGGAGCGCGCGACGCCCCAGTAGTATTCGTACTCGTCGTCGTCGGCGAAGCCGGGCGCATTCTGGGTCTTCGTCGGGTCCGGAGGCGCCAGGGCCGGCACGTAGTGGTTCTTGAAGGTGAAGTCCCGCGGCTCGGGGACGCGCTTCATGAGCGCCTTGTCGCCGTTCGTGAGCGCGGCGGCCGCGGCGCAGGCCGGGATCCCGGAGAAGCCGTGGCGGGTGCGGCACTCCTGGAGGTTCTTTGCCGCCTCGGCGACTTCGGCGGCGAGCTTGGGATCGCTCTCGCGCAGCAGCAGCCAGGCTTGCTGCACGAAGACGCCCAGGTCCTGCGCCATGTGGTTGGAGCTGCCGTGGGACCAGCCGTCGAGTGCGAAGCTGGGATTCTGCGTGCCGATCCTCCGGTCGGTCGCCGAGAAGTTCGGCTGCACGATCTTCGAGCGGCGGCGCTCCAGACTCACGGAGGCGCCGTCGTCCCACCAATACGGGACGAAGCCCTTCTCGGGCGCCTGGAGCTGGTGCTCCTTGCCGAAGCGGTGGCCTTTCGCGTCGACGTCGTCCTGCGTCGCGTTGAACAGCGTGTCGGAGTGGTTCAGCATCTTGAGGTAGAAGGGCAGGATCGATTGGGTGAGGAGGTCCTTGTAGTACGGGTCGCCCGTCGCGCGGGAAGCGTTGACGAGCGCCGCGGCGAACCAGGTGCCGTCGTGCATGGTGTCGAGCGCCTCACCCTGCACCCACTGGTCGAACTGCCCTTTGCGCTTGGTGTCGAAGTACTCATAGACCATCCCCTTCTGCTCGGACTTGGGGTCCTTCTTGAGATGGTTCTGCTCGACGTACGTCGCGAGCTTCTTCATGAAGTCACGGGTCTCGTCGGCGCTTAAGGGCTGGGTCTGGGCGACGAGCAGCAGCGCGAGGGCGTCGAGGATCATGGCTCACCTCCGCTCCCTAAAGGGTGGGCGGCCGGCGGATTAGGCGTGAAATCTATTTCGCCGCTTCGAAGGCGCCCAGCGCGCAGGGAGAGGGCCGCGGGCGGCCGGCGTGGTCGGCCGCGGGGTGCTCGATCTTTCCGGCCCCGATCAGCGGGGAACCGGGCTTAGGTGAGAAGTCGGGCGTCAGCATCGGGTCGCCGCTCGTGAAGTTCTGCTCGGCCGCGGCCTCTCCGTCGACGGCCGCCTTCTTCGAGATCAGGACGTTGCCGGCGACGCGGGTTTGCGAGCCCGCCCCGAGGATCTTGACGCAGGGCGCGTCGCCGAGCAGCACGGTCGAATAGCGGATCGTGTTCCGCTTCGCGCCGTCGCGCATCAGGATTCCCGCGCCGTAGCCGGTCGGCCCGCCGTTCTTCGGCTCCACCTGGACGAGCAGGTTCTCGAAGAGCCCGTCGGAGCCGAAATTGTCGACGCCCCCGTCGCCCTTGATCGTGAGGCCGTCGACCCGGACGTTGGACCCGAACACCTCGATCGAGTTGTCTTCGATCAGCCCGCCCTTCACCGTGATGGGGGCCGTGGACGATGAGCCGAGCGACATCCGGCCGCCGTGGGAGACCATGTTCTGGATGAGGATCGGGCCGAGCCCTTCGCCGTGGTCGTAGAAGATCTGGTAGTTCCGCTCGCCGGGGTTCTCGAAGCGCTCGGCGCTGCAGTCGATCCACTGGTGCGAATCGCCCTTGCGGCTCGCGTCGCTGAACGAGACATAGAAGGTGGCGCCGCCGGGGCAGTTCGGCATCGCGAAGGCGCAGGTGAGGCGGAGTCCGACGAAGTTGCTCGAATTGATGACGCCGAAGTGATGGCGGCCCGCGCGATACGCCTCGCAGTCCTCGAGCCGCACGTCGTCGCTGCCCATGACGCGGAACCCGTAGCCATCGCGCGTGTCCGCGGTCTCGTCGGCCTGCAGGTCGCGGAAGACCAGATGGTTCTTGCCGTTGGAGTGCACGGCGTCCACGCGGACGCAGGCGGTATAGAGGCCCTTGACGGGGTTGGCGATCTTCAGCGTGCCGTCGGCCCAGGTCCAGGTGCCGGGCTTGAGGAAGTCGTGGTTGAGCAGAACCGCCGCCACCGGCTTGGCGATGGCGTAGGTCCCGTCCTTTCCGTTGCGGAGCAGGTCGCTGCCCCAGAACTTCGGCTTGGCTCCCTGGCCGTAGGCGGCGTAGACGATCGGCTTGCCGGGTTCTCCGCTGGAGCTGGCCTTGAGGGACTCGCGCCACGTGCTGCCGCGGGCGAAGAGGACCTGATCGCCGGGCGCGAACGTGGTGGCGTTGACCTTCTCGACGCTCCGCCACGCCGTCGCGGGCGTGCGGCCGTCGTTCGCGTCGTTGCCGGTCGGGCCCACGTAGTACGTGTCGGCCAGGAGGAGGAGCAGGGCGATCATGCGAGCTGTCCGGCCTTGATGATACCTCCCTGCATCACGGCGATGAAGCGGGATCGATCTTCGAGAATGCGGATGTCTTTGATGGGGTCGCCGTCGACGACGAGAACGTCGGCGAGCTTGCCGGCCTGGAGGGTGCCGAGGTCCTTCTCGCGGCCGAGGATCTCGGCGCCGGTCTTCGTGGCGCAGCGCAGCGTGTCGAGCGCCGGGAAGCCGACCTCGCTGACGAAGAACGTGAGCTCCTTCGCGTAGTCGCCGTGCGGTGTCCAGGCGAAGCCGTAGTCGCCGCCCATGCCGAGGCGGCCGCCGGCCTTGAGAATCTTGCGGGCGCTTTCGGCGCCGCCCTCGAGGGTCTCCTTGTGACCGTCGATGACTCGCTGCGGCATGCCGAAGTCCTTGCCGCGCTCGATGCTGGCCTTCTCGAAGTAGAGGGCGGGGACGACGGGGACGTTGCGCGCGAGGAGGAGGTCGAGCGTCTCCGCGTCGATGAAGGTCGCATGCTCGATCGCGTCGAAGCCCGCGAGGAGCGCGTTCTTGATCCCCTGGGTCGCGCGGCAATGGCCGGTGACCTTGAGCTTGTAGTTGTGGGCTTCGGCGACGGCGGCGTCGAGCTCCTCGCGCGTCATGCAGAGGCTGTGGTGGTCGGCGTGCGGGCTGGCCGCGTCGCCGCTGGGATAGGTCTTCACCCACTCGACGCCGTCCTTCGCGAGCTTGCGCACCGCGGCGCGCGTCTCGACGGGCCCGTTGACGAGGAGGATGAGGCCTTCCATGCCGAGCTTCAGATAGTCGGGGTTCCAGTCCATCAGGCCGCCGGAGCCGCAGATCTCGCGGCCGGCGGCGGCCATGCGGGGTCCGGGGCAGAGGTCCTGCTCGATCGCCTTCTTGAGCCAGACGTCGATGTTGTGGAGGCTGCCGCAGCTGCGGGCGGCGGTGTAGCCGCATTCGAGGGCGAGCTTGGCGTTGGCGGCGGCGAGCAGCGTGACGTATTCGACCGGGTACTTGATGTCGAGGTCCGCGAGCTCGGCCACGTTGAAGTAGGTGGCATGGAAGTGGGCTTCGATCAGGCCGGGCATGATGGTGCCCTTTCGGGCGTCCACGACGACGGCGTCGGGCGGAGCGGCGGGGGCCTGGGCCACGGGGCCGGCGTACTGGATCAGCCCGTCCTTGATGAGCACGCAGGAGTTGGGTTGGGAGGGGCTGCCGGTCCCATCGAACAGGGACCCGTTCTTGATGATGGTCCAGCCTCTAGCCTTCTTCATCCCTAAGCTCTCCTTGGGCTATTGACTTCCCGAAGGCTGTCCAGTATACTGCATGCAGTACACAGAATGCAATAGGCAATTGGAGGGCGAATGCTCACGTCGCATCCTAAAGCTCTGTCGCGAACCTTCCTGGTCGAATCGGCCTACGAGGCCATCCTCGAGAACATTCTATCCGGCGCGCTCCCCAGCGGCGCCGTCGTCAGCGAAGTCTCCCTCGCGCAGGAACTCCAGGTCAGCCGGACCCCCGTCCACCAGGCCCTCGCGCAACTGGCGAAAGAGGGCCTCATCGAGCATCGCGCGGGTCACAAACCCCGCATCGCCCGCTTCGGACGCGAGGACGTGATCGAGATCTACGACATGCGCCTCCTCCTGGAAACCGCCGCCACCCAGCGGGCCGCGAAACGGATCGACCCTCGCGTCCTGGCGGACCTGACCCGCGAGGCCGACGCCCTCGACCAGGAGCCCGACAGCCCCGAGTGGAACCGCAAGGCTCTCGATTTCGACGTCCGCCTCCACGACGCCATTGCCGCGGCATCGGGCAACCGCCGGCTCCGCCAGGAAATCGCGAAGTATCGGTTGCTGATCCGCGCCTTCTGCCGCATGATCGGCAGCGCGGAAAACCTCCGCGACGCGATGAAGGAGCATCAGGTGGTGCTCAAGGCGTTTGCCGACCGCACGCCCGCCGCCGCCGGCCAGGCCATGGCCGCGCACGTGCAGAAACGTTTGGACGCCGTGCTGGGCACTCTCTATCGGGAGGCCAAGTGATTATTCTCGCGGCTCTCGCAGTGCTTGCCCTGAGCCCCGTCGAAGGGCTGCTGGGCGGCGGCTCCGATCAGCCGGAGGCCCGCGCGAAGAAGATCGTCCTCATCGCCGGTCCGCTCGACTCCCATCCCAAGGACACGCACGAGTACGAGCGCAACATCATCCTCCTCCGCCACTGCATCGAATCGTCCCCCGCCTTCAAGGGCGCGCGCGTCGAGACCCACTTCAACGGCTGGCCCGCCGATCCCGCGACGCTCGACGACGCCGACACGATCTTCATGACGTCCGGCGGCAGCGACCGCAAGGCCGAGGACCATCCGATCCACGTCGGCGATCGCCTCCAGGTCCTCGAACGGCAGATGAAGCGCGGCTGCGGCCTCATCTTCCACCACTGGTCGACCTTCCACCCGCTCAAGGCTCAGGACCAGATCCTCGAGTGGAACGGCGGCTTCTTCGACTACGAATCGGGGCCGCCCCCGGGCAAGTGGGCCTCGAAGATCGAGACGAAGGAATGGACGACCGCCGTCGGAGCGCCCGAGCATCCGATCGCGCGCGGCGTGAAGCCCTTTAAAGTAAAAGAGGAGTTCTACTACAAGCTCCGCTTCCGCGAGAACGACCCGCGCCTCAAGTTCGTCCTCCTCAAGGACGCGAGCGAGCCGCCCGTCAGCGCCGTCGCCTGGGCCGTCGAGCGCCAGGACGGCGGCCGCGGCTTCGGCTTCACCGGCGGGCACTTCTTCGCCAACTGGTGGGTTCCGGAGTTCCGCCGCCTCGTCCTCAACGCGATCGCCTGGACCGCGAAGCTCGAGGTGCCCGAGGGCGGCGTCGAGTCGACCCTCGAGGACCCGGCGAGGACGCTGATCCTTACCGGGCACAACCATCCCGCCCACGACTGGAAGGCGACGACCGCCGCGCTGATCCATGCTCTCGAGCAGGATCCGCGGATGAAGGTCGACGTCAGCGAGAACCCCGAGGACCTCGCGGGCGCGAAGCTCGACGCGGTCGACCTCCTCGTCCTCAACTACTGCAACTGGGACAAGCCGGGCCTCTCCGATGCGGCGAAGGCGAACCTCCTGAAGTATCTCGGCCGCGGCGGCGGCCTCTCGGTGATCCACTTCGCCAACGGCGCGTGGAACAAGACGCTCCCCTCGAAGGAATCCGAGTGGGAGGACTACCGCGCGAAGATCGTCCGCCGCGTCTGGATGCATCCCGACAGCGCCCACGACCCGTTCGGCGCCTTCGCGGTCGCGGTCACCCCGGTGAAGCACGAGATCACCGCGGGACTCGCCCCCTTCGAGACGAAGGACGAGCTCTACTTCAAGCAGGCCGGCGCGCTGCCGATCGAGCCGCTGGCGACCGCGAAATCCAAAGTCAGCGGGCAGGACGAGCCGATGGCCTGGGCCTACGACGTGGAGAAGGCGCGGGTCTTCCAGACGGTCCTCGGCCACTCGGCCGAGTCGATCCGCGCAGCGGCCCCGCTGATCCGCCGCGGCTCCACGTGGGCGGCGAGGCGCACGCCGCTCGGCTTCGATCCGCCGACCGAGCGCCTGGAGAAGGCGACCTTCCGCCCGGGCAGCCGCTGGACGGGTCAGGCGCCGCCCGAGCCGCCCAAGCCCAAGGTACTGCCTGCCGATCCCGGACTCGACGGCGGGAAGGGCGGCCACTGGGGCCTGACCGGCGAGAAGGACTGGGCCGACGCGCGATGGAACGTTGCGGACGTCGGCCCCTTCATGACCTCGGCTCTGAAAGTGCGGGAGACGACGATTATCCGCGCGATTTCCGTCAAAGCGGGCGACGGCGGAGCGGTCTTCGATCCCGACACCTGCACGTTTCGAGCCGGATGGACCGGCGGGTTCCTGGCCTTCAGCCCTGCGCGCTACGGCTTGATCGAGATGCCGAAGATCGCCGGACAAATCCAGTGGACCTCGACCGCGACCTGGTCGGCCCCGCCTCGCTACAAAGGACTCCATCTTCACGGCGACCGGGTCGTTTTCTCGTACGAGGTCGATGGTGCCGCGGTCCTCGAGACGCTGCGCCGCGAAGGAGAGAGCTTCGTGCGGACGCTCGAGATTGGTCCGCATCCGCATCCGCTCCAGTGCGGCGACCTCGACCTGCCCGCGAGCAGCGAAGGCGCCCGCGTCGCCCGGGGCGGAACGCCCGAGTCGATCCCCACGAATCCCGGCCCCGCGCGATGGACAGCGCTGGAGACCCGCGGCCAGACCAGCCGCGAAAAGGGAGCCTACGTCGTCGACACCCTCAGCGTGCCTTACGACAATCCCTGGAAGGCCCTGATGTTCCTTTCCGGCGTCGACTTCTTCTCCAACGGCGATGCGGCCGTTTCCACGATCCACGGCGATGTCTGGGTCGTGAAGGGGATCGACGACAGGCTCGAGAAGCTGACCTGGAGACGATTCGCGACCGGACTCTATCAGGCGCTGGGACTTCGGATCGTCGACGACAAAGTCTATGTGCTCGGGCGCGATCGAATCACTCGCCTCGTCGACAAGAACGGTGACGGCGAGGCCGACCTCTACGAGAGTTTCAGCGTCGACCTTCCGACCTCGGCCAAGGGGCACGACTACATCACCTGCCTCGAGACGGACGCGGGAGGGAACTTCTACTTCGTCAGCTGGAGAGGCCTCTACCGGGTTTCGGCGGATGGGAAGAAAGCCGAATTGCTGGCGACCGGATTCCGCAATCCGAACGGATTGTCGGTCGCGCCCGACGGCACGATCACGGTCGCGCCCCAGGAAGGAGAATGGACGCCCGCGTCGGCGATCGCGATCGCCCGGGCGGGCGGCCACTACGGATACGGCGGACCGAAGATCACGCCGGAACGGCCGCTGGGCTACGATCCGCCGCTCTGCTGGATCCCGCGCGGCGTCGACAACTCCACCGGCGGTCAGGCCTGGGTGACGGGCGATCGCTGGGGCCCGCTCCAGGGCCAGCTCCTCAGCTTCTCCTTCGGCCAGAGCTCGATGATGCTCGTCCTCCGCGAGCAGGTCGACGGTCTCTGGCAGGGCGGCGTCGTCCCGTTCAAGCTCACATTCGCGTCCGGCGCGATCCGCGGCCGCTTCCGTCCGCAGGACGGTCAGCTCTACGTGGCCGGCACCAAGGGCTGGACTTCCAACGCGACCCGCGACGGCTGCCTCCAGCGCGTCCGCTATACCGGAGCGAAACTGCACTTGCCGGTCGAGTTCCACGCGGTCGCCGGTGGCCTCCGCCTCCGCTTCAGCGAGCCGCTCGACAAGGAGGTCGCGCAGGACGTCGACAGCTGGGCCGCCGAGCAGTGGAACTACCAGTATGGCGCGCAGTACGGCTCGAAGGAGTTTTCGGCCAACCACGAGGGCGTCGAGGGTCACGACGCGGTGGAGATCAAATCGGCACGGCTCTCCGACGACGGTCGCTCCGTGCTCCTCGGCATCCCGGCGCTGAAGCCCGTGATGCAGCTGCGCCTCCGCTACAGCCTCCGCGCCGAGGACGGGGCGCCCGTCAAGGGCGAGCTCGACGGCACGATTCACCGACTCGGCAAATAGCGCGGATTCACCACAGAGACACAGAGAAATAAGAGACCGCAGAGAATACCTTTGTGGTCTTCCCCCTTCACCCCCGGGGGGAAGGGGGGGATCCAATGAAGGGTTTCTCTGTGGCCTCCTCTCTCTCGGTGTCTCTGTAGTGACGTCTTGGGTGACGTCTTATTTGCGGAAGACCTTCACCGTGAAGTCGAGGAACCTCACGCTCGCGTCGCCCTGGTCGTCGACGAGCAGCCCGACCCAGGCGCCGTGCGACACGCGCGTGTTGGCGCTGCCGACGAGCAGGTCGTCGCAGAAGTAGCTGACCCGGCTCCCCCGGACGATCAGGCGCAGCGTGTGGGTCTGTCCCGGCCGGAGCAGCGGGGTGATGTTCGTGGCGTTGATCAGGACGGTCACCAGGCGGCCCGCGCTGGGCCCGTCGGGCTCCGCCCATTTCTCGAGGTTCTCGGGCGTCGAGCGGGGCCGATCCCACACTTCGATTTCGTTCGAGCCCGACTGCCACAGGAGTCTCGCGTTGATCCCGCCGACGGCCGGGAGGGTGCCGGGCCCGGAGGCCCGGGCCAGGATCCCGGGGAACCAGTCGCCCTTCGCGGGCGCATTCTTCGGGAGCTCGATCACGGCGCTGAGCTCGTAGTTGCTGTACCCGGACTCGACCGCGAGGATGCCGGGGGCCTTCTTCAGCAGCGCGGCGCCGCGCTCGATCGACCACTCGCCCTGCACGGCCTTCCAGGGGCGGCGGCCCCACTTGAGCTCCCGGCCGTCCAGCGGCGTGCCGTCGGGCGCCTCGAAGTCGTCCCGAAGCACGATGTCGCCGTCGGCGCGCAGCGGCACCGGCGGGATCTTGGCGGCCAGCGCCTCGGGAATCTCGACGCTCGTCGGCCAGCCCACGAAGTCGCGGAACTCGGCGGGCCCCGTCGACGTCACGCCGACCTTCGTGCCGATCTCCTCGATCGGCGGCAGGTCCATCCCGTACGTCGCGGGCACGTCGTCGACGAACACATTGACGGTCTTGTCCTCCATCCGGACGGACAGGCGCCACGGCTTGCCCGGCACGAGCTTCATGTCGCGCCAGCCCGTGCCCTCGACGAGCGAGTCCTTGCCGTCGACGCGGCGGATCAGGCGCGACCCTTCGGGCGTGAGCTCGAAGCGGTAGTGGTTGGCCTCGTCCTTCGCCCGCAGGATCAGCCCCAGGGCCTTCGTCTCCGGGCCGGCCGTCGCGGTGACCTCCCACTGGCCGTCGGCGGACGCGTCAAGGAGCGTCCCCGGCGCAAGGGTCTGCGGCGGGATCGTCGCCAGCCCGTAGGGCTGCGCCCATGCGCCCCCGAGGTCCGTGAGGGTGAGGGAGGCGAAGCGGGCGTTCGCGTGGCCGCCGCTGACGGCGACGTGGTAGGCCGCCGTGTCGCCCGTGTGCGAGACGTGCCAGAGCTTCGCGCGCGGCGGCGTCGACGCCGGCTCGCCGCAGGTCAGGTAGAACGCGCCCTTCCCGCGGAGCACCGTCATGAAGAGCGTGTCGATGTTGTCGTTCCGGATCGGGTAGCTGCGCATGCCCGTCTTCTGGAGCAGCGGGATCGCCGTGTTCATATACCGGCCCATGTGCTGGCCCATGGTCCAGCCGGGTCCGGCGTAGGCTCGGTCTTCGAGCGCGCCGGTCGAGGAGAACTGCACGACCGGGTTCTCGTCCTTGTTGCCCCCGCGATGGATGTTGCCGAGGTAGACCGCGGAGAGGCAGAGGCCGGGCTTGCGGTCGTACTTCCGCGTCGACACGAGCGACGGCGCCTTCGACACGGGGCTCCAGGGGAAGTACAGATAGCCCGGCTCGAAGCGCGCCTTCTCGAGCTTCGCGTCCCAGATGCCCGGCGTCAGCGCGCCCGACGAGAACGCCTCGTCGATGAGGTGATTCTCCGACGAGGCGGGGTAGAGCTGCGCCGCCGGCACCACCTGCCTCTTTTGCGACGGGCTCGACCAGATCAGAGCGACCTTCGCCTGGGAGACCATCTGGAAGTACTCGAGGCGCAGGCTGACCCGGTGGCCGGCCTCGAGCGCGATGGTCCCGGTCCGCTCCCGGATGCCGCGCACGGTCCAGTCGTCGACGACGAGCTTCCCGTCCACCCAGAGGCGGGCGCCGTCGTCGGACTGCACGTGGAAGGTGTAGGTCTCGGAGTAGAGAGGCTCGACCTGGCCGCGCCAGCGCACGGAGAAATACTGCGGGTCGATCGAGGGGTGCGGCGAGCGCAGTCCCCAATTGAAGTCGACGACGGGATCGATGCGGGTGACCTTGAGGTTCGTGAGGTCCTCGTTGTCGAAGTACTCGCCCCGGAGCCCGCGGCCGCTCCCGAAGTCGGGTGCCGGGGGCGGGGGCAGAGGCAGTTCGATCTGGAGCCCCTGGCCGGGCTCGGCGGACGCGAGCTGGCCCGCGAGGATTTCGACCGTCTCGCTGCCGCGGATCAGGCGGACGCGGCCGTCGGTGACTTCGAGGGAGCCGCGGTGCAGCCGGGCGCGCTCGGCGGTCTCGACCTCGAAGTGGGCCAGGCCCGAGAGCAGCAGCCGCGAGCCGTCGCCCATCTTCAGGGTGGCTCTTCCGTCGTTGCCGGTCTTCACGACGCGACCCTCATCGCCCGGCTGGGCATCGCGATCGTCGACCTCGACGGTCCCTCGGACGTCGAGGATCGTCGCGCGGGCGGCGCTCTGCCGGGGGAAGAAGACCACGAGGAGCGCGGCCGCGGCGGTCAGGGCGGCGATCCAGAGGTATCCCGCGCGCCGGCCGGAGGCGGCGGGTGCGGGGGCCGCGAGGTCCCGCGACGCCCGGGCTTCGCGGACGCCGTCGGCGAGCAGCGCCTCGTCGCGCGAGAGCTCCATCAGGCGGCGCGCGAGGGCGGGTTCGCTCTTCAATCGGCTCGCGAGCCCCGCCTCTTCGTCCGCGGAAAGCTCGTTCAGGAGCGCCCGTTCGATCAGCTCGTCGTCCTTCATGTCGCCCCCGAGAGGCGCCGGTCGATGCAGTCGCGGAGCAGCCCCTTGGTCCTCTTGAGGATTGCGTAGCTGGCCTGGATCGTGCGGCCGACCTCGCGGGCGATGCGGGGCACGTCGGCCTTGTCGGCGTAGCGGAGCTCGAGGATCCGGCGCGCGTCGCCGCCGACCTTCGCCAGGCAGAGCCTCAGGGCGTCGCGGCGCGGCTCGAGGGGCGCGTCGGACTCGACCTGGACCGCGGCGGCGTCGAGCGCCTCGAGGACCTCGGGCTCCAGGAGCGCGTGGCGCCGGCTCATGCGGCGGCCGTAGTCGAGCACGCGGCGCCGGGCGATCTCGCGGGCCCACGCGAGGAAGGGCGTGCCCGGCCGATACTGCGCCCAGGAGCTGCTGGCCGCGAGGGAGACGTCCTGCAGGAGATCCTCGGCGTCGTGGGCGTTGCGGGTCGCGGCAATAAGGTAGGCGAAGAGCTCCGTCCGGTGCTTCATGAGGAGGCTCGCGATGAGAGCCTGGCCTTCGATCGGGGCGTCGCTCATCCTAATGATCTTAGGCGCTGCCGGCGGGACTTTGGGCGGAAATTCGCGGGAAGAGCGCCTGAAGCGGGGCTCCACCTTCCTATATATATAGGCATGAAGAAAACGATCCTCCTGCTGGCCCTGGCCGGCTGCATCACGCCGTCCGTGGTGAAGGCGCCCGCCTACCCCCGGGCCATGATCATCCCGCAGCCCGACGACCAGGTCTCGTTCCAGGTCGACGGCCGCGAATGGCTGCGCTACCACTACGGCGAGCAGACGCCGAAGCCGTACTTCTACCCGGTGATGGGGCCCGCCGGCGTCCCCGTCACGCGGCTCACGCACCCGCACGACCCGTTCACGCACAACCATCACCTGAGCCTCTGGATCGGCCACGAGAAAGTCGGCGGCACGAGCTTCTGGGGACAGATCAAGAACCCCGCGCGCATCGCGTTCGACCGCGTCAAGACGATCGAGGACGGCGAGCGTGCCGCGCTGACCATCCTGGCCCAGTGGCTCGACGCCGACAAGAAGCCGCTGCTGCTCGACGAGCGGGTCTGGACGCTGAGCCCGCGCTACGACACGATCGGCTCCGGCGGCTTCGGCGAGTACACGCTCGACCTGCGGCTGACGCTGACGCCGCTTGCGCCGACGCTGACGCTGGGAAAGACGAACTTCGGCCTCGTGGCGGTCCGGGTGGCCAAGATGATGGGGACGCTCGACGGCGGCGGCACGATCCGCAACAGCGAAGGCCAGGTGAACGAGAAGGAGTTGATGCCGCACCGACGCGCGCGCTGGTGCGACTACTCGGGCCGCCCCTCGCCCGACGCCGTGAACGGGGTGACGCTCTTTGACCACCCGTCCAACCCCAACCATCCGACCTACTTCCACGTGCGCGGCGACGGCTGGATGGGGTCGTCGTTCACGTTCGAGAACGACTACGTGCTCAGCAAGGACAAGCCGCTCGTGCTGAAGTACCGCTTCTACATTCACGCTGGCGTCGGCGATCCGAAGGCGCTCGATGCGGAGTGGGAGAAGTTCGCGAAGTAGTCAGCGGACGCGAACGCGGTAGTCGAGATGGGTCGCCGGGTTCGTGGATGAGATCGTCCTTCTCAGATCCGTAAGGTCCGTCTCCGAGACCAGGAGGCCCTGAACCACGAGACTCGCCCCGCCGGTCACCGTAGCGACACCGACCTTGATCTGTTGAAAGCGCGGATCTCGGACCAGTTCACGTTCGATGACTTCCTTCTCGCGTACCGCTCTTGAAAGCCGCCACCGTTGCGCGACGGCGGTGTTTCCGAAGAACAAATACAAGAGAGCGGCGCACATCAGGCCGAACGCGGCGGCACCTTGGACCATCCGGAGCCGCGTTTCGATCTTCATCGCTGAGACAGGAATACTACCGCGCCGTTGTAAATCGCGTGCGCGAGGATCGGGGCCAGGAGGCTGCCCGAGCCTTCGAAGGCCAGCGCCGCCGCGACGCCCAGGCCGAACACCGGCACGAACGAGACCGGCGGGTGGACGATCGCGAAAATCGCCGCGCTCGCCAGGATCGCGAACGCCGGCGTCATGGTCCGCCGCAGCCCCTTGAAGACGAGCCCCCGGAAGAGGTACTCCTCGAAGAGCGGCGCCGCCACGACCGCCAGCAGCGCGATCCACGCCGAGCCCATCTCGGGCAGATGCTTCCCCTGCTCCAGAGCATCCTCCGTGAGCGTCCTCAGCGGCTCGACCCGGGCGGCGAGCCAGAGGTACCCGAGCGCCAGGGCCGCGGCCCCCGTTCCCGCGAGCGCGCCCAGCGCGAGCGAGCGGAGAAGCGAGGACGAGGGCGAGCGGAAGCCCAGCGCCTCGAAAAGGCGAGGCACCTTGTTCCGCCAGAACAGGTACACGGTAAAGATCGCCACCAGGCCGCCCGCGGTGACGTAGCCGACCAGCACGGATTGCGCGAACGGGATCCCCGCTTTCACCATGCCGAGCGTGAGGAGCCCCTGCAGGACGAAGAAGGCGAGCGTCGCGATCAACCCGTCGCTCAGCGCGATCGACGGCGGCGGCGTCTCGGTCGGGTCGAGCAGGTACGGGAGACGGTCGCGCACCTTCTGCCAGAGCGCGAGCACCAGGAGGGAGGACAGGATGACCTGCACCAGGCGCGCCCAGGCCGAGGGGCCGTAGATCGCGTAGCCGTACATCGACGAGAGCAGCATGTACAGGTAGAGGATCTCCGGCCGGATCTTGCGCTGCGGCTCGTTCTGGAGCGGGTCGGCCGCCAGCGTCCCCAGCGCCCCGGCGATGAACGCCGAGAGGACGACGCCCACGGCAGCGGTCACGCCGAGCGCGATCGCCTCCCCGTCCAGCGAGCGGTTCAGCACCGCGGTGACCCCGAGGACGATGCCTGCGTAGACCAGCGCGACCCCGGCCCAGAGCACCGTCTTCTGCAGCAGGATCGAGTGCAGCTCGCGCGGGAACGTGTAGAGGAGCCAGAGGGCGCCGCCCTCGACCGACAGGATGTGGAACGCACTCGACATGAGGATGTAGGCGCCGAGTCCGAACGCCAGCGTCGCCGCGTGGCGGTAGTCGCCGGTCACGCCCCGGATGAGCGCGGGATTCAGGATGAGCTGGAAGCCGAAGAGGATGACCGGCACCACCAGCGTGGTCACGAGGAAGTTGCGATCGCGCAGCAGCAGGCGCAGGTCCTTCGCGAGGATTCCGCGGACGAGCGGCTTTCTTTCGACCGTTGCGGGCGGCGCCGCGACGCGCCGGGATCCCTGGAAGCCGCCGCTGCTGCGGAGCAGGCCGTCGCGGACCAGGCGGCCGCAGAGCGACACCGCGCCGAAGGGCAGCAGGGCCGCCAGCACGCCCATGACGGCCGCGGACACGCCGCCGATCCGGCCGCCCGGACCGATGAGGAGGACCGGGAGCGAGAGCGGATTCCAGAGGAATGCCGCGGGGACGTGGGGGGCGGCCTTGAGAAAGAAGGCCGGCGTCGGCCGGGCCAGCGCGACCGCGAGAATGGCGAGCCAGAGCAGGGTCCCGACCAGGGTGCAGAGCGCCTGGATGTTCTTCAGCCGCTCCAGGGACAGCCTCATCCGGAGCCAGGTCTCGAGGGTCACCCGGACGGACGAGAGGATGAGCCCGAGGAACAGCATGGTCGCGATCCCCAGGGGGAACGCCCAGGCTTCCAGCGCGGCCGTCCAGTAGACCATGCAGAGGAAGGGGAAGATCAGGAACCAGCCGATCGGATTGACCACGGTTCCTTCAAGCACCTTGGCGAAGAAGAGTGTCCTCGCCGGCACCGGAAAGCTGAAGAGCCACTCCAGGCTCCATTCGACCTTTCCGAGATCCTGGTTCCCCTGGCCGAGCCCCAGGAAGACCTGGCTGGCCGCGAGCATGAAGAGGAAGATGCCGATCGTGCGGAGCGCCGCGTCGCGCTGCTCCGAGGCGGTCCAGGGGATGTAGGACGGCATCGACGGCGGCTCTTCGGACGTCAGCGTCCCGCGCTCCAGGTTTCCGCCCAGCTGGTGGAGGAACTGGTAGGACAGCATGAAGCCGTAGCCCATGAACATCAGGCCGAGGAACGCGAGGCCCAGCATCCCGGGCCCGCCCTTGCGGGGCGTGCCGGTCCGGGGCGCGTCGGGGTTGCCCTGCTTCTTCCGGCGGAACCCGGCCGCGGCGCGGTTGAGCCAGCGTCGCAGGGCGACCCTCGCCAGCAGGACGATCACGCGGAGCGGGCCGGGCGGCGCGGCGGACGTCACGGGGTTTCCCCGCCGCCGGTCACCGCGAAGAAGATCTCCTCGAGCGAGCCGCCCTTGGACAGGCGCGTGCGCAGTTCCTCGAGGGTGCCCGACGCGACGAGGCGGCCCTTGGTGACGATGCCGACGCGGTGGCAGAGCTTCTCCGCCTGGTCGAGCAGGTGGGTGCTGTAGAAGACCGTCTTCCCCTGGGCGGCCTTCTCCTTCACGATCTCGATCAGGGTCCGCGTCGCGTAGGGGTCGAGGCCGTTCGTGGGCTCGTCGAGGATGAGGACGGCCGGGTCGTGCAGGATCGCGCAGAGCAGGGCGAGCTTCTTCTTCATCCCCTTGGAGTAGTTCATCGCGTACTCCTCGGTGGCGTCGGCCAGCCCGAGCCGCTCGATCAGGGGGGCGCTGAGGCGGTCGATCTCGCCGCGCTCCAGCCCGTGCATCTCGCCCACGAAGCGCAGGATCTCGCGCCCGCGCAGGTAGTCGTAGAAGACCGGCTCGTCGGGCAGATAGCCCACGCGCCGCTTCACCTCGACGCGGTCGCGGAAGCAGTCGAAGCCGGCGATCTGCGCCGATCCGGACGTCGGCCGCAGGATGCCCATCAGCATGCGGATGGTCGTGGTCTTCCCGGCGCCGTTGGGGCCGAGGAGCGCGAAGAGCTCGCCGGGCGGCACCTGCAGCTCCAGGTTCGAGACCGCCTCGAAGTCGCCGTAGAGCTTGGACAATCCCTTGATGTCGACGACGGGCACCGGGATTGGACTGGGCTGATCGCTCATCGTGTTCGAAAATCGATTCTCACGTCGTTCGCCGGGACTGTCAACCGTCTCGATGACGGCATGCGCGGACACGTAATATAGCGCGAGTCGTGCGCTATAGTTCCCCCGGAGGATCCACCCGACATGCTGAGCATCCTGGCCGCGCTGTCCCTGCTCCTTCAGGAACCGCCCCCCAAGGCGCCGCCCGACTGGAAGGTCGAGGTTGTCGCGAAGTACCCGGACATCAAGTACCCTTCCGTGCTTTGCTTCGCGCCCGACGGGCGGCTTTTCGTCGGCGAGGACCCGATGGACATGGAGGGCCCCGTCAACAAGCCCACGGACCGGATCCTCTGCTTCCACCCCGACGGCAAGGTCACCGTCTTCGCCGAGGGGCTCTACGCGGTCTTCGGGATCCAGTACCTCGACGGCAAGGTCTACGTCCACCACACCCCGAAGTTCAGCGTCTTCACCGACGACCACGGGGTGGGGAAGGACCGGATCGACCTGATCGAGTGCACGAATCCCCGCCCCGCGCCGGGCTTTAACGACCACATCCCGTCGAACTGCCGCATCGCGATGGACGGCTATCTCTACATCAGCACGGGCGACAAAGGCATCTACGGCGCGGTGGGCCGGGACGGGAAGACCGCGGAGATCTACGGCGGCGGCATTGCCCGCATGAGGCCCGATGGCAGCGACCTCGAGGTGTACTGCACCGGCACCCGCAACCACCTCGACGTCGCGGTCACGAGCGAGGACGAGTTCTTCACGTACGACAACACCGACGACGGCCTCGGGTGGTGGACCCGCGTGACCCACATGGTCGACGGCGGCTTCTACGGCTACCCCTGGGACTACAAGCCGCGCCGGCCCTACACGCTGTGGATGATGGCCGACTACGGCGGCGGCTCGGGCTGCGCCTCGATCGCCTACAACGAGGACGCCCTTCCAGAGAAGTACCGCGGCAACCTCTTCCTCTCCGACTGGGCCCGCAAGGAGGTGCTGCGTCTCGACGTCGCCCGCGAGGGCGCGACGTGGAAGATCCTCTCGACCGAGAAGTTCCTGCTGGGTGCCGGCAGCGAGTTCCGCCCTCTCGGCCTCGCGGTGTCGCCGGACGGGATGTCGCTCTACTGCTGCGACTGGAACTACGGCGGCTGGGTCGCGAAGGGAAAGCAGACGGGCCGCCTGATCAAGGCGACCTACACGGGCGGCGCGAGCCTGGCGGCGCCGAAGCCCTCGTGGTACGTGGCCGCCGGCACGGCTCAGAAGGTCGATGCCTCGAACGACGACCTGGTGAAGGGCCTCTCTCATCCATCGCGCGAGGTCCGGCTCGTGGCGCAACGCCGCCTCGCCGACCGCAAGGCGACGAAGGAGCTCGAAGCGGTGCTGGCGGGGGGAACGGCGCCCGCGAAGTGGCACGCCATCTGGGCGCTCGATGCGATTGGCGAGAAGTCCGAGGCCATCCGCAAGTCCTTGAGCGACCCGGACCCGTCGGTGCGCCGGCAGGCGGCCCGGCAGATGGGGACGCATCCGAAGATGGATCTCGATCCCGCCATGGCGCTGATTCCAAAGCTGAAGGATCCGGACGCCACGGTCCGCTTCCACGCGGCGACGGCCCTCGGGCGGATCGGCGCGCTGTGCAGCGTCGAGCACCTGGTGAACGCCCTCTCGGAGAAGGACCTCTTCGTGCGCTATGCCGTCTTCACGGCGCTCAACCGAACCGGCCGCCGCACGCCCGTCTGGGGCGCCATCCTTCAGGGCCTGAAGAGCGACGACCCCCTGATCCGCGAAGGCACGCTCTTCGCCATCCGTGAGACCTATGACGAGAAGCTCGCCGAAGCGCTGGCCGCGCTGCCCCGATCCCCCGAGGTCGTCTCGGCGCTCGCCGAGATGCACCGCAAGCCCTCGGCCTGGAAAGGAGACTGGTGGGGCACCCAGCCGGCCGGACGGCCGCGGCCGCCCAAGGTCGTCGAGTATCCGGGCACGAAGATCGTGCTCGAGGCGCTGCGGTCCGCGCTCGGCGACGCGAAGGCCGAGGTCCGCCGCGCCGCGGCCGAGAGCGTCGCGGTCACGAAGGACGCCGACGCCGCCAAGGCGCTGCGCGAGCTCTTCGCGAAGGAGAGCGACGTCGAGGTGAGGAAGGGCATCCTGAGGTCGCTGGGGGCGATCAAGGACGCCGCCTCCTCCGAGCTCGTGGCCTCCGCGTTCAAGGATCCCGCGCTGCTCGTCGAGGCAGCGAATGCCGCCGAGCAGATCGCGGGGCCGACCCTCATCAAGATCCTCGCGGAGCTCGCCGAGACCGCGAGCTCGCCCGAGATCCTGGCGCCGGCGCTCGGCGCGCTGGGCCGTCTCAAGGCGGGCGTGGCCACCGCGGCGAAGCACGCGGCCCACGCCGATCCCAAGGTCGCGCTCGCGGCCGTCACGGCGCTCGGCCAGATCGGCGGCGACGCCGCGGTCCAGGCCCTGATCCCCGCCGTGGACGACAAGCGGATCGAGGTGCGCAGGGCGGCGATCGCGGCCCTGGGCGGCCTCGCGGCGAAGCCTGCGATCCCGGCGCTCCTCAAGGCATTCCTGGACAAGTCCGTGCGCTTCGAGGCCATCACGGCGCTCGCGCAGGTCCCCGACCTCCGCGCGCTCGACGCCTACCTCGAAGGGCTGGGCGGAAAGAACGCGACCGTGCGCGACCAGTGCCGGAAGGCCGTCGCGGCCGTCAGCGGTCCCGCGCTGCCGCTGATCGAGTCGAAGATGGAGGCCGCGCTGCTCTCGAACGACACGATCGTCGAGCTGCAGCGCCTCTACGCCAAGCCGGCGGCCGTGACGGACTGGATGATCCTCGGGTCCTTCGCGAACCCCTGCGCCGAGCCGTTCCCGGTCGACGCGCCCGCGATGAACCGCGAGTTCAAGGACCCGCAGGGCCGGACGATCCAGTGGAAGAAGGCGAAGGTCTCCAATGAGCAGGGCATGGTCAACCTGAGGAACCAGATGACCATCCTCGACGACTCGACCGCCTACGCGGTGACGGAGCTGGAGTCGCCGACCGAGCGGGCCGTGGAGTTCGTCGCGGGCAGCGACGATACCCTGACCGTGTGGCTCAACGGGCAGAAGATCTTCGAGGACCTCGGCAATCACGGGTGGAAGTGGGACGCCTACCACTTCCGCGGGACCCTCAAGGCCGGGAAGAACCTGCTCCTCCTGAAGTGCTCGAACGCCGGCGGCGGCTGGGAGTTCTCCCTCGCGGTCCCGGCGCCGAGACAGGGCCGCCTCTTCGAGGCGAAGCCCCAGAAGCTCGACCCGAAGGCCTACGCGGAGTTCGCGAAGAAGAACGCGGGCGACGCGGGCCGCGGTCGCTCGCTCTTCTCCGACCCCAAGGGCGTCGCCTGCATCAAGTGTCACAAGGTGAACGGCGAGGGCGGCGAGGTCGGCCCGGACCTCACGGGCGTCGGCCTCAAGTACGCGCGCGACCACTTCGTCGAGTCGATCCTGTATCCCTCGATCAAGATCCTCGACGGCTATAAGCAGACGATGGTGCTGACGAAGGCCGGCGTCGTGCTGGCCGGGCGCTCCCTCGGGGACACGGCCGAGGAGCTGACGCTGCTCGACGCCGAGGGGAAGCGCCATGTGATCCGGAAGGGGGACATCGATCAGCGCAAGGAGGCGGAGCTCTCGCTCATGCCCGAGGGCCTCAACACGGGCCTCTCGCTGCAGGACTTCGCGGACATCGTCAGCTACCTGGAGTCCCTGAAGGACGCGCCGAAGAAGTGATCAGGGCGCGGGGCGGTACTCGATCGACGTCACCTTCAGGGTTCCGCTGCTCGGGTTGAACTGGACGCAGCCGCTCCGCGTGGACTTGTTCTCGTAGAGGGGGATCGGCTTCCCGTTCAGCGACGCCGTGACCTGGGACCCGCGGCAGAGCAGGAGCAGCTCGTGCGGCTTGCCGTCCATGAGCCGGAGCTGGGCGGCGTCGAAGAACACCCCGCAGGCGCCCCAGTCCCCTTGGCGCACGCGGAACATCAGGCCCTCGATGTTCCGGGGCTCGAAGTGGATGCGCACCTCGCCGTTCTCGAATTCCAGGGTCGTCTGCGCTGCGTTGGCCTCGGTGCCGTCGTTGACGAGGGCGCCCTTGTCGATCTTCCATCCCTTCGAGCTGCGCATGAAGTCGAGTGTGCGGCCGTCGAAGAGCGTGGTCCAGCCTTCCTTCTGGACCTTGAAGAACTCCGCCGCGGGCTGATCGTTGACGGTTCGGAGGGTGCGGATCGCCTTCAGCGCCGCGAAATCCGTCGAGGCGCTCCGGTCGAACTCGAGGATCTGCAGGGGCACGTCCTTGAGGGGGGACAGGTCGACGACCCGGGTGTTCCGCACGTTGAGCTCCTGGATCCTCGCCCCCTTCAGGCAGGAGATGTCGGCCAGCATGCCGGGGGTCGCGTCGCTCAGGTCGAGCTTCCGGAGGTACGGGAACGCCCGCACGGGCCAGAGGTCGAGGAGCTTCTGCGTGGGGCACGCGAACTCCAGCACCCGCTCGTTCTCGATCCGGGTCCGCGCCTGTCCGGGATCGAACAGCGGATTCAGGTCCTTGAGCTTCTCCGTCACGCGCTTCACCTGGTCCTGAGCCGGGAGCCGCGCGACCGTTTGAAGGAACGCAGGATCCGCGGGCGTCGTCATCGTCGTCCGCAGGCGCCCCTTGCCGCTGATCTCCCGGACCTGCACGACCTCGAACGTCGTCAGGTTGTCGCAGCTGCCGAGGCCGATGAAGTTGGGCAAGTCGACGCACCAGTTGGGGTCGGTGCTGATCTCGCCCATGGAGGGGAGCCATTCGGAGATCTTTTTGTCGTCCAGCAGCGCCGTAACGCGGTCCCGCCGCACCTGGATCAGCGAGGTGTAGCGGACGCCGTCGCGCGGCACGAAGGAGCAGTTCGTCGGGTTGTCCTTGCTTCCCTTTTCGTTGATCAGCGAGAAGCCGGCGTTGACGTTCTCCCAGCCGCCCATCTCCCAGAAGAAGCCGCGTCCCTCGCGCTGCAGGAACTGCGCGACCGCGCACTTCCCGCGCTCGCGGACGAAGACGATCCGGAAGTCGTACTCCGCGGGTGGCTCGTAGGGGATCCGGAGGACGCTGTTTGACCCGAAATCGGCGACGACGTGGCCGTTGTCCTTCTTCCAGTTCCCTCGGACGATGTCCCGGGACAGGTCAATGTAGGGGATGAGGTCGATGCCGTTCTTCCAGGCGGCGGGCTCGGGCGGCTTCGCGGCCGCGTCCACCCCCTTCAGGAATTCCGCGACGGGGACGTCGTTGACCGTCTCGAGCGTCTTGATCGAGGCGAGCAGCGACCCGTGCTGTTTCGGATGGAGCGAGCCCTGCAGGTTCCGGAGCGGCATGCCGCGGAGGACGTCGAAGTTCGTGACGCCCGTGCCGCGGACGTCGAGGTACTCGATCGGGGCCCCTTCAACGGGGCCCAGGTCCCGGATCCGGGTCCACCCGACTTCCAGTTTCTTCAGAGGCATCCCGCGCAGCGTCGAGAGGTCGCTCACGGGATTGCTCGTGGCGTTGACCCATTCGAGCTTCATCCCCTGGAGCGGAGACAGGTCCTCGACCTCCGTGTGGTCGATGATGAGGACGCTCAGCGGCAGCCCGCGGAGGGGTCGCAGGTCTTTGAGCGGGCTGCGGTACTCCTTCTGCTCCGCGCTGTCCCAACGGCCGTTCAGCCAGAGCCGGCGCAGGGCCTTCAGATCCGAGAGGGGGCGAAGGTCCGTCACGCCGAAGGAATAGGTCTGGAACTCCGTGACGTCGCCGTTCTGGACGCGGTATTGCGGGGTTCCCTCGAAGGCCGGGTTCAGCTCCTTCAGCCGCGCGAGGACGCCGCGGAACTGCGACTCCGGGCTGGACCCCGCGACCGGTTCCGTTTCCTTCGGCCGGCGCCGGTTGTCCTCGAAGGGCCGGTCGTTGAGCTTTTCCAGGTCCGTCAGCTCGCGGAGAATCGCGGCGTCCCGAGCATCGTCCACGTCGCAGAGGAGTTGCCGGACCTTGATCTGGCGCAGGGGCGAGAGGTCGCCGAGCCCCGTGCCCCGGAGGTCGAGCCGCTCGAGCTCCATCCCGGCAAGCGGGGACAGGTCGCGCAGCGGCGTCCCCTTCAGCGAGAGCGTCTTCAGCTCCTTCATGGCGCGGATGGAGCGGAGGTCGGCCGACTTCATGGCGTCGCCGCTCAGCGAGACGAGCTTCAGGCCCGCGAGGGGGGAGAGGTCGACGACGCTCGTGCCGCCGAGGTCGAGCTGGGTCAGGTCGGGAAGGGCGCGGAGGGGTGAGAGGTCGCGCAGGGCGACGTGGCTCAGCTCCAGCCTCGAGACTCGGCCGTGGCTCGTCTCGTGACGCTCGGAGCCGTCGTAGCCCGGGTTGAGGTCCTTCAGCCGGTTGATCACGGCCTTGAGCCGGGCCTCGGGCGAGAGGCCGGCCAGCGACTTCTCCCAGGTCGCCCCGTCGACGCCGGCTTTCGCGGGTTCGGGATCCTTCGGCGGGGCTGCTGGGCGGACGACCTGCGGGGCCTCGGGCGGAGGCCCGTGGCTGCTCGAGAAGGCGACCGCCAGGATCACGACGACCGCGGCGGCGACCGCGATGCCCGCGTAGAGCGGCGCCCGGTTCGCGCGCGGCTCCGCCATGCGGCGGATCGTGGGCGGGCGCTTCCGCGCCATCGATTTCTTCGAGGGGGCGACCGTGCTGAGCGACGCCGAGATCAGGTTCGTCTTCGGGGTGCGGCCCGCGCTCACCTCGAGGAGGTCCGCGATCAGGGCGCCGCAGTCGCGGTAGCGGTCGTCCGGTTTCTTCGCCATCATCCGCTGGAGGACGTGGACCGCGGCGTCGGGGATGTCCTCGCGTAGATCCTGCGGGTTGGGCAGCACGGTGTTGACGTGCTTGGACAGGATCTCGAGCGGGGTCGCGCCGTCGAAGGGGACCTGGCCCGTGAGCAGGTGATAGAGGGTCGCGCCGAGCGAGTAGATGTCGGAGCGGCCGTCGACGTTCTTCTCTCCCTGGGCCTGCTCGGGGGAGATGTAGTGGGGCGTGCCCAGCACCGCGCCGGTCACGGTCTTGAACGAGACGCCGGCGTCCTCGAGGTTCTTCGAGAGGCCGAGGTCGAGGACCTTGGTCAGGCCGTCCGGCGCGACGATGATGTTGGACGGCTTGATGTCGCGGTGGATGATGCCCTGATCGTGGGCGTACTTGAGACCCTGCGCGGCCTGCATGACGACGTCGACGGCCTTGTCGACGGGCAGCCTCTTCTCCGCCGCGAGGATGACGTCGAGCGGCTTGCCCTCGCAATACTCCATCGCGTAGTAGTGGTAGCCCAGGTCCTCGCCGGCCGCGAAGGCGCCGATGATGTTGGGGTGCTGGAGGGCGATGGCGGCGTCCGACTCGCGGCGGAAGCGCTTCACGAACTCCGGGTTGGCGCCCAGGTTCCGGGGGAGCACCTTGACGGCGACGTGCTTCTGGGTCGCGCTGTCGAGGGCAAGGTAGACGGCGCCCATGCCGCCCTCGCCCAGCTTCTTCATCAGCCGGTAGGGCCCGAGCTGCTGGACGCCGGCCTGCTGCTCCTTGACCTTCTTCTCGAGGCTTTCCTTCTGGGCGGGGGTGACGAGCCCCAGCTGGACCATGGCGTCGGCGACCGAGAGGGGTTTCCCTTCCTGGTGGGCCTTGGCCTGGGCCTGGAGGGCGGCGTTGACCTGCTCGGCGCTGACGAGGCCGATGGTTCGGACGTGCCTGGCGAAGGCCAGGTCAAGGGCGTCGTTGGACATGACTCAACGGCGACGCGGCACCCTCCCGGTGAATCGGATTCAATATAGTGTATGCCGCCTCGGGGGATATTCAAGGCGGGGTCGGAATTGCAGGCGCGGAACCGACGCTTAGAGCTCCGGATCCGCCTGGGGCCTGCCCCAGTGCCGTTCCAGGCTGCGGATGAACTCGATGAAGGCGTTGAAGCTTGTGGGCTTGGTGAAGAACGCGTCGGCCTTGCTCTCATACGCGCGGTTGATGTGTTCCGAGAGCGTGGACGCGCTCAGGACGGCGACTTTCAAGCGGCCAAACTCCGGGCGGCTCCGGATCCACTCCAGCACCTCGAAGCCCGACTTCCTCTGCAGCCCGAGGTCCAGGAGCACGATCGTCGGCAGCGGGTAGCGGTCGCGGTCCGCGAACTCGCCGCCCCCGGAGAGGTACTGGATCGCCTCCTCCGCACTCTTCAGGATGGGCAGCGGAGCGGGGACCTTCGCCCGTTCAAAGGCCCGAATGGTCAGAAGCGCCTGGTCCGGGTCGTCCTCCACGACCAGCGGCAGGAAGCGAACGGTCGACCGTTTCCGACGCTCGTCCCGCGCTTCCTGGACCAGGGACCGGGTCTCCTGGGCGAGGAGCCGGACTTCGTTGGCGCGCCGCTGAGACTCCTGGCTCTGGGCGAGCAGCTCCCGCGCCAGCTCGCCGTTCTGGCTCGCGATCCGCACGGACTCCAGGATCGTCGCCATCCCGGCACTCGCCCGGAGGGTTCGCGTCGCCCCCATCTGTCGCGCCAGGATCTCGAATTCGGAGTCGTCCTGGGACGTCACCACCACGATGGGGACCTGGGGCACGGCCTTCCGGATCCGGATGAGGCCGGCGAGCTCCTGCTGACCTTCGGTCCAGCAGACGATCGCGTCGAACTGCTCCTCGGAAACCTTCTGGATCGCGTCGGTGACGGCGCTGCTGATCTCGACCAGGAGGGGCTTCGAGGAGCCGTGGCTCGGCGACGCGGGCAGTTTCTGTCGGCCACCGACCAGGAGAAGTCGGGGTTCCGTCACCGGTCGTCGGTCCTTAATAATTGAAACATTAATCCTAGCGGGATCGGGGAGCAATTCAAGGGACGTCCGGCTCAGGAATTCCCGGATCCCCGGGGGCTACTTGCCGACCTTCCAGATCTCGAGACCGGAAAGGTTGGCGTCGCCGCCGCCGGTGTAGATATGAATCAGGCCGTTGTCCCCGACGGTCACGGGCCAGGGGCCCAGCTTGTCCCAGTGTCCCGGCTGGCCGCTGTTGTAGCCCTTCAGGACCGGCTTGTCCTGCACGTAAATGTCGAAGACCTGGGGATTATCGTTCTCCCAGACATACAGATAGATCTGGTAGGCGCCGGGGGCGACGGAGTAGATCTTCGCGTTCGAGCTGCCCTTCTCCCAGATGAAGTCGCGGATCATGGCCGCGCGCGCGTCGTCGGTCGGCGGAATGAGCGGGACGTTCGGGAAATCCAGGTTCTCGCCGTTGGTGGCGAGGTTGGGCGAGCCTTTGCCTTCCCACTTCCGTCCGTCGATGATCGTCGGCGGCCCGCCGATGTTGTAGCCGCGATAGAAGACCGTCCCGGGAGGGCCGGGGGGCGGCCCGGCGACGCCGAAGGGCGAGAGCCGGCTTCCGGGGATCGGCCGCTCTTCCGTGTTGTCCGGCAGGGTCCAGCCGACGGCGCAGTGGTCGTCGCCGCCGCCTTCCTTGTGGAGCGCCTCGATGTAGTAGCGCTTTCCCGCGACCAGCTGGATCGGGACGGACTTGCAGGTCGGCCCGCGGTTCCAGTCCCGCGGCCCGGCGGCCCAGGGGCAGCTGGCGATCAGCTTCTTCTTCGCCGGGACGTCGTCGCTGCTGAGCCAGAGCTCGGAGTGGTCGTCGCTGGCGATCCAGAACGTGTAGGCGCCCGTCGCGGGCGGGTGCACGTAGCCTCGCATGCGGGCGCCGAAGCGGTCGGCCATGTTGACCGGCGCCTCGAAGAGCTCGCGGAGGCTCGACCCCGAAGGCTTTCCGGCGAAGGCGGGGCTCTTGGTCAGGTCTTCGACCGTCCCGCCTTCGATGTTCAGCCAGTACTCGTGCACGATATATCCCATCGGGCCGCTGCCGCTCGACTTGCGGGCGCCGAAGCGGAGCTTTTCAAGCTCCTTGATGTCGGCCTCGCGCGGCGCGTCCTTCCGAACGGCGCTGATCACTATTGCCCCGACCGTGAAGCCCTGCTGAGCCGAGAGGACGCGGAACTTCTTCACGCCCGCGGTTTCGTACTTCGGGAGCGCGACCGGGAACCAGTCCCATTTGGCGGGCTCCTTGGGGCCGCCGTGGCCGGCGTGCCACTTCTTCAGGGTGATGGAGGGCGCCTTCGCGGTCACGGCGTTGTCGCCGCCGGGCTCGCAGGGCAGGGGCTTGGAGCCCGGAGAGACGAGCTCGTTCGCCTGGATCCAGAACTCGAAGGTCTCCAGACAGCAGGCGCCCGCCCAGACCCACGCGCGGTACGGGACGCCCGCGACCGCGTAGAACTCGGCTTCGACGTAGTTCTCCTTGGCCTTGGTGGGCGAACCGTCCGCCGTGGAGATCCAGGAGGCGTCGAGCCGGGCGTTCGGCGCGCTCACGAAGGCCCCGGCGCCGCTGAGGTCGTCCGCCAGAAAGACCGTGTCCTTCGCGGCTTCGAGGCGCGCCGCGACGTAGGGGCGCAAGCGGGCGTCGGAGAGGGACGCGTACTTCTCGATCGCCGCGGCCCGGCGCTTCGGCGACGCGAAGTCCGCCTCGGCCGCCCAGAAGGTCCTGCGGGCCGCGAGCTCGGCCTCTGTCCGCTGCCGGGCGAGGCCCGCCAACTTCTCCGGCATCGCGGGCCCGTCGCCCCAGAGCTTGCGCGCCGTCTCGAGGTCGCCGTCGAAGAGGCAGAAGGCGGCGGCGGCGCGGGCGTCCGTGGGCTTCTTGTCGGCGCGGCTGCGGAAGATCTCGGCCAGAGAGGACGGCAGCAGCTCGCAGACGGGGATGTCGAGCGCGGCGTCGCGAAGGACAGAAATACGGACGGCGTCGGCGGAGATCAGCGTTCCCTCGAGGGTCTCGCGCTCCGCGGCGGCGTTGAGGAAGTCCAGCTTGACCTTCTGGCCCTTGGGCCACTTGTCCAGGATGCGGACGGCCTCGACGGGCACCTGCGCGGCCAGCTTGATCAGGTCGAGGTCGCTGGTGGCCTCCGCCTTGGCGGTCTCGTCCTTGAGGGACGCCGACGCTTCCTCGAGGTCGCGCTGGGCGCCCGGGTAGTCGCGCAGCGCGGCCTTCGCGGCGGCCTGGGTCCAGCGCGCGCGGTAGGCGTCGAGCTCCGCGGTCGGAGGCTTCACGACGGGCTTGGGGATCGTGGACTCCGCGGACTTCAGGAAGGCGATGCTGTCGATGAAGACGAGCGGGTGGTCCGCGGTCTTGTAGACCTGCAGAATGAAGCCGGTGATCTTCTTCAGGTTCGGGTTGATGGCCGTGACCGGCACGACGAAGCGCTTCCACTCCCCCGGTCCGGGGTAGCCGCCCAGTCGGTCGAGCCCGACGGCGCCCGCCGCCTTCCAGTCGTTGTAGAGGGCGACGCCCATTTTCGTGTTGTTGTCCGGAATGAACACGGCGAACGTGACGAAGGGGAACTCGGCGGGGTCGACGCTCCGGTCGAGGGCGATGTAGAGTCCCGCGGCCATCTGGTGGGGGGCGAGCGAGATCGATTTCGATCCCTCGAAGGCCTGCGCGGTGGAGCCGAAATCCACGGTGGAGCTCCACGAGGAGTTGCGGCAGCCGGGCGCGAGGGCGTCGCCGTACACGAGGTGCGACCCGGCGGCGGGCGGCGGGGGCGTCGACTCCGGCGCGCCCAGGAACGCGACGCTGTCGACGTACAGGAGGGGCGCGGTCGCGGTCCGGTAGAACTGGAAGACGAAGCCGGTGATCTTGGTCGCGGTCGGATTGATGTCCTTGACGGGAATGACGTAGCGTTTCCACTCGCCCGCCTTCGGGAGCCCGCCCAGCGCTTGGATCACGGCCGTGCCGGCCTTCACGTCTCCGTAGAGCTGGATCCCGCAGTCGAAGGGGGGCTCGCTGGTGTAGAGCGCGAAGGTGAGGTATGGGTACTGGCTCGCGTCCACGCCGCCGCCGTCGATCTGGAGGTAGAGGGCCCCGCTCTTGACCTTCGGCGTGACGGCGATCGACTTGCTCCCCTCAAACACCGGAGCGGTCGCGGCCAGGTCGATGTCGCAGTTCCAGGACCAATTGCGAATCTGGGGACCCAGGGCATCGTCGTAGAGAATCCGTGGAGGCCCCGCGGAGGACGGGAGCGGAGGCGGGGGAGGAGGCTTGACGTCCGCGGCCGCCTCGCTGAGCGCCTTGTCAAAGTCCTCGACGACGGCTTGGAAGCCCCAGGCGACAACCTTGTCCCGCAGCCTTTTCTTCTCGGCGTCGTTCTTGGCCCTCTGGGCCTCGATGGCGGCGTCGCGCAGCGGCTGGGCGGCGCGGCGCACGCGCGCCTCGACCTGGGGGATGCGGAGGTCGATCTCGCTCAGCCACTCGGGCGTCGCGCGGCGTTTCCGGGCGGCGTCGAGGAGCTCGGCGATTGGGCGGAACTCCTCAGCGGCGAGGCCGGCTTTCATCTTCTCGTCGATCTCGCGGAGCTCGGCCGCGAAGGGGGAGGACGGCGGCGGAGGCTTCGGATCTTCCGGTTTGGGCGGCGTCGGCGGCGGGGGCGCCGGCGGGTGGACGGGCCCGGTCGTTTCGGTCGGGATGATCCGCTGGCGTCCGCCGCTCATGGCGGCCGCGAGGGCCAGGATCAGGATGGCGCCGCCGACGACGGCGATGATCACGGGGAGCTTGGATTTTTCCTCGGCGGGCGGAGGGGGGAGGGTCGGCGCCGAGCGGACGGTCGGCGGCTTGACTTTCGGGGCGTCGCCGGTCGGGAGGCGCATGCGGGAGGACGAGGAGAGCTTGCGGTCGACCTCGATCTGGGCCTCGGGCATGGAGGCGAGGAGGTCCTTGACGCAGGTGGCGCAGGAGGCCTGGCCTCCGACCTTGAAGGCCTTGCCCTTCTCGAACTCAGACCCCAGGAGGCGGGTCTGGCACTTGTAGCAGTAGAGGATTTCCTGGCCCATGCTTGCAGCGGGTGCTCCCCGGTCCGGATGCTACCCCTTCTACTCCATTGGAACCTGTAGACGGCCCGTTTGAGTGTACACCCCCCAGGGCGGCTCAACACATTAAAAGTACATATTTCATGGTTGGGCGGCCGACTGGAACTGCCGCCGGAAATCCCGGGGGCTCATCCCCTTGAGCTGCAGGAAGCGGCGGTTGAAGTTGGACAGGTTGTTGAAGCCCGAGTCGAACGCGATGTCCGAGACCGAGCGCTCCGTCTCAATCAGCTCCCGGCAGGCCAGGCTCGTCCGCAGCTCGTTCAGGTAGGCCACCAGCGTCCGGCCGGTCTTGCGCCGGAAGAAGCGGCTGAAGGCCGGCACGCTGAGATGCGCGGCCGCCGCCGCCTCGGCCAGCGTGACCCGCTCGGTGAAGCGCTCGTTGAGGATCCGGCAGACCCGGTCGATGCGGCCCGCGTCGCCCGGCCGCAGCGCCGGGACGAACTCGCGGCTCGAGAGCGGCCGCTGCTCCCGCGAGCGGGCGAGCTGGTCCAGCACCTCCAGCAGCGCCGCGAGGCGCCCCAGGCCCTGCAGCCGCTGCATCTCCTCCATCCTGCGGGCGACCGCCTTCTGGGTCCTGCCGCCGAAGCGCAGGCCGTGCGCGGCGCGGTCGAGGAGGCGCCGGACCGGCGCGAGCTCCGGGGCGCGGAGGAAGTCCGGCCCGAGGAACGACTCGGAGAACTGGCAGAACAGCGCCTCCTGCCGGCCCGCGCGGCGCGGATCGGACGCCCAGGTATGGGGCAGGTTCGGGCCCAGCAGCACGAGGTCGCCGTCGTCGTACGGCTCGATCGAGTCGCCGACGAAGCGGCGCCCGCGGCTGCGGACGATGTAGGTGAGCTCGATCTCCGGGTGGAAGTGCCAGTAGAAGCCGAAGCGTGGGTCGACCCGGCGGCGGCAGATGAAGGACGCCCCGCCGCCCGTCGATACCTTCTCGATCCGGGCCTTCATGGTACGAATGTATCACGCCGGGGGCCCGTCTCCCTGACAATGCGATAAAAAAGTATCAGAAATGGATGATCGGGGCGTAGCGGATTCCGCGCGGGCGGGGCATACTCCCTCCAGTTCGAAAGGAGACGCCCATGACGGTCGCGACCGCCGCCCCCAAGGTCGACCTCGACAGCCGCTACCCCCTCACGGAGGAGCAGATCCGCTTCTACCGCGAGAACGGCTTCGTCAAGCTGAAGGCCGTCCTGAGCGCCGAGACGATCGCGGCCTACGCGCCGGAGATCACCCGCAAGGTCCACGAGCTCAACACGCTCCACCTGCCGATGGAGGAGCGCACGACGTACCAGAAGGCCTTCCTGCAGGTCATGAACATCTGGCGCGAGAGCGCGGTCGTGAAGGAGTTCGTGT